>Ga0070734_10006118_pt1 | contig 10256 bp, 7 predicted proteins | sample Coa_R1_8_FD_66444 | JGI IMG/M metagenome (GOLD analysis project Ga0070734, IMG submission 66444) | Surface soil microbial communities from Centralia Pennsylvania, which are recovering from an underground coalmine fire - Coalmine... | ecosystem: Environmental > Terrestrial > Soil > Unclassified ... | reverse complement strand
ATTCAATGGCTGCCAGTCCCGTTGCCGGGCTAGTTCAGTGATGCACCAGGTTCTTTGAATTGATGGTGAGCGCGGAAGGAATCGAACCTTCAACCTAGTGATTAAGAGTCACTTGCTCTGCCAATTGAGCTACGCGCCCGGGTTCGTTTTGCGGATATGGCGCCGGCACAACCGCGCCAAAAATCGATTATAGCCCACTGTAACCCGATTTCTGGCAATCGGCTGCGCCGAAATTTTTGGGGCCGACCGTCATCCGGTTGGCGGCAGCGCCGCCGCCGCGATCTGCGCCACGTCCAGCAGGCGCGGCGGGGTGCCGGGGAGCGTCCCTAACGCGTCGCGAAACATCGTCTGGCAGAACGGACAGGCTGTGCCAATCACCGCGGCCCCGGTTCCGGCCAGTTGTTCGGCGCGTTCGATATTGATCCGCTTGCCCTTTTCCTCGCCCAGAAACATCTGGCCGCCGCCGGCGCCGCAGCAGAAGGAACGCTCGCGCGCACGCTCCGCTTCCACCAGTTCGCCGTGGCGGGCAACAATCGCGCGCGGCTCGTCATACACGCTGCGATAGCGGCCGAGATAACAAGGATCATGGAACACAATCTTTTCGCGGCTGGCGGCCGCGGGCAAGCGCGCTTCCAGCCGCGCCAGCAGCTCGCTGTGATGCTCGATCTCGAATGTCGCGCCGAACTCGCGCCAATCCTGGCTGATGGTGCGCACGCAATGCGGGCAGATCGACACCAGCTTGGTGGCCTTAGCCGCCCGCAGTGTGTCGATATTGCTTTCGGCTACCTGCGATACCGCCAGGTCGTTCCCCAGCCGGCGCGCCGGATCGCCCGTGCACTTTTCCTTGCGCAGCACGCCGAAGGTCACGCCGGCATGGCGCAGGACGCGCGCCAGCGCCAGCACGATCTCGCGGCCTTGCGGATCGTACGCGCCCATGCACCCCAGCCATAAACAATATTCCTGGGTGCCGTCGAAGATCGGCAGCCCGGCGCTGTCAATGAATTTCTGGCGCTCGCTCGCCGGAAAACCCAGCGAATTGCCGTGCCGTTCCAGGTTCAGAAAGAACTTGGTGCCGTACTCATCCTCCCACTGCCCCGTGTTTACCGCGCCGCGGCGCAGCCCGATAATCACCGGCAGGTGTTGAATCCCGACCGGGCATTGAAACTCGCACGCGCCGCAAGTAGTACATTGAAACACGGCTTCTTCGGATATGTGTTTTCCGAGCAGCGGAGCCTGGCCGCCCGGACCCTCCTCGTTCAGGTAACCTCGCATGCCCAGAATGATCTCTTTGGGGTTTAGGATTTTCCCCGTGTTGTTCGCCGGGCAGTGTTCCGTGCAGCGGCCGCACTCCACACAGGTGTATGCCTGCAACGTATCGATCCGGGTCACATCCTTTCCGGCCGTGAGCCCGAAATCTTCATCGCCTTCGAGCGGCGGAATGCGGCTGAATCCGGGGCGCCGCAGGAACACGGTGATCGGGCTGAGCGCCAGGTGCAGGTGCTTCGTGTGGGGAATCAGCGGCAGGAACGCCAGCAGGGTCAAGGTGTGCAGCCACCAGCTCCACCGGCCTCCGGCGCTGCCCTCGGGAAACCACAAGCCCCCCAGGTACGTGACCATCAGGAAAAAGATCAGGAACGCGATCACGCCCGATTCCGGCGAGACCGGCCCCAGCCAGCGCGGGCGCACGGCGAAACGACGCACAAACAGCCCCGCGATCGAAACCGCCACCGCCAGGGCCCACACGGCAACGAATCCGAAATAGAAACTGCCGAAACCCGAGCGGTCGAGGAACGCGCCCCCGAACGCGGACGCGAAATGATTGATGGTGATGAGGGCAAAAACGCAAAACCCCCAGAATACGAACGCATGGGCGAGGCCGGGCAAGGGCCGCTGCGCGATTACCTTGGCCTGCAACCCGACTTCCGCGATCAGCTGCCGCACGCGCGGGCCGAGCGGCCGGAGGCTGAAGTCGGGGGTGGCGCGCGATGCCCGGATGTTCTTTAATACGTTTTGCAGGCGTCTCGCAAACAGCAGCAGAGAGGCCAAGATGAGCCCCACCAGGATGATGCGCTCGGTCAAGGTGGCGTCACTCATATTAACCCCTGAATTTACCATGTGGTACCAGGCCCGGCTTCGCTAAAATAGAAGCCGACGGGAGGCCGTTTGCGCATTATCGTTTCCGGGGCCGCTGGGTTTATCGGTTCCCACTTCTGTGATCGCCTGCTGGCGGAAAAGCACAGCGTAGTCGGGCTCGATAATTTCATCACGGGATCGGCCCGGAACCTCGCCCATCTGGCGCAAAATCCGAAGTTCGACTTCGTCGAGTGGGATATTGTCAAACCGTTCTCGATCGAGGGGACAGCCGATGCGGTAGTGAACATGGCTTCCCCGGCCAGCCCCAAGGATTACCTCGAGCATCCCATCGAGACCCTCGAGGTCGGCTCCATCGGAACGCGGAACATGCTGGAGCTGGCGGTCAGCAAAAAAGCCCGGTTCCTGCTGACTTCGACGTCGGAGTGCTACGGCGATCCGCTGGTGCATCCGCAATCGGAAGCCTACTGGGGCCATGTCAACCCGGTGGGCCCTCGCTCCTGCTACGACGAGAGCAAGCGTTTCGCGGAGGCCCTCACTATGGCATATCATCGCAAGCACGGCCTTCGCACCAATATTGCCCGCATCTTTAATACTTATGGCCCGCGCATGAAGTTGAACGACGGCCGCGTGGTGCCCGCCTTGATCGACCAGGCCATGCGCGAGGCGCCGCTCACGGTTTTCGGCGACGGCTCGCAGACCCGCAGTTTCTGTTACGTGAGCGACCTGGTGGACGGTCTGTATCGGCTCATGCTTTCCGACGAACGCTATCCAGTCAATTTAGGAAACCCCGAAGAAATGACCATTCGCGAGTTTGCCGGCCAGGTGCGCGCCTTGATCGGCGGGCGATCGGAGATCGTCTTCGAGCCGCTGCCGGAGGACGATCCCCGCCAGCGCCAGCCCGATATCACCAAGGCTCGTGAAGTACTCGGCTGGCAGCCCTGCGTCTCGCTGCCGGAAGGGTTGAAGCTCACGTTGGAATATTTCCGCGGCATGCAGCCGGTGGGCGTCTAGTCGCTCCAATCCATCGCCAGCCGTACCAGAGTGCGCACGGTGACGCCCGACGGCCCTTTGGCCGCATACGGTTTGGCATCGTCGAGCCATGCGGTCCCGGCGATATCCAGGTGTACCCACGGAGTGTCTTCGGCGAATTCCTTCAGGAACAGGGCCGCGGTGATGGCGCCGCCCCAGCGGCCCCCCACGTTAGGCAGGTCCGCGAACGCGCTCTTTAAGTAGACCTCCTTGTATTCCTCCTCCAGGGGCATCGGCCACATGCGCTCGCCTTCCGCCTGGGCGGCCGCCAGCAGGCGGTCGCGCAGCCGGTCATCACTGGCAAAAACACCGACATTGAGGTGCCCGAGCGCCACCGTGATGGCTCCCGTCAACGTCGCGGCGTCCACCAGGTGCGTGCAGCCCTGCTGGCGCGCGTACGTCAGCGCATCGGCCAGAATCAGACGGCCTTCGGCATCGGTATTGATCACCTCGATTGTTTTCCCGGACATCGCCGTAACGATGTCGCCGGGGCGCTGCGCGCGGCTGCCGGGCATATTTTCGACACAGGGGATAAATGCCGTGACCGGAATCGAAGGCTTCAGCTGCCCCAGCGCGCGCATGGCGCCGAGCATGGAGGCGCCCCCCGCCATGTCATATTTCATCTTCTCCATGCCTTCGGCAGGCTTGATCGAAATGCCGCCGGTATCGAAAGTCACGCCCTTGCCGACCAGCCCCAGGTGCGCCCGGCCCCTAGCCTGCCGCGGCCGGTACCGCACCACGACCAAAGCCGGCGGCTCGTCGCTGCCCTGCGCCACGCCCAGCAGCGCACCCATACCCAGCTTTTCCATCTGGCTGCGGTCGAGCACGTCGCAGGCAAGCCCGAACTCGCCGGCCACCTGGCGCGCGGCCTCTGCTACCTTCGCCGGGGTCAGCCGATTCGCCGGCTCATTGACCAGCTCCCGCGTGAAGTTTTGCGCCTCCGCAATGATCCGCCCTTGTTCGGCTGCCTCTTCCAATCCCGCGCCCGCAGCGGCGGCCACGGAAAATGACTCCAGCGATTTCTTGTCGTTCCCGGTCCTATACCGGTCTGGATCGTAGTTGCCGAGAAGGGCCCCTTCGACCGCCGCGCTCACCCACTCCGAACCCGTGAATGCATCATCCAAAGCCAAAGCCAGCCGCGTGACGGACCTGGACTTGAGAAATCGGGCTGCGGCCGCGGTGACTTTTCGTAACGCCGGCGGATCGAATTTCTCGCGCTTGCCGGCCCCGGCCAGAAGAACGCGCCGGGCGGCCACACCGCGCGGGTGGTGGAGCAGGGTCAATTCGCATAGCTTTCCCTCCACCTCCTTGGTGTCAAAGAGAGGCCCGGCCTCGAATCGTTCCTCTTTGACTCCCTCGAATACGCACACCAGCAAGGCATCGGTATCCACCTGATCGAGTGGCTTCCGTTCTATCGTAATTTTCATCAGTTTCGATTTTCGCGCAAAGCGATTGAAATTTGGTGGGACGGTCGCCGATTCCATTTTTGGAATCCCGGTAATCACCGCCACGATCGTTAATTCTGATGCTGCTCCTTGTTACCAGGATGGGAATTAGCGTGCCCTATGGTAAACTGGACTCGAGGAATCCGAGGGTGGATGTTCCAAAAGCTGTAACGACGCAACTCAATTTGGCGTCCAACCAGTTGTGGACAGCAGCCCTCCTGTTTGAGGGCCGATAAGTACATGGCCGACCTGTCTCAACCAACCAATCCGTTTGCGCCCGAATCCAAGGACCACCTGGCGAACATGTTGGTCCCTGAACAGCCATCCTGGTTCCAGAGTCTGTACAGCGACTTCAAGGAACTGATCAGCCCGCCTAAGCTGCCACCCCTTCAAGTCACGTCCAAGCCCGTGCCGGTGAAGGATATTTGGGGGCTATACGGCCGTCAGAAGAAATCCTGGGGGATGTCGCTTGCTGGACAATCGCTCGTCGTCCTGCTTTTATTCACGGTTTTTTCGGCCAAGGCAGTTCAGGAAAAGGTAAAAGAAGCGGTAATTCTGTTCGCGCCCGACATCGCTCCCTATCAGCCCAAGATGACGCCCAAGAAGGACACGATGGGCGGCGGCGGCGGCGGCGGCGATCGCTCTCCGCTTCCTCCTTCAAAAGGCAAGCTTCCGAAGCTGGCTCTGAAGCAGTTCACGCCTCCATCGGCGACTCCTCCGCCTCAGGCGAAGCTCACCATGGACCCTTCGATCATAGTGCCGCCGGATGTGCCTCTGCCGAACGTGAACATGGCGCAATACGGCGACCCATTGGCGAAACTGGGTGCTCCTTCGAACGGACCGGGTTCGGGGGCCGGCATTGGCACGGGCTCTGGCGGCGGAGTGGGCTCCGGCAAAGGAGGGGGCTTCGGACCGGGTGAAGGCGGCGGAGTGGGCGGCGGCGTCTTCCGCGTCGGCGGCGGTGTGACTGCGCCGGCTCTGCTCTACAAAGTCGAACCCGAGTATTCCGAAGAAGCCCGGAAGGCTAAGTATCAGGGCGTCGTGGTTTTGTACGTCGAAGTCGATCCCAGCGGCAAGGCCGTCAATCCCAAGGTGGTCCGCAGCCTGGGTCTGGGCCTGGACGAGAAAGCCATCGAAGCGGTTCGCAAGTGGAAGTTCCGGCCCGGCTACAAAGACGGCAAGCCCGTCACGGTGGCCGCGACCATCGAAGTCAACTTCCGGCTATTGTAGGGCAGCGTCAGCCCGTATCGGTGTTGCCTAAAATCGCGACTCGAGTTCAATTCGTCTTAGTCTTTAGTTGGGCGATCAACGAGGACACTTGAGAACCGGGTGTCACTGGTTCAATCATGACAATATGCCGCGCGTTTATGATGCTGCGATTTGGAGCGTGCCACTCGTTTCCACGACGAATCAGGATGTTTTTAACCTGCTTGGTTTGAGCATCCACCTGGTTCTGAACATAGTAGACGTCGGTCAACACTGCAAAATCAGGGTCGATCCGTTCAATCCGGGCGTAGTAGATCTGACCATTGTCGAGCAGAACGGCTTGATATGGACCACCAAACGTCAAAGCTTTAGGGCGAACAGACCACCAGATGCCCACAACCAGAAGGAGAACCGCGGTTGCGCTTAACAGAATTTTTTTCAAGGACTGCCCCTTTTTGACTACCTTTCGTTTCCAAGACGATACCGAGCAATTGCAGGGAGGCTGATGAGGAGAATCGCAATCAGCCCAAATGCACTGGGCTCGGGCACTCCGCTCGGTGATCCTGCTGTGAGCACGAACTCGCCGTTCGCGAAATTGTCACTGTAATCAAAACTCGGGTCGAGGCCCTGAATCACGATCGTGGCGCCGCTGAAATCCGCGCCTCCGAGCGCATTTATGAGATCAAAAGAGTACCCCGCGCCAGGAACAAAGCCGCCGATGAAATCGAGATCAATCGTACCCTGGAATAATCCAAAACCGCCAATATTGAGTTGACTGAATAGACCGGGAGTGAGACCGGCAATGTCGAGCGACAAAATACCACCCGGAAGTAACATGAAGTCTCCCAAATCATTTACGACCGATGGATCGACGATCAGGCTGCCTCCGGCGCCAAGGGTGATACTGCCGGAGGTCAATTGGCCCAGGTTCTGAATCGTGACCGATCCCGTGCCGTTGGTGCCGATATTCAGTGAACCCGAATTGATCCAGGTCGCACCGTCAATCAAGACACTGCCGGTGGAAGGCAACAAGGCGCCGACGCCAACTCCGGCGTCGGTTGTCAGAAGTTGGGAATCTGATCCGCTGACCAGCACGCTGCCGGTCGTGGCCACGTTTTCGCCCTGCCCGACCGACAGACTGCCGGCATTGACCACTGCCCCATCTTGAATGCTCAAAGAACCGGAGCCAAAAGCGCCGAGATATAAGGAAGGAGCGTTCAACTGCGATCCCGCTCCGCTCACCGTCACAGAGGAGTCTATTAATGCGACTGGAAATGATCCGCCACTGATGTTCACGGCACCCCCGCCCTGGATCGACAGAGTTCCCGCCTGCAGCCCGACCGAGATCACTTGTGCATTCAACTGAGAACCCGGACCCGAGACCGTGGCCGTTCCAGCAATGCCGAATCCACCGGAGTTCACGATTCCGCCGCCCGATATCGTAAGCACGCCGTTCGTGTCTAGGGTGCCGCCAACCAAATTCCACTGCGAGCCGGTTCCGGATATAGTGGTTGTGCCGTTACTATACGCAGAGCCGGTGTTCACAACACCGCCAGCAGCGATGGACAGACTGCCGCTTCCTGGAAAGTCCATTATCAAATCTCCCGAGTTCCATTGAGAACCCGGACCGCTGACGATTACCTGGCCGGAGAAGCCAGACCCAGCACCAATCACAGACCCGGGGCCTCCGCTGCTATCAACCATTCCGCCGCTCAGGATAGACAGCGTGCTATTGCCGCCCTGACCGAGGACGAGACCACCAGGACTCGAGAGCACACCTCCGTTCTGAACGGTTAAGGTCCCCTGGCCCGCACAGCCGACGCAAAGGCTGGTCGCAATGAGTTGCGAGCCCGGCCCGGTTACAGTTACGTTTCCATTTGACCCACTGAACGTGCCAATGGAGGTCGCTCCACCATTAACCAGGCCGCCACTCTGAATCGTTAGCGAACCGGTCCCGGTGCCCACTTCTAAGAACGGCAGGTTCCATTGTGAACCCACTCCGCTCACCGTTACCGCGCTGTTGCCGAAAATGAACCCTCCGCCGCCGCCATTGAAGCTATTCACAACTCCGCCGTTCTGAATGATCAGACTGCCGGGGCCGCTGCTAGCACCGATCTCAATGAATCCGCTGTTCCAGGTTGAACCGGCACCGGTGATATTTGCCAAGCCCCCTTGTCCAATGGAGGTGCCGCCGGCGCTACTCATTGCGCCACCGTTCGAAACCGTCAATACGCCACCAGACTGAATCGTCCCGGCCGAACCGACATTCAATTGAGAACCAAACCCAGAGACAGTTGCAGAGCCATACACATACGTCTGGCCGGAGTTGACGACGCCACCCCCGGCCACCGTTAGAGTACCGTTCCCCGCTCCACCGATTGTCAAGTCTCCGGAATTCCACAGCGACCCTGTACCGCTAACCAATACCTGTCCACTCGCTGATACCTGTCCATTTGATGAAACGGTACTGGCGATCGAGGCCCCGCTACTATTAACCACGGCGCCACTGAGAATAGCCAGCGTACCGCTGCCTTGCACTCCTACTGAGATGCCGTTGGTAGCGTTCAATTGAGACCCAGCACCCGTCACCCTAACAGTGCCCAAGGCTCCCGCCGAGGAGCCGATGGACAGATAATTGGTTGTGGCGGCGCCGCCGGCCTGAATGTTAAGCGTGCCGCTACCTTGGTCGCCCACTATGGTGCTGCTGCTCGCATTCAATTGAGAGCCGACACCGGTCACTGTCACAGTACCCGAAGCACTGGACAATGAGCCAATGGAGAGGTTATTGGCGGTTACCATGCCGCCAGATTGAACCGTGAGATTGGCATTCGTGCCGGAATACCCCAGGTAAAGTGCGGAGGCATTCAACTGGGAACCCGGGCCGCTCACTGTCGCAGTAGAGTCGATGTATGCATTCCCGGAGGCTGTGGCCGGAGCAACGAAATTGGTAGGGACACTGGTCGTAGCGTTCACAACTGCACCATCCGCGAGGGTTAAAGTACCGTTTCCCGACACACCCACCTGAAGACTTCCGGTGTTCCACTGTGAACCCGTGCCGCTCACTAACACCTGTCCAAACGATCCACCGTTGACGCCGATCGTTGCCCCAACGCTGTTTACTGTTCCGCCATTCAGAATCGAAAGTGAGCCATTCCCAGAGTTCCCGACCCTCAATCCGCTCTCCTCAAACCATTGCGAACCAATTCCAGACACGGTAATTTGCCCAGTTGATCCCCGCTGGAAGCCAATGTCGGTGCCGAAGGTATAGGTCGAGGCGCCGTTTTGGATGGACAGTGTTCCACGGCCGTTGTCGCCGACGAAAACAGGGCCTGTGGCGAATAGCTGGGATCCGGCTCCGTCGATCGTTGCATACCCTGTTGCGCCCGCCAACGAACCAATCGAAACGCTTGTATTGGCGTTAGTAGCGTTGACTCCTGCGCCCCCTTGGACAGTAAGAGTTCCGCTTCCGGGCCCTTGAAATCCTATATCCAGCGTCCCCGCAGTAAGATGGCTCGACGGGCCAGACAAAGTCAACGTTCCGGTTCCTCCAGCCTGTGCGAGTACGATCCCGTCCGGAAGGAAGGCTGAGCCGTTCAGGAACACAGTACCACTGATTGGCCCGATACCCGTACCAGTCCCAATGTTCGCAGTCAGCCCAGCGCCGTTTGGAGGCGTCACGGGAACGCCGCCTATTGTGGTGAACCAGTTCGAACCCGGCGACGTAAACCAATTCCCCGAGCCGCCGCCCCAAATCACGGGAGTGCTTTGTGGGAACAGCGTGGGTGGCATTGCTGCTGCGGCGGCAACAATACACAATCTGTAAACGATGTTGACAATTCGTCTGCGCGCTCCGCGAGAATCGGAGCGATTCAACGTGTGCAAAGGGCTAAGCGGATTGTGCACTACACACATCGTTCTTTCAACAGTCGAATGATGCTATCACGAGATGTATGGCTCAACTAACTAAAACAGATAGAGTTCCATAGTACGTGTACTATTACCACTGGCCGTAAAGTACACGTCAGCCGTTTGTAATTTCCGATTTCGTTCTCTCCTATTGAGTAACAAACCAAGGTATAATCAGGTTCCAAATTTTGCGGCGCCGCACTCTAATCTGCGTTTTCTGGATCGCTTCCACTATGACGGCGGTTTCTTCCAGCAGAACCGTCAAATGGGGCTCCCATGTGCTGCCAGCCGACTTCTCCAGCAGTCTCGAAGCCATATTCACCTTTGATCTCACTTCGACACCAGTCAGGCTGAGCGGCGCGGATGAATGCCGCGCTGCGAGCATCGCCGAAAGGCGAGTAGTTTGCGAAGCGCATTATCGGACAGAGAGAGGTATTCACGCCGGCTGGAAAGAGCTCTGGAAGTTGACTACCGCATTGTCTGCCGATTCAAAAACAAATGCTTCTTCTGTGCGTGATTCGAAAGCAAATTTTAGGGAAGGGATGCTCAAAATAGGCGTGAATTTATACCCGTTCC
>Ga0070734_10006117_pt1 | contig 10259 bp, 7 predicted proteins | sample Coa_R1_8_FD_66444 | JGI IMG/M metagenome (GOLD analysis project Ga0070734, IMG submission 66444) | Surface soil microbial communities from Centralia Pennsylvania, which are recovering from an underground coalmine fire - Coalmine... | ecosystem: Environmental > Terrestrial > Soil > Unclassified ... | reverse complement strand
GCGTCGACGTAGTAGCGGGTGAGAGCGCGCTGCCGCCGGCGATCGAACCGGCGCGATGCCGTGAGCGCGAGCGGATGCGCCGGGATGACGGTGCCGGCGGCGATCGCCGCTCGCACCGCCGGCGGCAACTGGCTATGGTGCAGACCCATCGCTTCGCCTTGAATACTCGGTCATGAACACTTTCGCACGAATGCCCATCGTCGCATTTCTGCCGAATGCCGTCCACGCTTCGGACGTGCACGCGAACTGAACCATGTAAAGCGGCCGCCTACCGCTCCGCGCGGTCTGCAACAAACCTGTAACCACTCGTCCCGCGCGGCTGTAGTGCTGTCTTCTTAGACGACTCTCCTGGCAGATGCGGCTTTTCAGCGGCACATCGCCCTTATAGGCTCCGCGCACTTGTGAGGGATAAACTAAGGCCGCCTGTTCCCGGTCCCAGCACTCCCGGACAAGATCAATAAACGGGGAGGGATCATGCGTCGACTTGCGGGAGCCGTGCTGCTTTGCCTTTGCGGTTCTGTCTACGGCGCAAGCTGGACGCCGTTGAGCCGGGCGGCGCCGCAGGGCATTGGAACCATGCTGCTGCTCACCGACGGGACGGTGATGGCGCAGAGCTCCACGTTCTACGACACCTGGTTCCGCCTCACACCCTCTTCGACGGGCAGCTACGCCGACGGGACCTGGACTGAACTGGCGCCCATGCGCACCCCGCGCCTGTACTTCGCGTCGGAGATCCTTCCCGACGGGCGAGTATGGGTTCTGGGCGGCGAATACAGCGGCCGGCCTCTGCAGCAGAACATCACGAATACTGGAGAGATTTACGATCCCGGGACGGATTCCTGGACGCCGAGCGCACCCCATCCCGAGGCCTCTTTCGGAGACGATCCCAGCATGCTTCTGCCCGGGGGAACGGTCCTGGCGGGCTCCATCTTCACCTCGAGCACCTGGCTCTACGACATCGCGAGCGACAGCTGGCGGTTCGCCGCATCCAAAGTCTACGGGGACCGCAGCGACGAAGAGGGCTGGGTCAAGCTTCCGGATGGACGGGTTCTCAGCTATGACCTTTTCTGGAGCGTGTCGACCGGCGGTTCGTATGCGGAAACCTACGATCCGGCCGCGAATGTCTGGCGGAGCATCAGCCCGAGCGACCATTCCGCGACCGGTTTCATTCCTCAACTCTCCAGCTCGACGGTGGGCTACGAGCTCGGGCCCATGCTGCGACTGCGCGGGCGCGGGGCCGGAAAGGTTTTCATCGTCGGGGCGACGGGACACACCGCTCTCTACGACATCAGACGCAACGACTGGCAGGCCGGACCGGACGTCATGGGGCTGTTGAACGGCGCCTCCGGCCTGTTCGGCACCGACGACGGGCCGGCGGCCGTGCTGCCGGATGGCCGGGTGCTGTTCGTCGCCGACGCTTCGCCGACCACGCACCGAACCTACAGCGCGCCATCACAGCTCTTTCTCTACGACCCCGTCTCGAACGCCATCCAGCCGACGGCTCCACCGTCTCCGCTCACGCCGACCCTTGCTGTGCAGCCCGCTTTCGTATTCCGCCTGCTCGTGCTTCCCACCGGGGAAGTTCTGATGAGCGTTTCAGGGGCGGGATTGTGGATCTATACGCCGGACGGCACGGCGGACCCGCGCGCCCGTCCGCGAATCGATGCGATCCGCTATGACGGCGGAGGCCAGTACACGCTGACCGGCCGTAACCTGAACGGCCAGTCGGCCGGGGCGGCCTACGGCGACGATGTCGAGAACGACGAGAACTATCCCCTCGTGAGGATCACGAGCGAGACGGGCAATGTCCTCTACGGCCGGACATTCGGCTGGAGCAGCACCGGCATCGACGTGAGAACCGGGGAATCCGTCCGGTTTACCTTGAACCCGTCGACCACACCGGGATGGTATCGCCTGGAAACCGTCGGGGCCGGCATCGCGTCGGAGCCGGTCTGCCTCTTTCTGCCTGCACCGGATCGGCGCAGGCACGGCGAAGAGGAAGGGCCGGGGATCCGGACTGGCCGTTGCCCCGGATCCCGCGAGCGCAACGAGGAGCGCGAACTGCGGGATCGTTGAGCGGGCGATCTGACGGCCACTGCTATCCGAATTCAGGGCCGGCGATGACGAACATCCTCGCCGTATCGCCGCCGGGTGCGCGGCCGCGAGCCATGCGCAGATAAGGGCGCTGCACGACGAACCCGTGGTCGGCGAGCCAGCTTGCCAGCGTGGACCACCGATCCGGCACGTCGAGAAACGCCGGACCGCTCCAGTGGCCCAGAGTCTCTTCCAGAAGAGCGATGGCGGACGCTTCGCTGGCGGCGACGATCGGGCCGACCTGCCCGGCAACGCGTCCCTGCCGTATCACGGCGAAGCCGTCCGGCCGGGTGCAGGCCCGGGTGCCGGCCCGTGCAAGGAACGCGGTCAGCAGCGCTTGCCGCTCGGCGCCGAACGCTTTCGCATCCAGCGCGACGAGGGCGTCGGCACTGTTCACGGCGGCGAGGTGCGCCCGCTCCGCGCCGTCCCGCGCGAGGCCCTGGCCCTGCCACCGGCGCAGCGGGAACACCGGCTCGAACCCGAGCGACCGATACACGGCTTCGCCGGCCGGCGTGGCGTCCAGCACTCCCGACCATCCCCGTTCGTTCAGCGCGGCGAGACAGGATTGCAGCATGGCTGTGCCGAGGCCGTGTCCCCGGTGCGGCCGCGCCACGATCACCATGCTCACCCACGCGAACGGGCCGTAGGGAAGCAGCGCGGCCGTCGCGATGAGGCGGCCGTCGGAGCGCGCGCCGAACACGATGCCTTGACGGAAAAAAATTCGCCAGTCGTCGGCCGTCTGGTTCCAGCCCGCTTCTTCAACCAGTGCCCCGGCCTCAGGGATCGCGTCGACGGCGAGGGTCGAGATGACGGGACGCGCGGCGGGGCCGGCGCCATCAATAGTTGTCCAAGCATGAATCGCTGCGCGCTTCTTAGTAGCTGCCATCGCGGGTTTCGAAGTGCGTGGGCTTGTCGATGAGGGGCATGCGCCGGGCCACCCAGTCGGCTGCCCAGTCGATCATCTGTCCCAGCGGTACGTCCGGATATCCGAACAGGCGCGCGGCGGTCGACGTGTCGGCGAGCCAGGCAGTCGGCGCCTCGCTTCCCTCCAGAACCGCCTTGCGGCCGAGCCGTCGAGCGAACTGCTCCGCCAGCCAGCGGACCGAGACGATCTCCGGTCCGCTCACATTGATGGGCGTGGTCGGTGTGGTGACGTGCGCGAGGGAGCGCAGCGCCCGCGCATTGGCGTCCCCTTGCCAGATGACGTTCACATGGCCCATGGTGACGTCGATCGGCTGCCCGTCGCGCACGCGCAGCGCAACGTCGGTGAGCACCCCGTAGCGCAGGTCGTTGGCGTAGCTCAGGCGGAACAGGCGGCCCGCCGTCCCGTGCCGTCGCGAAAGATATTCGAACATCCGTTCGCGGCCCACGCAGGAGTTGGCGTATTCGCCCGGGGGTGTGAGCGGCGTGTCCTCGGCCGCGCCCTGCCCGGTGACGGGCACGAAGGGATAGACGCAGATCGTGGAGAAGGCGACGATCCGCGCATCGCGGAATTTCTCCGCCACGAGGGCGGGCACGTGCACATTCATCGCCCAGGTCAGCGCCTGATCATCGACCGCGCCGAACTTGCGTCCGGCCATGAAGATGACGTTCGGGGCCCGCGGCAGGCGTTTCAGCGACTCGACGTCGAGAAGGTCCGCCTCGATCGTCTCGATGCGATGCGCCGTGAGCGACTGTTTCAGCCTTTTGTCGCTGAATCGGGCGACGGCCATGATGCGCCGTCCCGGCGCGGCATTGCGGGCCAGCCTCGCGAGGCTGGGGCCCATTTTGCCGCCGACGCCGAGGATGAGGATATCGCCGGGGGCGGCCTTGAGATCCTCCTCGAGAGCGCGGCCGGGCTGCGCCAGAAAGTCCTCCAGCGCGGCCACGTCCTCGAAGCGCGCGGGCAGCCGGGCAGCGCTCGGTGCCGTCATGATCGGCTCTCCTGAAAGAACGGCTTTCCGCACCGCCATGCACATCGCGGCCGGGACGGGCGAGGCCTCATCGCGTCGATGTTAGGCTGGAAGGAACAGGGCTGCAAGAGACGGGTTGCGGCTCCGCCGATGTCGCCACCGTCGACATGCCGGACATCGAACAGGGCGCGGACGCGGGTGAAGGTTCGGAGGTTCGGCCAGGACGTGTTCCGGGATAGACTACCGTTGAGGCGAGGTAACAACCATGAAAACGAGCTGGCTGGGTATCTTGTGCGTGGCGCTGGGTGTCGGTCTCGTCGCTGTGGCGGTATTCGGCATGTCGGCGGAATCGCTGCTGGTGCAGGGTTTGCTCTACGCGGCCGGTCTCGGGCTCGCGGGCTTCGGCGTGTGGGTCGTCAGCCGCGGATCGACTGCGCCGCCGGCGTCGCAGCCGGCGCCGGCGCGCACGGTCGCACGCGACGGTGGTTCCGATGACGACGCAAGAGACCTGGGCAGCTTCATTCGTTCGCGCGAAGTCCTCGTCGCCCCGTCGCCCCGCGATGATCTGACCGGTTACGGCCAGGTGAGGCCGATGGTGGATCCGTCGACCGGCAAGCTGACGTTCGCGGAACCGGCCGCCGCATCGTCCCACGAGCGGGCTGCCTCGTCACAGGAGGACTCCTCCGAGCCGCGCACGGGCGTCTTCAAGCGCCTGAAAGACGAGTCCTATGCGACGCCGGCCGACCGCGAGGAACTGATCGCCGTGCTCACCCGGCACATCGGCGCGATGGCGCGCATTATCGTCGATCGAATCGACGCCCACGGCCTCACCCGCAACGATCTTTTCATGGAAGCGGCTCAAGCGATCGAGGACGACGACGTGCGTGATCGCTTCATGGAAGAGATGGGTTTGTACCGCTGAGCCCGCGCCACCCCGCGGGCCCGAGCCCGCGCCGCCCTGGCGGCGTGGCCGGCGCAGGACGGCGTGGCGGTCAGGGGCAGCGCGCCGTCAGTTCGGCCCGGCCGGGGCGATCAGATGATTGCCCGGGGTGCCGGCACCCACCTGGGGATTGGCCCAGAACGCGCAGTTGTGCTTCGCCGAGAAGTTGATCTCCGGGCCGATGTGGTGGCGGACGGCGTTGAAGCTGTTGTTGATCAGCGACTGGATGAAGGGATAGCGCACGGTGTAGCGGGGCCACGCCGGCGTCCGGTAATCCTCATCGTCATCGTCGTCGTCGAAGCCGGTCGGGTCGGCCGTCTTCGCGAAGCGCGTCCAGTAGCGGTTCATGCTCTTGGACAGGGCCTTGTCGTACAGGCTGCCGTTGCCGAACTGCGACGGCGTACCGGCCGGGAGGCCTTCGGTGCCGAGCCCGCTGAGCGGGCGTCCCTGCGAGTCGACGTCGAACACGTAGGCGATTTCCGTCGTGTGCATGTCGTCCATCACGATCCCGCTGGCGGGCGTCATGCGCACCTGCATGACGGGCGAGGGTTGATTGAACTCGTAGCCGTGCACGGGCACCCATTTCGCCAGGAGCGCTCTCATGTTCTCGGCGTTGCAGACGACGCCCGAATCGCCGGCGACCACCGCTGCCGCCATGCTGGGTGAGCCCGCCGGAAAATCCGGTGTCGGATAATTGGACGAGGGGTACAGCGTGTTCTCCACATAGGAGACCAGCGCCGCGCTGCCCGTGGCGCCGTAGGTCGAGACCGGGAAGAGGCCCTGCAGATACGTCTGATAGCCCGCTTCGGTGACGGTCACGTTGTGGAAGAAGGTCCCCTCGGTCTGGTTGCTGCCCATCATGATGGGCACCCGGTTGAACGTGCCGGCGGCAAACGCGGCGGGGGGAAACGCGCCGATGATGGTCCCATCCACGAACTCGCCAGCCGCCCCCAGGCTGACGAGGGCAGAGGCGGGGAGGCTGCGCAGGCAGGCAAGCAGCGCGGCCGGGCTGCCTTCGGACGACGCGCAGCCGAGCGGTGTCGCCGCGGTGTCCGCGCGGTGAATGTTCGCCAGCTGGTTCGTCTCCGCCTGGGCGGGGGTGATGTTCGAAGGCCCGGGGCCGACCAGGCTCTCGACGATCGCCTTGTGGAACAGGCCGGCGGAGCCTTTCGCAACCAGGTGTGCGGCGATGTCGTTGGCGCCCGCCGACACGCCGTCGATGGTGACGTTGCGGGGATCGCCGCCGAAGCGTGCGATGTTGTCGCGGATCCAGCGCAGCGCCAACTGCTGGTCCTGGATGCCCTGGTTCCCGGACACGCCGTTGGCGTTCTCCGCATCGAGGGCGGGCAGCGCGAGAAAGCCGAAGGCGCCGATGCGATAGTTGACGGTGACGAGGACCACACCGTTCGCCACGTGATCGTAGCCGTGATACGGATTGGAATTGCCGGTGGTGTTGCCGCCGCCGTGGAAATACACGACGACGGGGCGCCGCTGATGGCGGAAGTGGGCCGTCGTCCACACGTTGAGAATCAGGCAGTTCTCGGTGAGAACCGGCGTCGGGATGTAGGCCACGTTCGGCGTCGCCTGCTCGCACGCGATGCTGTTGTTCGTCGCCATGTACGGGTCGGACGGCAGCTTGGCGAGCGGCTGCGGCGGAGCGAAGCGCAGATTTCCGGTCGGCGATTGGGCGTAGTAGATGCCGAAGAAGGCGGCGACCGAGTTATCCGAGCCGAGATACTGTCCGATCACCCGCCCCGACGGAAGGTTCACTTCCGGCGCCGCCGAGGCGTGGGCGGGAGCCGAGACTGCGATCACGGCGACCGCCCACAGGGCCAGCCACCGCAGCGAGCGGCGCACCATGTCATCCTCCATCTATCGTTTGTGACGGCATTGGAAGGCATGCGCCGCCAGCCGTCAAGCGCACCCGGGCCGGGCGGCGCCGGGCTGCCCTCTCCGACAGGATGACGAAGGAAAGTCTGGCGGCTAATCGACGACCTTGTTCCGTCCCGCTTTGATCACTCCGCGGCGCGCTTTTTCTTCCAGGCGCCGTTGCTTCGAGGCTCGCGTGGGCCTGGTCGCTTTGCGCGCCTTGCGCACGCGCGAAGCGCTGCGGATGAGCTCCTCCAGCCGGCGCAGCGCCTCGTCCCTGTTCTTCTCCTGCGTGCGGAAGGTCTGCGCCTTGATCACGACCACGCCGTCGCGGGTGATGCGCTGATCGTTGGACTTGAGGAGCCGCTCCTTCAGCGCCTCGGGCAGCGACGATCGGCCGATGTCGAAGCGCAGGTGGATGGCGCTGGAGACTTTGTTCACATTCTGGCCGCCGGCTCCCTGCGCGCGCACGGCGGTCAGTTCCACCTCGTCCGCCGGGATCGCGGTGAGAGGAAGGCGTTCGGCCACCCTAGGGCTGCCTCCCGGGCGCCCCGCTGCCCGCCACGCCGCCAGGCGGCGCCGCCAGCTCCGCATTGGCGACGTGGACCCGATCGCCCTCGCCGATGCCGTCGGGCGGGCTCTCGATCACCCGGTCACCGGGCACCAGGCCGGAGGCGATCTCGATGACATTGCCGAAGTCGCGGGCGATGGTGACCGGTTTCAGCTTCACCCTGCTGTCGGGCAGCACGGTGGCGACGCGCAGCCCGTTCTTGTCGAAGATGAGGGCGCTCGGCGGGATGGTGAGTGCCGCAGCATCCCGCGGCAGCTCCAGGCTCACATTGGCAAATCCGCCCGGCAGCAGCTCGCCGTGGGAGTTGTCCACGGCCAGCTGGATCAGCATGCTGCCCGATGCGGCGTTGACGGCCTGCGACGTGGTTTCCACCACGGCGCTGTAGGTCTTGCCGCGGCGCTCGGGAACGGTCATGGTGGCGCGGGTGCCGCGCTTCACGATCACCGCATAGTTCTGCGGCACGCTCACGTACACGCGAAGCTTTCTCGTGTCGGACACGGTGAACAGCTCCGGCCCGGTGCCGCCGCCGGCGTTGATGAGAGCGCCGACGTCAGTGGAGCGCGAGGTCACCACTCCGTCGAACGGGGCGACAATGCGGGTGAAGCTCTTCAGGGCCAGCATCCGGTCCACGTTGGCTTGAGCGGAGTGAACGAGCGATTGCTTGGTGGCGTAGTCGCTCGCCTTTTCGTCCGCCTCCTGGCGCGACACCGAATCCTTGGCGAGCAGCGCCTGCCAGCGTTTGTGGGTGGAGGCGGCCTGGGCCTCGGCGACCTGCGCGCTGGCGAGGTCCGCTTTCGCCTGCAGCAGCTGCTGGTCGAGGTCGGGCGTCTCGATTTCAGCGAGCAGCTGACCCGCTTTGACCGGTGCGCCGATGTCGGCCTTCCAGCTCTTGAGATATCCGCTGACGCGGGCATAGATGGGCGCGCGCGAATACGCCTCCAGCCGCCCCGGCAGATCGAGCGTCGCGCCGGACCCGCCGCTGCCGGGCGCGATGACCACGACCGTCGGCAGCGCCTGCGCTTCGGCCCGCTCCTTGAGCCGGGCCGCGTCCGAGCTGCGTGTCGCGATCCCGGCGATGACAATCGCTGCCGCGATCATTGCAAGAATGGATCCGCCGACGGCGAGGGTCCGCGGCGAGACGGTTTTGCCGCCGCCTGATTCAGTAGCCATGGGCCTCACGCGGCATGGAGTTCTCCGCCGGCGGGGCCGAGGGCCGGCCGGCCGGCGTGGCGGCCGTGCACGATGCTGAACACCACGGGAACGAAGATCAGCGTGGCGACAGTGGCGAACAGAAGACCGCCGATGACCGCGCGCCCGAGCGGCGCGTTCTGCTCGCCGCCTTCGCCGAGTCCCAGTGCCATGGGCAGCATGCCGATGATCATGGCCAGCGCCGTCATCAGCACCGGCCGGAAGCGCACGAAGCCGGCGTCCAGGGCCGCGGCCGTGGCGTCGCCCAGCTCATCGAGCCGTTCGCGGGCGAAGCTGACCACCAGCACGCTGTTGGCGGTGGCCACGCCCATGCACATGATGGCGCCGGTGAGCGCCGGAACCGACAGCGTGGTGTGGGTGGCGAACAGCATCCACACGATGCCGGCGAGCGCCGCCGGCAGCGCCGTGATGATGACGAACGGGTCGCTCCACGACTGGAAGTTGACGACGATGAGGAAATAGATCAGGACGATCGCCCCGAGCAGCCCGAGCTGCAGACCGGAGAAGGCGCGGTCCATGGTGCGAACCTGGCCGAGCAGAACGACCGAGGAGCCTTTCGGCACGTCGGCGGCCGTGTCGGCGATCAGCTTTCGCACGTCCCGCGCGACGGCGCCGAGGTCGCGGTCCTGCGTCGTCGCGTGAATCTGGATTAGCGACTGGATGTCGTACTGGCTCACCACCGCGTTGGCGGTGCCGCGGTTGAACGAGGCCAGCCCGCCGAGCACCTGCGGGGCCCCGCTGGATGAGCCGCTGATCGGCAGGTTGGCCAGGGCCGCCACCGAATCGAGCTGGTATTGGGGCGTTTGCAGCACGATGGGATAGGAGACGCCGTTGGCCGGATTGAGCCAGAACGTCGGCGCCACCTGGCTGGACCCGGCGAGGTTCACCACCAGGCTGTTCGTCACGTCTTTCGCCGTCACGCCGACGTCCTGGGCGCGCGTCCGGTCGATGTCGATGTTGAATACGGGGCTGCGGCGCGACTGGTGGATACGCGCGTCGGCAACGCCCGGGATCTGGCGGATCCGCTTCAGCAGCGTGTTGGCGTAGTCGAAATTCGCATCGAGATTGTTGCCCCTGATCTGCAGATCGATGGGCGCCGGCGCGCCGAAATTGAGGATCTGGCTGACGATGTCGGCGGGCGGGAAGGAGAACACCGTGTCGGGAAACTCACGAGGCAGCGCCTCGCGCAGGCGCCGCACGTATTCGGCGGTCGGCCGGTGCTCGGGGGCGAGGGCGATCTGGACATCGCCGTCCTGCGTGCCGACGACGCCGGTGTTGTTATAGGTGAGGTTGATGCTGCTGGGCGGCAGGCCGATGTTGTCGACCAGGGTGGTGATGTCATGAGCCGGAATGACCTCGCGGACGGCCGCTTCGATGGCGGCGAAGCGCTGTGCGGTCTCCTCGACGCGGGTGCCGACCGGCACGCGCGCGTGCATGAGAATCTGGCCGCCATCCACCGCGGGAAAGAAATTGCTGCCCAGGAACGGGACGAGCGCGAACGACAGGACGACGAAGCCGACAAAGCCCGCGATGAATCCGGCGCGATGGGCGAGAGCGAGCCGCAGCAGGCCCCGGTAGAACAGGCGGAAGCGCTCGAAGCCGGACTCGAACGACCGCTGCACGCGCACCAGCGGATTGCGAGAGGGCGGCAGCGGGGGTGAGGATCCGTGCATGTCGGTGTGCG
>Ga0070734_10006116_pt1 | contig 10259 bp, 9 predicted proteins | sample Coa_R1_8_FD_66444 | JGI IMG/M metagenome (GOLD analysis project Ga0070734, IMG submission 66444) | Surface soil microbial communities from Centralia Pennsylvania, which are recovering from an underground coalmine fire - Coalmine... | ecosystem: Environmental > Terrestrial > Soil > Unclassified ... | reverse complement strand
TGCGCCATTATCGAAAATCTGAAACTCCTCCCGGCGCAAATCCGCGATGGGCGTGCCCTGCTTGTCCTGCGCCACCACGCTGACCTCGACCAGTTTGGTAGTGGTGCGAAAGACCGGCGGCGGCTCTTGCGCAGCGGCCGTGAGCGAGAGCAGCAAGAACGCCGCCTTATTCATACCGCAGCGCCTCCCACGCGTCGATCCGGCTGGCACGGCCGGCCGGGAGCCAAACCGCCGCGATCGCCACCATTTCTAAGACGAGCGGCACGGCCACGAACGCGACCGGGTCTCGCGGGTTCACGCCGAACAGCAGGCTTTCCAGAAAATGCGCGAGCGTCCACGCCGCTACCAGGCCCAGTGTCACACCCGCCATCGCTAGCCACAAGCCTTGCCGGACGACCATGCGGCGGATCTGGCTCGACTCGGCTCCCAGCGCCAGGCGGACTCCGAAGTCCTGCGTGCGCTGTTCGACCGCGTAAGCGATCAATCCATAAATCCCGATAGCCGCCAGCAGCAGCGCCACGCTCCCAAACACGGTCATCAGGAGCATATTGAATCGCTGGCGCGCGGTGGAAAACGACACGATTTCTTCCATGGAGCGCGTTTCAAAGACGGGCAGCCCCGTCGCCAGCCGTACTTGCTCGCCAATCGCCCCCGCAAGCGCGGCTGGTTCCGAACCCCCACGCACAATCCACGCCATCGGAATATTCGGCGCATTGATCGGCTGCGTCAGTTGCACGGTGGGAACGTACATCACCGGATTCGGGTCGCGATTCAGTCCGGCGTCATGAACATCGCCCACGATTCCGATAATCCGCCGCACCGGTTCGTTGTTGAATTGACTCGCAATGCCCCTCGGAATGGCGATGCTGCCATCGAGCGGGTCGCCGTATTTGGAATACAGCTTCGCCATCGTTTCGTTGATCAGCGCCACCGGCGCGGCGTTCTGATCGTCGGAGTCGGTGAACGCGCGCCCGCGCTTCAACGGAATCCCGAACACATCGAAATACCCCGGCGAGGTGCTCATCCAGCGCGCGACTCCTGCGGAAGACTGTTTGTCCGCGCCCAGCATGGTGACTGGAAGAATGAATCCGCCTTCAAGCGGCACGCAGCAGGCCGCCGCCTCCGCCGTCACACCCGGCAGCGTGTGGATGCGATGCAGCGCGTCGCCAACTGCGCTCGCGACGCCCGCTACCGTTGCGTACTTCGCACCCGTCATCGATGTGCGCATGGTGATGACGTTCTTCGCCTCGAATCCCGGATTCACCGCGTACAACGCCGCAAAGGTTCGTATCAGCAGCAGCGACCCGATCATTAGAATCACCGCCAGGCCAATTTCGCTCACCACCAGCGCCGCGCGAATCTTGTTTTGCTTCAGCCCGGTTCCCGAGCGCCCGCTGCTGTCCCGCAACGCCGAACTCAAGTCCGCGCGCGATCCCTTCAGGGCAGGGAACAGCCCGAACACGATCCCCGTCGCCAGCGACAGCAGGACCGCGAATCCAGCGACGCGCCAGTCCATCCCCACTGCCGCGCCATTTTCGCCCATCCGGCTCAATCCCGCCGTGTTCACCGCGAGCAGCGCTCGAATTCCGGCGTACCCCAGCAGCAATCCCAGCACGCCGCCCGCGAGCGACAGCAGCACGCTCTCAGTCAGCAGTTGCCGGATCACCCTTCCACGGCCTGCGCCGATGGCCGCCTGGATCGCGATCTCCCGCCTCCGCCCCGCGGCGCGTACCAGCAGCAGATTCGCGACGTTCGCGTAAGCAATCAACAGCACCAGCCCCACTGCGCCCATCAGCACCCTCAGCAACGAACCGGAATTGCCGATCGACGCCTCCCGATAGGGCTCTACGGTAAAGCCGTTCTTCGGTCCGAGTCCTGCGCGAAATCTTGCGAGATACTCGCCTGCCGAGGCTCGCAACCGCGCCTGCGCTTGTTGCAAACTGACTCCAGGCTTCAGCCGCGCGATCACCGTAAAATAGTGCCCCTGATTCCGGCTGTTGGGATCGAGCTGAAACGGCACCACCACCGCCGGAGTTGGCCCGAATTCGCTCAGATTCCGCGTCTTCGCCAGGATGCCAATCACCGAATACCCATCGCCGTTCAACCAAATCGTCCGGCCCAGAATGTGCGGATCGCCCGCCAGCCGGCTGGTCCAGAAATCCTGGCTGATCAAGGCCACCCGAGGGCCGTCCGGCGCATCCTCCTCGCTGGTGAAACCCCTCCCTTCGAGGATCGCCGTACCCATGCAGCGAAAGAAATCCTCCGAAACCTGAATGGATCGCACCTGTTCTACAAAATCCCCAGAGCTGTAGTTCATCGCGCCGACCACATACGCCGACACATCCTCCAGGACGCTCGACTGCGCGCGCCAGTGGGCGAACTTCGCCGGTGAAGCCGCCGCCGACGTCACCGGTTCACCCTTCGGATCGAAGCCCGTGTTGAGCAGCACCACCAGTCGGTCGGGATCGTAAACCGGCAGCGGTTTCAGCAGCACCGCATTGACGATGGAAAAAACCGCCGTGGCGGATCCGATGGCGAGCGTCACTGCCAAAACGGCGAGTAAAACCAGCATCGGGCTGCGGCCCAGCCCTCGCACGCTATAGACCACATCGCCCCAAACGCTCTCAAGAAATAGGAATCGCCAAGGATCTCCGGAGGCTTCTTTGATGCGCACGGCGCTTCCCAGCGGGATAGGATTGCCGCCAGCGGCAGCCATCTCCCGATGAAAGGCCAGCTCCGCTTCCAGTTCTTGCTCGAGGGTGCGGCGGCGGATTGCTTTCAGGAAAAACCGTCGCACCATGGCGTCCTGCTTATCTCGCGAGCACGCGTTGTACCGCCGTCGAGAGACGGGTCCAGGTCTTCTCTTGCGCAGCCAGCGCCTTGCGGCCTTTGCGCGTGATCTCGTAATACTTGGCCTTGCGATTATTCTCCGAGAGGCCCCACTTGGCCGAAATCGCGCCATCCAGTTCCAGACGGTAGAGTGAGGGATAAAGCGAACCCTCTTCTACTTTCAATACCTCGTCGGAGAGCAGATGAATGGCTTGGGCAATGGCGTAGCCGTGCATCGGCCCTCGCTGGAGCGCGTGCAGAACCAGCAGATCGAGCGTCCCTTGCAGCAGATTTGGCGTTCCCATGACGGTCTAGGGAGCAGTATAGCGCAATAATGAGTTTCAGGACTTTCCCATGCGAAACTGCACACACTGCCGGGGCGGAGGATGCCGCCAATGCTACGGCACCGGAAAAAACACCCGGCTCACCATCGAAGGCGACCAATGTATCGAATGCAGAGGAACGGGCAAGTGTCTCTACTGCGGAAACCCGCCCCAGCCGGAGTTGTTCGTGTACGACTGGCTGCGCCGCATCCGGCGCATGTTCGGCAAGGAAGATTGACGTGGCGCACGCACACCGTGGCGCGCACGATCGGTTTTTGTCGTCCGTCTCCTGACAGGCCACAAAATCCGATGGCCTGTCCTACCGGGTGCTCAACTTAGTCTGACTCTTCATCGCCTCTGCAATCAAAGGCTCTCGGTCCCCGCTCGACCACGACTCCTGAATCCGCTCCTCCGGAATTCCCGCCGCCCGGCCCAGCAGAATATACGCCGGCAGCGCATGCGCGAGCGTCTTCCAGCGAGCCATATCCGCCAGCGCGGGCAACGCGCGCTCCCGCAATTGATCCAGAACCGGGGGATCCCGCTTGTCCGTAAGAATCTCGAGCACCTCCATTGCCCGGCTCCGATCCGACCACGACAGCGAATTCAGCATCTCGATGAACCACGTGGGTTCGATCTTGATCCCTGCGCTCGGATCGAGCGTGGCCTTTACCGCCAGTGCCTTCAACCCCCGCGTCGCGTTGGCCCGTACGCCCGGATCCGCGTCCCGCAGCGCGAACTGCAACTCGCCAACCACGGCCGTACGATCCGGCGCGTAAGCAATCACGTAAGCGGCCGTGGCGCGCTGCTGTTCGTCGTCCGAATTTCGCACCACCGTCCGCAGTTCCCTGAAATGCTCCCGAGCCATCACCGGAAACATGTCCTGAATCGCGCGCGCCGATAAATCCGCAATCCGCGAATAGCCCTGCGTGAAGTCCTCGCCCGTATTGCCGCGGCGTCCTGCTTTTTCCACCGCTTCGAGAAACCGCCCGTACGCGCCCGTAATCTCGCTCGGCAGCTTCTCGTCTCCTTCCGGAGGTTCGCGAATCTCGAAGTGCGGCGCGCCGCGCTCCTCGATTCCTACATACAGAACGATTTTGCCCTGATCGCAACAGATCGCTTCCACGTGGGACTCGATCACGCCGGAGAGTTTATCCAGCTTCTCTTCCAGATCGCCCTTGGATGGCGGAAGCGGATCGCCCTCCTTCACGCCCATCGTTTGACGCACCTGCCGCTCGGGAATCTTGCGCAGTCCGTAGAAATCCAGCACGCCGATCTTCGGCGGTTGCGCCCCAGCCGGTCCGGCCAGCAACAAAAGCAATAATAAGGTTAGGCGCATGAATTGCGAGCGCATGAATTGCATTAGACGCGCCGCGGCGCAAATGCGTTTAGGCTTGTTTTTCCGCCAGCGGTCCAATCACGGGCAATACCCATCGCTCGCGATTGTACGCTTTGTACATCAATACAAGCCACAGGGCGAAGAAGGCCAATCCGAAAATGGGCCATAGCAACACGGTCAGCCAGCCGATGAAAGGCACCATCGCGATGATGCTACTCACAATCGCGAAGGCGATCCACACTACCACCATCGCCAGCCATACGAAGATCGATTGGAAAGCGTGAAAGCGAATCGTTCGGTTCTTGTTGTACGGCTCCAGCACCAGGAATAAAACGCCGGTGAGCACGCCCAGCAAATAACACAGCGCGCACGCCATGTTCTCCTCGAGGCCTGACGACTGCGCCGCGGGAGCCCCGTACGGATTTTGCGGAGGATAAGGATTCTGCGGCGGAGGCGGTGTATAAGGATTCGGGCCGGGCTGCGGCGGCGGAGGACCCGCCGGCCCCGCCGCTACCGGCGTACCGCATTTCGCACAGAACCTGCCTTGAACGTCTGTACCGCAGTTGGCGCAGAATGGCATCGCTTCCCCCGTTGGTCTCTATTTAAGTTGTTGCGACCGGAGCCTTGCAGAACCGGTCAAATGCACTCTTCAATTGCTCGGCGATCTCGCCGGCCTCGCGCCCTTCGATCTGGCTGCGATGCACCATGTACACCGGCTTGCCGTCCTGGAATAAAGCGATCGACGGCGAAGACGGAGGGTAGGCCGAAAGCAGCTCGCGCAAATGTGCCACAGCCGCTTCATCCCCGCCCGCAAAAACCGTCGCGGCTTTCGCCGGCCGCACCGCGTGCTGCAGCGCCATGCCCACTGCCGGGCGAGCCCGGCCCGCCGCGCAGCCGCAAACCGAATTGATCACCATCATCACCGTACCGGTACCGGGCGCAAGCAACCGGTCGACATCTGCGGGAGTCCGCGCTTCCTCCAACCCAAAGCGCGTCAGATCCGCCCGCATGGGAGCGATAAATTGTTCAGAATAAGCCACGACACTATACTAACAGCAGCGCCGCGACCGGTGGGCTGCAGTGCCTGACCAGTGGCCACGGGCTTCAGCCCGTGAGGATGTCGTGTTACCCTAATTCTTTGCGCCCAATCTATGCCCGCGCGGGTGAGCGAGACGTTTGTCCTGCGCACGTACCCCTTCCGGGAAGCGGATTTAATCGTGAGTTTCTTCACCCGTGACCAGGGGAAAATGCGCGGCGTCGCCCGCCGTGCGCGGCGGCCCAAGAGCCCTTTTGGCTCGGGGCTCGAACGGTTATCCCACGTCCGGATGGCCTATTTCGAACGGCAGAACGCGGAACTGACGAACCTGACCGGCTGTGAACTGATTCAGTCCCAGTTCGCATTACAGTCCGATTACCCGCGAGCTGTCGCGCTCGACTACTTTACTGAGGTCACCGAGCAGTTGCTGCCGCCCCACGAACTCAACGAAAAGTTTTTCCGCCTGCTCGCCGCCTCGCTCGACCATCTGCGCGACGGCGGAGAACTTTGGAGCGCCGTCATCTATTTCAGCCTGTGGGCCGTGCGCCTCGCCGGAGTATTTCCCGAAATTCGAGTCAGCCACGAATCCAGGGAAATTGCCGAAGAGATGTTTGTCACGCCATTGAAATCCCTCGCGCCGAGAACCTGGACCAAGGCCACGGCCGCCGACCTGCGCCGCGCCCTGGTGCGAACCATGGAACAACACGCCGAGCGCCGCTTCCTGACCGTCCCCTTGTTGGAGGCGCTATAACCTCCATGTCTACTCTCCCGATGAAGCCAGCCGTCCGTGGAGCAAGCTGCCAGCTTGCCCCGTCGCCAGTCATGGCGACGCACCCGAGCCGCGCACAATGCCGAGAGAACTCTCGACATCGCAAGCAAAACAACCTGCGCCATTAACACCATGGACTCCTATCAAGACACCGTCCTCAAGCTGAAGCACTACTGGGCCGACCGGGGCGCCATCATCCAAGAACCCTACGACGTGGAAGTCGGCGCCGGAACCATGTGCCCGGAAACATTTCTGCGAGTCCTCGGGAAAAAACCATACAAGGTCGCCTACGTCCAGCCTAGCCGCCGTCCCGCCGACGGCCGCTATGGCGAAAACCCCAACCGGCTCTACAAGCACCAGCAGTTGCAGGTGATTCTCAAGCCCTCGCCCAACGACGTTCTGGAGCAATACCTGGGCAGCCTCGCGGCCATCGGGATCGATCTTTCAAAGCACGACATCAAATTCGAGGAAGACAACTGGGAATCGCCCACGCTCGGAGCATGGGGAATCGGTTGGCAGGTCATGCTCGACGGTCTCGAGATCACCCAATTCACCTACTTCCAGCAGTGCGGAGGCATCGACCTCGATCTTGTCCCGGCCGAAATCACCTACGGCCTCGAACGCATCTCCTCCTTCTTACAGGGCGTCAACAGCGTCTACGACATGCAATGGGCGCCCGGCGTGAAATATGCCGATGTACGCCTCGCCGACGAGCTTCAGTTCTCCGTCTACAACTTCGAAATGGCCAATATCGACCGCTTGTGGCGCTTGCTCGGCGAACATGAAGCCGAATGCAAGGAACTGCTGGCGCAGTACGAAAAGTATCCCGATAAATCCCGCTTCCCCGTGCTAGCGACCTACGATCAAGTGCTCAAGTGCTCCCAGCTCTTTAATCTCCTCGACGCCCGCGGAGCCATCTCCGTCACCGAGCGTGTGGGAGTGATCAAGCGCGTGCGCGATCTCGCCGTCGGCACCGCCCGCCTCTGGGCATTGCAGCAGGAGGCCGCGGCGTGAGTCTCGATTTTCTGCTGGAGATCGGAACCGAAGAGATTCCGCATTGGATGATCCCCGGCGCGCTCGCGCAGTTAAGCAAACTGGACCTCCTGAGCGCAGCCGCGCGAGTAGATGCGACTCCACGCCGGTTGGTCGTCGAAGCTTCGAACCTGCCTGATCGCACTCCCGATCGCGCCGAGATCGTAAAAGGTCCGCCCGTCTCCTCCGGCGAAAAGGCCGCGCTAGGCTTCGCCAAAAAACAAGGCGTCGACCCCAGTCAGGTAAAGCAGGCCGGCAACTACTACGAACTGCACAAGACCACCCCGGGCCGCCTCGCGATAGACATCCTCGCCGAGTCCCTGCCCGCAGCTATCCTCGCCCTGCAATGGCCCAAAACGATGTACTGGACCGGAGGCAAAACCGGTCCGCGCTTCATTCGTCCCATTCGCTGGATCGTGGCTCTTCTGGGCGATCAGGTGATTCCCTTTGAGATCGCCGGAGTCAAGAGCGGCAACGTCACGCGAGGCCATCGCATCCTCGGATCGTCATCCATCCCCGTAACTACCGCAAACTACCAAAGCGAGCTGCGAAAGAACTTCGTCATTCTCTCCTCGCATGAACGCCGTCACAAAATCGAGTCCGAAGCCTCCAAGCTCGACGCCAAAATCGATGCCGATCTGCTCGAAACCCTGACCTTTATCACCGAATTCCCCACGGCGATTCGAGGCAACTTCGATTCCGCCTATCTCGAACTGCCCGCCGAAGTGCTTACTGAAGTGATGCGCCATCACCAAAAGTACTTCGCCGTCGAATCCGCGCCCAATCGTCTCGCCCCGCACTTCGTGGCCGTGATGAACACCAGCGGCGATCCGGATGGCCTGGTCCAGAGCGGGAACGAAAAGGTTCTGCGCGCGCGCTTCAACGACGCCCGCTTCTTCTGGAACGTCGATCAGCACAAGAAACTCATCCATCGCGGCGACGATCTCGCCAAGGTCACCTTTCAAGCCAAGCTCGGCTCGTATCTGGAAAAAACCAATCGCATCGTCGAGCTCGTCAAGGAGCTCGGCGGCAACGCCCACGCCCAGCGCGCGGCCGAACTCTGCAAGTGCGACCTGACCACGGAAATGGTGAAAGAGTTCACCGACCTGCAAGGCATCGTGGGCGGCCTTTACGCCAAGGAGCAGGGCGAGCCCAAAGCCGTCGCGCAAGCCATCTACGAACACTATCAGCCGCTCAGCATGGAGGATTCCATCCCTGAGACGCGCGAAGGCCAGATCGTCGCGCTTGCCGATAAGCTCGACACGCTGCGCGGCTGTTTCTCCGTCGGCCTCGTTCCCACCGGTTCCAAGGATCCCTTCGCCCTCCGCCGCGCCGCGCAAGGCGTGGTCAAGATCCTGGTCGAAGCCAAACTCGACTATTACCTCGACCAGCTCGCTACCGGCGAACTGCGCGAATTCCTCACCGAGCGCATCCAGCATTACTTCCGCGAAGTTCGCGGCTTCAAATACGACGAAGTGAACGCGGTATTGAAGGTCGGCATCTCCACGCTCAAAGACGTGGAAGACCGCTTGCGGCAAATCGCCGATGTGCGGCCCACGCCTAACTTCGAACCCCTCGCCGCGAGCTTCAAGCGCATCAACAATATCCTCAAACAAGCCGCATTCGCCGACGATCACGCCGCGGTCGACACGGCGCTGCTCGAACCCGGGCCCGAAAAAGACCTCTACGAGGAATACTCATCGCTGGCCGCGTCCGCGCCCTTAACCCAGGTAGCCGATCTTCGCCCCACCGTCGACAAGTACTTCGACAAAGTCATGGTCAACGTCGACGACCAGAATGTGCGGCGCAACCGCCTCAGTATGTTGAGCCAGATGCTTCGAAAGTTTTCCACGATCGCCGATTTTTCGGAGATCGTTACGTCAGGAGATCAAAAATCATGAAAAACTACGTGTACAGTTTTGGCGGAGGCACCGCCGATGGCGACGGGAAGATGAAAGAAGTTCTCGGAGGCAAGGGCGCAGGCCTTGCGGAGATGAGCAAAGCCGGCGTTCCCGTGCCGCCCGGCTTCACGATTTCCACCGAAGTCTGCAACATCTTCTTCGAGAACGGCAACAAGGTTCCCGCGGAGATCAACCAGCAAGTCTTGACGGCGCTTGAGAAGCTCGAATCCCGCATGGGCAAACAGCTCGGCGACGCGAATGACCCGTTGCTGGTCAGCGTCCGCTCCGGCGCGCGCTTCTCCATGCCCGGCATGATGAACACCATTCTCAACCTGGGCCTCAACGACAGGAGCGTGGAAGGTCTGGCCAAGCGCAGCGGCAACCCCCGCTTCGCCTACGACTCCTACCGCCGCTTCCTCCAGATGTTCGGCGAAGTGGCTCTCGAGATCGACATGGCCAAGTTCGACCACATCTTCGATTCGGCCAAACACAAAGCCAAAATCAAGCTCGATACCGACCTGACGGCCGAGCAGCTCCAGTCCATCATCGCCGAATACAAAAAGCTGGTCCAGAAAGAAACCAGGAAACCCTTCCCGCAGGACCCGCGCGAGCAGCTCGCCATGTCCCGCGACGCCGTGTTCCGCTCCTGGTGGAATCCCAAGGCGTCTTACTATCGCCGCATGGAAAAAATCCCCGATGAAATCGGGACCGCTGCGAACGTGCAAGCGATGGTCTTCGGCAATACCGGCGATACTTCGGCGACGGGCGTCGGGTTCACCCGCGATCCTGCTACCGGCGAGAAGACCTTCTACGGCGAGTTTCTGATCAATGCCCAAGGCGAAGACGTGGTCGCCGGCATCCGCACTCCGCAGCCCATCTCCGAGCTCGAAAAAGTGATGCCCGCCGCCTACAAGCAGCTCCGCGAGATCACGAACAAGCTCGAACAGCACTACCGCGACATGCAGGACTTCGAGTTCACCATCGAAGAAGGCAAGCTGTACATGCTGCAAACCCGCAACGGCAAGCGCACCGG
>Ga0070734_10006114_pt1 | contig 10267 bp, 9 predicted proteins | sample Coa_R1_8_FD_66444 | JGI IMG/M metagenome (GOLD analysis project Ga0070734, IMG submission 66444) | Surface soil microbial communities from Centralia Pennsylvania, which are recovering from an underground coalmine fire - Coalmine... | ecosystem: Environmental > Terrestrial > Soil > Unclassified ... | reverse complement strand
CCCGCCGACGCGGCCACGGTCCGGTGGCTCGACCCCGGCCAGAATGCGCAGCAGCGTGCTCTTGCCGCAGCCGTTGCGCCCGACCAGCCCCACGCGCTCGCCTTCGCCGATGGTCAGCGATACGCCCTCCAGCAGTGCCCGCGCCCCGTGATATTTTTCGATGCCATAGGCGTTAAACATGATTCCTTCTCCATTCATGCCCCGCTCCTGCGTCGCTGCCCGCCTGCGCTGGATAAACCTTTCAGAGTGGTTCCCCCTCCCTGCGAGCGAAGCGAGCGAACCAGGGAGGGGATAGGCGCAGCCGCGGGTGGGGTGGGCCTCTGCGTTGATGAAAAACCTCATACAGCAGCAGGCTGGTCGCGATTGCCAGGTTGAGCGAGTCGCTGCGGCCGACCATCGGGATGCGGACCATGTGGTCGCACAGCGCCTGCTCCTGCGGTGACAGCCCGCGCCCTTCGCTGCCCATCAAGAGCGCCAGCGGCGCGGGGTAGGCGACGTCCCGGTAATCCAGCGCCGCCGCCGGAGATGCGCCGATAACGGTGACCTTCCGCTGATCCTTCCAGCAGGCGAACGCCTCCACGCTCGTCCGGGCCAATCGCTGAGAGAGGACCGCCCCCGTGCTGGCGCGCACCGCCGTCGGATCGTACGGATCGGCCGTGTGGCCGATCAGGAGGACCCCCGCGCCGCCGACCGCATCCGACACGCGCAGGATCGTACCCAGGTTGCCGGGATACTGCGCCGCGCCGAGTGCGATCCAGCAAAGACCTTCGTCCGGGCGGATCGTGTCCAGGGAATCCCATCGCTGGCGGACGACCGCGCTGATCTCATGCCGTCCTTCTTTGTCGGAGAGGCTGGCGAACACCTCGGCGGTCACCGCCAGGCAGGGCGTTCCGCGCTGCCGCTGGATCTGCACGATCTCCTGCCCGAAACCGCTTTTCAGCCGCTCGGGGACTACCACCAGCGTCTCGATGGCCGCCTGCGTCTGCACCGCCTCCGAGACCAGCCGCAACCCCTCGATAAAATAGCTCCCGGTCCGTTCCCGCTCTTTGCGCTCGCGCAGGCTGCGAATCGCCTTGATACAGCCGTTGCCGCGGCTCGAAATGACCGTAATGGCCGGGATCGGCGGCTGCCGGGCGCGCGCCGGGACTTCCTGCGTGAGATCGGCCTGCCGGGGATCCTGTGCGTAAGACATCTGGGTACCTCCTTTGTCGGGGCCAAAGAAAACCGTCCTGCGCGCCGGAAGCGCGCAGGACGGTCAGAAGCGTAATGGGTCCGCAGACGGGTTGCTGGCTAAATCTTAATCGGCCTGAAAGCCGGAGGCAGCGCGCCGGAAAGAACCATTCCCGGCAGGAACAGCCCGACCAACGAGACGCAGACGCAGACGGCCTCCGCAGCGTGTGCTGCGGGGCGAATCCTGGCGTTCCGGCATCGTCGTTAGCGGGCTCCTATCAACCCTCACGTCTCCTTTACGAAGGATGTTCGACTGTCAACAAATTATTATAAGGCAGCAACGTAAAATCTGTCAAGTAAATCCCATAGCCATTCGATTTTTTGAGAGGCCGATATTGCCCGGCTGGGTCTATCCCTGTACGCTGGCGGATATCCAGGCCAGACTGGCAAAACTGCCGGAGGCAGACCTGGAAAGCCTCTGGGCTGTCGGCCTGGCGCCTTCCACGCGCAAAGATTGTCATGTCCATGCGCGCTATATCCCTGGCGAGCGTCCGGTCATCTACATCTTCTCTTATGTAGACACACTTGTCTTTAAACAGCCTGCAAACGTCAAACGAAGCGAGGTCGAAAGCGGGCTGGTCGTTGAGCTAATGTACGGCATGGAAGTCGAGTGTGCCGGCAGCCGCTGGCTGTGCCGATGGAATCCGGAAAATCTGCGGCGGTTTATTGTTGAGCACGTCTTGCTGCATGAAGTCGGACATCACGTTCACTACATGCAGCGTGCCCGGCAGGGAATCCAGCGTCCTCCCACCAAACGAGATACCGAGCAGTTTGCGGAAGCCTATGCGTTACGGCATCGGTCCAAACAGTAGCCTCAAGCAATTGCCGGCCCGTAAACGAACCGTCTGTAAAACACCACGCCCCGTAAACGGGGCAGCCTGAGTGGTGGCGTTGCTCCTATCAGGAGGAGGGCAACAGGCTCTGGATAGGTAGAGCCGCGCGGCCCCCTTCCAGGGGGCATGATGCCTTACAGCGGGTTCGTTTACGGACCCGACGTAAAAGTGAATTTCTGGCGAGGCGCTCAATCGTTCGGCGTGAGAACCATCTTCGTATAGGCGTCCGAGCCTATGTCTCTTCGAGATAGACCGGCTCTCGATTCCCATACCGGTTCCAGAGCGTCTCCATGACGGCCTGCGGGTCGGAGGACGCACCCTGTCGGGCAAAATAGTCGCAGACGCGGGTGATGTCTCGCTGCAGGATGAAATGGGCGTTCCGGTTGGCTTCGAGGCTGGTGACCTGGGGAAAGTCAATGAGAGTGATCTTGCCCTCCCAGTAGAGGATGTTGTAGGCGGAGAGATCGCCGTGGATATAGCCCTGCTGCAGCATCACCTCGATGCTGCGCAGGGCTTCCTTAAGAAGCGCCGCAGCCTCTTTCCGGTCCAGCGAGACCTCGCTCAAGGCGGGGGCCGGCCGCTGCGCATCGCCCTGATAGCCCATCAAAATCGCGTTCTCGCCCGCCGCGATCGGTCGGGGCACACACGCGCCTGCGGCATAGAAGCTCTGCATCGCCGTGAACTCATACATCAGCCACGACGTATGCTGCAACTGCACCCCGAACTCTGTTTTCTTGCCGAGCGCGCGCATGGCGCGGTGGTCCGTCTTCTTGATCGGTTTTCCGTCCGCGCTGAGGACCGGGCGGCCTTCCCGGTACATCGCATCGTTGCGCAGGTTGCGGAACTCGCGGGGACGGTAGACTTTGGCCGCGATCAGGTCCGGACCGGCGGCGGGGCCGGGCACGCAGCAGTAGACGCTGGCCTCTTTGCCGCCTTTGACGTAGCTGAGAATATCGCAGAGCAGGTCCTGTTGATAAAACGTGGTCAGCGAGGAGAGCAGCCATCCCTCCTCGAAGCGACTCGGCGTATAGGTGGTCTGCAGGCCGTCCTGCGTCTCCGGACCGTCGGTGAGCGCTTCCCGGACGACCGGGCGCGGGGCTTTTGGAGAAGCGCGCCGGACCGGTTCTTCTTCCAGGTAGGCGTACTTCTCAAAATAGTCTTCCGTCACGAAGGAATCCTTGAGCGAGTTTGCTTCTCTATCGCCCAATCCTCCCTGTTTGCTCAAATCTCCAAAAAATCGAACCGGTCGTTCTCCCCGGTGGGGTCCAGGCCGAGAGCCGGAAAGACCCAGTGTTCTTTAAGGCCCAGCTCCGCTGCTTTCACGGCAAAGGGCCGGGCCGCTTCCGGCCGGTCTTGCTTGAGCAGGGCGCCGGCCAGGTTGGCGTACGCCTCCGCCATGCGGCCGTTCATTTGAATGGCCTTGCGATACTGTTCCTCAGCCAGATCGTATTCGCCCTCCTCGAAGAACCTGGCGCCCGCCCGGTTGAAATAGTCCGCATCTGGAATATCTTTCGGCAAGAGCGCATTCACGTCCACCTCTCCAGAGGAGCGGGAGAGGGATTTGATGCGACTGGTTTGCAGCAGCAAGGTCTCTTCAAACAGATTGCGCGCCAGCCGCGCATTGCTGAACGATTCATCCCGAAGGGAGTATGCCAGTTGAAAGACCTGCTTCAATCGCTCGACCGCTTCGGGCGTCAGATGGTAATCGTGCTCCCGCGTAAACCGTTCGAATATCTCGACCAGCTCCGAGGGGTTGTAATCGCTGAAGTTGATTTTGCGGTTGAACCGGTCTCGTAATCCCGGATTGCTTCTCAAAAACCGCTCCATCGGCTCCGGATAGCCCGCGACGATCACCACCAGGTCGTCCCGATGGTCTTCCATGAGCTTGAGGAGGGTATTGATCGCCTCCTTGCCGAAATCATCGCCGGGGCCTTCGCTATCGGAAAGGCTGTAGGCTTCGTCAATGAACAGCACGCCCCCCAGGGCTTCCTCGACGACGGAATGCACCTTGAGGGCGGTCTGTCCCAGATAGCCCGCGACCAGTCCATGCCGGTCCGTCTCCACAAAATGGCCTCGCGAGAGAAACCCGAGCGTGCGGTAGATACGGCCCAGCAGCCGTGCCACGGTCGTCTTTCCCGTGCCGGGATTGCCGATCAGGACCAGGTGCAGGCTCAGCTTCGGCACTTTCAGGCCGCGCGCCTGGCGCTCCTTTTGCACGCTGAGGTAGTTGACCAATCGCCGCACATCCGCTTTGACGCTGTCCAGGCCGATCAGTCCGTCGAGCTCCTGGAGAAGGGCGTCCAGCTCGGAGACCGGGGTCGGAGGCCCTGGTTTCTCCTCGGAGGGCGCCTCAGCGGGGACCTGGGCGTTGAGCTCCTGCAAGACCCAGTGCTCGGTCATGCCCATCTCTGCCGCTTTCTGAGCCAGTGGCTTTGCCTCCTCCCTCCGGCCTTGCTGCACCAGGGCGCTGGCCAGATTGACATAGGCGATGGCCAGATCGGCATCGAGTTGAAGCGCATGGCGGTACTGCGCTTCGGCTTCTGCAAACTTGCCCTGTTTGTAGAGAGCGCTACCCAGGAAATCCCAATAGGGGGCCTCGTCCGGCGCCAGCCGGACCGCCTCGCGGTAGGCAGCCTCGGCTTCGACCTCCTTCCCCTGCCAGAACAGCGCATGTCCCATATTGGAGAAATAGGCGGGACACGATGGCTCCAGGCGAATAGCCTCCCGATACTCCGCCTCCGCTTCTGCGTATTTGCCCTGCAAACGGAGCGCATCCCCCAGATTGTAGTGGTATGCGGCCAGGCTTTCCTCCAACCGGGCCGCCTCGCGATACTGCTCCTCGGCCCCGGCATATTGGCCCTGCTGGTAGAGAGCCGCGCCCAGGTTGTTTCTTGATTCTGCATGGTCCGGCGAGAGACGGACCGCCTCGTGATACTGCTCTTCGGCTTCAGGATAGCGGCCCTGGTAATAGAAGAGATCTCCTAAACTGGTTCGATGCCCCGTGTGGTCTGGAGCCAGCCGGACCGCCTCGCGATAAGCGGACTCTGCCTCCTGAGCTTTCCCTTGCCGGTTAAGGGCGTCCCCCAGTTCCGAAAAATAGTCCGCGTCGCTGGCGTCCAGCCGGATCGCCTCGCGATATTGCGCCTCCGCGCCGGCATCGTCCCCAAGCGCATAGAGCGAAAGTCCCAGATTGTAATAATAGACAGCGCGGGCAGGGTTCAAGCGAATGGCTTCGCGATATTGCTCCATCGCCTCCTCGCGTTTTCCCAGCGAGTCCAGAACCAGACCGAGACCATTTCTATAGCTTGCGTTGCCGGCATCCAGCCGGACCGCCTGCTGGTATTGCGCCTCCGCTTCCGGATATTTCCCTTGCTGGCGCAAGACATATCCGAGCTGACTCCGATAAGCTGCATTGCTGCCCTCCAGCCGCACAGCCTCCTGATAGAGATCCTCCGCTTCGGCATATCTTCCCTGGTCGCTGAGGGCTTTTGCAGAGGTGGTCAACTCGCTAACAGTCTTGTCGGCATCTATCATCGAATCTTTCCCTTTCCTCGGAGGCATCGCCTGCTGGAGGGTCGAGCAGGCGTGGCTCTGGAGGACTCATGACTTTGCTTTCCCCTTAGTTTTCGGAATCGAAACTCGAGTGTCCTTCAAGAACCGGCAGGCTTGCGGGGGCATATCCGGTATATTGCTCAGCCTGTGCTTGTAAGGTTACGTGGCACAACACACCTCGGATAAATTCGCCCTGGCTCGCAAATACATTACCGAAGAAGATAGGAGACCCAGGAATGCCGGCTTGTGCCACCGTCGAAGCCTTACCCATTTTTGAGAAGATACAGACAACCTACAACGAGCGCGCAGCGCGCTATTCCGTTTTTTGGCCCGTGACCGTTGGAAACGTATCGTATGGCGGCATCTACGGGCAGATCGTCAACATCAGCGTAAGCGGAGTGTTATTTCTTTCCCCGTGGCCCCATGAGATGGGGGAGCGGGTCCTGCTCTGCACCGACAACAACTCCCTGCCGCGCCTTCGCCTGGTGGTGGAAGTCACGCGGGAACAGGAATGCCTGCCCGGATGGTACGCTTACGGGGCTCGGATCGTCGAGATTTCGGATACCGAGCGAAACCGGCTGCGGTATGTGCTCCAGACCCTGCAGGGTCAGCAGTTCGACCAGGCGTGGTCGGGGGAGCAGCCGGAAGGCATGAACTCCAGCCCGATCCAGAAGCCGGAAACGCCCCGGCGTCGCTCGCGGCTTCGCATCCGCATGTCCGCCGGTCCGTTGGCCCGGCGAAAACAGATCACGCAGTACCGGCCTTCCCGGCGCAAGAAACTGGGCGCCGCGCTGGCCGGCCTGGTGGGTATCGGTCTGATGGCCTTCCTGGCGCCTGCGTATCTCCCTCACGAGCCGGCCTTGCAGGTCCTGGCTGCCGGAGAGAATTCCCGGTCCAGCCTGCTCACCGCCTCCCACGTCTTGCATGGGCATACCGCCCTGAGGACGACCGAGGCGCGGCCACCTCACATGATGGAGCTGTAAAACAAGGCCGGACCGGGAGAAGTTCCCGGTCCGGTTTTTTATGGCAAAGTGACCCGCTCAAATAGATCGATAGAATCCCCTGTGAAATAACCGGCGATAGTGAGCGCAACAATGTCGCCCGCATCCCCTGCCGAGGCGGGATAGGTCAGATCCGTGACCAGAGTGGCTCCCGCCGCCAGGTTGCCCAGCGCCATCGGCAGCGCGCTCGTCGTTCCAGCGGATCCCAGTATCGAGCGCGTGATGGTCAGGTTCTCCGCCGTCCGATAGCCGCTATTGGTGATATGCAACAGGGCGGTATACTCGCCGCCGGAGTTGTAGCTCATCGCGACATTCCACTGAAGCGAAGTAACCAGGACCGTAAAGAGCTTATCCGCCGAGGTGCCGGCGGAAGGCGTATGCACGCGGATGGCGGCTCTCCCTGGATTGGCGACGAGCCCGGTAGGCACGGTCGCTCTCAACTCCGTGGTGGACACATACGCGGTGCTAAGCGTCGTGGTCCGGCTGCCGACCGTCCAGAGGACGGTAGAGTCAGTCTGGAAGCCGCTGCCCGAGACGGTGAGCGTAAAGGCCGGAGATCCCGCGTCTATGCTATGGGGGGTGAGGCGGGAAATCGTGGGAGCCGCGATGGGCTTTGCCGGCAAAGCCCGGCTGGCAGAGACCGAAGTGACGCACGCCAGCACGCCGAAAGCCGCCAGGCGCGACCACGATACCATCCAGGACGTTCTGTTGAGGGCAATCAAAATGACGATCTCCTTCGGGTAGTTTGCCGGGAATGTCATGGAGTAGGAGAGTGATCCCGACGGGCAGCCTCTCGCCTGCCCGGAAGGAGTGACTACGTGGCAGGAAGATACCGGAGTCAGACGGTGTGGCCGCAGCCTCTGTTCCCGCAAGGCGGTGGAGCGAGAAACATTTCCGTCGCGGTGCGGTGCGCAAGTGAAGTTAAACGCCAAGGATGTAGGTGTTTCCGGGGAGGCGGCGGACCAGGCCGTTGAGTTCAAGGAAGGTCATCTCGATGCCCGCCTGCGTGGAGGTCAGGCCGGCCTCCTGGGCGAGCATATCAATGTGACGCGGGGTGAGGGAGAGACATTCCAGCAGCCTGCGCTGCGAATCGGGCAGGGAGCCGAGCAGTCCTTTGCGGGCGGTCTGGACGGCGGCGCTGTCGGCTGCGGGCGCGCTGCCGTCCTCCATTTCCAGAGAGAACTGGGCCGCGGGCCGGGGCGGCAGCACCACCATGTCGAAAGCGCGCAAAATGTCGGCGGTCTCCGTGACCAGGATGGCCCCGTCTTTTAAGAGGGCGTTGGTTCCGGAGGAGCCGGGGACTACTATAGCGAGGTCTCTAAGCTACGCTTTCCCCTTCGCTTCCTTGTACCGGCGCAGGTTGTTCGGGCCGCCCGGCACCTTCGGGAACGGCGGCGGGGACGGCGCGTACTCTAGTGCCCACTCCCAGAGGGTAGCGCGGGCGTCTGTGTAGAAACGGCGATTCGGCATCACCATGTCAATCCGCTGCACGACGGTTCGGATAAGCTCGCGCTGCTCGGTCGGCGTCGCCGTCTGCCAGAAACGTTCCATGCCGCCCAGCCGCTTGACTTCCTGCACGACCGAACTGACTGCCTCCAGGTCGGGCCGCTCGGCTGCTTCGCTGAGCTGGGAAACCTGCGCCTGCAGTTCCTCGATGGCGGCGCGCGTCTTTCTGGCCGTCTCCTCGAATGTCGCCCGGCCCAACAGGGAAACGAAGTAGCTTTCCCGCAGGATCATATCCTCAGCCTGCTCCTGCTTGGTCTTCAGGTCCCGCTCGGCTTGCGCCAGGTCCTTTAGGAGCTGCGCCCGCCCCTTCGGTCGGTACTCCGGCGGCAGTTGGCCGAAAGTGTCGGGCAGAGCGTTCACCAGGTCGGTAATGAGTTGCTGCAGCCATTTCATCAGGCGCAGGCCAGAGACTGTGCCCCCAATGTGCGGCGCCCCCCGCTGCTTGCAGTCGCAGCCATACAAATCATCGGAGACGATGCGCATGGGCGTTCCCATCGGGCAGTAGAGGATGCCGGTCAAGGCGCCTTTTCGCGGTGCGCAGCGGTCCTTATGCCCCTGGATGCTTTTGCCGAAGGTATAGAACTGATCGTCGGTCAATGGACACTCCCATTCGCCCTTGACTTCGGAGAAAACGTACTCTTCCGGTTTTAGCCGCTTCTTCTGGTGATCGCGCCCTACCTGCCAGCGGTGGCAGAGCAGGCCGATGTAGAAGGGATTTCGCATCATGGAATAGAGACAGGAAGCGTACCATCGCCGGCCCTTGATTCCCGGCCGGTTTTCCGAGGCAGACGGGGGCGGCACGCCGCGCAGGGTCAAGTCCTCGCAGATCGCAGGCGCTTTCTCGCCAAGCGCCAGGCGCCGGAAAATCTCTGCGACGACGTTATACTCTTCCGGTACGACATGATAGGTCCCCAGCGCCTCCGGCGGGTACTTGCCTTCCAGCACGTCCTTTTGCTTTACCCGGTAGTAGCCATAGGGGGCGCTCGTCTTGGAGAGCTTGCCCTGCTTGAGCTTGATGAGATCGCTTTCCTTCTTCTTCTTGATAACGTCTCGGACGTAGTGGCTGGCGACGGCGGCTTTGATGTCATAGATCAGCTCGTGCCGGTCACCGAAGTCTTCGTCAAAGGGAATGATCCCCTCGGTCGTGATGAGGGTCACTCCGCCGGCGCAGAGGGCTTCCTTGATCGTTCCCCGGTCAACGTCGTTGCCTCTGGTGAGCCGGTCTTGATATGGCGTTATGAGGTGCGTTACCTGTTTCTCCCTGGCAAGCTCTAAGAGGCGTTGCAGACCGGGCCGAACGGCCAGGCTCGTACCGGTGGCTTGCTCGGAAATGATGCCCTCCGGCTTCAAGGGCAGACCGTGCTTGCGGGCCAAGTCCAGGCAAATCTCTGCTCGGTCCTGCAACTTCTCCTCGGTCATGGCGGCACCACGCAGATCCTCGCGGCTCAAGCGAACATACCCGTATACCTTCGGTATTGTCATCATTTGCTACCTTTTCCTTCGGACTTCTTGCGAGGACGCCCTGGCGGTCGCTTCTCTTTGCTCTCCTCCGGACGCGGATGCTTGCGGGGTCGCCCGACCGGGTTTTTGGCTCCAGTCTCCGGCGCCTTCTGTCGGTGAGGGCGCCCGCCTTTGGGACCGATCTCCTCGGTACGCGCTTTGTAGGCCAGGACATCCGAGCGGCTAACGACCTTCCTGCCGAAGACCGTCACGCAGGGCAGCCGGCCGTCGCGGATGGCCTGGTAAACCGATACCTTGTGGATACCCAGCAATTCCGCCGCCTCCTGGACGGTCATCAGATCCAACATCCTTATGCCTCCTCGTCCATCATTATACCATACTCTAATAAATGTTACAAGACAGGGAGTGAGGATTATGAGGGAAAAAACTTCTGAAAATATCTCATAAATACTTTCCTAAATATGTGTTTATCAAGTAGTATTATAGGTGTAAGGCAAATACAAGTAAATACCGAGGTTTCGGGAATGGCGAAAGCCTCTACCTGCAGCACTGGAACCCAAATCAGGAACGCCCCGAAACGAGCAAGACCCCCGCCATGAAGCGAACCGCCTTACCCCTAGACAAAACGAAAGGCCGAGAGTGTTAGCAGCACTCCCGGCCTTCTATTCCCTTTCGGGAACCGGC
>Ga0070734_10006113_pt1 | contig 10267 bp, 7 predicted proteins | sample Coa_R1_8_FD_66444 | JGI IMG/M metagenome (GOLD analysis project Ga0070734, IMG submission 66444) | Surface soil microbial communities from Centralia Pennsylvania, which are recovering from an underground coalmine fire - Coalmine... | ecosystem: Environmental > Terrestrial > Soil > Unclassified ... | reverse complement strand
ACGCCCTGCGGCGTGTGCGCGTATTTGCTGGCGACCGCGCGGCTAACGGTGGAAGGATGCACACCGACTTCTTCGGCGACTTCCTTGATCATCATCGGCTTCAGCGCATCGGGTCCGGAAAGGAAGAAATCGCCCTGGCGCGCGATGATCGACTGGCAGACGCGCAAAATCGTGTGTTTGCGCTGCTCAATATTTTTCATGAGCTGGATGGCAGCGGTGAAGCGCTCTTTGACGTAGTTGCGAACGTCGCGATCGGAAGCGTCTTTGACGAGCAGGCGGCGATACGTCGGGCTCAGGCGAAGCTGCGGCATGTCGTCTTCGTTGAGGAAGGCCTGCCACTGGTCGTCTACTTTGCGGAAATAAACGTCGGGCTCGACGAGGCGCGGCTCGGTCTTGTTGTAGCGAAGGCCGGGACGCGGATCGAGCTTCTTGATGACGTCGAGCGCGCGCTTCACGATGTCGAGCGGGCGATTCAAAGCGCGGGCAACTTCCTTCAGCTGATTCGCCTGCACTTGCTTGAGGTGTTCGGAGACGATCTGCTGCGCTAGCGTGTTCGTCGGATCGAACGCTTTCAGTTGCAGCAGGAGGCATTCGCGCAAATCGCGCGCACCCACGCCGATGGGATCGAAATCCTGCACAACGGCAAGCGCGTCGTCGAGATCGTCCTGCGTGTACTTCCCTTCCTGGAGGAGTTCTTCGTTGGACGCGGTGAGATAACCATTTTCGTCGAGGTTGCCGATAATGCTCTCGGCGAGTTCTTTTACCGTTTCAGAGGAGATCGTGACGCTGAGCTGCCAGGTCAGGTGATCGGTCAGTCCGGTAGAGGAGGAAAGAAACTTCTCGAACGAAGGACGCTCGGAGACTTCGCGTTCGGCCGACTGGCCGCCATCGCCGCCGGAATCGAGATATTGATTGAAGAAGGTGCCCACGTCGAATTCGTCGAAGGGATTGGATTCGGGCTTCTCTGGCACTTTCTCGGTTTCGTTCTTAAGGAAATTCTCGTCGGCGTAGTTATCAGTTTGCGTCGGCTCTTCGCTCTGCTCTTCGAGGACGGGATTCGCGATCATCTCCTGATTGATCATCTCGCGAAGCTCGAGACGATTGAGCGCAAGGACGCTCACCATCTGCACCAAACCTGGCGTCAGAATCTGACGCTGAGACACCTTCAGGTTGAGTTTTAGTCCCTGCCAAGCCATGTGCGTCCGATCAATACCTTTCGAGTGCCAGCCTAGTTCAGGCGGAAATGATCGCCGAGATAAACGCGGCGAACTTCCGGGTCGTTGCTCAGTTCGTCGGGCCGACCCTTCCTGAAGATTTTCCCATTTCTGAGGATGTATGCGCGGTCCGTTACGGTGAGTGTTTCCCGGACGTTATGATCTGTGATTAAAACGCCAATGCCCGAGCGGCTGAGGTCTCGGATGATTTCCTGAAGATCTTTGACGGTAAGAGGGTCGATGCCAGAAAAAGGCTCATCGAGCAAAATAAAAGAGGGCTGAAGCGTGAGGGAGCGCGCGATTTCCAGGCGGCGTCGCTCACCGCCCGACAATGTGTAGGCTTTGCTTTGCCGCACAGTCTCCAATCCCATCTGAACCAACAATTCCTCCAAACGATCGCGCTGCTGTTCCGGCGTCAAGGGTAGAGTCTCCAAGACAGCGAGAAGATTCTCTTCGCTCGTGAGTTGACGAAACACCGATGGTTCTTGAGGCAGGTAGCTGATTCCGCTGCGGGCCCGGAGGTACATCGGGAGGTCGGTGATTTCGTCGCCGTTGAGAAGGACGCGGCCGGAATCGGGGCGGGCCAGACCAACGATGATATAAAAGGTGGTCGTTTTTCCCGCGCCGTTGGGTCCCAGCAACCCGACGACTTCACCTTGACCGATTTCCAACTCCACGTCGTCTACAACTTTACGTCCTTTGTAGGACTTGCTGAGTTCGACGGCTTGGAGCTTCAACATACCTCAATGGTAGCGGATCAAATCGCGGTCAAGATGGTGAACTTCACTGTTGGACTCGGTGCTTTGTCAGCGTACGCGATCCGTTTTCCGAATCGACGATGATCGTATCATCCGCTAAAAAGAAGGTCAATTGAGTGCCCGTGGTGGTGCCGGAGGTGCCGTCGTAAAGAGTGGGTTTGCCGCCGGTCATGACGAATTTGCCGGAGTCGGCGGTGTATTCGCCGCGTTCCGCGGTGGCGCGGCGGTCGCCTTCTTCTACGGTGACGCCGCCGGTGCCGACGGCGCGCGAGATCTGGCGCGAACCGGTAGGAGTTTGCGGACCGCTCGACGTGTTCGTGTTGCTCGAGTTGCCTGCAGCGTCGGCTGCCGGTGACTTCGTGAAATAGAGATCGAGGACGGGGCCGCGCATTTTTTGGTCGGCCGATTGAACGACTACGTTTTTTTCCAGGCGAGCTTTGCCTTCGATGTCGTTGTAGGTGAGCGTTGCGCTGCTGGCGTGCCAGAGCTGGGATTTTTTCGGCTGGAGTTGCGAGGCGTTCACCGGGCGGGCAGGCGGATTGAAAGGGGTCAGCTGGTTCGATTGGGCCGAATTGCCGGCGGTGGGCGCGTTTGCGGCTTGCGGGAAGACGGCGCGGACGTTGCCCGTAGCGTTGAGAACGTGCGTATCGCGCAGCAACTCGATGGAGTTGGCTTCAAGAACGGAGTCGCCCTGCCAGAGGCGGGCTTTGCCGGTGTAGAGCGCGCGACCCGTTTTTGAATTTGCCTGGAGCTCATCTGCGGTGATGTTCGCGGGAGCGGGAGCAAGTTGGACGGCGCTGCTCTTGGCAGAAAAATCGGTGGAGCGGACTCCGCCGTCGGCCAAGATGTCGCCCGTGTTTTGCGTGAAGACGATGCGGCGAGCTTGCGTTTGCGTTGTGGCGTCGCGCGCGATCGCGTGGCCAGTGAGCGTCGCGGTTTGCGTCGCGCGATCGAAGACAGCGCGATCTGCCTGGCCACTGCGGTCGGCTTCCTTCAGTTTTACGTCGCCCTGCAGATCCATCTGTGACCAGCCGCCGTCGGGCGACAAGAGCGCGATGCCGCTTGCTGCGGTTGCTGTCTGCACCGGACGACCGGTGAGCCAGCGCTCGGTGCGGACATTGCCGTTGGCGTGGACTTCGCTCGGTTTGCCGGTGTTGCTCATGAAAGTCATTGCGAGCTTGTCGGCCTGTAGTTGGGTTCGCGCAGGGACGATGGTGCCGCCTTGCGTGGCGGAGTCGGTCCACTCCATTGTGCCGGCGGCGAGCGTTTCGGCGGTGAGCGGCTTGCTGGATTCGTGCTCTCTGCCGCCGCCGCTGAATTCCATGTGGAACGCAGCCGTTTGCAGCGTGCGCGTGTCGCCAGATTTTTCTTCTTTGGTTCGCAGTACGACGTTGCCGTTGACGTTGAGTTCCTTGGGCTGGCTGAAGCGCGGCCAAAAGGTAAGCGAACCGCTGTCGCCACTCATGGCAGCTTCGTCGGTGGCGTTTTTGCGGTATCCGGTGACGTGACCCGACGCGTCGAGTTTAGTGATCCAGCCTTCGGGGACGAAATGCGCCGTGAGATTGTCGGATTCGAGATTCATCTCTTCGCCGGGCTTGGTGGAGACGGCGCGCGGGCGATCGTCTCCGGTACTGGAGGCGATGAGAGTTTGTGCGTGAAAATTATCGTCGAGGGTGAGTGTCAGCTCGCCTGCGGTGAGGCGCTCGGCGGCGGTTTCGGCTTTGGCAGGGCCGAAGAGATGAAGCAGACGTGAATCGCGCGAGAAATCGAGCGACGAACCTTTGACGCGAACGTCCTGGCCAGCTTTGGGATCGACGGAGGCGGAGATGCCGGTTTTCTTGGCGGTGGCCGAGGGTGCCTGCATGAGGCGGAGACGGACGTCGTGCAGTAGGCGCAGTGTGCCTTCATCGGAGTTGTATTCGAGGCCGATGCCGTCGCCGGTGCCGCTGGGAAATGCGAAGGTGACGCGTTGGTCGGTGCGCGCGAGACCAGAGGCACGATTGAACGTGACACCACGCGTCTCGACGCGCGTGGCGCGAGCTTCGGCGAGCGAAGGATTGCGCTCGGCGAGCTCGGCGTCGGATGCGCTCATCGCGTCGATGCGGACGTCGCCGCCGCAATTGATGTCACCGGATTTCTGATCGTAGTGGCAACTGTGAGTGCGGATGATGTCGTGGCGGTCGCCGGCTTTGCCGAAGATGGTGACGACGACTTCTTCCAAGAGACTCGCATCCTGGCCTTTGAATTCGGTCGATTTTGAGGCTTGGACTTGGAAGATGGTGCGGTTCTGCTCGACCTTTTTGAAATTGATGCCGTTGGATTGGCGGGTGACGTCTGGCGCTGCCGCCGGGGGAGCGTGCTTGCGCTCGATGTGGCGCGTCCAGCCACGACGGAGGTAAACGACCGTGGTGATGCCCGCGAGAATCAGGGCCACCGCCGCCGACCAGCGCGCGTAGCGCGCCGCTTCACTTCTGCGCATGACTCAGTGTAAGCAAAACTCTGGCTGTGGTGTAGCGATGCCGGGTAGTGAGATGCGGTAATCCTGGATTGGCGTTACTTCGATCAGAAAGGTGCCATCGAAGCAATTTTGAGTCGTCAGCCGGCGGATTCGGCGGAGGTGGAGACGGTGTCGGGAAGGATGCCGATGTTAGCGGCGGCGACGCTGTCGCGGTTGGTGTTTTTCACGAGGTACATCGCTTCGTCGGCGAGATGCAGCAGGCCTTCTTTGGTGCGCGAATCCACCGGATACGAGGCGACGCCAACGCTGGGTGTGACGCATATGCTCACACCCGACTGCACAAGCCACTTGCTCTCGCGAATCAACTTGTGCAAGCGCCGGGCAACGTTGAGGGCATTCTCCTTTGACGTCTGCGGGAGCAGGATCACGAATTCGTCGCCGCCGTAGCGGAACGCGAAATCGATCAGGCGGCAATGCGATTTGAGCGCGTTGCCAATCTCAGCCAGCAATCGTGAGCCGACCAGGTGGCCGTGTGTGTCGTTGACCTGTTTGAAGTGGTCGAGATCGATAAAAACCACCGAAAATTCGTAGTTGTATCGCTGCGAGCGGTAGATCTCGGTTTCGAGAATGAACTGCATGTGCCGCGCGTTGTAAAGGGAAGTGCAATCGTCGGTAATCGTGAGTTCGTGGATGCGCTTGACGTGGCGGGCGTTTTCGAGCGCGATCGCGGCGAAGTCCGACAACGCTTCGAGCAATTTCAAATCGCGCGCGTCGAATCCTTCGGGGCCGATGCAATTGATCAGCTCGATGACGCCGAGGCAGGTGTCGCGAAACTTTACCGGCACGGCGACGATCGACTGCGTTTCCATCTTGGTCTTTTCGTCGACTTTGCCGAAGAAGCGCGTGTCTTTGGAAGTGTCGGGAACCACGACCGCTTCGCCGTTCGCGGCAACCCAGCCGGCGATGCCCTGGCCAAGCTTGACGCGTACATCCTTTAACGCTTGAGAAGCCTTGCCGACCGCCAACTCGAAGTAAAGTTCGTTGGTGTTTTCATCGAGGAGCAGCAGCGACCAGTTGTCGGGCCGCAGAAACTCATCGATTTTTTCCATGATGGTGCGGAGAACCTGGTCTAGCTGGAGGGAAGAGGTGAGCGCTTTGCCCAGTTCCTGGAAGACCGCGACTTCGCCTGCTTCGCGCTGCTCGAAGGACGCGCCAGGATTGCGGCGGCGTTCGACGGCGGGAAACTGTTTCACATCCTCCACGTTCGTATGAACCTGTCCCTTAGTGGCGTTTGAGTTTGGGAGGCATGCTTTTCAGCCGCGGGGACGCAGTCGGCCGCAGTACGCCTATCCTCGCCAGTATCGCGCCGCAGAAAAGTCGAAGCAAGAAAGTCGTAGTACAGGCGTAGCTAGGTTGCCAACGAGTTACAGTAAGCGTTGGATTTGCATCGATATGGCGGGCTGCAAGGCGGACGGATGGCGAAAGGAACGCGAAGCTTGAACGACACTGCCGCGCTCCAAAGCTTGGTGGATGCGCTCGAAGCGGATCGGTACATCACGGACTCCGACCGCTTTCGCGAGCGGTCCAAAGCATTGGACCGGCTCGAAGCCTGCGAATTGCATTTGGGTCCTTCGCGTGGCGACGCTGGATCCGACCAGGCCGCGTTATATCGACGAGCCAGAGAATTGCGAGCTGAACTCGAGGGCGCGAATTCTCGATTGTACGAACGCATCCGGGATTCGGTTCGTGGCGGCGCCGGCCGCAACGCATTGCTTCGAAGTGCTGCCGAGGCTGCAGATGAAACAACGGAGCAGATGAACGTAAGAGAGCATGGCGAAAGTTACGACTGTCTCGATGAATTGGTCAGCGGCGTCTTCCGATTCTCTGTTCCAGATGAACTGAAGACCGATTTGTCTGCGGAGATGGTTGCCTATCAACCTACGCCGGCGCGTCACATTTTCGAGATGCTCCGCCGCACGAAGCTCGCCACGGAAGACGTCTTCATTGATCTGGGCTCCGGCTTGGGTCACATCCCGCTGTTGGTCGCGACCTGCACTGACGCACGCGCTGTCGGCATCGAACTTGAGCCAGCGTACGTCGAGTGTGCACGGGAAAGCGCCGCAGACTTGCACCTGAGCAACGCAACATTTCTCGCGCAGGATGTTCGAGAAGCAGACCTATCCGAGGGAACCGTTTTCTTTCTGTATACACCGTTCCGCGGTGCAATCCTTCGCGCGACGCTGGACCATCTTCGATCAGAAGCAACCACGCGCGAAATTCGAGTCTGCACGTTCGGGCCGTGCACGGCGGTAGTTGCAGCGGAACCCTGGCTGGCGCTTGATTCCGCCGAATCAGGCCACATTTCGATATTTCGTTCACGCAGATAAAACCATTCGCGGAAAGGAGTGCGCCGTCCGGTGGCGAGATCGATCGCGGTAGTCGTGTTCCCTTTCCCGGTGACTTCGCTGGTCAGCAACGAACGCCGAGGCGAGTGGCGCGCAGTGTGGAATTCGCCCATGCCGCCGGCGAGCGGCGCGCCGATTTTCGTAGGGGACAACTTTTGAACCTGCGGCTGGGGTCATGAGCGCAGGGATTATAGCGTCAGGATCGACGACGCAATTCAATTCCACTACCAGAAAAGATTTAGCGGGAGGGCGATTGAGGAATCATGGTTGAAGGCGACCGCCGAAACTGATCCGGGGCAGCGGGCTTCCCACCGCCGCCGCTGACACTCCAGCTCCCTGTGAGCATCGCTCCATCCGGCGAAAGCGTTGCTCGGTATTGGTCGATCGGCGCTGCTGCTGAGTTTGTGCGCAAGATGAGTGTCGTATCAGTAGCCGACTCGATGTTGAGCAGCTGGCCATCGTATCGATCGTTGTGGACCTCTCCGCTTCGGAAATCTGTCCATGATGAGGCGTGGTCGAGGGAACCGGTAATTACTCCGTCGGCGGATTGCCGAATGTTCAGTGTGGTTCGGTCCGAACTATTCGGTGAGTTTGGACCGGGCTCGCCGACCCACCGGCCGACGAATCGGTTGAGCTTCGCGTTGTCAGCCGGTTCGGGCCGCGCAAGCGTAACGTACTCATACTTCCCTGGCCGCGACCACGTTCCCATCCATTTGTCCGACCGTGGCAAAAGCACGATCTCTAGGTCGAACTGCTTCAATCCGCTGAACTCTGCACAGTGAACGCGTAGGTGCCGCCCATCAAAAAGGTCGAAGGAATGCCCGTCCACCAGAATTTTGTCGAAAGAAGCCGGAGTAGCCCGGTATCGCGCGGCGAAATAGCCCCAGGTCTCTTTGCCATCATCTCGAGTGTAAACGCGAATGTTTACGTCTTGCGAATCGAACCGTTCTCTCTCGCTACCGATTGGCCCTTTCGACGAGGTCGAAATCTCAATGCCGATACCTTCGACCCCATTGCTCGTCGTCGCTTCCCAGCGGCCGGCGATTTGCTCCGGATGTTTTGTCGAAACCGTAGAAAGTTCTTGTGCCGCGCCAAGATAGCAGCACAGCGCGAGAAGGAGGATTAGTCGATATAGATTCGGGGACGGCATCTGAACCCAGAATGAGCGGGCGATTAAATGTAATCATAACGCTCAGTTGTTCAGGAGCAACCTGCTTACTTTGTTTTGATGAAGTTCCGGATGTATTCGGCAATGGGGTCGGCTGCAGTGTCGAGCGCAAAGTGGCCGCCGTCAACGACGTGGACCTCGGCGTTCGGTACGTCGCGTTTGTACGAATCGGGCTCCGATGGATCGAACGACAATTCGTACTTGCCCCAAATTACCAGGAGGCGTGGCTGATTTTTCTGCATCCAGGTTTGCCACTTCGGATAGTTTTCAACATTGGTGCGGTAGTCGTAGAAAAGATCGACCTGGATGTCGCCTTGTCCCGGGCGATTGAGAAAATAATATTCGTCGGTGTAGAGATCAGGATCGTGGCGCTCGACATTGAGATCGTTGCCGACATGGCGTGCCTTCGTGGCGGCCAGCGAAAGCAAATTCTCACGAAGAGCGGCTTCGTTTGCGGCGCGATCGGCCCAGAAAGCACGCCGGGTCTTCCAGTTCTCGCCGAGTCCCGTGTTGTGCGCGACACCGTCCTGAACGATCAGCGCTTCGACGCGTTCGGGATGCGCCAGGAGCATGCGGAACCCGACCGGAACGCCGTAATCCTGCATGTAGAGGTTGTATTTGGTGAGGCCGACCGCTTCGACAAAATGATTCATCACTTCAGCGATATGATCGAACGTGTACCCGAACTTTTTTGGATCGGGCCAATCGCTGTGACCGAATCCCGGATAATCGGGCGCGACAAGATGGTAGCGATCGGAAAGACGCGCGAAGAGCGGCTCAAACATCCGCGACGACGATGGCAACCCGTGTAAGAGCAGAATCGTGGGCGCGTCTTGCGGACCAGCTTCGCGATAAAAAATGGAGAGTCCGTCGACTTGAATCGTGCGATACGCGGTCGGATTTTCCACGGAGCGCTCCTTCTCTTTGGCTTGGTCCTGCGCCTGCGTGAACGACGGCAAAAACGCCACCACGAGACAGATAAGAACTGGCAATCGCAGGATCCGAATCAAGTGCGCCCCCTGAACGCGCGAACCCAAAATAGTTTCAGCAGGATGGAGCACACAAATAATGAGCTCGCAATCCGGTAGGCCTGACGACTCGAACTCTTACTACGGTTCTGCCGAATTTCTCAGCGAGCGACGAGTGACTGCCCGCCATCGATGTCGTAGGTCGCGCCGGTCAGAGCCGTGTTGGTCATGAGGTGCACCGCCAGAGAAGCGACGTCGGACGATTCAACGACGCGACGGATCAGATTTGTCTCGCGAAGCTGCTGCCGGCGATTTTCGAGGTCGTCGCCAAGAAGTTCAGCGGACAGCGGCGTATCCACGAAGCCCGCCGCGATGAGATTGACCCGGATGGGCGCGACCTCAAGCGCAAGATTGGCGATGAGAGATGGCAATGCCACCGTAATCGTCGATGCGATCCCGAGGCCGAGGCCGGGGCGGCGCGAGCCGGTGCCACCCAGGAAGACCAGCGAACCTCCGGGCTTCATTTTTGGAGCGGCATAACGAGCTATTTGGATGTACATGATGAGGTGCTCATCGACAGCGGCGCGCACCTGGGCAAGATCCATTTCGAGCATGCGTCCATAGGTGGGGCGACCGGCGGTGACCATCACATGATCGATCGGACCCGGTAGATCGCGGAAGAATTGCTCGAGTGCGCCGTCATTGTTCGCGTCAAAAACCGCCGTGCTCTGCGCTTCGACTTCGCCCGCGGCGTGTTGCAGTCGTTCCGGATTGCGGCCGGTAAGGACTACCTTAGCGCCTTCCGTGCGAGCTTGCCTTGCAGTTTCCAGGCCCATGCCAGCACTGCCGCCGATCAAGACGACAGTCTGTCCAAGGAGTTGAGGTGCTCGTTGACTCTGAGTTGCGACTGCGGTGCTCATGGGACCCTCCTTGCTATTCCGGCAGCTTCTTGCCGGATTGCTCGCTCACCATATATTTCGCGTACCAGTCGGGCCAGTTCTCATCCCGTTTGCCGAGGAGCTTTTCGTGTTCGCCGTGGGCGGCTTCGGCGCGGCGAAGCGCACTGGCCAGGTCCTCGACGGACGCGAACGTCGTCGTCGTCGCGTCGATGCGGCCAGGCAGACGTGTGGTGATCTCCTGGAGCAGCCAGCCGTTGCCGTCGGGATCATGGAACGAGGCAAACGAGCGGTAACTGCCATGATTGGGATCGGGACCGCTGACGCGCCGCTCGCCAAACAGGTAAGGCTCGTCGTCGCCGGCGTACACGCTGCCTTCGGAGTGGAAAACCTCGCTGAT
>Ga0070734_10006112_pt1 | contig 10269 bp, 6 predicted proteins | sample Coa_R1_8_FD_66444 | JGI IMG/M metagenome (GOLD analysis project Ga0070734, IMG submission 66444) | Surface soil microbial communities from Centralia Pennsylvania, which are recovering from an underground coalmine fire - Coalmine... | ecosystem: Environmental > Terrestrial > Soil > Unclassified ... | reverse complement strand
CACCGACGCGCCGACCGGGCCGCAGGTGCGGGTCAACTACAACAGCGACCTGTTCCACCCGGCCACCGGCCGGCTCGTGGCCGATGGCTTCACCGCGATCCTGCGCTGCCTGGCCGACGATCCCGGCCGCGCTGTGGCCGACGCGGAGATCATGTCACCGGACACGGTTGCCCTTGTCACGAGGACCTGGCCGGACGGTGGCCCGGTCGCCCGCCCGCAAGCAACCGCCCTGGCATCGCTGTGGGCGGCATGTGACGGCGACGCGGTTGTCGCCGTCGGCCCCGACGGAGCCATGACCGGCTCCGACGTACGTGACCTGGCACGGCGGATCACCGCCGCCCTGCGCGGGCACGGCGTCGGCGTATCCGGCCGGGTCGCGATCCTGCTGCCCCGCGGTGCCCGGCTGCTGCCCGCGATCCTCGGCGTCTGGTCGGCGGGCGCGTCCTACGTGCCGCTGGACCCGATCTACCCGGCCCAGAGGCTCGCCATGATGCTCGGCGACGCTGGCGCCGCCGCGATCGTGGTCGACAGCAGCGCCGCAGGCGCCCCGGTTCCGCCCCACGTCAAGGCTCCGATTCCGGTCGTGGACCTGGCCGCGCTGGCCGCAGGGCCTGCGGAAACCGCCGAACCGGTGCTTGACCTGACGCCTTCGGCCACCGCGGTGACGCTCTTCACCTCGGGATCGACCGGCCGGCCGAAGGCGGTCAGCGTGACCCAGGGCGGCATCGGCACGCTGCTGAGCGCGCTGCGGCCGATGCTCGCGCTCGGCCCGGAGGACCGGTTCGTCGCCGTGTCAACCTTCGCGTTCGACATCGCCCTGGTCGAGCTGGTCGCGCCGGTGCTGGCGGGCGGGTGCGTCGTGGTCGCCGACACCGAGCAGGTGCACGACGCGGCACGATTGCGGGATCTGCTGACCGGCAGCGGCGCGACCGCGATGCAGGCCACGCCCGCGGGCTGGCGGATGCTCGCCGACGCTGGCGGGATCCCGGCGGGGGTGAAGCTGCGGATGACCGCCGGCGAGCCGCTGTCCAGGGACCTCGCCGACGCGATGGGCGCGGTGCAGGGGGACGGAGTGAAGGGGGATGGGGAGGCGAGTGGGGGGGTGCGCCTGTGGAACCTCTACGGGCCGACCGAGACCACGATCTACTCCGGCGGCGACGCCGTCGCCCCCTCGCCCGCCCCGATCGAGATCGGGTCGATCATCGCGGGGACCCAGCTGTATGTGCTCGACGCGCGGCTGAGGCCGGTCCCGCCGGGCGTCTTCGGGGAGGTCTACATCGGCGGCGCCGGGGTTGCCCACGGCTACCACGGCGCTCCCGGCATGACCGCGGGCCGGTTCGTCCCGGATCCGTTCAGCGGACGGCCCGGCGCACGCCTGTACCGGACCGGAGATGTCGGCAGATGGCGGGCTTCCGGGCGGATCCAGCTCGCCGGGCGCGCGGACCGGCAGATCAAGATCCGCGGCTACCGGATAGAGAGCGGCGAGGTCGAGGCGGCGCTGCGGAGCCACGAAGACATCACGCAAGCCGTGGTGTCGGTCCGGGGCGGGGGCCATGACGTCCGGCTCGTCGGCTACCTCGTCACTGACGGCGGCGCCGCGACCCCACCCGCCGGGCTGCGCGAGCACCTCCGCGAGGTACTGCCCGACTACATGGTCCCGGCCACCTTCGTGGTGCTGCCCGCGCTGCCGCTCACCGGCAGCGGGAAGATCGACCACCGCGCGCTCCCCGAACCGGACTGGGGCGCAGGCACCGGTCAGATCCCGGTCGCGCCGCGGACGCCGACCGAGTCGAAGCTCGCGGCGATCGTCGCCGAACTGCTCGAGCTGCCGGCGCCGCCCGGTGTGCACGACAACTTCTTCGCGCTCGGCGGGCATTCGCTGACCGCGACCCGGCTGATGGCCCGCATCCGCTCCGGCTACGGCATAGACCTGCCCATCCGCGCGCTCTTCGCCGATCCCACGGTGGCCGGCCTGGCCGCCGCGCTGGACGCCGTGACGGACCGGCCGGCCACCGCGCCGCGGCCGCGGGCCGATCCCGGCGGCGCGCAGGCCGGCGATGCGGCACGGACCCTCGTACCCGGCGACAGGAGGTAGTCCCCCATGCGCTTTCCTGCGTCGTTCTCCCAGCAGCGGCTGTGGTTCCTCGATCAGCTCGAGCCGGGCCGGCCGACGTACAACATGCCCATCGCGATATGGCTCGACGGCCCACTCGACCCCGGCGCGCTGCAGCGGGCGCTGGACGCCATGATCGCGCGGCACGCCGTGCTGCGGACGAGCATCGTCGCCTTCGACGGCATGCCCGAGCAGGTCGTCGCCGACGCCGGGGCGGTGCCGATCGAGCGCATCGAGCTCCCGGCGGAGCTGGACGATGGCGAACGCACCCGGCGGGCCGAGTCGATCGCGTCCGGCCTCGGGCGCCAGCCGTTCGATCTGGCCGCCGGGCCGCTGCTGCGGGCCACACTGATCGGCGCGGGGCCTGACCGCCACCTGTTCGTCCTGGTCATGCACCACATCATCAGCGACGGCGTCTCGATGGAGGTGCTGATCCCCGGGCTGTCCGCCGCCTACCGGGCCGAAACAACCGGCACCCAAGCGCCGGTGCCGCCGCTGGAGATGGAGTACGGCGACTACGCGGTGTGGCAGCAGGACCTGATGCGCGGTGAGGAGCTTGACCGGCAGCTTGAGTACTGGCGCGAACAACTCCGCGGCGCACCGCAGGTCCTCACGCTGGCCACCGACCGGCCCAGGCCGGCCGAACAGTCGACGCGAGGCGCCATAGCGAAGGTCACCATCGGCGCCGAGACGACCCGGCGCCTGGCCACGGTCGCCCAGGATGCCAACGCCACCATGTTCATGGTGTTCCTCACCGGCTTCGCGGTGGTGCTGTCGCGCTACGCACGCGAGAGCGACATCGTGATCGGCACCCAGGTGTCCGGCCGCACCCACGCCGAGCTTGACTCGATCGTCGGTTTGTTCACGAACACCGTCCCGCTGCGGATATCGCTGGCCGGCGACCCGGCCTTCGCCACCCTGCTCGGCCGGGTCAGGGACCTCACCCTGGATGCGATGACGCACCAGCAGGTCCCGTTCGAGAAGCTCGTCGACGAGCTCGCACCGGACCGCACGCTCGCACACTGGCCGCTCGTCCAGGTCCAGTTCCTCTACGGGTCGCTGACGCCGCCCGCGCTGGATCTCCCCGGTGTCGTCACCTCGCACGCCAGGGAACTGCTCACCGCGACCGCCAAGATGGACCTCACCGTGTACGCGGACAGCTACGACGGCCAGACCACGACGCTGGCGATGGAATACAGCACGGACCAGTTCGACCAGCCGTGGGCCGACCAGTTCCTGCGCTGCATGGCGACCCTGCTCGAGCACGCGGCCGGCGCTCCCGGCACCCCCATCGCCGACCTGCCGCTGCTGTCGGCCATCGAGACCGGCGAACTGATCGCCGGGCGCAACCGCCGGGCGCTGCCCGCCGGTCAGGACGACGGCGTGGACGTCCGGCGGCTGCTGGAAGCGTCGGCGTCCCGCGTCGTCGACGGGCAAGAGACCCTGCCGATGATCCAGATGTGCGATCGCGCCGCCCGGATCGCCCGGACCCTCGCCGGCCACGGCGTCGGCCCGGACACGCCGGTCGGGCTGTGCACCGGGCGCGGTACCGGGATGATGACCGCGCTGCTCGGCGTCTGGTGGGCCGGCGGCGCCTACGTGCCGCTGGATCCGGGCCTCCCGGAGGCGCGGCTGGCCGCGATGGCCCGCGGCGCCGGCCTGCGGATCATCATCGCCGACGCCGTGCACCGCGATCTCGCGCTGTCGGTAGCCGATGGTGTGGTGATCTGCGTGGACGACCCGGCGACGACGGCCGCGCCGCCGCTCGCCCCGGTACCCGTACCTGCCACCGCGCTCGCCTACATCCTGTTCACCTCCGGCTCGACCGGGCAGCCCAAGGGCGTCGGCATCGAGCACCGGTCCATCACGAATCTGATCGCGGCGTTTCAGCGTGCGTTCAAGCTCGGCGGTGACGACAGCTTCGTCGCGGTCACGACGCTGTCCTTCGACATCGCCATCCTGGAGTTGCTGCTGCCCCTGGTCTGCGGCGCCGACCTGGTGATCGCGACCGCCGACGAGACCCGTGAGCCCGACCGGCTGCGGACGCTGATCGAGCGGACGGGCGCGACCGCGATGCAGGGGACGCCGCAGACGTGGCGCCTGCTGGCATCGGCCGGCGGGGTGCCCGCTGGCCTGCGGCTGCGGGTGTGCTGTGGCGAGCCCCTCCCGGCCGACCTCGCGGAGAAGCTGATGGCGCCCGGTGTCACCCTGTGGAACCTCTACGGCCCCACCGAGACCACGGTGTACTCGGCGGGCGAGGTCGTCACCAGCGCGGCGAGGGCGGCCGAGATCGGGCCGCCGATCGAGCACACCCGGGTGTACGTACTCGACGAGCGCCTGACGCCGGTGCCGGCCGGAGTGGTGGGCGAGGTCTGCCTGGCCGGCCGGGGAGTTGGGCGCGGCTACCACGGCCGGCCGCGGCTCACCGCGCGGTCGTTCCGGCCCGACCCCTGGAGTGACGAGCCGGGGGCGCGCATGTACCGCACCGGCGACCTGGGCAGGTGGCGGGAAGGCGGGGGCCTGGAGCTGATCGGGCGGAACGACCACCAGGTGAAGATCCGCGGCTTCCGCATCGAATGCGGCGAGATCGAGGCGGTGCTGCGCGCGCACCGTGACGTGCGCCAGTCGGCCGTCGTCACCGCCACCCGGGCAGGGGAGCCCGCGCTGGTCGCGTACGTCGTGCTTCGCCGGGGCAGCGCTCTGGCGGAGCCCGGCACCGACCTGCTCGAGGAGCTGAGGCCACACCTGCGCACCGCGCTGCCCGATTACATGGTTCCGGCCCATGTGGTCGCGCTGTCCGCGCTGCCCCTGACGCCGAGCGCAAAGGTGGACCGGGCCGCGCTGCCCGCCCCGCGGTGGGGGGCTCCGGCGCCGGGGACCGGCCGCGCCGAGCCCCGGAATCCGGTCGAGGCGACCCTCGCCCAGATCTGGGGCGACCTGCTCGACACCCAGGCGCCGGTCGGCGTGCACGACAACCTTTTCGCCCTCGGCGGTCACTCGCTGACCGCGACCAGGTTCGTCGCCCGCGTCGCGGACACCTACGGCGTGAGCCTGCCGGTTCACCACGTCTTCGCCGGGCCGACCATCGCGGAGCTGGCCGAGGTCGTCTCCGCTGACCCTCATTTCGGGCTCGCCGCGACCTCGTCCCGGCACGCCGAACTGGACGCGCTCAGCGACGAGGATCTCGACGAACTGCTGCGCGCGGCGATCGCCCAGCGCAATCGGCGCCGGGCGCGCGCGAGCGGATCCGACGCTTGACCGCCTGCCGCGCTCAGTAGGAGAAGACGCCGAAGACGTTGCCGGCCGGGTCACGGAACGCACCGGTCTTCATGGTGTCGTCGGTGGACCCGTAGAGCGCGGCGCGCGCGGCGGCTTTCAGCGCGGGCACCCCCGGCTCTGCGATGCGCGATCCGCCGAGTTCCTCGGCGCGGCCGAAGGTCTGGTCCACGTCGGCCACCTTCGCGTAGATGGTCGCCCAGCGGGACTCCTCGCCGCCGCCCAGGCCACCCTGGATGCCCCCGCTGGTGCCGGTGTCCACCGTCGCGTAGCCGGGGAAGGAGCCGTCCACCGCCCAGCCGAACAGGTCCGCGTAGAACCGCTGGGTCCGCGCCGCGTCAGACCCCATGACCTCGAACCAGGTGACCGGCGCGCCCGGACCTGCCGACGGGGCCGGCCCGGCGTCTCCGGACGCCTCGGCCGGCGCCCGCACCAGGCCTACCAGCAGGTCGTCGGGGTCGCTGAACATGGCTATGGTCACCATCCCGCCGAAGTCGGTGACCGGCATGACGGTCCTGCCGCCGAGCGAATTGGCCTTGTCGAGCGTTGCTTGCAGGTCGTCGGTCTCAACGTAGAACGCCAACCATGGCTGGCCGGTCTGGCTCTTGCCGATGCCGCCGTTGATGCCGTCGCCGCCGCGGGTGTCGATCATGGTGTAACCGCCACCGGGCGGGCCCTCCAGCCCCCAGCCGAACAGCTCTCCGTAGAACGCGGCCAGCGGCCCGTCATCCGCGGCGCCGACCTCGAAATGCACCACTGCGTGTCCCACCACGTTGGCTCCTTCGCCGGAAAGTGCGGGTGCCGGCCCGGGTCCGTGCATGCTCTTTGGCACGTTCACGGCAGAATATCGCTGAGGCAAGCGCGGGTGAACTCATCAGTGACGAGACGAGCGCAGGGAGCATGACATGACGACAAAGGCCGCCTTTACCCCCGAGGAATGGACGGTCGTCCTGGAAGGCCCGCCGACCGCTGGCATGATCGTGATCACCGCGGCGCACGGTGGCATGGTCCGCGAGACGATCGCCATGTCCAAGGCGTACGTCGAGGCGCGCAGCCAGCACGGCGAAAGCGAACTTCTCGACGAGATCGTGGCGGCCAAGCCGCACGTGGACCACACCAGGTACCACTCACCCGAAGAACTCAAGCAGCACGGGCTCGAGCACCTGCGCAACGCGGCCGCGCTGCTCGGGACCAAGGCGACCCCCGGGGAACTCGATGAGTACCAGCGCTTCGTCCTGGCCCTCGCCGGCAAGGTCGCGGCCGCCCACAAGGAACACGGCCAGGAGGTGAGCCCTGCCGAGGCGGCGGCGATCGATGAGATCACAGCGGCGCTCGGCGCGGCCGGTTCCTGAGGGCGCGCGGCCCCGGCCCGCGAGCGGCGCGCATCACCGAGGTGGTGGGCCTGCTCGCGGCCGGGGTCAAACAGCGCCCACGACCGTGACTACCGGTGGGAGCGGCGCGGCCAGAACTTGATCAGGGCCAGGATGGCGATCGCCGCCAGCAGCCACGGGGAAAACAGCAGGTGCACGGCGAAGCTGCCGACAATCAGGACCACGAGGGCGATGAGGACAAGGGCGAGGATCCCAGGCATGGTGATCGGTCTCCGTTCAGATCAGGTGGTGGTGTCCACGTCTCAAGGCTGCCGCCGACGGTAGCGCGCGTCGATCGGGATCAGCCCCGGTTCACACCCTGGTGCGCCCCGCACAGGCATCAGGGTCATCCCTGACCACGGTCTGTGGGGCCGGCGTAGCGCATGATCTGTTCTGGGATCTTGGTGAGGTTGGTGCCCACGTGCCCGGTTCGTTACCGTAGGGGTCGTGGATACGGGACGAGCGTCCGACGTAACCAGCACCGGCGGAACCGGGCCCGATGTGGCATCCGGTACGGACAGCCGGCCTCAGCCAGGGCGCGCGGACCGGGCACGGCTGGTCTTCTCCAGTTTCCTGATGCTCTTCGTGGAACTGGCGCTGATCCGCTGGGTCACCGCGAACAACGTCTACGTGACCGAGGCCACCAACTTCGTGCTCCTGGCCAGTTTCCTCGGTATCGGGATCGGCTTCCTGAACGCGTCCTCCGGACGGGACTACCTGCGCTGGACGCCACTGACGCTGCTGGCGCTCGTCGCCTTCGTGCTCGAGTTCCCGGTCGTCCTGCACTCCGGCACCGGAGGGCCGCTGATCTTCTCCGGAGTCGGCCAGTCGCGGGCATTGCCGCAACCGCTCAGCTTCGCCCTGGTGTTCCTGCTGACCGTTGCGGTCATGGCCGGCATCGGCCAGGGCGTGGCGAGGATCTTCATCCGCTTCCGCCCGCTGAGCGCGTACCGGTACGACATCCTGGGCAGCATCGCCGGGATCACGCTCTTCTCCTTCCTGTCCTTCCTCGACCAGCCGCCGGTGACCTGGGGCGTCATCGCCTGTGGCGGCCTCGTCGTCGTCCTGGCGCCGCGGGTCAAGCTGTGGCAGGTCGTGCTTCTGGGTGCCGTGGTCCTGCTGCTGACCTGGCAGTCGGTCACCCCGCGCGAGATGTGGTCGCCCTACAACAAGCTGACGCTGCACAAGCGGCACGGGAACTCCGTGCTGTTCATATCCGCGAACAACATCCCCTACCAGGGGATCCACCCGCTGTCGGCGATACGGAAGAACAAGCAGTTCTACCTGCTCCCCTACCAGCACGTGTCCCGCGCCAGCCTGGGCAACGTCCTGATCATCGGGGCCGGGAACGGAAACGACGTCGCGGTCGCCCTGTCCGAGGGGGCCCGCCATGTCGACGCGGTCGAGATCGATCCTCTGCTCGTGCAGATCGGGCGGCAGTACCACCCGGCGCACCCCTACCAGAGCCCGCGGGTCACCGTCCACATTGGCGACGGCCGCCAGTACATCCAGGACACGCATCAGCACTACAACCTGATCCTGTACGCGCTGCCCGACTCGCTCACGGCCCTGACCGGCCAGGGCGGGATCCGCCTGGAGAGCTACCTGCTCACGTCCGAGGCACTCGCGGCGGCCAGGGCGCACCTGGCGCCCGGCGGCACGTTCGCGATGTACAACTACTATGCGCCGTTCGTGCTCAACAGGTACGCGACCACGATCAAGGACGCGTTCGGCCGGGACCCGTGCGCGCAACTGGGCGGGTTCCTGCAGGGCCGGCGTATGGCCGTGCTGACCGTCCACCCGGCGGGCCCGGTGCCCAACTGCACGACCTTCTGGCACGGGACCGCGGTGGCGCCCGCCACCGACAACCGCCCGTTCCCCTACCTGGCCAGCGCGAGCATCCCAGCGCCCTATCTGTGGCTGCTCGGCGGGATCCTGCTCGCCTCGCTGCTGCTGGTCCGGGTGGCCGGCGGCCCGCTCACCCGGATGCGGTCCTATCTGGACCTGGCGTTCATGGGCGCCGCCTTCCTGCTGCTGGAAACCAAGAGCATCGTCCAGTTCGCCCTGTTGTTCGGCACCACCTGGTTCGTGAACGCCCTGGTGTTCGCGGGCGTGCTCGTGGCGGTCTATCTGGCCGTCGAGACGGCCAGATGGGTGCGGCTGCCACCCAGCCCCGTGCTGTACGGGGCGCTGCTCTGTGCCCTCGCCGTGGCGTGGATCGTGCCGCAGGAGTCGCTGCTCGGGCTGCCCGTCGTGCCCCGGTTCCTCGCGGCGAGCGCGCTGGCGTTCGCCCCGGTCTACCTCGCGAACCTGGTGTTCGCCCAGCGGTTCGCCGGGGTGGAAACCGCGGCCACGGCGTTCGCCGCCAACCTGCTCGGCGCCATGGTCGGCGGCACGCTCGAGTACCTCTCCCTGATCACCGGCTACCAGTTCCTGCTGATCGTGGTGGCCTTGCTGTACGGGCTGGCGTTCCTCACCGGCCGCAAGCGCATCTTCGCGCGGCAGCCCGCCGGGCCCTGAGCGCCCGCGCTACCGGGGCCCGGCGCTACTGGAGCCCGGCGCGGACGGACGTGATGCGCTGGGTGTTGAAGCCGAGCCAGTGCATCCGGCCCACGTAGCGCGCGTGCTCGACCTTGAGGCAGCGGTCCATGATCACCGTCACGCCGCCGTCCTCAGCGATCCGCGCGGCCTCGAAGTTGATCACTCCGAACTGGCACCAGAGCGCACCGGCGTGGATCGCCACCGCCTCCCGCGCGATCCCCGGCAGCGCGTCCGGCGCGCGGAACACGTTCACCACATCGACGGGGACGGGCACGTCGAGCAGGCTCGGGTAACACGTTTCCCCGAGGATCTCGCGCTCCCGGGGATTCACCGGGATCACGCGGTAGCCGTGCCGCTTGAGGTAGTACCCGACGAAGTTGCTCGGCCGCAGTTCGTTGGCCGACAGGCCCACGATCGCGATCGTCCTCGCGGTGTGGAGCACGCGCTGGATCGTCAGCGGGTCCTGGTACCGGGCGAGATCCGTCATGCCGTCGCCACCTTCTTCCCCGCCGTCGCGGCGACGCGCGCGAACCCCTGCTCCAGGTCCCAGATCAGGTCCGCGACCGACTCGGTGCCGACCGACAGCCGCACCGTCCCCGGCGCGATGCCCGCCGCGCGCAGTTCGCCGTCGTTGAGCTGACGGTGCGTCGTACTGGCGGGGTGGATGATCAGGCTCTTCGCGTCGCCGACGTTGGCCAGGTGGGACCAGAGCGTCATGCCGCCGATGAGGCTGAGCCCGCCGGCCCGGCCGCCGGCGCAGTCGAACGAGAACACCGCGCCGGCACCGCCCGGCAGGTACTTCTCCACCAGCGGCCGGTATCTGCTCCCCGGCAGGCCCGGGTAGGTCACGTTCGACGCAAGCTCATGCGCCTGGAGGTACTCCGCGACCGCCAGCGCGTTGCCGACGTGGCGTTCCATCCGCAGCGACAGCGTCTCCAGCCCCTGCAGGAACAGGAAGGCGTTGAACGG
>Ga0070734_10006111_pt1 | contig 10275 bp, 5 predicted proteins | sample Coa_R1_8_FD_66444 | JGI IMG/M metagenome (GOLD analysis project Ga0070734, IMG submission 66444) | Surface soil microbial communities from Centralia Pennsylvania, which are recovering from an underground coalmine fire - Coalmine... | ecosystem: Environmental > Terrestrial > Soil > Unclassified ... | reverse complement strand
TTCCACGGTCGAGTGCGGGTCGACGCCGGCCACGTCGTGGTAGCCCTCGTACTGGCCGCGGACGGTGTGCTCGGGCGTCAGCGGGGTCAGCGAGGACACCAGCCGCGACTTGGCGTCCCGCCAGTTGGCCAGCCCCTCCCCCTCCGGTGGGTCGGCCATCACCGTGGCCAGCACCTGCAGCATGTGGTTCTGCACCACGTCCCGGATCGCGCCGGTCTTGTCGTAGAACGAGCCCCGGTCGGACACGTCGAACGCCTCGGCCATGGTGATCTGGATGCTCTCCACGTAGGTGCGGTTGAGCAGCGGCTCGACCACGGCGTTGGCGAACCGGCCGAACAGCACGTTCTCCACCGGCTCGAAGGCCAGCCAGTCATCGACCCGGAAGATGGCCTCCTCGCCGAAGTACTGGTGCATGGTGTCGTTGAGCTTCCGCGAGCTGGCCAGGTCGCCGCCGAACGGCTTCTCCACCATGACCCGGGCACCGGCGGCCCGGCCCGCCGTGGCGATGCCTTGCGCGATCCGCCCGAACAGGAACGGCGGCACCTCCAGGTAGTACAGCAAGCTCTCGCCGGAGCCGATCATGTCGGACATGGCGTGGTAGGTGGCGTCGTCGTTGAGGTCGCCGTCCACGTAGCGGAGCAGCCCGAGCATCTTGATGGCCGCCGGGCTGGACGGGTCCATGTTGTTCAGCTTCAGCGAGGCGACCGCGTAATCGCGGAACTGCTCCAGGCCCCAGCCCTTCTTGGACACCCCGATCACCGGGACGTTGAGCACATCACGCTCGACCAGCCCCACCAGCGCGGGAAACGTCTCTATCTTGGCCAGGTCCCCGGTCGCCCCGAAGATCACCAGCGCGTCGACACGATCCGACATGTCATCCCTCCTGCCTGGTCGTTCTCCCAGTTCATCGCGGGGCACACCCGCATGGCATCACCCGGGGGGGTGAGCCGACAGCCACATCTGGCGGTACAGACCGCCGTCGCGGAGGAGTTCGGCGTGGGTGCCGCGCGCCGCCACCTGCCCGTGGTCGAGGGCGATGATCTCGTCGACCTGGTCGAGGCCGTCGAGGTCGTGGGTGATGAGCAGGGTGGTGTGGCCTTGGGTGGCGGTGAGGATGTCGGTGGTCAGGGCGTGGCGGCTGTCGGGGTCCAGGTGTGCGGTCGGTTCGTCGAGGATCATCAGCGGGGGGCCGGCGAGTAGCGCCCGGGCCAGGGCCAGCCGCTGCCGCTGGCCGCCGGAGATCGCCGTGCCGTGGGCACCGACGGGGGTGTCCCAGCCCTGCGGCAGCGACTCGATCCACGGCAGCAGCCCGGCCCGTTCGGCGGCGGCGGCGAGTTGCTCGTGCGTCGCCGCCGGGCGGGCCAGGCGGATGTTGCCGGCGATCGTGGTGTTGAAGATGTGCGGGTCCTGGGCGCAGCCGCCGATGAGTGTCCGGATGTCGTCGGTGGCGTAGGCGGCCAGGTCGTGCCCGTTGAGGGTCGCGGCGCCGCCGGACAGGTCGCAGAACCGCAGCAGTACGGCGGCCACGGTGGACTTGCCCGCTCCGCTGGGGCCGACCAGGGCCACCCGTTTCCCCGGGGCGAGGTCGAGGTCGACACCGTCGAGGGCAAGCGGGCCGCCGGGCTCGTACCGGACCTGGGCGCCGCGCAGCCGGACCCGGACCGGGCCCGCGGGCAGTGGCAGCGGTGCGGCCGGGTCACCGACCGGGTCCGGGGTGTCTGCGATCGCGGTCAGCCTCGCTGCGCTGGCCCGGGCCTGGCCGAGCTGGATCGCCGCGGTGGGCAGGGCAGTCACCGCTTCGAAGGCGGCCAGGGCGGTGAGCGTCACCACCGCGAGCGGGACCCGGGTCAGCGCGCCGGTCCCGGTGGCGGCCACGGCCAGGCCGAGCACCGCCCATACCGTCAGCCCGGCGGCGGCGCTGGACAGGCCGGTCCCCAGGCCCATGCCCGAGGCGGCCCGGCGCTCCATGCCGGCCAGCCTGGTCCCGGCGCCCGCGGCCCGGGACGCGGCGGCGTCCACCGCCCCGTACGCGTGCAGGTCCGCCGCACCGGACATCAGGTCGGTGAAGTGAGCGGTGAACTCGCCCCGGGCCGGGGCGAGGCGAAGGCCCGCCTGCCGGGCCCGGGCGGCGGCCAGCCACGGGACCAGCGTCCCGGCCGCGAGCAGTCCCACGGCGAGCGCCGCCCCGGCCGGGGGGAGGATGAGCAGGCACGCGATCACGGCTCCGGTCCCGGCCAGGATGGCGGCCGCTGGTGGTGCCACGCCCCGCAGGAACAGGTCCTGGGTGGCGTCCACGTCGCTGACCAGCCGCGCCAGCATGTCGCCCGGGCGCAGCGTGCGCAGCCCGGCGGGGGCCAGGCGCTCCAGCCGGCCGAAGGTCGCCACCCTGATGTCCGCCAGAATTCTGAACGCCGCGTCGTGGCTGGCCAGGCGCTCTACGTAGCGGAACACGCCCCGGCCAACCGACAGGCCGCGGACCGCGACCACGGCGATCGCGATCGCCAGGATGTTCGGGTGCTGTGACGCCCGGGCGAGCAGGAACCCCGACGTGCCCAGCAGCGCGATACCGCAACCGGTGGCGACCGCGCTGGCCAGCACCGCCAGGACCAGCCGCCGCCGCAACGGCCGCCCCAGCCACAGCACCCGGACCAGCGAATCCCCGCGCACCCGCGCCCAGAGCCGGGCCCACCGCCCGCTAGGCGGGGCCTGTGTGGCACCAGGTGCCAGCGAGGCCGCCGGGACTGCCGGGGCTGCGCCGGTCCGTGGGCGTTTGCAGGCGGTCACGCCACCGGCCACATTCTTTTGCGGGCGCTGGCGCCAACGGCTACAAACGGCCGGAGCGGGGGACGCGAGCCGTGCCGGGCCGTGGACAGCGTCATGGCGCGGCCACCAAAGCCCCGCCGGGGAGGGCCGCCTGCCCGGCATCGGGCGTCACCAGCTTGCCGTGGTCCAGGGTGATCGTCCTACTGGCCGGGCCCGCCCAGTCCTGGCTGTGGCTGACCAGGACGACGGTGCGGTCCGCGAGCGTGGTCTCGATGGTGGCGAGGATCCCTCCCGCGGTGATCGCGTCCAGATGCGCGGCCGGTTCGTCCAGTATCAACAGCGGCGCGTCCCGCAAGAATGCCCGGGCCAAGGCGATCCGCTGGCGTTGCCCCGCCGACAGCCGGGCGGCCCGGTCACCCAGCGGGGTGGCATACCCGCGCGGCAGTTCCTCGATGAACCCGGCCGCCCCGGCCAGGGCGGCGGCGCGCTCGATCGCCCGGCGGCCCGCACCTGGCTGGCCCAGGGCGATGTTTTCGGCCGCCGTGCCGGCGAACAGGTGCGGCCGTTGCGGCACCCAGGCGATCTGGCCCCGCCACGCGTCCAGGTCCAGGTGTGCCAGCGGCGTTCCACCGGCCTCGATGGTCCCCGCCACCGGTTCGGCGAACCGCAGCAGCAGCGCCAGCAGCGTGCTCTTGCCCGCGCCACTCGCGCCGGTCACCGTGATCCGCTCGCCCGGCGCTATCTCCAGACTGACCCCGGCCAACGCGAGCGCGGAGCGGCCCGGATAGGCCACGCATGCTTCGTACAGCCCGATCGTGCAGGTGCGCAGGTCGGCCTGGGCCGGCCTGCCGGGCGTGAGCGCGGAGCGCACCGTGGCCTCGCCCGCCGGCGTGGTGTCCAGAATGTCGCAGGCGCGGGCCGCCGCGGTGGCGCCCTCCATGCTGGCGTGGAACTGGGCGCCCACCGCACGCAGCGGCAGGTACGCCTCGGGGGTGAGCAGCAGTACCAGCAGCGCGGTCTCATATCCCAGATGCCCGGCCAGCAGGCGCAGGCCCACCTCGACCGCCACCAGCGCGGTGGCCAGCGCCGCCGCCAGCTCCAGCACCAGGGCCGATAGGAACGCCACCCGCAGCGTGCCCATGGTCGCCTTGCGGTGCGACTCCGACACCTCGCGGATCACCTGGGCCTGCGCCTTCGCCCGGCCGAAGAGCTTCAGCGTGGGCAGCCCCTCGACCACGTCGAGGAAGTGCCCGCCGAGCGTCGCGAGCAGCCGCCACTGGCGCTGCGTGCGGGCCTTGGTGTGCAGCCCGACCAGGACGGCGAACACCGGGATCAGCGGCAGCGTCACCGCGATCACCACGGCCGAGATCCAGTCGGCGGCCGCGACCCGGGCCAGCACCGCCACCGGCACCGCGACCGCGAGCACCAGCTGCGGCAGGTACCTGGCGAAGTAGGGGTCGAGCGCATCCAGGCCCTTGGTGGCCAGGGTCGCGATCTCGCCGGACCGCTGCCCGCCCAGCCAGGCAGGGCCCTGGCGCAGCGTGTGCGCCGTGAGCCGGGCCCGGAGTTGCTCCTTTACCTTGGCCGCGGCGCGCAGGGCGACGGCCTCGCCGCCCCCGGCGGCCAGGGCGCGGGCGGCCACCACCACGAGCAGCAAGATCAGGGTGGACCGCAGCGCCGCGGCGCCGGTGCCACGGGCGGCGGTGGCCAGGGCATGTGCCAGCAAGCCCGCCTGCACCAGCACCAGGGCGGTGACCGCCAAGCCCAGCACGACGGTGAACACCAGGTAGCCGCGGGCCGCCCGGGCGTACCGAAGCAGCCGCGGATCGACAGGCCTCACGCGGGCCCGGACGCCGGCGGGCGAGCTCCGTCGGAGCTGGCCAGTGCCGCGTCGGACGGGGTGGGCGTGGCGGGCGGTGCCTGCGGCTGGAACTCCGCCGCGCTGATGCGCCGCCGGAACACGTAGTAGGTCCAGGCCTGGTAGATGAGGACCACGGGCAGCAGGATGATCGCGACGACGCTCATCACCTTGAGCGGGTACGCCGGGGACGCGGTGTTGGCGGCGGTCAGGTTGTTGGCCGCGCTGGTGGACGAGACCATCACGTTGGGGTACAGGCCGGTGAAGATCGCCACGATGGCTGAGGCCATGGTGACCGTCGTCGCGGTGAACGCGAAGCCGTCGCGATGCTCGTAGACCAGCCAGAACGCGGCGAGGACGGCGAGGATGGCCAGCAGTTCGACCGGGTTGAGGAAGAACGCGGTGGTGTGGGTGACGTGAGTCCAGATGGCGAACGCGATGACGGCAGCGGCGGTGACGGGAGCGATGCGGCGGGCCAGGTGCCGGCTGCGCTCGTGCATGTCCCCCGTGGTCCTCAGGGACAGGAAGGTCGCGCCGTGCAGGGCGCAGATCAGCACCAGGGTGACCCCGGTAAAGATCCCGTAGGGCTGGAGCAGGTCCCAGAACGAGCCGGTGAAGTTCTGGGCGGAGTTGATGGGCAGCCCATTCAGCAGGTCACCCAGAGCGATGCCGATCAGCAGCGGGGCCAGCACGCTGCTCACGGTCAGCAGCACATCCCAGGTACGCCGCCAGCGCAGGCTATCCCGCTTGCCGCGGTATTCGAACGACAGGCCACGGGCGATGAGCGCGAACAGCAGCAGCACCAGGGCGAGGTTGAGGGCCGAGAACATCGTGGCGTACCAGCCGGGAAACGCGGCGAACATGGCGGCGCCGGCCACGATCAGCCACACCTCGTTGCCGTCCCACAGCGGCCCGATCGTGTTGATCGCCGCCCGGCGCTCCGCGTCGTCCTTGCCGACGGCGCTGTGCAGCATGCCGACGCCGAAGTCAAAGCCCTCCAGGATGAAGAACCCGGTCCAGAAGAACGCGATGACGATGAACCAGAACGGGATGAGCCTGCTCATGGCGAACCCCTAATACTGGACGGCCGGTACCGGCACGTCAGCTTCGGCCCCGGTGTGCGGCGACGGGAGTGGCTTGCGTGAGTACTTCAGCATCAGCAGCAGGTCGGTCGTGCCGATCACGGCGTACACCAGGACGAACGCCGCCAGGCTGATCGCGATCCAGGTGGTGGACAGCGACGGTGAGATGCCGTTCTTGGTCAGCATGATCCCTTGCACGATCCACGGCTGGCGGCCGCTTTCGGTCAGCAGCCAGCCAGCGGTGTTCATCAGGAACGGCAGCACCACCGCCCAGGTCGCCAGCCACAAGAACAGCCGGGAGGTCGCGAGTTTCTTCCGCCGGATCAGCCACAGCCCCCATGCCCCGATGAGCAGGACCAGCACCCCGCCGTAGGCCATCACCCGCATGCCCCAGTACTGGATGAACACGTTCGGCACGTAATAGCCCGGCCCGTACTGCTTGCTGTACTGCGACTGCAGCGGGTTGAGCCCGACCACCTTGCCGTCCCAGTGGTTGGTGGCCAGCAGCGACAGCAGGTGCGGGATCGCGATGATCTCGGTCGGGGTCTGGTCGTTGTTGCCGCCGCCGATCTGGAACAGCGAGAACGAGCACGGCTGGCACGTGCTCCACTGCGCCTCCGCCGCGGCGATCTTCATCGGCTGGTACCGGGCCTCGATCACGCCCAGTTCGTCACCGACCAGCATGGTGAACAAGATCGCCGGGACCAGGATCACCAGGCTCATCCGTGCCGACCTGACGAACACGTCCTTGTCCCTGCCCCGTCGCAGCTGCCACGCCGACACCGCCAGCATCACCATGGCGCCGGTGACCAGGCCGGCGAGCAGGACCTTCGAGTATCCCCAGAGGAACACCGGGTTGGTGAACAGCGCCCAGATGTCGTTCAGCACCGGTTTGCCGTTGACCATCTGGTAGCCGACGGGATGCTGCATCCACGAGTTCGCCGCCATGATGAACGCCGCCGACAAGGCACTGCCGGCCGCGACCGCCCAGATAGTGGCCAGGTGCACCCGGCGGGGCAGCTTGTCCCAGCCGAACAGCCACAGCCCCAGGAACGTGGACTCCAGGAAGAACGCGGCCAGCCCCTCCATCGCCAGCGGCGCGCCGAAGACGTTGCCGACCAGCCGCGAGTAGGCGCCCCAGTCCATGCCGAACTGGAACTCCTGCACCAGCCCGGTCACCACACCGATCGCGATGTTGATCACCAGCAGCGTGCCGAAGAACCGGGTCAGCCGCAGGTACTCCTCCCGCCTGCTGCGATGCCAGGCCGTCTGCAGCAGCGCCGTCAGGAACGCCAGGCCGATCGTGATCGGGACGAAGAAGAAGTGGTTGATCGTCACGAATGCGAACTGCCATCTCGCCAGATCGACGTTCATGCGTCCCTCCTGGTCCCGGCTATCTGCGGTGGCTCACTTCGTCGCACATGTGGCCGCTCGCGCGGCGGCGCCGACGTCGCTCATCGCGTCCTGAGCACCCCTCCGACCTCTCCGGCGCCGTGGTCGAGCTGGTAGTCGAGGTTGACCGCGGCACTGATCAGGGACAGGTGGCTGAACGCCTGCGGGAAGTTACCGAGCTGCTCACCGGTGCTGCTGATCTCCTCGGAGTACAGGCCCAGATGGTTGGCGTAGGTGTGCATCTTCTCAAAGACCAGCCGCGCCTCGTCGAGCCGCCCGGAGCGGGCGAGGGCGTCCACGTACCAGAACGTGCACAAGGTGAAGGTGCCCTCGTCGCCGGCCAGCCCGTCGGGGGAAGCACTGGGGTTGTAGCGGTAAACCAGGCTGTCGGAGACCAGTTCGCGGTCCATCGCCTTCAGCGTGGACAGCCACATCGGGTCGCGCGGGGAGATGAAGCCTTGCAACGGCATCATCAACAGCGAGGAGTCCAGGACCTCGGTGGTGTAATGCTGGGTGAACGCGCCCACCTTCGGGTTCCAGCCGCGTTCCATGATCTGGTTGTAGACGAGGTCGCGCTCAGTTGTCCACCTGGCCACATCGGCCGGCCGGGCCCGGCGCTGGGCGAGCTTGATGGCGCGGTCGAGGGCGATCCAGGTCTGGAACCGGCCGTAAGTGAAGTCCCGCTGGCCGCCACGGGTCTCCCAGATGCCCTCGTCCGGCTGGTCCCAGTGCTCGCACAGCCAGTCGATGATGCCCGCCAGTTCCATCCAGCCCTGATGCGCTATCTGGATGCCCTGGCTGTCGGCGAGGAAAAAAGCGTCCGCGGCCTCGCCGTAGATGTCGAGCTGCAACTGGTCGGCGGCGCCATTCCCGATCCGGACCGGGCGGGAGCCGCGCCAGCCCTCGAAATGATCGAGGGTTTCCTCGACGAGATCCGAGCTACCGTCGACCCGGTACATGATCTTCAGCGGCCGGCCCTCGCCGGTGTACTCGGCCGCACGATCGCGCAGCCAGGCCCCGAAGGCCGCGGCCTCCTCGGTGTAGCCGAGGCTGAGCAGCCCGTAGATGGAGAACGACCCGTCCCGGACCCAGGTGTAGCGGTAGTCCCAGTTGCGCTCGCCGCCCTCCTGCTCGGGCAGCCCGGTGGTCGGCGCGGCGACCAGGGCGCCGGTCGGCGCATAGGTCATCAGCTTGAGCGTTATCGCGGAGCGGGCGACCATCTCCCGCCACCGTCCGGTGTAGCTGGACCGGTGCAGCCAGTTACGCCAGAAGCGCGCGGTCTCGTCGGCCAGCTGCTGGGCCTCCTCGGGCGGCACGAACCTGGGCGCGCCGCCCATGGACTCCAGCACCACGCCGCCGATATCACCTTCCCGCAGCGTCCGCGTCCACCGCACCCCGTCGCCGACCCGCTCCAGCGCGATGTCCGTGTCCCGGATGTTGGTTCCCGGCGGAGCGATGCCGTGCACGGTCAGCTCAAGGCCGTCGGACTGGAACACACCGCCGCTGTCGGTGAGTTCCAGCTTGTGCGCGGCGCGCCCGTAGTCGAAGCGCGGCTGGATCTCCATCGCGAACCGCATGGTGCCGCGTACCACCCGGATGTTGCGCACCAGCCGGTGCCGGTCGGTCGCCCCGCCCTCGGCGACGGGCATGAAGTCGTGCACCTCGCCGACCCCGTCGGGGGTCATGAACCGGGTGACCAGGATCGCGGTGTCGGGCAGGTACAACTGCCTGCTCACGTAGTCGTCCCGGTCCGGCCTGATACTGAAGAAGCCGCCGCGGTCGGCGTCGAGCAGGGACGCGAACACGCTGGGTGAGTCGAACCGGGGGCAGCAGAACCAGTCGAGGGTGCCATCGGTGGTCACCAGCGCGGCCGTCTGCAGGTCGCCGATCAGCCCGTGGTCGCTGATGTTGGGGTAACGGGACATGGTCCTTCTCCTTCGGTCAGGCGGTGGCGGGCTGGGCGGGCGCGGCGGGTACGGCGGTCGTGGCGGGTGTATCGGCCTTATCGGCGACCGAGGTGAGTGGCTTGGTGACCTGTTCCAGGGACTTGCCCGCGGCGTTGACGCCGAGGAAGATCTCGACCAGGCCACCGATCACCATGATGCCAGCGCCGACCAGATACCCCCAGAACAGGCCGGTCCGCGACGAGCCGTTGCCGATCAGCGCACCGTAGAACGCGGGGCCGAGGGCGCCGGCGATACAGCCGATGGCGAAGAAGATGGCGATCGCTTCGGCGCGGATCTCGATCGGCCAGGTCTCGGACACGGTCAGGTAGGCGGCGCTGGCACCGGCGGAGGCGAAGAAGAAGATGACCACCCACATGATCGTCTGCGTGGTCGCATTGAGGACCTTGGCGTCGAACATGACCGCCGACAAGCCCAGCAGCACGCCGGAGACGAGGTAGGTGCCGGCGATCATCTGCTTGCGGCCCCACGAGTCGAACAGCGGCCCGAGGGCCAGCGGGCCGGCCAGGTTGCCGATGGAGAAGGCCAGCCCGTAGATCGGGACCTTGTTCGACGGCACGTGGTAGAAGTTGATCAGCACCAGCGCGTAGGTGAAGAAGATCGCGTTGTACAGGAACGACTGGGTGATCATCAGCGTCGCCCCCAGGATCGCCCGTTTGGTGAACCGGTGGAACACCAGGCGCAGGAACGTCAGGTACCCGTAACGCGTCTCCGGGACGATCTCGATCGCCTTGCTCTCGTCGATGGGGGCAAGTTCCTGCCCGGAGGCGCGGACCTGCTCCTCGATCTGGGCCATCACCTTGTCGGCCTCTTCCTGGCGGCCGTGCGTGACCAGCCAGCGCGGGGACTCGGGCAGCACCCGGCCGACGATGATGACGAAGATGGCCAGCACCGGGCCCAGCAGGAACGCCAGCCGCCAGCCCACGTTCGGGGCGAAGTGGTTGAGGAAGATGTAGGACACGAACGAGCCCAGAATGGCGCCGGCCCAGTAGGAGCCGTTGATCCAGATATCGACCCGGCCGCGGTACTTCGACGGCATCACCTCATCGATCGCCGAGTTGATCGCCGAGTACTGCCCGCCGATGCCCATCCCGGCCACGAACCGGGTGAGGTAGAAGAACACCAGCCACCCGGTGTGATGCCCGGTGACGAACGCGGCCAGCCCGGTACCGATCAAATACAACAGCAACGTCATGATGAACAGCCGTTTGCGGCC
>Ga0070734_10006110_pt1 | contig 10276 bp, 14 predicted proteins | sample Coa_R1_8_FD_66444 | JGI IMG/M metagenome (GOLD analysis project Ga0070734, IMG submission 66444) | Surface soil microbial communities from Centralia Pennsylvania, which are recovering from an underground coalmine fire - Coalmine... | ecosystem: Environmental > Terrestrial > Soil > Unclassified ... | reverse complement strand
GACAGGATCAAAGTTTGTGGCGACAGATTGTCGAGCACAAACTCGCCGTTCTCATCCGTGACCACGCGAATGTCAAACCGAGCCTGCGCCAGCACGGTCTGCCCTGCCATCGGCATTTTGTCAGGACCCACGACGCGCCCCCGCAAGCTCGCCAGCCGCGTCATTTGCAGATCGAGCCGCGTTTCTCCGGCGACGTGAATCGAGTTCCAGATCATGGGCTCCAGCGTCCCGATAAAGCCATCTTTCGTCAGGAGCGGCAGGTACTGACCGTCCGGAACGCTGGCGACATGAAACGCGCCGGAGTCGTCCGTGACGGCCACAACCGGCGGAGTCGGAGGGGGTGTCACGAGGCTCACGGAGGCGCCTCCGGTCCCCGCCGACATCTGAGGAGGCGCCACGAGGCTCACCGAGACACCGCCAATCCCGGCCCTGGTGGCGGAGTTCGTGATGCGACCCTCGATGGTTCCGCCCAAGATGGATCCGCCCAGGAGCGATTCGGACAGGACCAAGGCGACGGGAAGAAGACGTAGTGGTACCAGCATGCCGTTCCCAACCAGCTAGTCCTGATTATATGCTTCGCTGGGCGGTAGGTCGGTGGGGCGGGCAATTTTGCCGGCGGATCTGCTCTCCAGTGGGTTCAGCCGCCGCGAAATAGCCCAAAAAACCGGGAAGACTTCCTCTACTTTACCGTCATTCCAATGAGCGCCTTTGGGGAATGGCCCAGGCGGTATACTGATCATGAGGGAGACTCCACCCAAATGAATACGTACGTCAAGTTCGGGCTTCTTAGCGCCGTGGTCGTCGGCACTCTTGGATGGCTCGCCGTGGGCGGGATCAACGAAACCAAGACCTATTTCAAGACCATCCCCGAGCTGAATAAAATGGGCGATCAGGCCCAGGTAAAGCGTCTCCGTGTCACCGGATACGTGCAGCCGGGTTCGGTGATTCACGAAGGGCACGACGTCAAATTCACCCTGGTGGAGAACGAAGGCGGCTCGAATGAGGGCCTTCATCTGGCGGTGGTGTACAACGGAACCGATCCGCTGCCGGACACCTTCAAGGATCATGCGCAGGCCCTGGCCGACGGGAAGCTGGACACCACCGGCGTGTTTCATGCCAATAAGATCCAGGCCAAGTGCGCTTCTAAGTACGAAGCCACGGTGCCCAAGGTTGTGAAGCCCGCGGACTCCTCGATTTAAAGGCAGAGTTTCATGGAAAATATCGGCGCACTCGCTGTTTTACTGGCGTTCGCCTTCGCGGTGTACGCCGTCTTCGCCTCCGTCGTCGGAAAGCTGGCGAAGAAGACGCTCCTCACCCTGAGCGCGGAACGAGCTGTTTACTCCGTCTGGGCATTGCTGACCGTAGCGGCAAGTCTCCTGATCTACTCTCTGATCCACGGCGACTACCGCATGGCGTACGTCTACGAGACCAGCAACAAGTCCATGCCCACGATGTACAAGTTCTCGGCATGGTGGGGCGGCCAGGAAGGCTCGCTATTGCTGTGGGCGTGGCTGCTATCGACATACTCAGCCGTGGTGGTTTTTCAAAACCGCCGCAAATTCCGGGACATGATGCCTTATGTCGCCGCGATCCTGATGACCGTCGAGACGTACTTCCTGATCCTGATCAGTTTCGTCGAGAGCCCCTTTAAAGTATGGTGGCTGGGCAAGGGCATCGCCGATGCCGGTGACGGACGCGGGCTCAATCCGCTGCTCCAATACTGGACCATGATCATCCACCCACCGATGCTTTATCTCGGCTACGTGGGTTTCGCCGTGCCATTCGCCTTCGCGATGGCATCGCTGATCACCAAGCAACCGGGCGAGGCATGGATCAACACCACGCGGCGCTGGTCGCTGGTTACCTGGATGTTCCAGACCACGGGCATTCTGCTCGGAGCCGGCTGGGCTTACGCCGTGCTGGGTTGGGGCGGTTACTGGGCCTGGGACCCGGTGGAAAACGCATCCCTGCTCCCTTGGATCACTGCCACGGCCTTCCTGCACTCCGTCATGATGCAGGAGAAGAAGGGAATGATGAAGGTCTGGAACATGGTGCTGGTCAGCGCCACGTTCTGGCTATGCATCTTCGGAACGTCGCTGACGCGGACAGGCGCAGTTCAATCGGTCCACGCCTTCGCGCAGTCACCGCTGGGTCCGTACTTCAAATATTTCATCCTAGGCGGTGTCGCCCTCACCGCATATCTGATCCTCAACCGCCTGCAATATCTGAAGAGTGAAGCGCCGCTCGAGAGCGTTCTCTCGCGCGAATCCAGCTTCATGTTCAACAACCTGATCCTGCTGGCGAGCTGCTTCGCAATCCTTTGGGGCACGCTGTTTCCGGTCATCTCGGAAGCGGTTATGGGCGAGAAGATCAGCGTCGACAAACCGTTTTTCGATAGCGTCAACATTCCCATCGGCCTATTCCTCCTGCTGCTGACCGGCATCGGTCCGCTGATCGCTTGGCGCAAGAGCTCGCTCGAAAGCCTGCGCCGCGCCTTTCTGGCGCCGCTGCTGGGAGGCGTGGCCGTATCCGCTGTGCTCTTTGCCCTGGGCGTGCATCATCTCTATGCGCTGATCTCCTTCATGCTCTGCGCTTTCGTGCTGATCACCGTCGTGATGGAGTTCTTCAAGGGTGCGAACGCCATCAGCGCCAAGAGCGGCTCAAATCTGCTCGCCTCCATGGTGGAGCTGACGCATCGCAACACACGGCGTTACGGCGGCTATATCGTCCACGTTGGAATCGTATTGATGTTCGTGGGCTTCACGGGAGCTGCGTTCAATCAGGACACCAAGAAGGAGCTGGCGCCCGGAGAATCGCTGCAAGTAGGCCGCTACGGGATCAAGCTTCTGGAGATCAAGAGCGAGGAGAATTCGAACTATCGCTCTTCGACGCTGATGCTTCAGGCCACCAAGAACGGCCAGGATTTGGGCATCCTTACGCCGGAGCGGCGGTTCTACATCGCCTCCAATCAGCCGACCTCGGAAGTCTCCATTCGCCGCCGGCCGAACGAAGACCTGTATGTAAACTTCGCCGGCTTCTCGGATGACGGCAATCGGGCCGTGGTGGAGTCTTACGTGTTTCCGCTGGTGGATTGGATCTGGATGGGCTATTGGGCGGTGCTGTTCGGCACGCTGATCTGCCTGGTGCCCAGTAAGAGCCGCCTGGTGTATCCGAGAACGGAAGTAGTGGAGATTGCGGGGAAACATGCGAAGGTGGAAGGCTAAACCGCTTGCTAACGCGCGCGGCTCTGTAGCAACCTCCGAGCCACGGCCGTAGGGAGTGGATTGTTGTGAAAATGCAAAAGTGGAAGGCGAGTATTCTTGTCACTGTTCTTGCCGTAGCCGGTCTGGGACAGACCGCTTCGGAATGGGACAGCCACGAGATGAACGCGATCGCGGGCAAACTGAAGTGCTCCTGCGGCTGCAAACTGGATATGTCCTGCCAGATGCCGCCACAACCTTGCCCGGTGTGCAAGGCGGCCAAAGTCAAGATGTACAACATGAAGGCCTCCGGCATGTCGGACAGCCAGATCCTCGACCAGTTCATCAAGGAAGGCACCGAACCAGTGGTTCCTCCGGGAGCGATGGGCACCATCGGCCCTTACGCCGCCCTCACGCTCGGCTTGGGGTTCATGATCTTGATGATCCGGCGCTTCCGCCGTCAGCCCCCGGCGCCGGCCGTCGAAGTAGATCCAGCGATGCTTGAGCGGATCGAGAAGGATCTGGCGAAGCTCGACTGATGATCCTCACATCCGCGGTCGTGCTGGTGGTCGCCGTCACCGTTCTGTTTACTCTGTTCGTTCGTGAGAAGGATATTCCGCCGCCCGAGCCGGTATCGCCTACGCGGCACTTGGAGGATCGCAAAGCGGCGATCTATGAGAATCTTCGCGACTTGCAGTTCGAATACCGTGTGGGTAAACTCTCTGACGCGGATTATCAGCAGACCAAGCTGAATTTGCAGAAGGAACTCGCGGCTGTGATTGGGGAAATCGAAAAGACGCCGGCCCCCGCGGCCGCGGCCGCTCCAAAACCGGCGGCGAAGGCAAAGCCGGGCACAGTTTGTCCGCATTGCAAAGCAACGTTTGCGAAACCCATGAAGTTCTGTGGCGAGTGTGGAAAGGCGATGTCATGATGAGGCTGCTCTTTGTCGGGTTGCTGGCGCCGATCGGTCTCTTCGGCGCGATCGACGGCCTGGTGATCAACGGCACCACGGGCAATCCGCAGAGCGGAGTGGCGGTCAACCTGATCCACCCCAGTGCCGATCAAGGCATGCAGACGCTGGGTACCGGCAATTCGGACGCCTCGGGAGCGTTCAAGATCGATAAAGATCTCCCGTCCCCGCCCGCGCTGCTGCAAGGCGTGTACAAGGGCGCAACGTACACGCTGTTTCTCCAGCCCGGCGCGCCCACCAGCGGCCTGCGCTTCGTGGTCTACGACGTCACCGCCAAGTCCCCCGACGTGAAACTGGATCAGCACATGTTCATGATCGAGCCCACCTCGGACGCGCTGCATGTGACCGAGGTTTTCCAGCTCAGCAACGCCGGGAAGACGACGCTGCTCGATCCGGAGAAAGGCTCGATTCAATTCTTCATGCCCTCCGACGCTCAGGGCGCAAACGTCGGCATCGATGCGCCCGGTGGCATGCCGATCAAGCGGCCCCCGGAGAAAACCAAGCAGGCAGGGGTGTTCAAGGAATCCTATCCGGTGAAACCCGGCGATGCGACCACCTACGAGGTCACCTATTCGCTGCCGCCCTCCCAGAAACTTTCCGGAAAGCTCTTCGGCGATGCGCCCGTGACTATGGTTAGCGGCCCCGCTGTCACTCTGTCAGGAGATAAGCTCCAGACGCGAGGGCAGGACCCGAAGCTCCACGCCCACATCTACACGCTGCCCGCGTCCACGGCGGGCGCGGCGTTCGAGCTTTCGATCACCGGAACCGGTGTCATCCGCACGGACTCGGCCGATTCCGGCGGACAGGAGCAGCAGGGAGACACCGGCCAGCCGGAGCCTACCGCCGGTCCCGCGCGCGTCTACGACCGCCTGTATTGGGTTCTGGGGCTCGCCTTCGGAATCCTGGCCGTAGGTGGCACGCTCCTTTACCGGAGAGGCGTCGCTTGAGTGCGGCTCTCGAAGCTGATGGCGTCTGGAAATATTACGGCGACTTCCCCGCCCTCCGCGACATAAAATTCAAAGTCGAGGCTGGTTCCACTTTGGCCCTTTTAGGCCGCAACGGAGCCGGCAAGACCACGCTCCTACGCATCCTGGCCGGATTGTCGAAGCCCTCGCGAGGCTCGGTCAAGATCCACGATTCCCAGGTGCGTCTCGAAGCGACCCGCCGCCGCATCGGGGTGTTAGGCCACGGAATCTCTCTTTATGACGAGCTCTCCGCAATCGAGAATCTCCTGCTCTTCAGCCGCCTCTATGGCCTGCCCGACCCTCAGAAACGATCCGACGAAATGCTGGAGCGCACCGGGCTCGACCGCGTTCGCGATGGACTGGTTCGCGAATTCTCGCGAGGCATGCGCCAGCGCCTCGCCGTCGCGCGCGTGTTTCTTCACGATCCCGAAGTGTTGCTTCTCGACGAGCCCTTCACCGCGCTCGACGATCGCGCCATCGCCGTGCTGCAGTCTCTTCTCCGGGAAATGAAGGAGCGCGGACGCACCATCATCATGTCCACGCACCAGCTTCGCGAAGCCCTGGAACTGGCTACGCACGTCGCCATGATCCAGCGCGGCCAAATCGTCTACGCGGGCGAACGCAAGCAGGAAATGCTCGACGACACCGGCTGGCTCTACCGGACCTACGGGGAAAATTGAGTGGGCTTCGTCCGGCAGGCGCTGACGATCGCGGCGAAGGACCTGCGTTCCGAACTGCGCACTAAGGAAGCCATCAACGCGTCGCTGGCGTTTTCGCTGGTCATCCTGGTGCTGTTCAGCTTCGCCTTCGATCCCGGAAACTCCGAAGTGAACATCCAGGCCGTTTCGGGAGGACTGCTCTGGCTGGTCTTCTCCTTCGCCGGAGCCCTGTCCCTGAACCGCAGCTTCGCCCGCGAGCTGCAAAATGATTGCCTGGACGCCCTGATCGCCTCTCCCGCGCCCACCGGAGCGGTCTTCACCGGCAAGGCGCTGGCGAACTACGCGCTGCTGATGGCGGTCGAAATCGTATCTTTAGGGATTTTTAGCGTCCTCTACGACGTCAAGGTAAAGGAGTACTTCTGGCCGATCTTACTGGTCATGCTGCTGACAACTTGGGCGATCACCGTCATCGGGACTCTCTTCAGCGCGCTGACGGTGAATCTGCGAATGCGGGAAGTGATGCTCCCGATCCTCACGTATCCCTTGCTGGTGCCGCCCCTGATGGCCGCCATCGTCTTAACCACAGATCTGCTCGGTGGCACGCCGCTCGCCAAAGACACGATCTGGGTGAGGGTGCTGGTGGCCTTCGACGTCGTATTCAGCTGGTTGGCCGTGGTATTCATAGATATTGTTCTTGTGGGGTGAGGTGAAACATGCGCGAAAGACTCATGTACCTGCTGGCCGCCGCCGCTGCATTTCTGCTGACCTGGAATCTGTACAAGATCTTCTTCGTCCTACCCATCACCGCCAACGTGGCGGCGTATCAAATCGTCTATTTTCACGTGCCCGCCGCCTTCACGGCGCTGAGCGGATTCTTCGTGGCACTCGGCGCCAGCGGCCTCTATCTCGCGACCGGCAAGTTCAAGTACGACGAATTTGCCGCGGCGGTCACGGAAGTGGCGCTGGCTTTCGCCACCGTTAACCTGATCACCGGCAGCATCTGGGCGCGCTATGCCTGGGGAATCTGGTGGACCTGGGATGCGCGCCTGACCTCGATGCTCACCTGCTGGCTGATCTACGCCGGCTACATGATTCTGCGCCGTTCGATCGAAGAACCAACCCAACGCGCACGCCTTTCCGCGGTGCTCTCCATTCTCGGCTGCGTGGATGTAGGCTTCGTCTACAAATCTATAGAGTGGTTCCGCACGCAGCACCCCTCGCCCGTGCTCAGCATCCGCGATGGTGGCGGGATGGGTCCGGGAATGGAAGCCCCCATCTACTGGAATTTTCTAGGGCTCGCGTGCCTGTCTGCGATTCTGATCATCGTGCGCATGCGGCAGGAAGAAACGGCGCGGGAGATCGATTCCCTCCGCCGAATGGCCCATTCCTACTAAACGGAGACCTTTTTTGGAACCACGCGAGTTTCAGTTCGTATTCGGCGCCCTCACCATCGCCTGGCTGATCGTCATCGCCTATGTCATCTCCATCGCCACGCGCGAGCGCCGGCTGCGCAAGGAGTTGGATCGGGTCCGCAAAATGGTCGAAGGTAAGTAGCTTGCAGGACAGGCCATCGGTTTTTGTGGCCTTTCAGCTTCTCACTCCAAAGACTCCCGAAAAGACGTCATAAGCTCCCCCCACCATAGCCCAACCATCCGAATAAACTCGAAGCCCTGCCGCCCGTGCCGCACCGGATGCTCCGGCGGCACCGCCGCCCACCCCGAATGCCGCACCGTAACTCGAGTCCCGGTCGCCACAGCCTCAAACACAACCTCGACCCGAGTGCTCTCTCCAGCAGCAAAGTTCACGCCCCGCCACTCGAACCCGAATCGAGCTGGAGGGTCCCATGCGGTAATGACGCCCTTCTCGAACACCTGGGGCCCCGACTCCGACTCAAACTCCTCCGTAAACCGCCCGCCCAGCCGAGGCTCAAACCGCACGACGCCACGCTCTTTGCCCGCGATGCGAAACCTCGGCCCGCGCCGCCACCACGAATCCGTCTGTTCCGTGAAAATAGCGAAGGCGGTCGCGGGATCCGCCGGCACAGTGACCGTGACTGTCACGACGTCGGAAGCAGGAGGAGTCATCGTTTGTCCTTGGAGCGAGCCACATGCTCGCGGAACGAATCCAACTGTCCAGTCCAGAACGACTCCACTTCCTCCAGCCAGACACGAAGCTGGTCGAACGGCTCCTTGCGGAGCTGGTAGATCCGCACGCGCGCGTCCTCTTCGATGCCCTCCTCTTGGATCAGTCCGCTCCGGCGCAGCACGCGCAGATGCCGGCTCAACGCCGGAGGTGTGAGCGATAAAGCCGCCGCGATCTCGCCAGCACGCCTCGGATGCTGTTTTAAAAGATCGACCACCGCCCGCCTGTTCCGGTCCGCCAGAGCAAACAGCGTTGCGTCGACTTCCGTTGCCGGCATGCGCTACTCACCCGGGGGATTTCGGACCCGCTGGGTGAACCACCACATGTGCCCTTCCACGTCGAGCGCGCCATAGCTCCGGTCCGCCCAGTGGTCCGGACCGTAATCGTGAACCTTCGGATCGTCGAGGATCGTGGCCCCTGCCGACCGAGCCTGCGCGCAATGCTCGTCCACGTTGTCGACGAACATCATCAGGGATTGCGTGTTCGTTCCCCCAATCGACTTCGGGCTCGCGGAGCGCGGCCAGTGCGCGCGGCCGGGCCTGTCGCCGCTCTGGCCCACCATGATCAGCGCCTCTCCATACGTGAGCTCGCTGTGCACGATCCGTCCGCCGTCCCCCTCGACCTTCAGCCGAACCTCAAAGCCGAAGGCACGGCAGAGCCAATCAATCGCGCCGGAGGCATCGTCATAGGTCAGCGCGGCGGAGAGTCGCGGCCAGCCTTTCGGTGTAGGTGTCATGGACAATAGTTAACCCAAAGGGATACTATTGTCAAGATCTAAAACTTATACCGGGTTCATGTCTTGCACGCGCTGCATGGGAATCTTGACGTCGTCCCCGTCCATCGTGTTGAAGATATCGTTTTTGTACCCGTTCGTCTTGAAGCCCTGATGCGGATCGCCCTTCAGGTTGCGTTTGTAATAGCGGTGGTGCGCGATCTCATGCGCGATAGTTTTTAGCGTATTTTTGGATTCGGCTTGGTCCCTGACGACGATCACTTCGTTGGTCTCATCGAAGAACCCGAGCGGGTAGTCCTTCTCGCGATTGACGATCTTCTCACCCCCGAGGAAGACACTGATGACGTTTCCCGAGGCCTTTTTTCCCTTGATCTGGTCGATGTCCTTATCGCCTCCAAAGAGTTCACCGAGCCCCTCTAAGGGAAGCAGATCGGCGCTGGCTTTAGAAAACCATATGTTGGCTTGAAGTCCATAAATGTTGTTCAGGCGATCGATCCAGCCGTCCACAGCGTCCAGTCCGTATTTGGAGCGGGGGCCCTTGGCGCCCTTGTCTTGTACAAAGAAAAACGCGACCTTGAGATCGAGCCTGTCGTGGATCACGACGTGGATCGAGGCAGTGTCTTTTCCTTTCGTTGCCTCAAACCACGTTTCGCGGTCGACTTTCGGTTTTCCCGTCAGCTGAAAAACGCGCGAGCCAGACTTGAGGCTCCCATAATCCTTGCCGATCGCGGAAAGGGCCTCGCTCGGCTTGAGCTCTTTCCAAGTGAGCTTGGACTTGCCCTTTCTTTCCTGAACGCTGTAGTCCTTGCCATCTTCCAGACAGATCAGGTTGCTCCCGCCTTGGGGAACCATCATCCACTCCTGACCCGGTTTCCAACTGTCCACACCACGGTTCTTGGCAACTTCCACGAATCTCGCCATTAGCGCTCCTCAGGGTTTTGGTTTACTACCTGTATCCGCGTGAAGCGCGGCCCTCGGGGATCGGCGGAGCAAAGATACTCAGATCTCGGGATAAAACTCGAAGAACGCGTCGAGCGACTGTTCCAGTTGCTGGCGGATCTCTTTCTCTCCCCCCTCGATCAGGTGCATGGCGACGTGCGCCGTGTTGCCGTTCTTCAGGGTGATTTGAGCGTCCGTCACCTTTTCCAGGTCGTCGGCGGGGACCAGCCGAAGTCCATATACCAGCGCAAGTTTAGCCATTTACCTCATTGTTTCTCAAAAACCTGCTTCACGTCGAACTCGCCTTGTTGCGGCAGGGTCAAATGCGTCGCGATCGTGAGCGTTTTGCCGTCGGGCGATAGCATCCACACCTCCCGCGACTTCAGTTCCGCGTTCTGCACTTTCTGGGAGCTTTCAATCACCAACCTGTCGCCGTCCCACTTGGCCGTGCCGCTCGCCTCTCCCGTGGACATCTTGTTCACGCACACCTTCCCGTCGGTGGTGTAAAGCAGCTCCGACGTCACCTCGCGCTGCTGGGTCTTTTGATAGGTGGACAGAAACAGCGCGACGCCCTCATGCTTGATCCTCCGGGTAACCTCGAGCGGCGCGGGTACTGTACCGTACTGGCTTTTCGCAAGGTTCAGCTTCCATTCTCCGCTCAGGTTGGG
>Ga0070734_10006109_pt1 | contig 10278 bp, 11 predicted proteins | sample Coa_R1_8_FD_66444 | JGI IMG/M metagenome (GOLD analysis project Ga0070734, IMG submission 66444) | Surface soil microbial communities from Centralia Pennsylvania, which are recovering from an underground coalmine fire - Coalmine... | ecosystem: Environmental > Terrestrial > Soil > Unclassified ... | reverse complement strand
CGCTGGTGCCAGCAGCCGTGACCGGTAGCGGCGTAGGTGGTCTCGCCCAGCGCGTGGGCTCCGATGACGCCCACGCAGGGTTCGCCGCGGCGAAGATATCCGATCAATGTTCCAAACGTGGGCAGCCCGATCGCGAAGGACGCGGTTCCATCGATGGGATCGAGGAGCCACAGGTGTTCGGCATCGCGCGCCGGGCGTCCTTTGATTGCTAGGCCGAATTCTTCGCCTAATATTTGGTGGTCCGGGTAGCGCGCCGCGATGCGCTCGCGGAGCAATTGTTCCGCGTCACGATCGGCCGCGGTGACCTCCGAACCGTCCGCTTTGTGATCCACGGCGACGTTCTTCCACAGCGGCAGAATGAGTTTGCCCGCTTCTTGAGATAACGCTCGCGCGAAATCCAGAATCTCCAGCAGGGAGGGTTCCGGCATCGGGATTAGTCCTGCAAATGAATGATGCCGCGTTGAATCGCCCAGGTGGCGGCCTGCGTACGGTCGACGGCGCCGAGCTTCTTGAGGATGTGCTTCACGTGGTTTTTCGCCGTGTCCTCCGCGATCTTGAGTTCGAAGGCGATCTGCTTGTTACTGAGACCGTCCACGATCAGCCGGAGCACTTGAGTTTCTCTCTCACTGAGGTCGGGAGTGGGCAACTGCGCGGACAGAGTGGAGATGACGGAGGCGGTGAGGTATCGGCGCCCGGAATGGACGGCTCGAATGGCCGCGAGGAGTTCATCGTGCAGGACATCTTTGGTCAGGTAGGCCTGAGCGCCCGCCAGCAGGGCTTTGCGGATATCTTCGTCTCCCCCAAAGGTGCTGAGAGCGATGATGCGCGCCCGCGGGAATTCCGAAAGAATGGCCGTGGCGGCCTGAACACCGTTCAGCACCGGCATGCGGATGTCCATCAGCGTCACGTCGGGAAGATGCTGGCGATAGAGGCGCAGAGCCTGCTCGCCATTGGTGGCTTCGGCGGCGACGGTCATGTCCGGCTGGGCGTTCACAATGGTGCTGATTCCCGCGCGAGCGATCAGATGGTCTTCGGCGATGAGGATGCGGATCAGGCGCTCGCTAGATTGGTGAGCTTCGTCGTGCAAAGGGAAAGAAAACCTCCACTCCCAACAATACGCGCCTTGGGGTGGGTTGTGTGGTAGGTGGTGGGGAAACCGACCTAAGAATTGAGACTGCAGTTCTGGGGCTCCGGGGCTTCTGGCCTGAGGTAGGGCGATGGAAGTCGTGCCCGTCCCAGCCTAGACTCGGCAAGGATCAATCCCAGTAGTGGATCGACTTTTGGGTCCTGCAATCCGTCTAACGCTCAAAGGCGAGTGTAATTGTGATCGCCAAACGCAAACTACACGCGTCAGAAATTAAGAAAGGAGCGAGCGCTATGCGTTTCTTGTCTGGCTTACTGGCGGCAGCAGCGGTTTTGGGACAGTCCTTCGAAGTCGCTTCCGTACGTCCGGCTGGGCCGACGCGGCCGCGCGGATTGGAAGGCACAATTCGCGGCGGGCCGGGGTCATCCTCGCCGGAGCGAATGGTCTATCCCTGGGTGACACTCCGAACCCTCCTTACACTGGCCTACTCGGTCCCACCCGACCAAATCTCAGGACCAGGCTGGATCGACGAGCAGCGCTATGACATCGAAGCACGCGTTGCTCCCGGCGCAACCAAGGAGCAACTCAATCCGATGCTCCGCGGCCTGATCGAGGAACGCTTCCATCTGACCTTTCACCGGATGGCCAAGGATTTTCCAGTGTATGAATTGATCATTGCGAAAGGCGGCCCGAAGCTAAAAGAGAACGCCGATCCGAACCTGAAGCCTGCGCGTCCCGGCGATTACGACCCGGGGTCGGTGGATCGTGACGGCTATCCAATTCTGCCGGAAGGGGTCTCGGGGTCGGCCGGACGCCCGGTAAACGGGGTCATCCGCTCAACCTATCGTGGGATGCCGATCTCGTCCCTGATCTCCACCTTCGGAATGGAGCTGGGAACGGAGATCCCGGGGAGCATGTGGGCGCCGGCGCGGATCATCGACAAAACTGGACTGACCGGCAAGTACGATTTTCATTTGGAAACGACACTGACCGGTGCGGGAAAGATTGGCGGGGCTCTGCTGCAGACCCCGTCGGCCGATCCTCAGGCTCCCAACGGTGGGCCGACGCTCTTCGAGGCGCTGGAGCGGCAACTCGGGCTCAGGCTGGAGCAGAAGAAGGCGCGGTTCGATGTGTTGGTGATCGATCACGCGGACAGGATTCCCACTGAGAATTAGGTCGCTGCGCCGCCCGAGAAGCGGGCATCAGTCGCGCGGTGTGGGTGGCATGGTGGTCGCGATTGCGGCGCTGGTCGCGATGCCGCTTTTGGGGTCGCGCAAAGCGCGAGGCGGCAACCCAACTCGGCGATCCTTCTCGGCGGCTGGGCCGATCCGGTTGCGGCTTTGGTGATGGCGCCGCTGATCGCCAAAGAGGGTATCAACGCTCTGCGCGGCAAAGCCTGTAGCTGCACCCACGTTTGATCGTCGCGCTTAACGAAGAGCACCCAACTGGTATCCTTTCTGCATGCGACTCTACCGCAGGGTCGGTCTGTGGATTCCTGTAGTCGTGCTCGGCTGCGTGAGTGCGAGCGGCCAAACCCCCGACGCTGACGCTGACATGGAGCCGGTAGCGATATTTGAAATCGGGGGGGCAAGCAGCACGAGCCTGACTGAGGGGGGCTCCAGCTTCGGCCCAGATCTGGCGGTCGAGGTAACGCCAGTGGAGAACTGGCTCGAGCTTGAGTTGGGCATCACGCCATTCTTTCGGCGGCACCATTCAGCGGAGTGGGATACCGACCTGCTGTTCAAGAAACCGTGGGACCTCTCGAAAAAGTTGGAGTTCATGGCCGGTTTCGGCCCGGAGTGGGTTCACACGGCTGGAACGAACTCGCTTGCCGTGGAAGCCGCCCTTGACTTCATGTTTTGGCCGAGGTTGAAGCACCGGTTCGGGATGTTCCTCGAGCCGACTTATGACTATAACTTCGCCGGCGGCCATGAGCAGTCGTTTGGCGTAACGCTGGGCCTTCTGATTGGAATCCGATAGGCGCGCGATGTTATCGACGTGGCGTTTTGTTGCGCGACCCGCGTGACTTCTCTCACCTGAGCGGCTCGAGGGTGCGGAGTCGAGCTAGGCGATTGCGGCCACGATTTCCGACGGCGACTCCTCCAAACAAAGCCTGTCCCGACAATACGCTTTGGGCCGGGTTGTGTAGCGGGCAGCGAAGGGGGACGAGCCTGACGGCGCCACAAGCGTTTTGACGTCCGTGCCTGGGAAGATAATAGTTAACGGTGCGGCCCTCACTGACCATTCGCGCCTGGTGTGCGTTCGTCATTGCCACGATAATGTTCGCAGCCGGTCCGTGGAAGGACCCTTCTCCACACGCCGTACGTTTCGTGGCTGCAGAAAACAATGTTCGATTGGAAGTGCTCGATTGGGGCGGCTCCGGACTTCCGGTGGTCTTTCTGGCCGGGCTGGGAAATACGGCTCACGTATTTGATGATTTTGCTCCAAAACTCGGGCGCGGATATCACACGTATGGCATCACGCGGCGAGGATATGGCAGATCCAGCTGGGCCGGCTCACAGTTCACCGGCGATCGGCTCACGCAAGACGTCCTTAGTGTTCTCAATTCCTTGAAAGTCGACCGAGCGGTGTTCGTGGGACATTCGTTTGCCGGAGAGGAGCTGAGCGCTTTGGGATCGCAGTATCCAAGTCGCGTTGCGGGCCTGGTTTACCTCGATGCCGCGTATGACCGGACCGCCCCTGGGTTGATGGGTATCTCTGTAATCACCGGGCGACCAGTCGCCCCAGATGCGAAAGATCTGGCGAGCTTTCCCGCACTACGAGCTTACTGGACCCACCTGGGGATTGCGCTGCCGGAGGCCGATCTACACGAGCGGTTCGAAGCCAACAGGGACGGGAGCGTGGGCAAGCCCCTGGCCGCAGCCAGTGTCGGCGCAGCGCTGGTGAAGAGCATACAAAAGCCGGATTACGCCCACATCCAGGCTTCGGCGCTTGCAATCTACGCAATACCCCACGAGCTCGGCCCATGGGTGAACATGACAGACCCCGCCGTGCGCGCGAGTGTTACGGACTTCGAAGCGGCAGCGGAAGCTCAGATGCAGGAATTTCAGCGCAGTGTCGCCCTCGCGCAGATCGTGAATCTACCTCGATCAAACCACTATGTGTTCCTTTCGAACCAGACCGACGTGCTGCGCGAATTGCGCGGTTTCCTTGCGCAGCTGAACCGGAAAGCCGAGGCTGCGCCGCGGCACGGCGGGCCCGCCCAGCTGGACTAAGGGGGGTGGCACCGGCCCAGAAGGCGATCTCCGGCTTGGAGCTTCATTCTCGGACGGTTTCTTCTCCAGATCATCCACGACGATCGTCTCTTCGGCGCACAGGTGGACTGCAATGTTAGCCCGAGCTGTTGGACCGCCTTGATGATCGCGCCGCCGGGAGAACCGGTTGCGTCTCCCAGTAGCGCGAATGGATCCGCGCGGCCCGGAGCCGGATCTCCGGCTGGGAAGGGGTCCTGGAGTTAGCGTTTGAAGAAACGCTGGATTGTCGGCGGCTTACGTCGGCCTGATTAAGCGGAAACACGACCGTATACTTGGAGGCGACACATGTGAAGTGCCGCATGAAAGGGACAGTCGACATGCGATTCGCGATCGGGGCCATTGCTCTCATGCCTCTTTTAGGTGTAGGAAGCGCCGAAACCATCCTTCGACGCTGTCTCGATCCGGCCTGGTGCGATGAGGACGGCGCAATGCCCTGACAAGCCACTTCGTGCGACCGGCATTGCGTGCGGCGGTCCGGGGACCTCGGACCCGGAGCGCTATACCGGTCATAGCGTTCTGCTGAAGAGCGTAATTTTGCGAGCGTTCGGGGTGCAGGCGTTCCAGCTCATCGGCCCCGATTGGATCACGACGGCGCGTTACGATATCACAGCGGTTATCCCCCCAGGGTCGACACAAGAGCAGTTCAACCAGATGATGCGAGGCATGCTGGAAGATCGGTTTAAACTGCAAGTTCATCGTGAGATGCGGAAGTTTTCGGCATACAACCTGGTGCTTGCCAAGGGAGGGTTGAAGTTGAAGGAATCGATCGCGACGGACGGCTGCTCGAGGGGTGCGGCCTCGGTTCAAGGTAAGACGTGCGGGCCAAGAGCCGAGGGGTTCGGAATCGCAAGCGCGGCGAGCAGAGAGGGCGAGGGAAGGATTATGACGTCTCCAACGGGGCTGATGGCGGGAAAAAACGTCCGTATGGATTGGTTGGCGAGCGCGGCCGGTCAGCAGACCGGAGAGATCGTGCTCGACAAAACGGGACTGGCCGGAACCTACGATTTCCGCATGGAATTCTCACCGGTCAATCTGCGGGCGCACTTTCCGTCCGTTGAGGACTCGCCGCTACCGTCGATCTCCGAGGCGCTGCAACAGCAGCTCGGATTAAGACTCGAACGGGTGAAAACGATGATCGAGGTGATGGTGATCGACCGCGTGGAGAAGCCCACGGAAAACTGAACGCCGATCGTCTTTGAGACTATCGACCGCGCGTTTGAGGCGCTGGAATCTGGTCCATCACGCAGTCAAGCTGGTCGGCGGTTTCACGAGTTTGCCTGTAATACTGCGCCGCCGCGCCGAAAATGGTTCGCATCCGCCAGTACGTTCCATCGGCTGAGCGGCCGGAAGCATCGATTACGCCGTTCTCATCCATGAATTCCGTGTATTCGAGGGACGCCCAAACCTTCAGGTCATCCGGTGCTCCCCATGAATAACTTGGGCCCCTGCCACTGATTATCCCCTGAGGACCGCTTACCGTCTCTACGTAATACCACTTGGCGGCGTAGTCGACGTCGTTTGCATCCTTCGTCTTGAAAATGGGCTGTTCGACGAGCTTACATAGCGAAGTTGATCTAATGCGCACCAAGGTGATCTGCAATTCTGCGTCCCCAGTCACGCGCAGTCGTTGACTCACATATCCCGGTTTGCGGACGACAATGGCTGGACCATTGGTTACCACATGGAAATGCCCTTTGTCGTCTGTTCGTATCCCATCCGCCGCAGGAATGTTGGGAGGGGTCACAACCACTCGCGCGCCCGTGTGATCGATGCGCACATTGTCGACCGGATTGCCGGACGTATCGTTTACCGAACCTGAAATACTCGCGCCCAATGCGGCGGCAATAGGTACCGCTAAGAGTAGCGTTGCTGCCGCGCACCCCGGCATGAGAACCATAGATGAATCGTACTACCTCCGGGCAGTCAAACGGAGAAAACCTCGGTAGAATTACGACGTGCGGTTCTCCGTGTCCGCCTTAATGATTTCCGCATTGGCGACAGCTGTTCCCGCGCTGACGTTTGCGCAGCCGGCCGAAACCAAGTCATTTGATGTGGCCTCGGTTAGGTACGTCGGGCCGTATGGTAGCGGCTCGGCTTCCTTCCGTGGTGGTCCGGGTACTACCGATCCAGCTCGCATCGTGTGGGACAACGCGCTGATGTTGACCCTCTTAAGCCGTGCTTATGGGGTGGGTTTTGACCAGATCTCTGGCCCAAAGTGGATGGATTCAGAACAATACACGATCCGTACAAACCTGCCTCCTGGGGCAACTAAAGAAGATTTGCCGAAGATGCTGCAGCATCTATTGGAGGAGAGATTTCACCTCGTTGCACACAACAGCAAGAAGGAATTCTCAGTTTACGAGTTGCTGGTGGCGAAGAATGGGCCGAGGCTGCAGAAGTCAACGGGAGATCCCGGCGAGAATGCGAACGGTCCGCGTCCGACACAGGGCCCGGATGGGTTTCCTGTCCTCCCGTCGGGCGGTCATCACGCGATTTTTCAGCCAATAGAAAAAGGCATCCGAGTGACTCAGGAAACATTTCGCGACTATTCGATGGCGGAACTCGTTCAAGAGCTGGCATGGCCACTAGGTGAACCGCCCTCGTGGGAGCACGTCCTCGCCGTGGGCCGGGTCGTCGACAAGACGGGATTGAGCGGTAAGTTCGACTTCAAGCTCTACTATGCGGGTTTTCACTCTCCCGGAGGTGCGTTTCCGCCGCCCACAGCGGACGGCCAACCCAGCGGTGCTCCGACGTTATTCGATGCGGTCCAGCAACAGCTCGGCCTGAAACTTCAAGAGACAAAGGCTGTTCTGGACGTGCTGGTCGTCGACCATATAGAGAGATTGCCGACGGACAACTGATCCTCCCATTCCGAATTCGGCTTGGGGTCACGCAGTGTTAACCGATCTGTTGGACTGCCTTGACCGGTTGCGTTTCTGAGCGCGCTTTGGGCCGGGTTGCGTGGCGGGCGATGGGGGGGAGCGATTGCAGTTCTAGGCTCCGCGTTTCCGTGCGCTAACTACTGCTCGAGAACAATCCCGCCAAGCTGATCATCCGGCTCGATGTCCGCCTTCACAAAGACAAACCTCGAATCGCCGTGAATTGCGATTGTCTTCGCGCTGCTGTCCACCTCGGCATCGTTGGCAGTTACCGTCACACTACTCCTAAGATGCCTTGTCTTGCCATCCTCGATCACACTCGTGGCTAGGAATCGGCGCGGATCAGTCGGCGAGGTTTGCGGACTGCGGGGAAAATTGTAGTCTGGCTGAGCCCGGACATCTAACAAACGTACGCGCGAGTCGCCGTGAAGCAAGATTTCGTATAGATGGCTATCGAAGTCCGCACTGCCGACATTGATGACGGCAGTCATGATTCGCATCGCTACGTCACCCCGGAGATTGCGGGCCATCTCGGTAACTCGGGGTTGCAGTGAACCTCTAAGGATAGAACCGCGATTCCGATACCGTACCTCATTCGGTGTTTAGCTCGCTGCGCGTCTCAGGGAACCTGAGCGCTCATCACCATCTGTTCGAAGGACGGTCTCAGCAGATCCAGTTGATCTGCTGGCATGATGGCGTAGAAATGCGCGAAGGTATGCTCGGTGCTGATCCACGCCAGCATTTCGACCATCGGTATCTTTTTCGTCCGGATCTGCGACGAGTAGTATGCCGTGGCGAGAATCGCCTGTTGCCCGCCAATCGCCAATATCTGAATGCCATTCTCCGGGATCGTATAACCGACCGTTGCGCCGCCGCGCCGGTTGATCTTCGCCGGGATTTGGCGGGCCAAATCCGCCGCTATGCCTTCGGGGCGCATCCGCCGCAGGTTCATAAACACCGCCACTCGACCGTTCTTGAGGTCCGGAACGGCGAGATCGACCTGCATTCCGCCCGCGTTGGATTCGGTTTCAGTTTGGACCACCGTGAAGCCCGGCGGAAGACTAAACGCGATGCCGGTCCAGTCATTGTAATAACGGCCGTTGGTCACGCTGCTGGTTGTGTCCGGCGGAGTACGCGGCACCCCGGCCGAGCGAGTGAGGACCAAAGGAAAACTATTTCCATGTTGGCTGAAGAACCCGACGATCCCTTCGGGCGTTACGTCTCCGACAAATCGGCCGTCGTTCCATGACGGCGTTTCAATCGTAAGAACGTTTCCCGAAAGCGTAATCGAATCCACCTGGGCGCCCCAGATGTTCTGATCGGGACTATCAGCCGTTGCCCTCAGACTCTTGCCCTGCTCGGATATGTGGAACACCAAACGCACCGTTTGCTCCGGGTATTTGAGAGTACCTAACCAAGTGCCCGTCACTTGGGCCGGCATGAGGGCCGGGCAGAAGGTGAGAAGAACAAGCGGCATCAAGACCTTCATGCAATCACCTCCCTGCGAATGATCTCGTGCCGATCATAGCGTGATTTTCGGAGCCGCGCCTCGGGATCGCTCACTGACCACCTGCAGGTTAGACGGCCAATGCGTGAATTTTCTTCTAAAAATTGAGCCCGGATTGGTTTTCGGATGGTATTATTTATTCGGGTGAGGAAAGGAGTTCCGAATCCTTGCGCGGCGGTTTATTGTTCGGCTTTTTCGCTTTCTTGCCGTATGTTGGCCACTCCCAGCCTGCCCCATCCGCGCCTCCCGCAGCCGTTGCCCCTGAACGCCCAACGGCCCAACCTTCGGACGACAGTGATCCGCAATCACGGTTGTGGCGGATCGTCAAGCAAATGCTGTCAGGGCCGCGAGCTGAGCAGACTTTTGAGGAAAGCGTTAAAGACGTGCTTCTCCCAGGTGGTGTGAACGGCTTGAAGGCATTCGAGGGAACGCTAGTGTCAAGTACCCCAGCCGGGCATCCGCACGAATTTCTGGTGACCATGCTTAACGAAAAAACTCCGGAGGTGACCCTCAAGCTTCATGGCGAATTGGAGCAACCTCTGCCGCCGGGGACTCGGGTCACATTCGAAGGCGTCGTAAAGGGGTTCAAGGCGGAGCCGTGCATGGTCACTTTCGAGGTCGAGACCGTGAATCGAGCGGTGATGCCTGGCCGGCCAGCTGGAAATCAAAAATCAAAGTAGCGCGTGCCGGAGCCCTCGATGTCGCGCTGGCAGCGTTTCACCATTGTCGGAGCCGGACTCGCTCTCCTCGCTTTCGGCGTGATGGGGGCCGGATTTTCCGCCTTCACGTTGCGGGTCCGGCGTATCTCGGATCAGCTACCTCCTCCCGCTGGAGCTTCTGAGGCTGTCATTACAGTCTCGGATGGAGCCACGCTTAACGCGTGGTGGTTTAAGCCTTCCGATTTTGCCGGACGCTGCGTAGCGGTGCTTCACGGGATAGAATCTTCCCGGCGCAGCAGCGCCCCCTTCGTTCCCATGTTCTCGGCTCAAGGCTATGCGGTGCTGGTTCCGGATAGCCGCGCACACGGAAGTAGTGGCGGACGATTCGTTACCTATGGGTTGTTGGAGCGACAGGATGTTATTGCCTGGGTCGATTGGCTGCGGCGTCAGGGCTGCGCCCAAATCTATGGATTGGGAGAGAGCTTAGGGGCGGCTGTTCTGATTCAGGCCTCGGCGAACACTCCGGCATTCCGGGCAATCGTGGCCGATGCGGCGTTCGCGGATCTCAAGGAGACCGGTCAATACCGGATGGCGCGGAAGCTGCCGCTGCCTGCGTTTCTGGCAACCCCCATCGCACGCCTCGTGGTGTTCAGTGGAATGGCCTATGCCAGATTTGTTTACGGGCTCGACTTTAGCGAGGTTTCGCCGTTGCATAGCATTCAAAAGACCAACACCCCGATCTTGCTCATTCATGGGTTAGGCGATGACCGGACGCCGGCTGACAACTCGGTGCGGTTAGCGGCGGCCGCCCATTCGAGTTGCTCGTTATGGTTGGTCCCGCATGCAGGCCACCTCAAGTCGTTAGCGACCGCGC
>Ga0070734_10006107_pt1 | contig 10280 bp, 5 predicted proteins | sample Coa_R1_8_FD_66444 | JGI IMG/M metagenome (GOLD analysis project Ga0070734, IMG submission 66444) | Surface soil microbial communities from Centralia Pennsylvania, which are recovering from an underground coalmine fire - Coalmine... | ecosystem: Environmental > Terrestrial > Soil > Unclassified ... | reverse complement strand
CGGCTTGAAGCTTTATCCCAAGGGAGTCGTGCCGAAATATGTCGCCTTCACGCAGCACATGGGCGATGTCAACGATCTCGACCTTCCCGCCGGCCAGATCACCCGCAATGACGGCTACTTCCGCCTGCCGCGGCCAGCTATGCTGTCGGCATTTCAACCTCACTTTCACACGCTCGGGAAAGCGCAGTGCATCGAAGCGATCTATCCGGATGTGCGGGCCGACTCGGCTCGTCCTGGTCCGGCCCGGACGGAAACGCTCAGTTGCGTTAGCAACTATCAGTTCGGTTGGAGCATTACCTACCCATACGCCGAGGACGTCGCTCCGCTGCTCCCCGCCGGGACGATTATTCACGTGACCACCTGGCATGACAACTCGGATCGCAACGCGCACGACATCAATCCCAAGAACTGGGTGGGAAGCGGACAGCGAACTATCGATGAAATGAGCTTCGCTTGGATCAGTTTGTTTTACCTGGATCAGGCTGACTACGAAAAGCGCGTGCAAGACCGAAAGCTACAAGCCAGCAATCAGTAGCCGATGAACCAGGCCCGTCCTTTTTTGATGTGCGGATTGGCGCTTGCGGCTGTGCTCATCGGCGCAGCCGCGCTTGAAGCCCAAACACCGCAGATTCTTCCGCCGACCTACATCCCGCAGACGCACTTTAATTCCGGGCAGGACGTTGTCCCCAGCTTCGACGGTTGGATACGAAATCCAGACGGCTCTTTCACCATGGTCTTCGGATACCTGAACCGCAATTATAAGGAGGAACTCGTCATTCCTCCCGGGCCCAACAACAATGTCGAGCCAGGAGGTCCCGACCAGGGACAACCGGGTTTCTTTACGCCACGCCGCCAGCCGTGGGTCTTTCGCGTGAAAGTTCCCGCTGACTGGGGGCAAAAGGAGCTGGTCTGGAGCTTAACGTCGCATGGCCGCACTGAAAAAGCCTATGGCCAACTGCTTTTGGAGCAAGAGATCATCGAGCGTGTAATCAGCTCTCGCGGTAATTTGAGCCCGGGCTTGGACAATCCCAATAAGCCTCCATCAATAACCGTCGATCCGGTCGAACACGCTAGCTTGGGAAATCCCGTTACGCTTACGGCTTTAGTAACCGATGACGGGCTTCCCAAACCCCGGGTTCCGAAGGCGCGTCCGGAAGTGGAACCGGGTAAGGCCCAGACGAACGCAGCGGTCCGCCGGCGTTTCGGCCTATCCGTGACGTGGCTGGAATACCGCGGTCCGGCCAAGGTCACTTTCAACTATACTGATCCGATAACAGTGCAGGACGGCAAAGCCGTCACTACGGCGCGCTTTACCGAGCCTGGGACTTATGTTCTGCGTGCAATGGCTAACGATGGAGAACTGTCGGCCACAACGATGGTCACCATCGACGTTGCTAAATAGCCAGGGTAGAGTTTAGGAGGCGTATGCGGGCATTCACTTCAGTTGTGTCTCGTGCGGCCATTATTGGCTGTCTCTATATCTTTGCGGCCGCCTCAGGGATCGCGCAGTCCGGCGCGAAGAACGGGGAATGGCCGGCATACGGAGGAGATCTTGGACACACGCGCTATTCGGCGCTGGACCAGGTCAGCGCAGGTAACTTTAAGGATCTCGAAATTGCCTGGCGGTTCAAAACCGACAGCCTGGGACCGCGGCCTGAATTTCAATTCGAGGGGACGCCGTTGATGGTGCATGGAGTCGTGTACACCACCGCTGGATCTCGAAGAGCAGTAGTGGCCCTGGACGGAGCAACGGGCGAGATGCTCTGGATGCACAGCGAGAACGAAGGTGAGCGCGGCCGCAACGCTCCTCGTCAGCTCTCGGGGCGCGGATTGGCCTATTGGACCGATGGCCGCGAAGAGCGCATCCTTTATGTCACGCCCGGTTATCGGCTTATTGCGCTCGATGCCAGAACCGGCGTTCCGGCGGCGCGCTTTGGTAACAACGGCGTGGTCGATTTGAAGCTCGACGACGATCAGGACATCGATTTGATCACCGGCGAAGTTGGTCTGCACTCCACGCCAATGGTGGCCAAGGACGTAGTGATCGTCGGGGCGGCGCATCGCTCCGGCGGAGTGCCGCGGAGCTACAAGAATACCAAGGGTTTCGTACGCGGCTTCGATGTGCGCACGGGCAAGCGCCTGTGGATCTTCCACACCATTCCGCAACCCGGCGAGTTTGGAATCGATACGTGGCTGAATGATTCTTGGGCCTATACCGGAAACACCGGCGTGTGGGGACAGATCTCGGTGGACCCCGATCTGAACCTTGTTTATCTGCCGGTCGAACTGCCGACCGGAGACTACTTCGGAGCGCATCGTCCCGGCAACAACCTCTTTGGCGAAAGCCTCGTCGCCGTGGATCTGCACACCGGTCAGCGAAAGTGGCACTATCAGCTCGTTCACCACGGCATCTGGGATATGGATATTCCTTGCGCACCGATTCTCGCCGACATTAACGTCAATGGCCGCACCGTTAAGGCCGTGGCGCAGCCGACCAAGCAAGGCATCCTATACGTCTTTGATCGCGCAACTGGTCAGCCGGTGTGGCCGATCGAAGAGCGGCCGGTAGAAAAGGGCGATGTGCCGGGCGAGTGGTATTCGCCTACTCAGCCGTTTCCGACGAAGCCGCCTGCTTATGAGCGAACCGGCGTTTCGGTGAATGATCTGATCGACTTCACGCCAGAGCTGCGGGCCGAAGCCGAGAAGCTCGCTGCGAAATACAAAATGGGCCCGATCTTCACGCCCCCGGTAGTCAGCAAGATCGGCGGACCGCTCGCGACGCTGTCGCGTGCGCAAGCAGGCACAAACTGGTTCGGAGGATCGTATGATCCCGAGACGCACACGGTCTACGTATTCTCGAGCGGAGCGATCGGCTCCTACGGTCTCGTGCCGCCGACGAACGCGCGCATGTCGGATATGGAGTACGTCCAAGGAAACGCGGAAAGCGGAGCGCGAACCACCGGCGGTTCAGGTTCCGCAGCAGGCGGAGGCAGGGCCGTGGTTCCCGGGGCTGGCCGCGGCGGCCGGGGCGGGGGCGGTGACGCCGGCGGCGAAGGCGGCGGTGGCGGTCTAAGTGTGCAAGGGTTGCCGTTAGGAAAACCGCCATACGGACGGATCAGCGCGATTAATCTGGACAAGGGCGAGATCGTGTGGCAGATCGCACACGGCGAAACGCCGGATAACGTCCGCAATCATCCCGCGCTTAAGGGCCTGAATATCCCGCGTACCGGGCGGCCCGGAATGATCGGAACGCTTGTAACGAAGACGCTCGTCATCGCAGGTGAGGGCGGGTTCGCAACCACGCCGGAAGGGCGCGGAGCGATGCTGCGTGCCTATGACAAGGCCACCGGGCAGGAGGTTGGCGCTGTCTACATGCCGGCGCCCCAGAGCGGCTCCCCCATGACTTACATGCTCAACGGCAAGCAGTACATCGTCATCGCGGTTAGCGGCGGCAGCTACTCGGGCGAACTGTTGGCTTTCCGCCTGCCGGGGTAAGCGGGTCGCTATTGCGAGATCGCGATAAAAACTTGATTAGAGCTGGTGATCGCGCCGGATTGAATTTGGATCGGGACGTTTCCCGTGGACACGCCCCGCGGAACCACCACGTTGATCAGTTCGAGACCGATGTACTCCGGAATGTTGACTGCTCCCAGAACCTGCGCCTGAATGCTGCCGATCAACACCGTAGGAGTCGTCACCACAGTTTGGCTCGGCCCGTTCGCCGAGCTCTGTCCATCCTGAGAGGCTGGATTCACTGGCCCTAGACCCGTCGCGTAGACGGAAAGAATGTCGCCGGCTTTTGCAGGATGTTGAGGAAGCTTGGCGCCCGGCGCGATTCCGGTTGGCCACGCAAATGTTCCGTCGCCTAGGTTAACGACACCACCGAAGCTTTGGTGACCAATCAAAACGGACCACACGCTGGGGGAAATTGTAGCGATCGTAGCGATGCCGGCCGCCGTTGCAACGCCATCTTGCATCACAGATACCTTGGCGGCGCCAGCGCTGACCTCCCACGGGACCTGTACGTCCAACAGGCCGGGCGAGACCACGTAAAGGGGCGCAGGAACTCCGTTGAAAGTCACGCTTACGCCGTTTAGGGACAGCGCTAGAGGATTCGTCCCGGCGGATTGAGCCGAGGACGAAAGATTCGTGCCATAGATCGAAGCAGGAGCACCTGGGGCGAGTGTTGTCGTATCGTTGAAGGCCAAAGGCACCAGCGAAATCGAACTGACGACTGTCGCTGGGACTGCGCCTGCCGAAGTCAGAGAAAAGCTCACCGGCATGCCGAGCGCGCTCGCTGTCACGGTAACCGGCCCGGTCGCCGCGCCCATCGAGATGTTGGCTTGCGCCATTCCAGTGGCATCGGTAAGAATCTGCGCCGGGGCGACCACATTTGCTGAACCTTGTACGACCGCAAAACTCACCCGCGTGTTCGCCAACGGTTTTCCCGAACTGTCCGTCACACGCACTGCCAGCGGTATCTGCGTAGTTTGGGTTGGAGCAACAGCCTGCCCATCCCCACCAACCTTGGTCAGTTGGACGCCGCTAACCGGCTGGAACTCGAACCAGGTGCGGAAGGAGCACGAGGTGTTCAGACCGGCGCGTTGAATCATCAGAGGAAACGGCGGCGCGCTGATGTTGGACCCCAGAATGGCTCGCAAACGCGCCGCAGTAGCGGAAAATGGGAATCGCGCGAGATAAGGTTCCATCCACGCCAAACTGGAGTCAGGATGCGTGAACAAGCGGAAGTCCGGCGGATCGCCGGGATTCCCCTCGAAACAGGTTCCTCCTCCGGCCTTTGAATACTGATACAGAAGGGCGGGGTTCTCGTATGCGTTCAAGAGAAATTCGATCGCGGTTTCCAGCGATTTCCCGTTCACGCTCATGCTCCAAAGATCGTAGCCCTGCGTCGCGGCCATTTCCGCTATCGCCGTAAGGTGCAGGAGATCGGTGTTCGAGTAGACGGACGAACAGGCACTGAGCTGTGCTGCGAGCGGGAAGCTGCCGTCTGAGCGCATCTGGTTCAGCGCGCCATAGAAACGTTGGACCCCGAAGGCAAAAGACTCGTTGTCCGAGTTGCGGATGGCATCGGCCATCAAGATCTCATCGGCCCAGTAGCCGAGGTCGTTCGGGAAATAATCTGGAATTACACGCGGCGGAGAGATCCAATTAAAGATCCAATTCTCGATGGTTTGGCGGTCAGCCGGCGACAACCCCGGATCATCCCGCAGCGTTGGCCATAGCATAGAGAGAGGCGTAGCGATGTCCTCCTTACCTTGCCTGAACGAATCCGGGCTGCTCGCATTGTAAGCTGGGTCGACGCTGGGAGCATTGGCCTTTGCCCAGGCAAGCAAATTGCTCACCAATACGTTGAAGGACTGTTGCGTGCGCAGTCCCAAATACTCTCCTCCCCAGGTCAGGAGCATATTCGAGAATTCGCCGATCGGCCCCGAACCGTTGCATACGGTGTACCCGTTCGATGCGGCAACGGTGCAACTGTACGGAGCGCCAACAGGCACCAGCGTGCTTGCGCCCGCGGCGATCCATTGCTCCGCCTGTCCCGCTAACGAAATCAGCTCAGCGCTGGACCAGAGCGTCTTTCCGGCAGGGGCGGGAGTCGTGACCGTGAACTTCGCGGCGCTCAAGATCGATTGCGCATTCACGAAGACTCCTAGTACCGCCCCACGCAGCAGGTCTGAAGACGGCACAGTGCCGATGACGGACGCCGTTTTGGAAGCCAAATCGACGTAGAAACCGACGGCGGCGGGCAGTCCAGGGATGTTGTCTAATCCGGGATTTCCCGCTTGCACCTGGATCTGAAAAAAGGGCCCCTCGCTGCCATCCAAAACAATTTGGCGAATCATCCGAAAACCAAAGTGGGGGCTTGTGAATCCGTTGGAAGCCGCGAAGTTCGAAAACTGGACATCCATGAATTCGAATGGGGAATTGTCTCCCGGCCCAACTGGAACCCAATAAATCTGGCCGACGACTGTTGTTTTGTCGAACGTGATCGTCGGCGCCGGCGTTGTGAAGATCGGCGGCGCCGCGCACAGAGCATCCGCGTTGGACAACCCCAGTGCTGCGAGCTCCTTCATGCGCCGCGCCGGGTCGAACTGCACAGCCGCTGGATTCGTGACCTTGTAGTCTTCGTATTTCAGGCCGCCCATCACCGAGCTGTCGACGGATGAACAACTGGAAGGGTCGCAGACCTCGACTGTGTGGCTTTGCCCCCAAGCCAGCGCGCAACCCAGCACGGCAGAGATTGATGCTGTGACAACTCTTTTCATACTTTGCAATCAGCGCTGATTGTACAGGCTTTACTGCTTGCGGGCTTGTCGAAACGAAACCCCCGTGTTAAGGACATAACGTCTGGGATAGACTACCTGCATAAAGGAGGCGAGTCGATGATAACTCTCCGTCTATTCTTGTTTTCAGTCACTGTTGGTGCGGCCGCATGGGCGCAGCCATCCGCGCTCACTATCACCCTAACCGGACAGTCGATGATCCGGTCCGATATCCGGGCTCACGCGCCATCTGCGGTGCCCATCATCGAGTCGCTGCTCAAGGGCGACGTGAAGTTTACGAATTTTGAGACGACCATCGTCGACGAGAAGAAAGGCCAGTCGCATATGGACGGTAGGTTTCTCTCGCCGCCTGAGGCTCTGGATGCGCTCCAATCCTTTGGCTTCAACCTCGTCTCGCTTTCGAATAACCACTCGTTCGATCTCAAAGTTGCGGGCATTCAGAACACGCTCGGAGAAGCGAAACGTCTGAACCTGGCTCATGCGGGGACTGGAAACACAATCCAGGAAGCAGTTGCGCCCGGTTACCTGAAAACGGCGAAGGGTACGGTCGCGCTCGTCGCCATGGCATCCGGGCTGGTCCCGGAGGGTGGATCAGCAACCGCAAGCCGTCCCGGCGTGAACGAGCTTCGTGTCGAAGGGAACAGGCCGAATGAGCAGGACACCCAGCGCATTCTGCAAAGTATCCGCGATGCCAGCAAGCGAGCCGATCTGGTCATCGTCTACGAGCACAATCACGTCTTCGATAAGCCGTTCCAAACGATCATGCTCGAAGAGCTGCCGGAACGGCTTGGTCCACCGGATTGGCTCAAAAGATGGACGCACGCGGAAATTGACGCGGGCGCGGACATCATCATCATGCACGGCGCGCCCCTCTTGCATGGCGTCGAGATCTATAAAGGCCGACCGATTTTCTTCGATTTGGGTAACTTCATTTTCCAGGCGCCTCCAGCCAATCTATTGCTCGACGAGCCGATCAACTGGGAAAGCGTGGTTGCCTATGTGGAATTCCAGGGAAAGAACCTGCAATCAGTTCAGTTTCGTCCCATCGCGCTGAACAAAGTGGGCGAGGGCCAGCCCGACGTGCATGACGAACATACCAACAACATTTTTCTACAAACGCGGGGCCTCCCCAAACCCGCCACAGGCGAGCAAGCGCACTACATACTCGAGCGATTAGCCGACCTTTCACGGCCTTTCGGAACAAAATTTGAGGTGAAAGGCGATACCGCGGAGATTCCGCTCAAACTGGCTGCGCGCTAAGCCGCTTTTAGTGTAATCTGTAATACAATAGACCGATGCCGATGATGCGCTTTTCACGAACTATTCTCTTGTGTAGTGCAGTCCTTTTCGGAATGAACCTTGCCGCTCAAGACGATGACAAGCCCCAGGACGCTGAAGGCTGTAAAGATTCGCCGCTCATTACCCGGTTTCCCGGAAGCATCATCCATTCCTGCGACAACAAGGAATATGAGCAGGCCGACCTGCCGCTTGGAGACGACAAGATCAAACATGTAGAGGGTGAATATCACTACTGGGATATTGGTACGCGGGACGGCACAAGTGAGATTCAGGTATTCCGGAATTTCCAAACCGCAATCAGAAACGCCGGCTTCACGATCGACTACGCGAATTCCCCCGAGCAGATTGTGGGGCATAAAGGCAAGACCTGGATTTTCATTGATAATCGCGGCGTTTACTACTATCAGACGATCGTGACCGAGAAGCAAATGCAGCAGGAAGTTACGGCTGACGCTTCATCCATTTCGGACGAGTTAAACAAGAGCGGGCACATCGCAATCTATGGAATCCATTTCGACACCGGAAAGGCAGCGATTCTGCCGGACTCAGAAATGATTCTCGAACAGATTTCTAAAGTCATGCAGGACAACCCGGACATGAAGCTCGCCGTCGAAGGTCATACTGATAATCAAGGCAGCGCCGCAGCCAACCAGACCTTATCCGAGAAGCGCGCCCAGGCAGTGGTCGCTTGGCTGGTTCAACAGGGCGTAGCAGCCAATCGTTTGGCGGCGCGCGGACTGGGGCAGACCAAGCCAGTGGAGGACAATTCAACGGAAGATGGGCGGGCGAAGAACCGCCGTGTCGAGTTGGTAAAACAGTAGCGAGATCCGAACCTACTTAGTGGACTCTATGATATAGGTAATTCACCTAGGAAACGCGTCTCCGCACGAGATCGTCTGGAATTCTTTATCCCCCGAAAGGGGACTGTTGTTCTTATGGTCAAAATCCGCAGTTTTTTTCTACTTTCGCTTCCTATGCTGTTTGTTCTGAACGCGTTAGCTCAGCCGAACCGCGTCGTTGGACGAATCGCAGGAAGCCAGCGCATACCACTTGCCGGCCATATTCATCCCAAAGCGCGGCCGGAAAACGATCAGGGTCGGGTAAGTCCTAACTTCAATCTTGCACGCGTAACAGTGGTTTTGCATCCTTCGGCGAGCCAGCAGGCTGCACTCAACCAGTTACTTGTCCAGCAGCAGGATCCAACATCGCCCAACTTTCATCATTGGCTCACTCCGGAGGAATACGCCGACCGCTTCGGAGTAAGCCAAGACGACATGAATCAGATTGGCGCGTGGCTGCAGGGTCACAATCTAACCCTCGTAGGGCAGGCGCGCGCCAGGAATTGGATCGCCGTCAGCGGTCCGGCATCAGCAGTGGAAGGTGCATTCGGAACAGAAATCCACCACTACCTGGCCAATGGCGAACGGCATTATGCCAATGCGACCGAACCCTCCATTCCAGCGGCATTGCAGGGCATCGTAGTCGCAATTCGGGGCCTGAACAATTTTCGTCTTAAACCGGCCTCGAAGCCTCGAGGCAGTGCGCCGATCACGACGATGCCTCTGTACAACAACGCCCAACTGTGCGGCGATCATTGCCTGGGACCGGATGACGTCGCTACCGTTTACAACATCGCGCCGCTGTTGAGCAACGGCACCAACGGCTCGGGACAGAAGCTCGTGGTCGTAGGGCAGACCCAAGTCCGCCTCACGGATATCGAACAATTTCGAAGCTTCTTCAATCTAGCTGCTAACGACCCACAAATCGTCCTGGTTCCTGGCGAAGCCGATCCCGGGATTTCGACGGGCGACCTGAGTGAAGCAGACCTGGATCTGGAGATGGCCGGCGCCGTAGCCCGCAACGCGAATATCATCTACGTCTATTCTTCCGATGTGACGACCTCTGAGCAGTACGCAGTGGACCAGAATCTTGCGCCGGTCATCAGCAGCAGCTACGGCGATTGCGAAGCCGCCTTTGCTCCGTCCGACATCACGTCCATGCAGATGATGGCGCAACAAGCGAACGCGCAAGGAATCACTTGGTTTTCCGCTTCAGGCGATAATGGCGTCACCGATTGCCAGGGTGACAGCTTTCCGGGCGCCGACAGCATGGTCTCGGTCGACGTGCCGGCCAGCATCCCCGAAGTGACCGGAGTGGGAGGAAGCGAATTCAACGAGGGCGCCGGCACCTTCTGGAGCGCGACAAACAACAACAATAATGCTTCGGTGCTGTCCTACATTCCGGAAATGGCTTGGAACGACACGGCCCTTGACGGCTCTCCCTCCGCGAGCGGCGGCGGCGCAAGCGCTTATTTCGCGAAGCCTTCCTGGCAGGCGGGAACGGGCGTTCCCACAAACAATTTCCGCAACGTGCCCGACATTTCAATCTCCGCTTCGGCCGACCATGATGGCTATCTCATCTTCACCAGCGATTCTTCCGTGTGCGGCGGCCGCCGGTCAGCGGCCACGATGTGCGAGGCCGTGTTCGGGGGCACTTCCGTCGGCGCGCCGCTGTTTTCAGGGCTAGCCGCGTTACTGAACCAGTCTGTCGTTTCCAAAGGCGTGCAATCCAGCGCGGGGTTGGGAAACATCAACCCTAAGCTCTACAGCTTGGCGCAATCAACGCCGGCGGCATTCCACGATATAGCCACGGGAAACAACAGCATCCAAGTGACCT
>Ga0070734_10006106_pt1 | contig 10285 bp, 10 predicted proteins | sample Coa_R1_8_FD_66444 | JGI IMG/M metagenome (GOLD analysis project Ga0070734, IMG submission 66444) | Surface soil microbial communities from Centralia Pennsylvania, which are recovering from an underground coalmine fire - Coalmine... | ecosystem: Environmental > Terrestrial > Soil > Unclassified ... | reverse complement strand
CCCAAATGCCGTGCTACACCTCCGTGCGTGGGGTGCGTTCCGCAACCGGAGCGCCGATAATGTCTTTCGAGTTTTATGAGTCATCCTCTGACCTATCGCATCGACCGCGCGCCGCTGCCCGACAACGAGCAGAAACGGGCCGCGCTCGGCTATCTCAACGAAGCCTGGGCTGAGGCGCGCCATGACGGGGTCGATGGCGATTGTCTCGCGCAAGCGAGCATGTTCGCGGCATTAGCAGAACTTGTCAGCACCTATGGCGAAGATGCGGTGGCCAAATTCGCCGAAGGGCTCCCGTCGCGCATCCGCAATGGCGAGTTCTCGGTCGCGCGCGCGAAGCAATAAGGCCGTTCAAGGCTTCAGCGTCTCCAGGAACCGCACGGGCTCGCCCTGCGCTGCGGTCACCAATTCGCCCAGCCACACCACGCGCCGTCCGCGCACAAATGTACCGACAGGCCAGCCGGTGACGCGCACGCCGTCATAGGGCGTCCAACCCGCGCGCGAGGCAACCCATTCGTTTGTGATGGTCTCGCTCCGCTTGAGGTCGACCACGGTGAAGTCCGCATCGTACCCGGCTGCGATCCTGCCCTTGCAGGCGATGTTGTAGAGCCGCGCCGGCCCCGCGCTGGTGAGGTCGACAAAGCGCGCCAGCGACAGTTTTCCGGCATTGACGTGATCGAGCATGATCGGCACCAGCGTCTGCACCCCGGTCATGCCGGAGGGCGAGGCGGGATAAATCTTCGCTTTTTCCTCCAGCGTGTGCGGCGCATGATCTGAACCGAGCACGTCGACGATGCCCTGCTCGATGCCGCGCCAGATGCCGGCGCGATGATCGGCCGAGCGCACCGGAGGGTTCATCTGGGCAAGCGTCCCGAGCCGCTCGTAGCATTCGGGCGCGACAAGCGTCAGGTGATGTGGCGTCGCTTCACAGGACGCGACGTCCTTGTGGTCGCGCAGGAATTCGATCTCCTCCTTGGTCGTGATATGCAGCACATGGATGCGTTTTCCGCTCTCCCGCGCAAGCGCAACCAGACGTTGGGTCGCCCGCAATGCGGCGGTCTCGTCGCGCCAGAGAGGATGCGAACGCGGATCACCTTCGACGCGCAAGGGCTTGCGTTCGTTGAGCCGATACTCGTCCTCGGCATGGAAGGCGGCGCGACGGCGGATCACCTTGAAGATGCGCCGCAGGCTTTCATCGTCCTCAACCAGCAGCGCGCCGGTGGAGGAGCCGATAAAAACCTTCACCCCGGCGCAGCCCTCTGCACGCTCCAGTTCAGGTAGAGCGGCAACATTGTCGCGGGTGCCCCCGATGAAGAAGGCGAAATCGCAGTGCATGCGGTGACGGGCGCGCTTGAGCTTATCGGTGAAGGCAGCTTCCGTCACCGTAAGCGGGTCGGTGTTCGGCATTTCGAACACTGCCGTCACCCCGCCCATTACCGCGCTGCAGGATCCCGTCTCCAGATCCTCTTTCTGGGTCAAGCCCGGCTCGCGAAAATGCACCTGCGTATCGATCACGCCGGGCAGGATGTGCAATCCCTTGCAGTCGATGACTTCGGCGGCACTCGCCCGGGCGAGCGAACCGATCTCGGCAATGCGGCCACCGGTGATGCCGATGTCGCGGACACCCTCGCCGTCCTGATTGACCACCGTGCCGGATTTTAGAATGGTATCAAATCGTTGATTCATTGTTCTTCACTCAGGGAACCTGGCCCTTGTTCGCGGCACTCTAGCGGCTTACGTTCCACTGCAACATCCGCTTCAACAAGTACATCAAGAGAAACTTCGAGACCATGAAAGCAGCGTTTCTTCCCGACCGGGGCGTGGTCAAGGTATTTGGCGAGGACGCGCGCAACTTTCTCAACGGGCTCGTCACGACCGACCTGGCCTTGGTGCGGCCAGGGCTGGGGCGGTTCGGCGCTCTGCTCACCCCGCAAGGCAAAATCGTCGTCGACTTTCTGGTCACGGAAGCGCCGAGCGGTCATGGCGGCGGCTTCCTGATCGACTGCCCGCGCGCCCTCGCGCAAGGCTTGGCCGACAAGCTCGGCTTCTACAAGCTGCGCGCCAAGGTCACAGTCGAAAACCTGTCCGACGCGCTCGGGGTGATCGCGGCGTGGGACGGCGAGCCAGCGATGAAGCCCGACCTCGCCTTCCCGGATCCGCGCAGCGAGGCGCTCGGCTTGCGCATCCTCGCTCCCGAAGCGCTCGCACCAAAGGTTGCCGACCTTATAGGTGCCGAGCTCGTCGAGGCCAAGACCTACGAAGCGCACCGCATCGCCTGCGGGGCGCCGCGCGGCGGGCTAGATTTTACCTATGGCGACGCGTTCCCGCACGAGACCAACATGGATCGCCTGCATGGCGTCGATTTCGACAAGGGCTGCTATGTCGGCCAGGAGGTCGTCTCGCGGATGCAGCACCGCGGCACCGCGCGAACGCGGACGGTGAGAATAACCCTGGACGATTTTGCGCCGGAACCTGGCGCGCCCATCCTTGCCGGCGACAAGCCGGTTGGCACGATCGGCTCGACCGCCGGGCAAATCGGCCTTGCCTTGATCCGGACCGACCGTGTTGCTGACGCGCTGCAAGCCGGAGTGCCACTGACCGCCGGCGGCCTCACCCTTCATCTCGCCGATGCAAACGACGCATCGCCGCCGACGAAGCAGACCGTCGCATGAGTCGCTCACCGCGCCTTCATCCCGACGGCAAGACGCGCTGCCCCTGGCCCGGCGAGGACCCGATCTACGTCGCCTATCACGACACCGAGTGGGGTGTGCCGGAATATGACGATCGCGCGCTCTATGAAAAGCTGATCCTCGACGGCTTTCAGGCCGGCCTGTCCTGGATCACCATCCTGCGCAAGCGCGACAATTTCCGCCGCGCGTTCGACGATTTCCAGCCTGAGAAGATCGCGCGCTACGACGCCAAGAAGGTTCATGCGCTGATGAACGATGTCGGCATCGTCCGCAATCGCGCAAAAATCGAGGGCACAATCGAGAGCGCAAAATCCTATCTAAAGATCATGGAAAACGGCGAAGGTTTTTCGAAACTCTTGTGGGGCTTTGTCGACGGACGGCCCAAGGTGAACCGCTTCAAGACCACCGCGAGCGTGCCGGCGGCAACCCCGCTCTCGATCATGATCTCGAAAGAGCTTTCCTCGCGCGGGTTCAAGTTTGTCGGCCCGACCATCGTCTACGCCTTCATGCAGGCGACGGGCATGGTCAATGATCATCTCGTCGCCTGCTTCTGCCACGAAAACTGCGGTACCAAGCCGCGCGCGCCGCGCCTCAAGGCCAGATGACGCCCAAACCGTCCGCGGTTAATGCGCGGGTCTGGCAGCGGATGCTGTCGGGGCGTCGGCTCGATCTGCTCGACCCCTCGCCGCTCGATATCGAAATCGCCGACATTGCCCACGGGCTTGCGCGGGTTGCACGCTGGAACGGCCAGACCAGCGGCGCACACATCTTCTCGGTGGCCCAGCACACGCTGTTGGTCGAAGCGGTCATGCGCGCTCAAAACCCGCGGATCGATACGCGGCTACGGCTGGCGGCATTGCTGCACGACGCGCCCGAATACGTCATCGGCGACATGATCTCACCGTTCAAGGCCGTGCTCGGCGGCGACTACAAGGCGGTGGAAAAACGGCTGCTCTCCGCAATCCACATCCGTTTCGGCCTACCGCCGCTGCTTGGTGCCGAGATCGAGCGGCGGATCAAGGATGCCGACCGCGGCGCAGCCTATCTGGAAGCGACCGAGCTTGCAGGCTTCGCCGAAGCCGAGGCGAGGCGCCTGTTTGGCCGCGATCCCGGCCTGCCGGCTGCGACACGCCACGACTATCTGACCCCCTGGAACGCGGCCAAGGCCGAGAAACGCTATCTCGCCCGTTTCAAGGCGCTCTGCGATTGACGGGCGAACCGGCTTTTCCGGCATAGCAACAGCGCTTATAAGGCCCGCAAACCTCAAACATGAGGAAGGCATCAATATGATTCACGTCTGTTCGCTCGCCGCGTTGCCGGAAACCGTAAGACTGACCGGCGCAAGCCACATTCTGACGGTGATGGGCAAAGTCGCGCAGGTGGAGCGGCCCGTTTCGGTGCTTCCGGCCAACCATCTGAAAGTATCGATGGACGACATCATCGAACCGATGGAGGGCTATGTTGTCCCTTCGGAAGAGCATGTTGAGCAGGTGCTGAACTTCGTGCGCGGCTGGGATCGCCGCGCACCGCTGGTGATCCACTGTTATGCAGGTGTCAGCCGCTCCACCGCAAGCGCCTTTGCCACGGCCTGCGCGCTCAATCCGCATCGCGACGAGATGGAGATCGCGCGGCAGATCCGCGCCGCCTCCCCGATCGCCTCGCCGAACCGCCTGATCGTGGCGCTCGCCGACAAGGCGCTCCGACGCGAGGGTCGCATGCTGCGCGCACTCGACAAGATGGGACCGGCCACCATGATGGTGGAAGGCGCGCCGTTCCGCGTCAATCTCGAATGACGATCCAAATTCGTACGTGTGATAAAATATTCAGCTGCGAGGCATTGGAGGTGGACTCCCTCCCCCCTTGCGGGGGAGGGTTGCGGAGGGGGGTAACAGCAGAAATGGTGCTTGTATCACCCCCACCCCCATCCCCTCCCCGCAAGGGGGTGGGGAGAAGAAGATGAGCGACAAGCTTCTGACGCCGATCGAGATCGGGCTGACCGCGGCCATCGTCGCGATCGACGACAACGAGCCGTTGATTCTGACGGCCTCGAGTGGTGAGGACAAGCTTGCAGGACTGCCATTCGGCCCGTTCGATGCGGTCTCGCACCGCACCTTCGAGATCGGCCTGCGCGCCTGGGTCGAACAACAGGCGGGGCTCAAGCTCGGCTATGTCGAGCAACTCTACACCTTCGGCGATCGCGGCCGGCACACGCAACCCGGCGACACCGAGGCCCATGTCGCCTCGATCGGCTATCTGGCGCTGACACGCGTTGCCGACGACAACGCGCCCGTGCGAGGGGCGATCTTCGAGCCATGGTATCGCTTCTTCCCGTGGGAGGATTGGCGGCAGGCGCGGCCCGAAATCATCGAGCGCGACATCCTCCCTGAATTGTCCAGATGGGCCGGCCAGGACGAGCCGCCCCGCGCGCTGAGCCGCAAGGACCGGATGCGGATTTTCTTCGGCACCGAAGGCACCCATTGGGATGAGGAGCGCGTGCTCGACCGCTACGAACTGCTCTATGAGGCGGGGCTCGTCGAGGAAGCGCGGCGTGACGGACGGCCGGCAGCATTGGCGCGCAAGTCGATTCCCGCCCTCGGCATCTCCATGCGTTTCGATCACCGGCGCATTCTCGCAACTGCGATCGCGCGACTGCGCGCCAAGCTGAAGTACCGCCCCGTCGTGTTTGAACTTTTGCCCCCCGAATTTACACTCACCGAACTGCAGCGCACCGTGGAGGCGATCTCGGGCCGGCACCTGCACAAGCAAAACTTCCGCCGCCTGGTGGAATCTGGCGCCTTGGTCGAACCTACTGGTGTGATGTCGACTCAAACTGGTGGGCGGCCTGCTGCGCTGTTTCGCTTCCGCCGCGACGTACTGCAGGAGCGACCTGCGCCGGGCTTGCGTGTGCGCGGGCGGCGCTGACGATCGATTCACCCCCTTGGAAAGCGGGCCACATGTTCTATTCGCCGCCAGATTTCTTCTCGCTGGTGATTGCCATCGCTGCGCTGATCTTTGCCCGCAAGGCCTATGTCGAGGCCGGCCGATTGCGCGCCCGGCTCGATGCGATGCAGGCGCAGCCACACGCAACGGCCATGCCGCTGACACCACCTCCGCTTCCCGCCGGCGAGACCGTCGAGACTGTGCCGCAAGCGCCTCCCATCGCAGCGGAACGGACTGCGATTGACGAACCCCCCTCGCCTGCTCGTGAGAGCGCGGCCGAAGCCCCGGCGAGCGCCGATGCGGCCATGCCGCCCCCGCTGCCGCCGTCGGAGCCGGGTTTCGAGGAGCGCATCGGCACGCGCTGGGTCGTATGGATCGGCGGGCTTGCGCTCGCACTTGGCGGCTTCTTCCTGGTCCGCTATTCGATCGAGGCAGGCCTCATCGGGCCCCGTGTGCGCGTGCTGCTCGGAGGCGTGTTTGCGCTCGCGCTGCTTGCGGGCGGGGAATGGACACGGCGCAAGCAGAGCATCGCCGACATCGAGGCGCTGCCGATCGCCAACATTCCGGCGATTCTCACCGCTGCCGGCACTGCGGTCGCGTTTGCGACCATCTATGCCGCCTACGCGCTCTATGCCTTCATCGCGCCGGCGACCGCCTTCATCCTGCTCGGGCTCGTCGCACTCGGTACGCTCGCAGCCGCACTTCTTCACGGACCGTCGCTCGCCGGCCTCGGCGTGGTCGGCGCCTTTGCCACCCCGATCCTGGTCTCGTCGGACAAACCCGATTTCTGGGCGCTCTACATCTACCTCGCCATCGTCACCGCTGCCTCCTTCGGTCTCGCGCGCATCCGTCTCTGGCGCTGGCTGATCGTCACCGCGATCGCCCTTTCACTGCTGTGGACCTTTCCTTGCCTGGAATGCGGCCCGTCGATGGTCGCTCCACACGCCTTCCATGTGATCGCGGGACTGGTCCTCGCGGCAACACTCGTGGTCTGCGGCTTCCTCTTTGGGCCACCGATCGAGGAACAGCAGATCGAGCCGATCTCATCCGCCTCGCTCGCAGCCTACGTATTGGGCGCCACGTTGATCGTGCTTGCGAGCTCGCATGCCGACACCGCAATGATCACCTTCTCCATCCTTGTGGCCGCAGCGCTGTTCGTTGCCTGGCGTGCGCCGGCCGCGACAGGCGCCGTCGGCGCCGCAGCGCTGTTGGTCTTTGTCGTGTTCGCCGAATGGGCGGTACGCGGCAATCCGGACGTGCTGGTCATGCCGGAAGGGCCGCTTTCCGGCATGGGCGGACCTCCGATCACCGAGGCATCGATCACACTGCATTTGATTGCGGCAGCGATCTTCGCCGGCGCAGGATTTTGGATTCAGGGCCGCTCCACCAACGCTATCATTCCGGTGGTCTGGTCGGCGGCGGGGGCTTTCACGCCGCTCGCGCTGCTGGTCGCGCTCTACGCACGTATCGCGCACCTCGACCGCTCGATCCCGTTTGCGATCCTCGCCGTCCTGCTCGCCGCCGCATTCGCTGCCGCGACCGAAATCCTCGCCCGCCGCGACAGCCGGCCGGGGCTGATGATCTCAACCGCGCTGTTTGCGACGGCAAGCCTCGCCGCATTGGCGCTGGCGCTGACGTTTGCGCTGGAGAAAGGCTGGCTCACGATCGCGCTGGCGCTGATGTCGATGGGAACGGCCTGGATCTCGCTGCAGCGGCCGATCCCGTTCCTGCGCTGGTTGGCTGCGATCCTTGCCACCATCGTCGTTTTGCGGATCGGCTACGAGCCGCGCATCGTCGGCAACGACGTTGGCACCACTCCAATTTTTAATTGGCTGTTGTGGGGCTACGGCATTCCGGCGGTATCATTCTGGGTTGGAAGCCATTTCCTGCGCCGTCGCGTCGACGACGTGCCGCTGCGCATCGTCGAATCGGCGGCAATCCTGTTCACGGTGCTGCTGGCATTCATGGAAATCCGCCACGCCGTCAATGGCGGGAATGTCTACAGCGACACAGCTTCGCTCATCGAAGTCGCCCTTCAAGTCTGCGTCGCGCTTGCCATGGCGATCGGACTGGAGCGCTTGCGTCTGCGTAGCCGCAGCTTCGTCCACGACGCCGGTGCGCTCCTGCTTACGGCCTTCGCGGGGCTTGCAAGCCTGTTCGGACTGTTGCTGTTCGAGAACCCGATGCTTTGGTGGTCCCAGATCCCGGGCGACTTCATCAACCCGCTGTTGCTCGGCTATGCGCTGCCTGCGATCCTGATGCTGCTGTTGTCCTATGCGGTGGCGGGCCAGCGCAGTCGCACCTATGCCAATACCATCGCTGCTGGCGCGCTGATCTTCGCGCTCGCTTACGTGAGCCTCGAAATCCGCAGACTCTATCATGGCCCCCATATGAGCAGCGGATCGATCGGCGACGCCGAACAATACACCTATTCGATCGCCTGGCTGATTTTTGGCGTGGTGCTGCTCGGTATTGGCATTCTCTTCAGTTCCGAGCGCGCCCGCCTGGCCTCAGGCGCGGTGATCGCACTAACTATCCTGAAGGCCTTTTTGGTCGACATGTCGACGCTGACGGGCGTCTACCGCGCGCTCTCGTTCATCGGGCTTGGTCTGGTGCTGGTCGCGATCGGCTGGCTCTATCAGCGCATCCTGTTCCGCAGGCAGACGGCGCCACAGCCGGCGGCTCGGCCGAGTTCTTGAAACTAGTTGGGCGGCGCATATCAAATCAAGGATAGCTAGAGCGACTCCGCTATCAGACGAATGCGGAAGACGGGCTGCTTGGCTTCATCAAGCAACTCCATGTGCCATTCGCCGTTCTGTTTCAGCGAACGGGAAATGCCGCCGAGCAGATTGGCGCAGACCGCCGTCATCTCGGTCCAGGCAGCCTCGCGGCTGTCAAATTCGTAAGGCTGATCGGACACCCCGGAGTAGCGGCCGTGGCTGATACGAAAGAAATAAAGCGACATGTCCAAACCCAAGCGATGGGGCCGCCTTGTTCCGACCCGCAAACTGGATTGGAATTCGCTACCAAGACGTGAAAGTATCAATCCGTACAACTACGGTCACGACGCCCGCTCCGCGGGGACCATGCTGGCTTGCTGACCTCGGTTGGCCAAACGGGCCGATCAATCGGTCGAACGGCGCAATTCCCCGGTGCTCTCCGGCCTGGCCGGCTCGGGCTTTGCTTCCGATTTTACCGGTTCGATCTTGCTGCTCTCGACCCGTGGGGTCTCCACGCGCGCGGCAACCTCCGCCCGAGACCCCTCGATCGAGCCGGTGTGCAACGAACGCGGGCGGGCGACCGCGCGCGCCATCAGCATCGAGGTACCGCCCTGATGATGAAAGTCGCAATAAGCGAAGCTCATGCCAGAGACCGAGCCGCGGAAACTGCTTTCGTCCTTCTTGTCGAGGTTGAAGCAGGGCTCGAACGGCAGGCCGCGCAGTGAGGCGCATACCGACTGGCCTCGGATCTGGAGCGTATTGCCCGGCAACCGAACATGCCGGATCGGCCCGGAGCCTGAAAACTGCACCGCACCAGCCGCGCCCATGTCGTCCAGTATGCGGCCGGCGCCGCGGGTGCCGTCGACGCAGTTGAAAACAAAGACCTTACCGGCGACGAATTTGCGCGCCTCGTCGGCGTTCATCATGCCGGCAAATGCAGGCGCAATCAGCGCTCCGGCCGTGACGGTCCCCAACACAAAACGCGCGAGCATGCTGACACTCCAACCTGACTGAGCCGCGGGCGACGCCTGATCTTTTACCCGCTGCTTACCATACTGGCCATGGTGGCAACATTGGAGCAGCTTCGTTGGTAAAGTCTGAACGTCGTTAGACAATTTTTACCACGATCCGGCCGCGCACGCCTCCTTTAAGGATTTCAGCGCCCATGCTCATGACTTGGTCTAATCCAATTTCATGAGTGATTTCAGATAGTTTTGTGCGATCCAAGTCGCGCGCCAAGCGCGCCCAGGCGGCCTTTCGCGGCTCAATCGGGCACATGACGGAATCGATACCGAGAAGGCACACCCCACGCAAAATGAACGGCGCGACCGATGTCGGCAGGTCCATGCCAGCAGCCAGGCCGCAGGCTGCGATGGAACCGCCATATTTGGTCATCGACAGCAGGTTCGCGAGCGTTGTCGAGCCGACGCTGTCCACCCCGCCTGCCCAGCGCTCTTTTGCCAGCGGCTTGGCCGGGCCCGACAGTTCGTTGCGATCAATCACCTCGGCCGCCCCAAGGGATTTGAGATAAGGCGTCTCGGCGGAGCGCCCCGTCGAGGCGATAACGTGATAGCCGAGCTTTGCCAGGACAGCGATCGCCACGGAGCCAACACCACCGGCGGCCCCGGTGACGACCACCGGCCCGCTCTTTGCCGAGATGCCCTGCTTCTCCAGTGCGATCACCGCAAGCATTGCAGTGAAGCCCGCGGTGCCGATCGCCATCGCCTCGCGCGCCGAAAGCCCCTCAGGCAACCTCACCAGCCAGTCACCCTTGACGCGCGCCTTTTGTGCGTAGGCGCCGAGATGGGTCTCGCCCAAGCCCCAGCCGGTGCAAACGACCTTGTCGCCGACCTTCCAGGAGGGATGCGACGACTGTTCGATGGTGCCCGCGAAATCGATGCCGGCGATCATCGGGAAGCGCCGCACCACCGGCGCCTT
>Ga0070734_10006105_pt1 | contig 10286 bp, 7 predicted proteins | sample Coa_R1_8_FD_66444 | JGI IMG/M metagenome (GOLD analysis project Ga0070734, IMG submission 66444) | Surface soil microbial communities from Centralia Pennsylvania, which are recovering from an underground coalmine fire - Coalmine... | ecosystem: Environmental > Terrestrial > Soil > Unclassified ... | reverse complement strand
CCCAGTCGATGCCGTTCTCCGCCGTCAGGCCCTCCCGGCGACGCGCCAGGACATTGCGCTCGATCTTCGGGTTGGCGACAAATCCCGGCGGCAGGGTGGTCAGCGCCGTGTTCAGCGCCACGAGACGCTTCTGGGGCACGCCCGTCTTGACCTCTTTCATGCGGGGGCGATGCCCGTTATCGTGGCCATTGAGCAGGACCGCCGTCTCCATCGGCGCATTGCGGGCGGAGAGCAGGTCCTTCCAGACGGACGCAACCATCGCTTCCGCTTCCTGCTTGGTGACGATCCCGGCGCTCTCCAACTCCTGCGCCCAGAGGTCGCGCACCCGCGCATGCGAATCGATGATCTCATACATCTTCGGCTGCGTAAACGCCGGTTCGTCGGATTCATTGTGCCCGTAGCGCCGGTAGCCGATCAGATCGATCAGGAAATCCTTCTGGAACTTCTCCCGATAGGCGCAGGCCATCCGGACGACGGCGATACAGGCCAGGACATCGTCGGCATTGACATGTACGATGGGCATCTCAAAGCCCTTGGCGAGGTCGCTGGCATAGAGCGTGGAGCGCCCGTCGCTGGGCAGGGTGGTGAAGCCGACCTGGTTGTTGGCGATGATATGGATGGTTCCGGACGTACTATAGCCGGGCAGGCGGGAGAGGTTGAGGGTTTCGGCGACGATCCCCTGGCCGGGGAAGGCGGCGTCGCCATGGATCAGGATGGGCAGGGAGCCTTTGCTGTCGCGCGCCGGCTCTCCCGCCTGGGTACGGTCCTCCTGTGCGGCGCGGGCGTGGCCCTCGGCGACGGCATTGACGAACTCCAGATGGCTGGGGTTGGGTACCAGGATGATGGGTATCTCCACGCTGCCCTCTTTGTAGAGGCGCTGGTAGCCCAGGTGGTACTTGACGTCGCCGCCGGAGACCGAGGCGCTCTGCGCCTGCTTGGTGTCGTCGAAGGCGGCCAGAATGAGCTTATAGGGCTTGCCGAGCACATGGGCCAGCACATTGAGACGGCCCCGATGCGCCATTCCCAGCACCACTTCGCGGGTTCCTACTGCCGCCGCGTTGCGCACGATCTCATCCAGCATCGGAACGAGCATGTCGGTGCCTTCGATGGAGAAGCGCTTCTGACCGGGCCAGGTCTTATGGATGTACTGCTCGAACGTATCCACTTCCGTCAGGCGCTGCAGCAGGGTGCGCTTATGTTCGGCATCCAGGTCCTGGTAGAACCATTGGCCCTCCGCCGCATTCCGGAGCCAGTAACGCTCTGCGGAGTTCTGGATATGCTCGTCATCGTAGCCGATAGGGCCCGAGTAGACCTGGCGCAGGCGCTGGATGGCTTCAAGGGCGTTGGCGGTCTCCTGAGCGATGGGGCCGCCGATTACACTGGAGGGCAGGGCGGCGAGGTCGGCTTCGGTGAGGTCGTGCTCATCCAGTTCCAATCCGGCGGGCTGGCGCGGCGTGAGGTCGAGGGGGTCCATATGGGCTTCCAGATGTCCCCGTTGGCGGGTATAGCGGGCCAGGCGGGCTGCCGCAGCCACGTGCGCGATATTCTCGACAGGCGCGGCGGGCGGCTCGGAAGAGAGGGGCGGCGCTCCGGCCGATGGAGCCCGATAGGTGGAGGGCGCAACGGCTTCCAAACTTCCGGCGGGCAGTGCGTCGAAATAGGCGCGCGTCGCTTCGTCTACTGAAGCTCGGTCCTGACGGTATCGTTCGTAAAGCTCCCATGCGTAGCCCGCGTTCGGGCCATAAAAAAAGCTCAGATCGCTCATGGATTTCTTGGCGCTTTCGGATTTGAGATTCGACATTGAATGTGACAGGCTGACGCCAAAACGCTCTTTCCGAGCGCTCTGTATGCATCCCTGTATTATACCCTGCCGCAGTCCGAAAAGGTTTCGCTGCAGTGGCGCATCTGCTTACATACTCACGTTGGATTTTTGAAGGCGCGGAGGATTCGCAGACAACCCAACGGGGTTAAATATTTAATCCCATAGGAATCTCCGGTTGTGTTGCCGAACAGACAACACGAGTTGGATCCGAGATGGCTTATAAAGAGCCGAAGGAGGGGTACTCGATGCCACTGCAAGATGCCATTCTACGGGGTAGTCGCGACTATCCCAGTCGTCCGGCATTGCTCTTTGAAGACCGGACATGGAGTTATGAGGATCTGAATGCGATTACGGACCGCATCGCGACGAACCTGCTTGCGGCAGGGCTCCAGCCCGGAGATCGGGTCGGGCTCCTGTTCGCAAACGGGCCGGGGATCGTTTTTAGCTACTATGCCTGCTTCAAGGCAGGCCTGATCGCGGTGCCGCTCAACATCCGCATGAAGGGTCCGGAATTGGCGTATGTGCTGAACCACTCCGGCTGCCGGATGCTGCTCGGACAGGCCGACCTCTATCGCGCTCTGGAGCCGGTTCGTGCGGACATCCCGGCGCTGGAGAGATGCTATATTGAAGAGGGAGAGCCGACAATCCTGGGGGATCAGCCCTTTGAGGCGTTACAGCAGGAGGCGCAAAATGGACCGGAGCTGCCCGCGGTAGGCGACGACGAGATCGCAGTGATTATCTACACCTCCGGGACGACGGCACGCCCCAAGGGCGTTATGCACCCCCATGAGGTCCTCCACGGTTTCTGTGAATCCAACGTGGCCCATATCAGGGAAAAGATCGTGGTGATCAACGCGGCGGTTCCCTCGCTGGCCCATATCGGCTCCCTCGGCGGCATCATGTTGACCACCTATCACGCGGGCGGCACGATGCTCGTCTTCTCCCAGTTCGATCCGAAGGCCCTCCTGGAGGGAATTCAGAAACACCGGGTCACGGGTTTCTGGCTGCTGCCCGTAATGTATGCCGCCCTCCTGCAGGTTCCGGACATTGCGTCTTATGATCTGAGTTCCTTAAGGCTCTGTCTGTCCGCCGGCGATTCCCTACCCACACCGATCCGCGAGCGGTTTCGGGCGCTGTGCGGGCGCGAAATTGTAGAGTTCTGCGGCATGACGGAGATACCCTACTGCTGCAATCCGCTCGATGAGGGCAATAGACCCGGTTCGATCGGCAAGCCCGTTCCAGGAGTGCGGATCCGGCTGGTTGATGACCAGGGCGCGGAGGTGCCGCGCGGCGAGGTGGGCGAGATCCTGGCGCAGAGCAAGATCATGATGCGCGGCTACTGGCGCGATCCGGAAGCGACCGCGCAGACCATGCAGGGCGGCTGGATCCATACGGGCGATCTGGCGTGGGAGGATGCCGACGGCTACTACTGGTTTGCGGGTCGAAAGAAGGACATTATCCTGCGCGGAGGCAGCAACATCGCGCCTGCGGAGGTCGAGGAGGCATTATGCACCCATCCTGCCGTCTTCGCGGCGGGCGTCGTCGGGGCGCCGGACCCTATCTGGGGGCAGGCGGTATGGGCGTTTGTGGCGCTCCGGCCTAACGCCCACACCGATGAAGCAGAGCTCAAGGAGCATCTGCAGGGACGGCTTGCCGACTACAAGCTCCCGGAAACGATCCGGATCCTCCCCGCGCTGCCCATCGGGCTTACCGGCAAGATCCATCGCCAGACCCTGCGCGAATGGGCCGCACAGGCAAAATAGGTCCGTAGGCCTGCCTAATGCACCTGAATTTGGACGGTCTTGCTGACGCCGTTGACATCTGTTAGCGAGTAACGATCTGCCATATTTCTATGACCTATCCCTGGTCTCCATCCTTTGCATCGGTGAACCGGGCGAAGGCTTGCTGCAACTGTGGCATGAGGGTCTGTGCCGTAATAGGCTTGAGAATATATCCGCACGTGCCGAGTTCTGCAGCCTCCTGTCGGTACTCCTCGGTTGCATAGGCGGTAAGCATTACAATACAAGCTTTATAAACCGCTATGATGTGTCGCGCCGCTTCTAATCCATCCATCACCGGCATTTTGATGTCCATCAGCACCAGGTCGGGCCGCTCGCGCAACACGGCTTCGACCCCAGCCTGACCATCCCCGGCAATCGCGACCACGATAAGCCCGGCGTGGGTGAGAATGCGCTTGAGTTGGACCTGTAAGATCCCCTCATCCTCACAGATGACTACCCGTTTGCCTGCTAACGAGTTGACAGTAGCCGGTTGCGTTTGTGACTGTGGATCAGTCGGTGAGGCGGGCGGGGACGAAGGTGATTTCGACTCTGGCTCCTCGCTCATCCAGGTCACTTCCCGTCTCCTTGTGGGCAGCACGATTGTTGAAGGCAATGTTGCCCTTGAGATCGTTGGAAACGAGGGTCTGAACGAGTTCCAGTCCGATGTGGGCATGCAGGATAGGATCGAAGCCTGGCGGGAATCCTGGCCCGCAGTCCTGTACCGACACATGCGCGTATTCCTCCTGCTGTCGCAGGCTGATTTGGATGGGAGTATGATCATGAGGAGTATCCTTTATCGGGGGAGAATTGGAATGCTTGACAGCATTGGTCACCAGTTCGTTGATTACCAGCGCCAGTGCAATTGCTGCCTTGATCGGTATCCACAGGGAAACAGCCTCCAGACGAATAGGCAAAGGCTTTTCCGGCGTTCCCAGCGTAATCGAGAGCATCGAAACCAATTTTGTGAGCACCTGGGCTGCATCTACATTGCCGATGGGCTGGTCATGCGCAAGCAGGTCATGCACAAGGGCAATGGTTTTGATCTGACCGAGGCTATCCTGAATCGCTTCCACGGATAGCGCCGATGGCTCGGCCATGATTTGCATTTCCAGCAGCGCACTGACCGCCTGCAAGGAGTTCTTTACCCGATGATGTACTTCCCGTACCGCTCTCGCAAGTTGTTCGCTCCGCTCTCGCTCGGCTCGGAACAGCCGGGCATTGTCTATGGCGATGGCGGCCTGCGCCGCCAACCCTTCCACAATGTGTTCATGACGTTCGGTAAACATGCCCGGTTGCGCGTGTCCAAAGAACAGGCCGCCCAGCACTTCACCGGAGCGGGAGACAACCGGCACGGCCAGGTAACTGACGACGGGTAAATGTCCGGGCGGCTCACCGTGATAGGGTGCATTTTTGCCGTATCGGGGGTCTTGGGTCACGTCGTCCAGGCGAACGGTACCCTCACCGGCAAATGTAGGGGCAAACACGGCCGTATTGCGGGGCATAGGAAATTGAGCAAATACCTCACGTGGCGCCCCCGAAAGGGTATAGAGCGTATATCCTTCCCCTGCGGCGTTGATTACATTGTAGAAGAAGGCTCCGAACTGCGCCCCAGTCAATTGGGTGGCCGCATCGGTGGCAGCCTGGATGATTTTTTCTAAATCCAATTCTGCCGACAGCCTTTGCCCCACATCGTGGATGATCTCCAGCGTCTTTGTCTCTTCACTCAGTCGCATCTCTAACTGCTTGCGCTCGGAGATGTCGCGTGCGATCGTGGCTGCGCCGATGATGCGCCCTTTGGCATCCCTCACCGGGGAGACGGAGATGGAGACCTGGATGCGGGCGCCATCCTTGCGACGCCGGACGGTATCGTAGTGTTCGATACGCTCTCCGGATCGTATCTTATCGAGGATGGTGGCGAGTTCATTGGGTAGGTCGGGTGGGATCACCAGCGCCTTCGATCTGCCGATGATCTCCTCAGCGGGATACCCATAGATGCGTTCGGCGGCGGCATTCCAGGATGTAACGATCCCATGGAGGTCTTTGCTGACAATTCCATCGTCCGAAGACGCGACAATGGCAGCCAGGCGATTATTATACTCCACCGCGCGTTGGGCGGCTTGCACAAGCCCTGCGTTCTGAACCGCGAGCCAGGTACGCTCTGCCACCTCCTCGACAAGTTCCGCTTCCGCTTCCGTCCAAGCACGGGAGCCGAGCATGTTGACCGAGAGGATGGTGACAAGCCTCCCATCCTTAATGAGCGGAGCCGCAATAAAGGAACGGATGCCGATGCGCTGGTACATCGTCTCAAACACAGGGGCCGTGCGCGGATCCGTGGAGGTATCCACGACGATGGCTGTTCGGCCTGCGCGGAGATCCTCCAATAACGCTGTCCCAAAGGCCGATAATGGGAACGTTCCGCGGATGCTCTCCCCCTCGCGGCAATAGTCCCGGTGGGCGGTGACCAGATCGTTCTCCTCGTCCACCTCGTTATAGGTGGTTCGCGAAGCCTGAAGATGCTCACCCAAGAGCCGCATTGCCGTCCACATCACCTCTTCTGGGGCCGCTAACGTCCGGGTCTCGCCGGATAGGTGGGCGAAAAAGCGTTGCTTCTCCTCTTCGCGCTTTGACCTGTCTATATCGGTGCAGGTTCCAAACCACCGCACGATTTGTCCATTTTCGTCTCTAACGGGAACCCCGCGTACCAGAAACCAGCGATATACCCCATCGTGTCGGCGAAGGCGGTATTCCACCTCGTAAGGCTCTCCGGTCTCCACTGCCCGCATCCAGGCAGCGGCGGCTACGTCCCGATCTTCCGGGTGCAGTAAAAAAGCCCAATTTGCTTCCAGGTCTTCGGTAACCGAAAAGGCCGTATAGTCCATCCAGCGCTGGTTGAAGTAATCCGGCATTCCCTCGGCCGTTGTTATCCATACCAACTGAGGAATGGCGTTAATGAGTGTCTGATATTGCTGTTCTGGTAGGTGCAAGGATTCGCTCAATCGTGGTTCTGGACGCCTGGCCTGATATTGAAGATTCCTTGCCGGGTCGGTTTCCATATTTAATTCCATCTCCTGATGACCAGGTGATTCTCTGGTTGTTTCATCGGCTCCAATGCATGCAAGCGCATTCGCTTTGGGACGCAAATGCCCGCCCCCTTCATAGTTGCCCTGAGTACGGTCGTACATTCAATACGCGGATGCTGTTAATTCGTTGCCGAAGCAAACTAATTCTGCTTGCTTGGAGGAAGCCTTATTCACTTCTGGTTGTTCTGACCGGAGACTATTGTAACGCGAGCACATCCCGCAAGGCTTGCTCATCCAGGATGGTGACCGGGTCGTTGACCCCGGTGCCCCCACTGATGGCCTGACGCTGCCGGAGATAGCCATAGGCTGCGGATACGGTGGGGTGCGTGGTGTGGAGTTGAGATTCCAGGATCTCCTGCTTCAGCCACTCCAGCCGGCGCAGGTTGGGAATATCGGATACCAGTTGCGTTTCGGTGGCTTCGGCGATCTGCAGAAACGTGGCGGTCACCAGCCCCGGCTTGGAGAGGCGCACCATGCGCTCGCGATGCTCGAACTCCGCGTAGAGCCGCTCCATATAGTAGGCGAGCACATTGCGGTTCAGGCGCTTGGAGGCGTCATAGCAGCGCACCAACTCCGCCTGGCCGATCTCCAGGTAGCAGCAGGGGGTCAGCGTGCGCGAGGTGAAGTTGTAATTCATGTTCAACACGACATGGCTGACGCCGAGGTGCTGGGAGGGGCCGCGATAGGCAAAGAAGGTCTCGGTCTCTCCGGAGTGTGTGTCACTTTCGACCCGCACCAGGCCGGAGATGATGATGCAGGCGAACCGGGGCGGGTCGTTGGCGCTGACCAGGTCCCGGTTGGCAGGCTTGCTGCGAGGTCGGCACGTCTCCGCAAACAGCCTCTTAACGTCGTCCTCCACCCCTTCGAAGAGCGGGATCGCCTCCAGCAGTTCCAGGATTTTGGCGGGATTGGAATAGTAAGCGAACGGATGCATCGTGTCTCGATATGCCTCCTCTCAATGCCCGGATGCAGGCACGAGAGCGGCCAGGATCAGGGTGATGTCGTCGTCCGTGCGCTCCAGCACACGGGGCGAATTCAAAAAGGCCGTCAGTTGGGTGTTGGCCTCATTGGCGTCCGGCTCGTCGGCGACAAACCGGAACAGGGGCGTAAAGAACGGTGCATAGGGCGTGGCGTCCGGCATCCGCAGCGCACAGCGCTGTAAGCCATCCGAGAAGACGGCCAGCGCCGTGATCGGAGACGGATGGAGGACAAACTGGGCGTTTTCGAGGGCCCCCGGCGAGGTGAGGAAGGTGGTGGTGTTGGCATACTCCCCATTCTCCGGCTTCGTCAGGGCAAAGATCTTCCCGTCTGCGTCGCCTGCCACCACTGCGCCGTCGCCCACCTGGGCGATGGCGACCCCCGTGGGGGTTGCCAGGACCAGGATCAGCGTGGAGGCCAGGTCCTGTACGGGAAGGTCTCGTGTTGCGGCCTCCGCCTCCACGCCGGAGGCGGCGGATTCCAGCGCCGCAATCAGCCGCTCACGGACCTGCGCTTCCCCTGCCGGAGCCGATGCAGGCGCCTCCGCAGACGCTCGGAGCGCCTCTCGCACGGCGATCGTCGCGCCGACCTCGCTCAGCGCGGCGGACCCCGCGCCATCGGCGACGGCCAGAATGAGCAAGTCGCCCCCCGGCGCCGTCCAGGCGTGCGCGTCCTGGCAGGGCTGTCCGGACCGCGCATGGCTCACGCCCTGCGCGGAAGCCGCGGCCACACGCCAGCGGTCCGCTGTTTCTCTCGACGGCTTCAGCCGCTCCATCAACGCCTATCCTCCCTGGCCCGGCGGCGGCAAGGGGCGCTGCTCCTCGCTATCGAAACGGGATTGAGACAACGCCGAAACACTGCGGGAGAGATAGTCGATCAACTCCCGGAAACTCTGTCCCTTCAGATCGATCGGCGGGCGCACGACGATCTGGCTCAGACGCGCCATGTCCGCGCCCTCCACCCCGATGGCAAAGAACAGCACGCTCTTCTTCGCCTCCTCCTCCTGTACGCGCAGCATCGCCTGCTCGACCATCTCCTCGTCCTCCCCCTCCGGCTTCCCATCCGTGATGAGAAAGACATGGGGGCGAAAGTAGTCCATCTCCATCTCACGCAGCGCCTTCTTATACGATTGCAACTGCTTGAGGGCCTCCAGGATCCCGCTGCCCATATGGGTATAGCCGCTGGTGGTCAACTGCGGGGGTTCAAAGCGGGTGATCGGTACAAACTCCCGCACCACCTGCACTGCGCTGCTGAACGTAATGAGCGCGACATCCACGCGCTTGGAGGCGACCGGGTCGCGTACCAGGTTATCGCGGAACGTCCGCAACCCCTCATTCAACTCCTGTATGGGCCGCCCACGCATGGAATCGCTGGTGTCCAACAGCAGCACACAGGGGCAGCGCGGCTCCGGATTATAGGGATAGAATTCGACGGCCTCTTCCAACGGCCGATTTCCCGCCATGGACTTCTTCCTTTCCTCAACCCTCCCCATTTCCGCTTACTCGGCGAAAGTGTTCCAGATAGTATAACATATAGCCCCCCGATACCGCACTCGAAGATCTGCCCGTAGAGCCGGCGCATCTGCGTCGCACCCGCCCGTGAACGACCTGGGAGGTGGAAGAGGAGTGAGCGAGGACCACATGTTGAAGGCCGCCCGATCTGTTCGGATCGGGCGGCCTTCTTGAATCTGGAGCAGATTGCAACAGGGGGATCAGCGACGATGATCGTGATCGCGGTAGTGACGATGGTCCCTGTCACCACGCCCGCCGCCCAAGTTGAGGCTCAATCCGAACGACGGATTGGAGTACCAGAAGCTCGATCCGCTGTAGTAGCTCGGGTCAGCATATCCCGGTACGACATAGACCGGGGTAGGAGCGTAGTAGAAGCCTATGGAGGGGCCGCCCCAGTAGCGATGCCAACCCGCACGATAACTGTGGCTCCAATGCCCCCCTACATAATTGAAATGCACGCGCTGGGCATCCGCATGCGTGCCCACGAAGAGGAACAGAAACAGAAACGCGCCGGCTAGCGCGGTGAAATGTCTGCGAATCATACGAACCTCCTTGCCAGTATTACCCAGTCGCCGCGCGAAAACACGGCGGCTCCGGCAAACCATACGTTTGCGATATTGTGTTAAGTTCACGCCATCGTGAACTCAAGCGCCGCTTTACATCAGGTATGAGAGAGACGGGAGGTATCCCGAGATTGTTCCTGGAGACGCTCAGGTACTCCGGTTCCCCGCTGCTGTCGCACAACAGGAAGACAGATGACGGTGACTTAAAGAGGGGAAGCTTATCTATGGGAACTCAAATGGATTAACCTCAAAGATGTGACTGGCGCTGCCCTCTATAAGCGCTTATACTGTGACGAACGGTAGACGCACACGCTGCGCCTCGCACCCGCATGATGTCAGAGTGTTCGCTTATGATTCCGCAGAGGAGGTCGTACTATGGCGATCCAGCATGAAGGCAGCCTGGAATGGGAACTGGAAAACGAGTTCGAGACAGGCCAGCACGAGTTCGAGGGGGGCCTTCACGAGTTTGAAGGCTTACACGAATTTGAAGGCGTGCATGAGTTCGAGGGCTTACATGAAGGCTTACACGAAGGTCTCCATGAGGGCCTGCA
>Ga0070734_10006104_pt1 | contig 10287 bp, 9 predicted proteins | sample Coa_R1_8_FD_66444 | JGI IMG/M metagenome (GOLD analysis project Ga0070734, IMG submission 66444) | Surface soil microbial communities from Centralia Pennsylvania, which are recovering from an underground coalmine fire - Coalmine... | ecosystem: Environmental > Terrestrial > Soil > Unclassified ... | reverse complement strand
CGAAAAGAATCCCCAGCGCGACGCCGCCCACCAGCGCGCCCGCCGTACGGGGATTCAGCACGGAAGTTCGGGTGAGCCAGCTGCCTACATCGGGAACCCAGGAGAAGTTCAGCTTGCGGCCCGACTCCTGCATGCGCGACGCCAGCACCACCTGGCGTTCCAGATCGTAGCTCACCACCCAGTCTTGCCAGAACTGATCGGCGGTATCGAAAAACAGCTCAATCCGGCTCCCGATTCCATTGGCGAGACCGCGAGGATCGGCTGGCGTGGGATCGAATGTCGTCCAGCCGCGGCCGCTGATCCAAGCTTCCACCCAGCTATGCGCGTCGGAAGCACGCACCACCTGCCAGCCCGTGATGGGATTGAGAACACCGCTTTGAAACCCCGTAATCACGCGCGACGGAATGCCCAGAGTCCGCAGCATCACGGCCATCGCCGAAGCGAAATACTCGCAATGACCTTTGCGGCGGACAAACAGAAAATTTGCAAGCGGATCGGGAACCGGGGCGGACAGGAGTTCGAGGGTGTAGCCGTAATCGTGGCGCAGATGCTGCTCAATCGCACGCGCTTTTTCATCGTCGGTCACGGCCGCCCCGCTCATCGCCCGAGCCAGTTCGGGCACACGCGGATCGAGCGCCGGCAAGGTCAAGAACTCATCGCGCGCCGGGCTCAGCAACGGGTCCGGCGCACGAAGCGGCGGAGCCGACTCATCCTCCAGAAAACTGTACGCGCCGTACATAATGCCGTTGGGAAGACGCGGCACATGAAACGATCCGCCTCGCGAGCGGCGAATTTCGGGCAGCCCGATGCTGATCGTCTCCGGTGTTCCGGCGAAAAACAAAGTGTCAGCGGCGATTTCCTCGAGCTGCACCACGTAAGAAATGTCCCGCCCATTGCGTTGCGGCAAGCTGGTCAGGGTTGCCACGCCGTGCTCGACGCGCAGCTTCTCATCCGGTCCGGCCGGGCTGAACCAGCGATGCCCATCGAACTTGGCCAATGCCGCGCCGCGCCAGCGCACCTGCATCAGCCCCCCTCCGTTCTGAGATTTCACGTGCATGACGGCGCGGCCGTTGCGTTTGATCTCGCCGAGATCTCCGAGGCGCACCTCGTTGCCGAACCCAGTCAGGTAGTGCCGCGGCGCAAAACGGCTCAGCATCGTGCGCGCCGTGCGGGGAAGCACGAAAAACATTCCGGCAGTCAGGATTAAGATACCCGTGAACAGCACCGCCGAGAGCAGTCCCAGCCGGCGTTCCAATCCGCGCATTCCAGATCGCGCGGGCGTGCGCCGCAAGCTGGCCGAGTGGCGCACCTCGCCGCTCGCCAGCGACGCTCCGGTGAACAGCAGGAAGAGAGCCAGAAACGCGAAGAAGCTCATGCTGACCGACAGCATCGCGGCGGAAAGCAGCCCCAGCGCGGCGAACATTCGCAAAAATCCGTAGTCGCGGTCCGTTTTGGCGGTAACCATTTTCAACACCACCTGAAAAACCAACAGGTGGATGAACGTCACGGGCAGCGAGTGGGAGAGGAACACGTAGTCAAGCGGGCAGAATCCCAGATAGCCGATCTCGAGGGCCAGCAGAGTACGCTTCGAAAGCTCGACCGTCACCCACCCCGCGACCTTGGCCAAGCGGACAATGAGCCCGAGCAACAGCACCGCCTGGGTGGGCCAATCCAAATATCCGGAGCTGGCGACCGCAAAATACCCGGACGCGAGCATGCCCAGCAGAGAGAACTGAAAGAACCGCTCCACCGCGGGCAGAGGTGGTTTCACAGCGGTCGCGGCCATGCTTCTATTCTATTGCCACTTACTGCAGCAATTCGTACAGCGTGTTAATCGTCTCCTCACTCTGGCTTTGCAGATCGTCCGACGTGATGTCCCAACTGGCTTCGAGCGGCGTGTATCGTCTCGCGTTCAAATCGGCGGACAGATGCACGAGCTTCCCATCATCCATGACGCCGATGTAGCGCCGCGCAGCCTCCATTGCCGGCAGCACATCCGCCAACCGAATCGGGTAGTTGTACGAGCCGTGCTCCCAGCCCGGAATGTCGGGATTCAGCGCAATGCACCTCCGCTGGAGAAACAGGAGCCGCTCGCAGGTTGGCGAATACTTCGTGTCGGTCATATCCCCTTGCTTATTCCTTTGACGTGAAGTTTTTCGGTGAATTTGTTTGTTCCGGAAATCTCTAGAGCCGGCTCTTCGCCGGTGTGTTTCGCGACGGCGGCGTATTGGTAAGAGCATCCCCTCGCCCTCCTGTAGTGGTTTCGTAAGAATAGTGCGGGGAAAACTCTCAGCGTTGCAGGAAGAAAGGTACTTCCATAGGGCGAAGGATGGGCTAGGTCTAAGTTTGTTTGGCGTAAGGCGGTCGGTATTACTCTGTACGACCGGTCTTCCGCTTCTCTTCCAGAGTGCGGCGCAGAAGAGGCAGCATGGCGAGATCCTTCTCGCCCGCGAGTTCTTCCTTGATCTCTATCAGCTTGTCGAGATTGAGAACGCGGATGTGGACTCCGCCGCCGATGTCCATTTCCGATGTGTGTGGAAGCAGTTCCGGGTAGCCGAGATTGGGGCCTATGGTTCCGAGCAAATCCAGCGGACCGAAGCGAGTCATCAGGTTCAGATGACCACGCCCTGAGAGATGCGTGACGGTTGGCTTGAGCTGGCGAGCAGGTTGAATCCGGAAAACAGCGTCGAGAGAATCGAGCACCAGCAGAAGACGTGCCACGTTCTCCGGCTCTCTGGAGTGAACCAGATCTACATCATACGTAGTTACGGGAACTCCGCTCAGCACCGCCGACAGACCTCCCACAAGGACAACTTCAACGCTTGCTCGATTGAAGGCGCTGAGGATGGCGAAAAAATCATTTTCCAGCATTGAGCGCGCGAATCCTTAGAATGCGGTTTATGTGGCGTTCCAAGAACGCGAGCCGCTCCGCCGGCGTGAGCGAGAGCATCCATCGAATCAACGTCAGATCGACGCCGTCTGCGCTGTAATCGGTCAAAGGCTGCTCGTCCTCACTCACATCAACATTGTGCCACCACCGCCGGAGGTGCTAAACCTGTTAGTTGGCTCGATACAAACCAGCCGGATCCAAGAAGGTCAAATCAGACCGAACCAACGCGGGCTTTATTCCTTGCCTGATCATCCTGGCGCTGGGATTCGCGCTCTTAACGTTGCTGATGTTCGGCGTATTGAGGTCGGGAAAATAACACATGCGAATTGATATGCGAGAGCGGGACCAGCTTCGTCCCGTGAAAGTAACTCCTGACTATCTGCTCACCGCCGAAGGCTCGACGCTGATCGAGATCGGCAACACGCGCGTGCTCTGCGCGGCGTCCATCGAGGACTCGGTGCCCGGCTTTCTGCGCGGCTCCGGCAAAGGTTGGGTGACGGCGGAATACTCCATGCTTCCCCGTTCCACCGCGACGCGCACCGCGCGCGAAGTTTCGAAAGGCCGGGCTTCCGGACGAACCATGGAAATTCAGCGCCTCATCGGCCGCTCCCTGCGCGCGGTGATCGACTTCGAAGCCTTGGGCGAACGCAGCATCATTCTCGATTGCGACGTCCTCCAGGCCGATGGCGGAACGCGCACGGCCGCCATCACCGGAGCCTTCATCGCGCTCTCCAGCGCCGTGAATAAATTGTTGAAGTTCGGCACGCTGAAAAAACCTCCCATCCGCGATTCGGTTGCCGCCACCAGCGCTGGCATCGTCGGCGGCGAACTCATGCTGGATCTCTGCTATCAGGAAGACTCGCGCGCCGAGGTTGACATGAACATCGTGATGACTGGTTCCGGACGTTTGGTGGAAGTGCAGGCCACGGCAGAGACGACGCCATTCGACGATGCGCAGCTCGCCGAATTGCTCGCTCTCGCACGCAAGGGCATCCGCGAACTTCACGCCATTCAAAAACAGTTCGGCGCATGACGCTTTATTGTGCGACGTCCAATCCCGGCAAGCTGCGCGAATTCCAACTCGCCGCTCCCGATTTCGATGTGCGGCGTTTGGAGGTCTCGGTAGATCCGCCCGAAGAAAGCGGCGCAACGTTCGAAGAGAACGCCGTCCTCAAAGCCGAATACTACGGGAAGCACGCGGAGGGTTATCTCTTCGCCGACGATTCCGGCCTGGAAGTGGACGCGCTGGGTGGCGCGCCCGGCGTGTACTCGGCGCGATACGCGGGTGAGCATGCGACGGACGAAGAAAATAATGCTCTGCTTCTTCACGACCTGGCCCCCGTGGCCAACCGCACGGCGCGCTTTGTGTGCGTGATCGCTTTAGTGAAGAACGGTTCGCTGGTCCGTACGTTTCGCGGCTCAGTGGAGGGAACCATTCTCGACGGCCCGCGCGGCGAAGGCGGCTTCGGCTACGATCCGTTGTTCTATCACGCGCCGTTCGGTTGCACCTTCGGCGAAGCGCCTATCGAAGACAAAATGAAAGTCAGCCACCGAGCGCAGGCGCTGGAGGCGATGTTCACTTTCCTGCGAAATAGCGCTTCCACTTGAGGAACCCGATCTGGGTTTTCGCGTCCAGAATCTTGCCGGATCCAATTAGATCGTCGATCTGGCTCGCCGTGAACCAGCCGGTCTGAATGCGCTCATCTTCCATCGGCGTCTGCTCGCCCGCCGTGAGCTCGGTAGCCAGGTAGATCGTCATCTTCTCGGCTAGAAAACCGGGACTGGGAAAGAATTCGGCCAGTTTCCTGAATTTCTTCGCGCGATATCCGGTTTCCTCGGCCAGCTCGCGGCGCGCGGCTTGCAGTGGGGTCTCGCCTTCATCCACGCGGCCGGCTGAAAGCTCCCACAGAAATTTTCCCACCGGCAGCCGGTATTGACGGACCAGCAATACGCGGTTCTTTTCATCCACCGGCATCACCACCGCGGAACCGGGATGCTGCACAATGGCGCGTTTGATCTCAAATCCGTCCGGATCGAGAGCATGATCCTGAGTGACGTAAAAAATAGGCGTGCGAAGCAGTTCTTTTGAGGAAATGATTTTCATTTAGAGTGAATTGCCTTGGCGAATTGAGTTACAGACAACGTGTTCAGAACGTCGGAGGGTTCGAGCCATCCGCGGCGCGCCATCGATACGCCGTAGCGCATGTTGGCCAGATGCTTGGGATGATGCGCATCGGTGGAGATAACGAATTTGCATCCTTTGGCTTTGGCGGCTCGAACCAGCGAAGCGGTCAGATCCAGCCGTTCCGGGCTGGCATTGATTTCGAGATAAACATTGCGCCGCGCCGCTACCGTGGCCACGGCCTCAAAGTCGAATGGAAACGGATCGCGATGCAGCAGCATGCGGCCGGTAGGATGGCCGATCGCGCGCAGATGCGGGCACTCCAGCGCTCGCAACAGCCGGTCCGTCATCTCCGCCGATTCCTGATTCATGTAACTGTGGACGCTGCCGATCACGAAGTCGAGTTCTCCCAGCGCATCGTCTTCCAGATCCATCTGGCCGTCGCGACGGATGTCGCATTCGATGCCGGAGAACACGCGCAGGCCCAGGCCGCTCTGATCCATCTCGCGAACCTGGTGCGCGAATGCCACAGCGCGCTTCTCATCCAAACCGTTCGCCATCGCGAGCGCTTTGGAATGATCCGTGATCGCGACATACTCATAGCCCAGCGCCCGTGCGGCCTGCGCCATTTCTGCGAGCGTCGCGCGGCCATCGGTCTCCGTGGTGTGCATGTGCAGGTCGCCACGAATCTGACTGAGCTCGATCAGCTTGGGCAGCGTCCCGGCCTCGGCGGCTTCGATCTCGCCTTGATTCTCGCGCAGCTCCGGGGGAATCCAGGCGAGCCCCAGCGCGGCGTAAATCTCTTCTTCCGTCGCGCTGGCCACGGGCTGCTTCGACTCAATGTTCGAAAGGCTGTATTCATTCAGCGTCAGGCCCATTTTCATGGCGCGCTGGCGCAGAGCCACGCTGTGTTCCTTGCTGCCGGTGAAATACTGCAGCCCAGCGCCGTAGCTTTCCGGAGGCAGCGCCCGCAAGTCCACCTGCAATCCTTCGAGGCCGAATTTCACGCTGGCTTTGTTCACGCCCCGGCCGAGCACTTCATGCACTTTGGGATGCGCCACAAACCTTTCGAGAGCCGCTTCCGCGCCCGGACCCGTAACCAGCAGATCGAGATCCCCCACCGTCTCCTTGCCGCGCCGCAGACTTCCCGCGGGCACCACCTTCTCCACGCCCGGCACCTGCGAGAGATCGGCCTTGAGCTCGTCCGCCACACCCTGCGCGAAGCTCAGCAGGAAACGCCCGGCGCGCTGGCGATACGCGGCGATGGAGCGCAGGATTTTTTCTTCCAGCTTCGCGCCCATGCGCGGCAGGTCACGCAGCTTATGTTCCTGGCAGATCTTTTCGAGACCGTCGATGGTGGAAACGCGAAACGTTTCGAACAAGGTTCGGATGGTCTTGGGTCCCAGGCCTTGAATCTTGAGCAACTCGAGCGCGGTCGGCGGATAGAGTTCGAGCATCTGATCGCGCCGCTCAAAGCTGCCGCGTTCTTCGATTTCCTCGAGCACCGCCGCCATGCCTTTCCCGATGCCGGGAATATCCGTGACTTTTTTCTCAGGGTCTTTTAGAATCGCGGCCACCGGCTCCGGGTAGCCGTCGATCACAGACGCGGCGTTGCGGTAACTGCGGATGCGGAACGAGTCTTCGCCCGCGATTTCCATCAGGTCGCCGGTTTCTGAGAGCAAACGCGCGATCTCACGATTCTCCATCTATTGTTTCGATTTTAGCGTGGCGCAAGATTCATCTTCGCCCGGTAGCCGCGGATTGAGGCGTGAGATGCGGCTCCACGTGAACCAGAACATCGGCGACCCAGTCGAGCTGACCGATAATCTGGATCCGCACGGAATGCGCGATATCGTGCGAGGCCAGCACCGTCAGACTGGGATCGACTTCCAGATGCAGATCGACGTGATAGCGCAGGCCGGTTTTGCGCGCGAAGCATTTTTCGATGGCCAGCGCGCCGGGAACCTGCAGAGCGACCTCACGAATCTGTTCCATCTGCTCATCGTCCGGCATCGTGTCCATGAGCTGGAGGGTGGTCTCGCGAGCCACACGCAGGCCGAGAAAGATCACGATCAGCCCGATGGCGAACCCGCCATAGTGATCGGCCGCGTTTAGATCGGGAAACAGAATGGCCAGCAGCACCGCCGACAACGCGATTCCGCCCGAGCACAGATCCACCAGATCGTGCCACGCATCGGCCGTGAGCGCGGCGCTGCGCGTGCGGCGTCCCACGCGCATTTTGATTGCCGCCATCGCTGCCTTAACCGCGATCGAGCCGACCAGCGGCCACACGGCGAACAGCGCCGGGGCGTGCCTCTCGTAGCGTTCCTCCACCGACCGAAGGCAGATGCCCGCGCCCACGGCAACCAGCAACATCCCCATGGCGAGACCGGTGAGAATTTCAAATCGTCCGTGGCCGTAGGGGTGGTCCCGATCCGCGGGCTTAGCCGCGACCGACAACCCCACCCAAACCAGACCGGACGTAAAAAAATCGGCAGCCGATTCCAAACCGTCGGAAACCACGGCCACGGAATGCGCCGCGAGCCCAACCGCGATTTTCACCGCGGCGAGCGTGGCACTGATCGCGAGCCCCAAAAGGGCTACGCGCGCCGCGATCCGCTCCGGTGCTGCTGCCATGTTTTGAGGGTACAATGCCGCCTGATGGCGGGTCTACGGTTCGAAATGAATCGCCATCACGATTCCGTCGGAATTCGCGCTTTGAGGAGCCTTGAAGTCTACGCGGATCGGCGTCCGCTTCTGGGGACCACACGAGAGCTCGGCCGTCCCCGTCTCGCGTCCCGTGATCGTGATTCGATTGGGATCTTCGATCGCGAAAGTCTTCTTGCCGTCAGCGGTCTCCAGAACTACCTTTGCGGGATTCCCGCAAATCAATTCCGCGAAGGCGCCGGACGCGGACAAGGGCGGGATTCGCTGCGCAAGAGTGGCGGGAGTATCCGAAGTTTCCTTCGCTGACCGGCGAGCCACTGTAGGACGCCCGGGATCGTCATCGATCGGCGGGGCTGCGGTTTGAACTCGTTTGGTGACCGTGACACGGCGCTCGGGTTGTTTTAAATAGTCCAGCACTTCTTGCGCTCTGCGCTGATCTTCCGGAGTTTTCGCGTATTTCTGATACAGCTCTGCGGTCGCCGCGGCTTTCACGCGGTCATTCAACTTCAAATAGGCATAGGTGGCGACTCCGATGCAGCGAGGCGCCTCTTCCGGCGTGCAGCCTCCGAGCGCCAGAAGCGTGCTGACGGAGTCTTCGGGCCGTTTGGCATTGAGTAACGCAGCCGCGAGTTCGATCTTCACATCCCGCCGCGCGGGTTCGAGCGCCGTCAATTCGTTCAGCGCCTTCACAGCCTCATCGGGTCGGCTGGATTCGATCATCCGGCCGTAGTCCCACAGCATCCTGGTGCTGTGGTCTCCGAGCTCAAAAGCTTTCGCGAATTGTTCCTGAGCTTCCCCCGTTCCGCCGCGACGCCATGCGAGGTACCCGAGTTGTGCGTAGGGCTCGGGGCGCGAAGGCTGCTCCGCCGACATCTTTTTGATCTGCTCCTCCGCATCCTTTTCCTTGCCGAGCCGGTCGGTCAAATCCAGCAGCAGCAGTTTCACGTCGAACATGGGCGCGGGCTCGGCGGCGAAGGTTTGGTTCACTTTTTCCAAGCGGGCATCGAACGTCCCTGCCAGGAAACGGGTTCCGCGAATGTAATACTGCAAATCCTGGTCGATGGTGGCGACCGGCTTGCCGTAAATCTGGGTGAGCGCTTCGGCCGCGTCCTTGCCTTTGATTACTGCCGCGGCGAATTCCTTCCATTTCGGACGATATTCATCGCTCAAAGAAAGCATATGCGTAAGCGCCCAGCCCTCGTTGTAAAAGCTCCCGGCTTTGTTCTTTTCGTTGTAGTAGGGCGAGTCTTGATCCACGGCAAGAATCACGGACAGCGGAACCCAGTTGTCGGCTCGCAAGCCGGCCAAGCGGCCCGGAATGATGTCTCCGACTACGATCTTGCCGCCCAGAGGGCGCAGGGTGGAATAGAATTCGGCAAGCCCTTCGTTGAGCCATGGCGGCGGTTTTAGGCCGGCGTGTTGAACCACCAGATGCACGTATTCGTGAATCGCGGTAGGAAAGTTCTCGCTGCCTCCGTGGCTCATCACGATCGTGTCGCGCTCGGCCCCGGGATAGTAGTATGCGGCGGCGAATTCGTTTAACCGGTACGGCGCATACTCCTTCACAGAGTTGAACGTGACGATGCGCACGGGCAGCGGTTTTTGATCCTTGGTCGGAAGCGTATTTAGGAAAAAGGCCCGAACCTGCTCGAATTCTTCAAGTGTTTCCCGCGCCGACCGTTCACTGGCGGTGGAATATAGCTCGAAGTTGGGCGACTGAATGCGGATCCAGCGTGGGTCGGCCGCGGAGGCGGAGGAGGTGAAGAGCGCGAGTATGCACGCGGCAGCCAAGAACCGCATAAGGGAATTGTAGAACGAATGCGGAAGCCCGACTATGGCACTTTTCACTCTTTTCCGGGTTCTAATTGCCTTAGTGAAATCCTACTTTGCGGGGATGCTGGCGGTGGCGTTCGTCACCGCAGGCTGCCAATCGTCGCCGGAAGCAATACGACCGGTCATTCACACAAACGAAGACCGAATTGCAGCCATGAGATCAGCTCCTATCATCCTCGTCGCGGAGATTCAGGGAGCAAAGTTACTTCCCGGTGATCCACGAGCAGTCGACAAACCACCTAATATCGGTGGTCCGATGGCGCCACGAATTCTGCTTGATCTCGCGGAGATTTCAGCGACAGTTCGCTCAACCCTGCGCGGCGCTGAAATGCAGCAGATCGTGTTCTACACGTGGGTGTATCACTTCGGTAAGCACGGCGGTCCGCGGCTATTCCATCCATGGACCGGATCGTTCCATGTCGTGTTTCTTCGGAAGGAATCCGGCCACCTTCACACTGTCGGAGACTATCCTAACTACGATCTTGAGATCCCCGCTGAATCGATTCCTCTGTTTCTTTCGCTCTGGCACACAGGCTACGCGCAGGCCTCCGGCTTGCCGGAGCGCATCGCCGCAGTCAGTCTCAAGGCCTATCTTGAAACTCCTTCGGCGATGAGGTCTAGAACCTTCTCCCCCGTCAGTGATCTAACCGATCTAACGGGCCGTCCGTTCGTGAAGGACCAACTCAACTCGCTCTGCCCACATTTGGACCACAAATCTCTCGGAAGGCAAGTGTGCGCGAGTTGGGCGGAAGTCCTCGGCCAATGAACCTTCGGC
>Ga0070734_10006103_pt1 | contig 10287 bp, 8 predicted proteins | sample Coa_R1_8_FD_66444 | JGI IMG/M metagenome (GOLD analysis project Ga0070734, IMG submission 66444) | Surface soil microbial communities from Centralia Pennsylvania, which are recovering from an underground coalmine fire - Coalmine... | ecosystem: Environmental > Terrestrial > Soil > Unclassified ... | reverse complement strand
CCGCAGGAGTAGCGCTGACGATTATCAACTCGCGCTCGGTATTCGAGGCGCTGATCGGTTATCAGACCGCCTTTGCACGGACGGCAAAGTTCGGGTCTCAGCTGTCTGGTCAAAAGGTGAGTGCGGGATACCGGCGGCGCAGCGGATGGTTGCCGTATGCGGAGCTGGCTGTCGGCACGTGTTTCCTGGGGATCGTGATCTTCGCAATCAATTCCATGAACTATCTGGCGGTGCCGTTCCTGCTATTGTTCGTAGGCGGATACTATTGGGCCGGCTTCACTACCCTGTGGCAGGAATACCAGGGCAAACTCGCCTTCGAACGCCAGCGTGAGCTGGCTGCCGAGCAGGCCGAAGCGTAGTCAACTGAGCGCGGCTTGCGCCTTCTTGGTTAGCTTCGCGAAAACCAGCCGGTAGGACAAACCCACTAATCGCTTGACTTCCGCGCGCGGCAGCGCATCCATGGTTTCGAGCGCGACCCAATGCGCTCGAGCCGCGTAAGGGGCCGGAATGATTCCAGGCCGTTCTGTCAGCTCCGCAAACTCCTCCGGTGTGCATTTGAACGAAAGGCGGATTCGTCCAGGTGACATCGGCATTCCGGCGTACATCTTGCCGCCAATTTTGAAGACCAGATCGTCGCCCCACAATATTTCCTCCGTACTATGAGGAAGCGACATGCAGTAGGCTCGAACCCAGCCGACGCTCATTTCAATTCCACGATCGTTGCGCCCGTCCCGCCCTCTTCCTGCTGCGCCGTGTAAAACTTCGCGACGTGCGGGTTTTGTTTGAGAAGATCCGCGATGGCCTTCTTTAGAATTCCCATGCCGTGCCCATGCACGATGCGCACACGCTCGACTTGCGCCAGCGCAGCGCTATCGAGGAGTTTGTCGACCTGCTCGCAGGCCTGCTCCGCGCGCTGCCCGATCAGGTTGATCTCGCGATAGGAGCCGTCAAAGCTGGGTCCTTGGCGGAAAGAAACTCCGGATGGTTTCGCCTTTGCATCCGACGCCGGCAGAACCTCTTCGACGTCCGAGGCGGGCACCTGCATCTTCAGAAAACCCGCATCCACTTCGATCAATCCCGACGCGAGGATCCGTCGCACCGTCGCGGGCTGGCGAATTCCCTTCAGTCGCACGCGGGCACCCTCCACAACTTTGTTCTGAACCAAAGGAACAGCCTTGACGGGTGGAGCCAGCGTCTCCACCGCCTCGTGATACTCGCGCGCGGTTTTCGAGATTTTGGCGCGCGCCTTCTGGCTCAGCTCGCCGATGGTCTCCTGAGCGCGCTGTTCGAACTGCGCCGAAAGCTCTGCAGCACGGCGCTCGAGCTCGCCAATTTTTGACGCGTACTTGCGCGCCCAGGTTTGCTCCAGAGATTTTTCGCGAGCTTCGACGGCCTGTTCGCGCGCGGTCACACGCGCCATGTCGCCTTCGAGCACGCCCATGCGTTGATGCATCTCGGCCAGGAAGCGTGCCACATCGCGCTCGGAAGAACCCATCCTCGAACGCGCCGCTTCGATTACCCCGGGATCCAGACCGAGTCGTCCCGCGATGTCAAGCCCGGCCGACTTTCCAGGCGCACCCAAGCGCAGGACGTATGTGGGATCGAGCGTCTGCTCATCGAAACCCATGGAGCCGTTGCGCACGCCCGCAGTCGACGCTCCGTAAACCTTCATCGCCATCAGATGCGTGGATGCAAGCGTGAACACACCGCGATTGCGGAAAGTTTCAAGAATGACGACGCCTAGCGCGCCGCCCTCTTCCGGGTCGGTCGCGCGTCCGAGCTCGTCCATCAGGACCAGCGAGTCGGGTGTGGCGTGGTCGAGCATCGATCGAATCGCCAATATGTGCGCGGAAAACGAGCTGAGGCTTTCCTGGATGGACTGGTGATCGCCGATGTCGGCCAGGACTTGATCGAAGAGCGGGAACTCCGCTTCGGTCGCGGGCACCGGCAGCCCAGCATGGGTCATCAACGCGAGCAGGCCCGCGGTCTTCAACGTCACCGTCTTTCCGCCCGTGTTGGGACCGCTGATCAACAAGGTACGTTGTTCGCCTTCGAGCGAGAGAGACACCGGCACCACGCTCTTGCGCTGCTGCCGGAAGATATCTTCGAGCAACGGATGGCGAGCCTCGCGCAAGATGAGCCGCCGCGCACCATCCGGGCTTAGACGAGGAACCACGCACCGAAAGTCCAGCGCGAACTCGGCTTTGGTGAAGAGCAGCTCCAATCGGCCTAACGCGGCGACAGTCGCTGCAATCGGTGCAGCGTGTTCCCGCAGGCGTGAGGTGAACTCGCGCAGCAACCGGTGTATCTCGCGGAGCTCCTCCTCGCGCAACCGCACCAGCTCATTGTTCAGATGGATGGTCTCGAGCGGTTCCACGAAAACGGTGGCTCCGCTGCCGCTCGATCCATGGATGACGCCATCCACCCGCCGTTCGCGCCCGGTCACGACCGGCACAACAAAGCGGTCATTACGGATGGTTACGAAGTCTTCCTGCAGCGTGCCGTCTTCGTGATGCGAGCGCAGGAAGCGCGCGAGCGAATCCTCAATCAGGCGGCGTTGTTTCTCGGCATCGCGACGCAGCCGGCCGAGCATCACGCTTGCATCGTCGGCCAGCGATCCATCCGGAAGGATCTTGCCGCGAAGCTGCACGGCCAGCTCGCGCAGATCGGCAATTGCCGAGGCATGCGCGGCCAGGCGTGGGAACTTTTCCCGAGCGGACAGCAGCAGTGAGCGTGCTTCGGACGCGAGTTCGAGAAGCCTCGCCAGCTCCAAAATCTCACTGGCTTCGAGCGACGCCCCTTCTATCTTCAGGCGCGCTACGGCAGGCGCGGGATCGGTGCTGAGATCGAAACGGAGGCGAATCGCGGCGCCGCGCGAAGCGGGTTGCGGCTGCGACGACACGCGGAGATAGTCGATCGCCTCCGCAACATCGGCTAAAGCAGTTTCGATCGCGGGTCGATCCGACACAGGCGCGATAGCCGCCAGTTCCGCCCGCCCGAGCGGGCTGCGCAGATACCGCGCGAGCACGGCGCGCAAGGCCTCGAATTCAAGTACGGGTTCGGCGTGCATTGCGATTCTGATTGGAATAAGCCTTTTCGATCACTTCGCGCGTTCCCTCCGTGATGCGATAGTGATCCAATTCTGACCGGCGCACCCATTCGGCGCGGCTGACGTCGTCCCCCGCTCGCAGCGCACCACCGACCACTTTGCAGATGTAATCCGCGAGCACATAGTGATACTCGACCTTCCCCTGCGCGTCGCGCATGATGCGCTCGAAGATTTCAAATCTGCTCACCGGCCGCACACGCAGCCCGGTTTCCTCCAGAATCTCACGGCGGACCGCATCCTCCAGCGTTTCGCCTGTTTCCACCAGGCCACCTGGCAGAGACCAGAATCCTTTGAGCGGTTTCCCGCCACGTTCCACCAGCAAAATGGGTCCGCGCCGTCCGGAAGCCGTAAAGATGAGCGCTCCCACCCCCAGCAAAGGGTGTTTAGGGTACCTTCGGCGCATATGGCACGGCCCCTTTCACTCCGAGGCGGATGCGATAGATGGCAGTGCGTGCCGTCACGTACAGAGACGACAAATCCCCGTCGCCGAACGTCAAATTGGAAGGCGTCTGCGCTAGTTGAATGTTCTTGAGCAGCTCCCCGCGCGGTGAATACACGTAAAGTTCTTTCGCCGCAACGTAGAGATTTCCTTTTTCGTCAGTTCGTAGTCCGCCGGGCACGCCCTCCACCTTGGCGATAAAGACACGCTCATTCGAAGCCGTGCCATTTCCGGCTAGATCTATGACGCGAATATTGCGCGCGTCCGCATCCGCCACGTACAGCAAACGGCCATTGGGGGAGAGCGCCACGCCGCGAGGACGGGTCTTCCATCGCGCCACGGCTTCCACTTCCCCGCCAGTCTTGACGTGAAAAACTCCGTAGAAATCCAGCTCACGCACGTCCTGCTGATTGCCGAAGGCTGGATCGGTAAAGTAAACGTTGCCATCGCGCCGCACCACGATATCGGCGGGCGCATTCAGCCGCTTGCCTTCAAAGCGCGCCGCGAGCACGTCTACCTTGCCGTTCTTGGCCGTTCGCGTAACGCGCCGTTCGCGAAACTCGCAAGTGTAGAGCCTGCCTTGCTCGTCGTAAGCGTTGCCGTTCACTCCGCCAGCGCGGCTTCCCAAATCCGAGACGCCTTTGCCCGGAACGAACTTGTTCAGCCGGTCGGTGACTGTATCGCTGAACAGCAGAAAGCCTTCCAGGGACCAGGCCGGTCCTTGCGCGTAGTGCAGATCCTTGGCGACGGTCTCGACCTGGATATTCGAGAAATCCTGCGCCAGAATGGCATTCGCAAAGAGCAGAGCGACTGGGAGATTCACGACTTCACTAGAAACTATATCGAATCGAGAGCAGGCCGTAGCTATTGCGATGGTACTGGCCCAGGAAATCGGTCATGTCACCGCGAATCCAAGCCCAGCCCCCCGTGGCACGCCAGTGCTGCCCGATGCCTTGAGAGTATTCGAAACGAACGAAGGAGCCCGCGGCGCGAATAGCCGCCTCCACGGCCAGGCTGCGGTTGACGTCGATGGTCAAGCCCGCGCGGCCTACAAAGGAGCGAGCGAACCCCCGGTCGGGCGCGAATTGGAGCGGATTTCCGGAAGAGCGCGTCGCGGCTTCGCCGGCGTAGCCTCCAACAAAAGACCACTCCTTCACCTGCCGCTCGAGTTGAATCACATAGAGCCAGTACTGGTCCGTGTCCGGCGTGGAGGATGTGAAGTACGCGGCTTCTCCCTTGATCGTGAACCAAGTGAGCGGAACGGCAGCATCGCCTCCATACAGCCGAAGCTGCGGGTAGTATCGCTGCAACGCAACCGACGAAGCGAGAGGATTGAAGGTCGCGGAAAATAACGGCAGGTTGTTATAGCCGTCGAAGAAGCACAACGAATATTCATAGCCTGAGCCGACGTGATTCCAGCGCGCGCCATACTGCGAGCCGCCGGGGTAGCGTGCTCCGGCGTCAACGATTGAGATTCCTGCGGCCTCGGGAGGTAGGGCGGTCCAGCGCTGGTTCAATAACGGAGTGCGGCTAGGGGTGAACCATGGTTGCCACACGAGATCAATCGTGTCGCCGCCGGATTCGTACGTGACGCGGGTCGCGGCGACGCCTAGAAAATCGCTATCCACGACACTGCTCAAATAATCTCCGGGCGCGAAGCGGTCCGTGGGCGTGAGAATGTCGGTCTTACCCCAGCGAATGAACTGGCGGCCGATCTCCGCGGTGAACTTGCTCTTGTGGAGCCGGGCGCTTAAGCGCCGCACGGAAAATGCGGGTCGCAGGATGCCGCGATCGTCGAGGTCCACAGAGTCGTCGCGCGCTGTTTGACGGTGCGAATCCGTGCGTGTATCGAACGATCCAGCCAGCGTGAACCAGGGCGTGAACTTGTAGGAAGCCTCCCACCGAAGCAGTATGGAATCGACCGCAACGGAGCTGTCATTGGGTGCGCTCTGCGGATAGAACACGGCCTCGTTTTCGAGGAAGCCGCGCTGGTCGAAGTTCTGGGCGAGGAAACTTAGCGCGAGCAGAGCCGCGGGGCTCATAGGTCGCGCCGGAGCGCTTGTAACGTAAACTCGTCGTCGCTGACGGGCAGATTGTAATCGACCTTATCGTATTTGAGCGTGGTGCGACTGTTCCGCGGCATGTCGAAGACTTCGGTCAGACGCGCCGTCCAGATGCCTTTCACCTGCTCATAGTCCTTGTACTCGATCACGCGTACCAGGCCCTTCTTGTTGTAGGCTTCGATTCTGACAAAAGTGTAGTTGTCTTTCTTGATCCAGAAATACGAGTACGCGTACTGCGAGGACTTGCGCGGACGGGACTCTATCTTCCAGGCTCCGTTCTCTTCGCTCAACAACTTGTAGTCGTATTGATCGACGTCGCGCTCTTCTAGATCTTCAAAACTGAAATCGGTTCCGAAGAAGCGCGTGGAACGGTCCTGGAGCGCGATCCTCTGATCCCGTCCAATTTCGGGGCGCCACATCCATTGATCGCTGGCTCGATCGGGATGGTTGACGATGAGCAGGCCTACGCCCTTCACTTCGGCGGGCGCTGTGAAGCGAAGAATGGCCTTGCTGTTGCCGAAGTCGCCAATGCGCTGATAGGTCCAGCGTTTGGTGGCAACACGGTTACTGCCGCCGGTTACTTCGAGCGTTCCTTCGTAGCGCTGGGACTTGGAGTGCTGGCGTTTCTGGACCTCCTGGATGATCTGGCGTGGGTCCTGGGCCTGGGCGGTGGCGGCGGCCAGCAGCAGAGTGAGAGTTGTACCTAGACTATTCATACTCCAAAGCCTCCACCAGCGATCCTCGCACGGCGCTCTCGGCTGGCCCGAGCGCCGCAAGCAACGCCGCACCCAAAATCACCGGCGCGAGCGCCACCGCGATGGTGAACGGGTAGGCGTAGCCGAGATCGATACCGATCAGGTCCCGCCGGGCGATTTCCACGCTGTAATAAAGCTGGATCGCTCCCAATGTCAAACCCAGGACCAGCCCAATCGCGCCGATGGAGGCAGCTTCCATCCAGATGGTGTGCCGGATCTGGCGCCGCAATCCACCCACGGCTTGCAGCACACCCAGCTCCCGCCGGCGATCCGTGATCGATACGGTGAGAGCGTTCACGATGCCCAGCACAGCTACAAGCACCGCAACGGCAATCTGCACATAGGTTAGACCGAACCACTGATCCGTTAGTTTCGTGATGTAATCCCGCACATCCTGATTGGTAAGTACGAACAGGCGCTGCCGTGAGCCGTACAAGTCCAGGATGCTTTGGCGCACGCGCGCCTCATCCGCTCCGTGCTTCAGATAGATGCGGAAGACGTTGACGGAATCGTCGTTCCACGCATGCATGAAGACGTCGCGCGACATCAGGAGGCTGCCCTGTTGGTCGGAGAAATCACGCACGAGACCGGCAATGGGCAAGCGCAGGATCCCGGACGGTGTGGGAATTTCCAGGATTTCGCCCAGGTGCGCCCCATGCAGGCGGGCGAAGTTCTCAGACGCCATGACGCCATGTCCCGCGGCGGTCTCCTGATACATGGTTTTGGGATCGCCTTCAATCGCCGGCAAAAGAGCGTGGCGCTGCAGCCCGCCAACGTCGGTCGCGACAATCATGATCGGTGCTCCCTTGACAGGTACGCGCACGGTGCGAACCAGTTGCACCTCGCCAACGCCGTCGACAGCCCGCAGCCCGGCCGCGAGTGACGCGGGAAACGTGAAGCTGCGCTCAGAGATGTTCTGCGCAGTGGTAATGAACAGGTCGGGGCTCAACGCGATGTGGAGCCAATCGGCGATGGAATTGTAACTGGCGCGAGCCAATCCACCCAGCGAAATAACGAGCGCAAGCGAAAGCATCAGGGCGGCAACCGTCCCCGACGTGCGTCTGGGCGCTTGGATCAAGCTATCTGCCGCGAGAGTTCCTTCTACCGGCCGCATCCTTGCGAGCAAGGGTCGCAGCAGTTGCGATAGCCATAGAGACAGCGCGGGCGAAAGCAAGACCGCAGCGAGCACAGCGAGAAGGTAGCCCGCGTAGAACACGATGCCGATGCGGCTATAGGCAAACGCACAGACGGCGCCGGCCGCGCAGGCAATCGCCCAGTTCCTCCGGGCGCGGTTTTCTCCCTCGCTCAGTGCCTGGTATTTACCCTTCTGAAGAGCCTTTACGGGATCCACGCCGGCCGCATTGCGCGCGGGAATCACTGCAGCTATCAGACTGGTGACCACGCCCATCGCGACCGCGACGCCGACCAATCTTGGGTCCAGGACGACATCGCCCGCGCTCTGCGCTACGCCATAGACATTCGAGAGCAGGCCGCCGATATAGCCCGCCATGCCTCGAGCCATCAGCAGGCCGAACAAGACACCCACCAGCGTCCCGGCGAGCCCGGTGATGGCACTTTCTACGAGAAACAAGGTGCGGATCTGCCCCCGCATCGCGCCTAAGGCTCGCAGAATGCCGATTTCAGACCGCCGCTGCGTCACCGCGATCGCGAAGGTGTTGTAGATGATGAACATGCCAATGAACAGCGCGAACAGGCTGGTGATGTTTGAAGCCAGCGCATAGATTCGCGATGTGGCTTCGAACTGCTGTCCGCGCGAGTTGGGTGGTTCGATTTGAAATCCCGGCCCAAGCGCCGCTTGCAGTTTCTGAGTGGCGGCATCCAGCGTGACGCCGTCTTCGAGCGCGATATCGATGCGGTCAAACTTGCGCCCCCGTCCGAATACCTTCTGGGCCGCATAGATGTCCATGATGGCCAGGTTGCCGCCGAAAGCGCTGGCTAGGCCGCCCGGCTTCATCACGCCGCGCACGGTGAACACCTGATCGCCCGCCATGGTCTGCATCGGTATGTGGCTATTCAGGGATAATCCGTTTTGGCTGGCGAATGCTTTCGTTACGATCAGAGAATCCGGTTGCGCCAGGAAAACCATCGGATCGTCGATGGACTCATCGGCGTCTTCCAAATCGTACTTGCGCAGGTTGCGATCGCCGAGCATGTCGACGCCCAAGATCAGGAGATTGCCCCCGCCCGCGGAGACGGTCGATTCGATCACAGGCGCTGCGGCACGAACCTCCGGGAGATCGCGCACCTTGTCCAGAACATCCTCGTCGAACCCAGCTTCTCCCGCGGATATCTGCAACTGAGTGGATCCGGCGATTCGGTCGATGGTTTCGTGAAAGGCCGCAAGCACGCTTTGATTGGCGGTGTGCATGCCTACGAATACGGCCACGCCCAGCACGATGCCCGCCATGGTCAGCAGGCTCCGCAGCAGGTGCTTGCGGGCGTACGGCCAACTGATGAGGCGCAGCAGAATCATCGGCGGATGTCCTCGCTGATTTTGCCGTCTCGAATGTGGATGGTGCGCGGACAACTTTCGGCCACGGCCTTGTCGTGAGTCACCACCAAAACAGTCGCGCCCAGGCGGTCGTGCAGATCGTGAATCAGCTTGAGGATATCGGAGCCGGTCGCGGAGTCGAGGTTGCCCGTCGGTTCGTCGGCCAGCAGCACGGGAGGATAAATACTGAGCGCCCGAGCGATGGCGACGCGCTGCCGCTCGCCGCCGGAGAGTTCATCCGGCAGGTGATCCTTGCGAACGTTGAGGCCAACTAGATCGAGGAGTTCGTTCGCTCGCTCCGCAATCTTCTTGCGCGGCCATCCGCGCAGGTGCAGCGGCAGGGACACATTTTCCAGGCAGGAAAGAGTCGGGAGCAAGTTAAAGAATTGAAAGATGAACCCGATCTTGTCTCGCCGCACCCGGGTCAGATCGTCGTCATTCAACCGGCTTAACGCCGCGCCGTCCAGCTCGATTTCCCCACCCGTCGGCCGATCCAACCCTCCAATCAGATTCAGCAGCGTCGATTTTCCGGAGCCCGATGGACCGACGATAGACGTCATCTCCCCGCGCGCAATGGAGAGATCGACGCAGTCGAGCGCCGTCACCTTACGCTTGCCGTCAAATTGTTTGGAGACTCCCCGAAGAACGATCACTTAATTCACGAGCACCCAATTCCATCATAGGTCGCCATGCAAGAATCGATGGATATATGCGCATCGGCGTGGATGCTGGCGGCACGTTTACGGACTTCGTGGTGCTTCACGACGACGGGCATCTGGAAACATTTAAGCTTCGATCCAATCCGCGCACACCGGCGAAGGTGATTTTAGCCGGTCTGGAGCAGGCGGCTGGCGGACGCCGGGTTGACGTCGTGCACGGATCCACCGTGGCCACGAACGCTCTGCTCGAACGCAAGGGCGCGCGGACTGCTTTCGTGACCACTGCCGGATTCGAGGATCTGCTGGAGATCGGCCGCCAGAATCGGGCGGAGCTCTACAATCTCCGGCCGCCGCCGCGCCGCCTTCTAGTCGGTCGCGAGCTTTGTTTTGGCGTCGAGGAGCGAGTCGATCATGATGGCGCCGTGATCCGCAAACCCTCCGCTGCCCAATTTAAGAGACTGACAGAGAAACTGCGGCGCGCTCGAGTCCGCTCCGTAGCGATCTGTTTTTTGCACGCCTATCAGGACGCGTCCCACGAACGCGCGGCCGCGAAGACACTGGCACGCGAAGGAGTGTATCTCTGCGCCTCGCATGAGATTAGTCCCGAGTTTCGCGAGTATGAGCGCGCCTCCACCACGGTTGTGAACGCGTACGTGGGTCCTTTGATGGAAGCTTACCTGGGCGAACTCTCGCGGGCCCGGCAATTCCGCATCGCCGTCATGCAGTCGAACGGCGGATTTTTGGCCGCTC
>Ga0070734_10006102_pt1 | contig 10289 bp, 11 predicted proteins | sample Coa_R1_8_FD_66444 | JGI IMG/M metagenome (GOLD analysis project Ga0070734, IMG submission 66444) | Surface soil microbial communities from Centralia Pennsylvania, which are recovering from an underground coalmine fire - Coalmine... | ecosystem: Environmental > Terrestrial > Soil > Unclassified ... | reverse complement strand
TGAGAGATAGTTCACAGCCGGAAGGCTGAACTGAGGGAGAGGTTTTTCGTCTGAAAGCCCGTAGCGTCCCCCGCGCTGCCGGGAAATACGTCAAATGGAATGGAACGTGACAACGACCGGCAAGGTGAAGCAGTGGACGCTAATGAACAAATCGTCCTTTTTTCCGTCTTTATAGGCAGGGAACTGCCCATCACTGGAGTCGAAGATGTCCGTTATGGGGATCACAATGCACGCTGACACGACGCTCGTGCAACGCGCTCAGGCCAATGACCGGGCGGCTTTCAATGAAATCGTGCTGCGGTATAAGAATAAAGTGTACAACTTTATTTTCCGCATGGTACATAGCGCGCTGGATGCGGAAGACTTGACCCAGGAGACGTTCGTTCGCGCCTATCTCAGCATCCGCTCGTTCCAGAGCCGCGCCAGCCTGAATACCTGGCTGTTTCGGATTGCGACCAACCTGTGCATCGACTACAGCCGCAAGAACAAAAAGACGCAGGGCATGGTGACCTCGCTCTCCGTCGAGAACGAGGACGAGGAAGAAGAGACCCAGCGCGACATCCCGGATGTCGCCTTCGACCCGCAGCGCCTGCTGCTGAACAAAGAGTTGGGAACCGCGCTGAATACGGCACTGCGGGCGCTGCCGGAAAAATTGCGGACGGTCGTGCTACTCTATGATATTGAGGGCTTGCCCTACGATGAGATCGCCTCGATTGTGGGCTGCCCGCTGGGAACGGTGAAGTCGCGCCTGTTCAATGCGCGCTCGGCCCTGCGCGATAAGTTGTCGCCCTATTTAAGCGGAAGGATTTGATCCCGGAAGCCGGGAGCTTTCTGTGGAATATACACAACAGGATACATTACAGAGGCGCGAAGCGCAAAGCCGTCGTGCCCATGTTCGTGAACGAGCCTTGCCATCGCTCACAGGATTGGACAGTATTCAAATGATGCCCTCGAACGCTACAATAGATCCGGTTTGCCGGGAGACGCAGTCGCTTCTCTCCGACTACCTGGACAATACGCTCTCGGCCCGATCGGTCTGGGAGGTGGAGAAGCATCTGGCGACCTGCGCGGAGTGCACGGAGTATGCACAGACCCTGCAGCAGACGGTGGACTTGCTTCACAACGCGGAGCGCTTCGACACGAGCGACGACTTTATGTCGAAGCTCCACGCCCGTCTGGATGGACTGGAGCCGGAGCCGATGCGCCGCACCAATCCCTTCGCCGGCCTGCGCGACTGGCTGGCGGGAGTGCGTGACGGCCTGTATGCGCGCCGCGTGCCTGCCCTCAGCCTGGGCATGGCGACACTGGCGATGGCGCTGATCCTGATCGTAAACCGCCCGATGACTCCTGGCCCGGAGCAGGACACTTCTCAGCCGTCCAGCATTGTCGTGTCCCAAGATAGCGGCGATACGCTGTCACGCCACGTCGCGATGACGGCCAGCAATCCGTTCGACGACCCGGTCGCCGCCAAGCTGGAGGCGGAAGCTCCCAATGAAACCGTCGGTAAGGCGGTCAACTGAAGATGCGCAAGCTCTTTCAGGTGCTCGGCGGCCTGATCGGTCTGGCTCTGCTCCTGCCTCTCTCCGGAAAGGGACACTGTCAGCAGCAGCCTGGTCCTGTGGAGCGCCCTGTCCGCCCTCGGCTCGGCCAGAATACTCCGCGCGCCAACCCACCCAATCCGGGGCGGCTGGCGCCGGACAAGGACGTCATGGAGCTGCTCCGCAAGATGGTCCGTCCGACGGTCGAGTACGAGGGAACCCAGGAGACCGTGCTGTACGGTGCGACCACGCAGACCTCCGAGCAGACCATCCGGGGCGATTCCAAGGGGCATGTGCGGATCGATTTCCTCAGTCCGCCCAACGTGACCGGCGATGTCATGCTGATCGCGCCGGGAGTGTTTCACAACTACCACAAGAGCAGAAATCTGGATGAGATGGCGAGCTGGCCGACGGAGTGGAACGATCAAGAGAAGCGTATGCTGGAAGCGATCCGGCAGGGCGTGGTCACGGTGCGCAAGACAGGGGAGGAGCAGATTGCCGGACGCAGTGCGGTGATCGTCGAATTCAGCCTGCGGGCCAACGGCGTCGTCGAGCGCAAGTTCTGGATCGATCCGGAGACGGGTATCCAGCTTAAGATCGAAAAGCATAACCTCCGTGGCATCCTGATTTCACAGACGACCATGAAATCGCTGGTGATCGGGCCGGAGGCCAGGGTCCTCCCGCAGGACTTCGAGGCGAAATTTCCCGGTGCTAGCCGCACGCCGCTCTTTCCCGCCGGCAGCGCGCCGTTTCGCACCGTGGCGGAGGCGCAGGGGCGATTGCTGTTCCACGCGCTGGAGCCGGCGAACCTGCCTGCCGGTTTTCAACTCGATGGCGTCTGGATCTTCGGCGGCGATGGCAATCCGAAGCAGCGGACCCTGCTGATGCGCTATACCGATGGCGTTGCCACCTTCAGCCTGTTCGAGCGGCTCGCGCCGCTAAAAACGCCCGAGATCCCCCTGCCCCGCAGCTTTCGGAATAATCTGCAGAGCTGGCTCAAAGGCTCCCCCGACGGCACCATCCACATCCAGTTCATCGGGCACCTCACGGCGGAGCAAGCGGAAGCTATCTTCAACTCCCTCCACTAGCATCCCTGTACAACTCCTCGATCCGGCTCCGCAAAACGTGGTAGAGGGACGCCTGCGTCTCCTGGATGCGCGGAATGTAGTCCGAGCGCGCCACCAGGATATGGTCGGCAAGGCGTTCGCGCAGGATCTTTCCGCCATCATACCCCAGGATCGCCACCGTAAGCAGCCCCCGCCGACGTGCCTCCGCCAGCGCCGCCAGAATATTCGCCGAGCCGCCGCTGGTCGAGAAGCCGATTGCCACGTCCGCAGGCTGAGCGTGCGCGATCAACTGGCGCACAAAGATCGCCTCGCTGCCGATGTCGTTGGCGATGGCCGTGATGTTGGCCGCTTCTTCTGCCAGGGAGAGGGCAGGTAGCGGTGTGAAACCGGAGGGAGGCGTGAGGCAGTCCGCGACCAGGTCGTTGGCATCGGTAGCGGAGCCGCCGTTGCCGAAGGCGAGGAGCTTGCCGCCCTGCGATAGCCGGTTTCGGATCGCCAGGGCGGTCTCCGCGAGGGCCTCGCTCTCGGTCTCTGCGGACGCAGCCCGGATGCGGTTCACTTCGTCTGCCTTCTGCAGCATCGAGCCCTGTACCTGCGCGACCACCGCCTCCAATGGCTGCTCCTGCTTGCCCAAAAAGGGGTAGAGGAACGCGGAAGCGCCGATATCGTGGCCCTGCTCCCGGTGCTCGAAGTACACATGGACCGTCTCCCAGAGCACATGGTAGAGCACCTCGAAGACTTCCTGACAGACGAAGGGATCGCTATCGGGAGGGGCAAAGGCATAATCCGCCATCTCGCCCGCCAGGGCAAAGGTGAGCGCGCCCCGCTTGCGCGCCTCCTGAAGCGCCCGTATAACCGGGGAATCCTCCGGCGACGGCTCGAAAGCGAACCCCATTACCATGTCCTGGGGCTGCACCAGGAGGGGCATTCGGACCTCGAAATCCGGCCCTAAATTCAGTGCAGGGAGGGCGCGCTTGCCGACGATGATGGGATGAATAAACTCCACGGCGACATGCTGCGCGTCGGTCGCCGTCGCGCCCTGCCCGAAGGCCAGCAGCCGCCCACCCGCCAGGAACCGCCGGGACATCTCCTGGCAGGCCCGCGCCAATCGGGGAGCCTCCGCTCGGAAAAACGCTTCAAAGATCGGATTGCGTCGGAGGAGGTCTTGCCTGCACCGCGCGGCCAGCGTCTCCCTAGCCTCCATGGTTTCACCTTTTAACATATCCGGGGCAGCGGGTCGCCGATCAGCATATCGATCATGCGGGTCCCGCCGAACTGCGTATGCATCAGCACCATGCGCGCCGGCTCTTCGCGAACTTCCCCGATGAGGGCGGCCTCTTCCCCGCCGGGAACGCTCCTCAGCGCCTCCAGGGCCGCTTCGGCCCGATCCGGCGCGACGACCGCCAGGAGTTTGCCCTCATTGGCGACATAGAGCGGGTCGAGGCCGAGGATCTCGCAAGCGCCCTGCACCACCTCCCGAACGGGCAATGTCTCCTCCCGGATCACAATGCCATAGCCGGTGTCGCGGGCCAGTTCATTCAGCACCGTGCCCACCCCGCCCCGCGTCGGATCGCGCATAAAACGCAATCCCGGCCCTGCCGCCTCTTGAAGCGCCTTTGTCAGCGGCGTCAATGCCAGCGTATCCGAAAGGACTTCCGCCTCCAGTTCCAGGTTGCCCCGTGCGATCAGGATAGCGATGCCGTGGTCTCCCAGCGTCCCGGAGCAGAGGATCTGATCGCCGGGGCGCACGGAGGTTGCAGAGAGCGACAGGGCGGGGTCCACCACACCGACCCCGGTCGTAACGATATAGAGGCCGTCGCCTTTGCCGCGTTCGACCACCTTGGTATCCCCTGTCGTGATGGCGACCCCGGCCCGCTTCGCCGCAGCGGCCATCGCCTCCAACTCCCGGCGGAGGATGGCGGTCTCCAGGCCCTCCTCCAGAATAAAGGCGACGGAGAGGCCGAGCGGCGTCGCCCCGGAGACGGCCAGATCGTTCACCGTGCCGTTGACCGCCAGTTCGCCGATAGAGCCCCCCGGAAAGCGGAGGGGGTGGACCACGAAGGCGTCCGTCGTCAGCGCCAGCCGCAGCCCGCCGCACACCAAGGTCGCCGCATCGGCCAGCGGGGCCAGCGCCGGGTTATCGAAAGCCGGCAGGATCAGGCCCTCGATGAGCTTGTGGGTCGCCTTCCCTCCCGCACCATGGCTCATATCGATGCGCTCCGCCGTAAAGGCCGGCGCCCGGCGGCGGGGCGGCGCTTCGACAGGAGGCGTCTGCGTCTCACGCGCTTCGATCATGATCCCGCTCCCGATACCGTTTCCACCTGGAGCGGGATTACATTTTCGCGCTCCATCGCTCTCCGTCCGAAATTGAAGTAGGCGGCGCACGCGCCCTCCGAGGAGACCATCAGCGCTCCCAGGGGGTGCTCCGGGGTGCAGGCCGTGCCGAATACCTTGCACTCCCAGGGCTTGAGGACCCCCTTCAGCACCTCACCGCACTGGCAGGCTTTCGGGTCCGCCACCCGCAGACCGGGCGAGCCAAAGCGCACTTCCGCGTCGAAATCCGCATAGGCGGCGGAGAGCTTCAGCGCCGACTGCGCGATAAATCCCAGCCCCCGCCACTCGAAATAGGGGCGCAGTTCAAAGACCTCCGCCATGCACTTGAGCGCCTGCAGGTTCCCCTCCCAGGGCACGCTCCGTGTGTACTGGTTCTCCACCTCGCAGCGCCCCTCGGCCAGTTGGCGCATCAGCATCAGGATGGACTGCAGCAGGTCCAGCGGCTCGAACCCGGCGACCACGACGGGCTTGCCGTAGTCCTGGGTGATAAACGAATAGGGACGGCAGCCGATGACGGTAGAGACGTGCCCCGGCCCGATGAAGGCGTCGAGGCGTAGCTCCGGTGAGTCGAGCAGCGCACGTACCGGCGGCACAATGGTGACATGGTTGCTGAAGACAGAGAAGTTGGTAAGGCCCTCCTTGCGGGCGCGCATAAGGGTCAGTGCGGTGGAGGGAGCGGTCGTCTCAAACCCGATGGCGTAGAAGACCACCTCGCGCTCCGGGTTCTCCCTGGCGAGGCGGAGCGCATCCAGCGGGGAGTAGACCATGCGAATGTCGGCCCCTCTCGCCTTCACCTCCAGCAGCGTGCCCTTCGAGCCGGGAACGCGCATCATGTCCCCGAAGCAGGTGAAGATCACTTCCGGGCGCTCGGCGATGGCGATGCCTTCGTCCACGCGCCCCATCGGCAGCACACAGACCGGGCAGCCCGGCCCATGCACCAGCTCGACCGGCGCTGGAAGCAGGTCTTTGATCCCGTGCCGGTAGATGGTGTGGGTGTGCCCGCCGCAGATCTCCATGATCTTGTAGCGCCGACCGGCGCGCGCCAGCGCGGCGATCTCCGCCGCGACCGCCCGCGCCAGGGCCGCATCTCGAAACTCATTGACATACTTCACCGAAACCCTCCTCGCTTCCAGGCGCTCTCGGGCCTTGCCTACTCGATCCGGGAGCCGTGCAGCTCTTCCAACTCCTGCTGGTAGGCCGCGCCGATCTCCTCCAGCGCCTGCAGCGTCCGCTGCGCCTCGGCCTCGTCGATCTTGGACATGGCGAAACCGACGTGGATGAGGACCCAGTCGCCGATCTGCACCGCGCCTTCGCCCTCATCCAACAGGCCGATATTCACATTTCTCCGCACCCCGCTGATCTCGGCCTTCGCCAACTGCAGGTCTGCGTCCACGATCTCCACGATCCGCCCCGGTATCGCCAGGCACATTGCCGATAGCCTCCTAAAATGATGGGTGTTCCAGATAGTCGTACCAGGCGTCCATCCCCGCGCCGGTGCGGGAAGAGAGATAGAAGACGCGCGCCTGCGGCGCAACCTGGCACAGCGCTTGCTCCAGCGCCGCCCTGTCGAAGCCGACCGCCTCCGCCAGATCCATCTTGGTCACGAGGACGACGTCCGCATTGCGAAAGATGACGGGGTATTTGAGCGGCTTGTCTTCACCCTCCGTGACGGAGATCAGCACGACGCGCTGATCCTCGCCTAAATCGTAAGCGGATGGGCAGACCAGGTTGCCCACGTTCTCGATGAAGAGGACCTTCAACGCGGACAGGTCCAGTTTCTCCATAGCGCGGGCGACCATGCTCGCCTCCAGGTGGCAGTAGCCGCCTGTGGTGATCTGGACCGCAGGCGCGCCGGAGCGGCGCAGCCGTTGGGCGTCGTTGTCGGTCTGGAGATCGCCCACAATTACGCCCATGCCGATCCGAGGGTACAGGTCGATTAAGGTGCGCTCCAGCAGCGCGGTCTTCCCGGACCCCGGCGAGGAGACGATATTGATTACGCGCAGGCCCGCGTCCTGGAAGCGGCTGCGGTTCTGCGCTGCCAGCTCCGCGTTGCGCCCCAGTATCGCCTCGCCGATCTCAACCGTCCAGCGCTCCGGCATTCGCTCCATCGCTCTCTCCCTCTACAGATAGCTCCACGTAGGCTATCTCCAGTTCGCGCCCCTGCCGTACCTCGGTATCCACGCCGTTGCAGTCCGGGCACGTATACCAGTAGCCGTCTATCGTATATTCACGGGCGCAGGCCGGGCAGTAGATCCGCAACGGGACATACTCTACCTCAAGCGCGGCTTCCGCTGCCGGAGTGCCCTCGCGCAAGACCTCGAACGCAAACTCCAGGGCGTCCGGGACCACGCCGGAGAGAGCGCCCACCCGCATCCCCAGCTTATGGATGCGATCCGCGCCCTGCCGACCGGCCCACTCCAGGGCGATATCGAGCGTGCTCTGCATGATGCCTACTTCGTGCATGCAACCTACCCCATCCGGTTCGCCAGCGCCGCCTGGCCCAGGCACAGCCCACCGTCGTTGGTCGGCACACGCCGGTGTCGATAGACCGTGAAGCCCTGCTGTGCCAACAACTCTCCGGTAAGCCCCAATAAGAGCCGGTTCTGAAATGTGCCGCCGGAGAGCGCTACGGCGAGAGGTCCGCCGCCGGTCGGAGGCGCTGCCTCGCGGATCCGGCAACATGCCGCCGTGACCAACTCCGCCACGGTGAGATGGAACCGGGCGGCGATCTCCCCGACCGGCCTGCCCGCAATTCTATCCTCTACCACTCCGGTAAGAATACCCTCCGTTTCGATCATCCAGCATGGAGCCGGTTGCGCGTCGTCTCCTATTTCCTGCTCACCGGCGCGCAATTGGAACGGATAGCCCTGTTTTACCGGACAGGAAGCCGCCAGTTCCAGTTCAATGGCCGCCTGCCCTTCGTACGTAGTCTGCCGGCTGCCGGGTACGCCGACCAGGGCGGCGACCGTATCGAAGAGGCGACCGGCGCTGGAGGTGAACGGCGTGTTCAGCCGGTGCTCCAAGAGGCGCGCGATCAGCCGGACATTGCGCTCCCCGGCCCACTCCACCGGCGGGAGCGGAAGGCTGAGCGCTCCCTCTTCGCCATAGAGGCGCACCAACTGTGCCAGCGCCATGCGCCAGGGCTGCCGGATGGCGGCCTCGCCGCCGGGCAGGGGAAGGTACTCCAGATGCGCCCGCCGCGCAAACCCCTCCGCAATGCTGCCCACGAAAAACTCCCCGCCCCAGATCGCCCCATCCGTGCCGTAGCCGGTCCCATCCAGCGCCACGCCGATAACGCGCTCCGCATCGGGCCGCTCGTTGTCCGCCAGGCAGGCGGCGATATGCGCGTGGTGGTGCTGGATGCCGATGACCGGCATTCCGGCCTCCTCCTGCTCGCGGGCATACTGCGTGGACAGGTAGTCGGGATGCAGATCGCAGGCGATCCGCTCCGGCTGGACGTCGAACAGCCGGGAGAAGTGTTCGATGCCCTCCCGGAAGGAGCGCAGGGTCTCGTAGTTCTCCAGGTCCCCGATATGGTGGCTGAGGAACACATGGTTCTCTTTTGCCATGCAGAATGTGTTCTTCAGTCCGCCTCCGCACGCCAACAGATGTCGCTCGAAGCGGCCTGCCACCCTCAGCGGCGCGGGCGCGTAGCCACGTGACCGCCGCAAGGGCGTGACCGTCCCGCCATCCATCCGGGCTACGCTGTCATCGCAGCGCATATGGATCGGGCGATTGTGCATCAAGAAGTAGTCTGCGATCCCGCCTAACTGCGCGCGCGCCTCTTCATCCCGATAGGCAATCGGCTCGTCCGACCGGTTGCCGCTCGTCATCACCAGCGGCATGCCTGCGTCCTGCAGCAGCAGGTGATGGAGCGGCGTGTAGGCCAGCATGACGCCAAGCGTCTTCTGGCGCGGAGCCACCCCCTCCGCGACCCCGGCATCCTCCCGGCGTTCCAGAAGAACGATAGGCCGCGCCGCAGACGCCAGCAGGACTGCCTCTTCGGGTTCGATCCGGCACAGCGTGCCGGCCTGATCCAGGGTGAGCGCCATGAGGGCGAACGGCTTGTCCTGGCGCACCTTGCGCTCCCGTAGCGCCGTAACGGCAGACGTGTGAAAGGGATTGCAGGCGAGGTGGTAGCCGCCCAGCCCCTTCACGGCCAGGACCGCACCCTGGTGCAACAGCATGGCAGCCTGCCGGATCGCATCCTCCGCAGGGATCGCACGGCCCGACGGATCGCACAGTCGCACCTGCGGCCCGCAGCGCGGGCAGGCGTTGGGCTGGGCATGAAAACGGCGGTCGGCGGGGTCCTCGTACTCCCTCCGGCAGGCGGCGCACATGGGAAAGCCCGCCATCGTCGTCATGGCCCGGTCGTAGGGGACCGAACGCGTGATGGTGAAGCGCGGCCCGCAGTGGGTGCAGTTGATGAACGGGTAGCGGTAGCGCCTATCGGCGGGATCGAGAAGTTCACGGAGACAATCGGCGCAGAGGGCGACGTCCGGAGAGATAAGCGCGTGCTTCCGCTCCCCGGCATGGCTCTCCTCGATCCGGAACTCGCGTTCCGAGCGCACGACAACGGGTCTCCAGGTGACCCCCTCGACCACCGCCAGTGGGGGCGCTTCCGCCTCGATGCCTTGCAGGAATAAGTCCAGATCCTTCGGGCATCCCTCGACTTCAATATGGACGCCCTCCGCATCGTTACGCACCCATCCTGCGAGCTGATGACGTCGTGCCAGGGCGTAGACGAAAGGCCGAAACCCTACGCCCTGCACGATCCCGTGTACCGAAACCTCGCGTCTCTCGCGCGACGGGGCCTGCTTCATGGTATCCGTTCCAATGGCGTTCATCTCTCCGCTTCTACATCATCTTCATCTTGACATAGCGGGTCAGGTCGGGCACTTGCGAGAGCGCCACCACGACCGCCGCAGCCAGCAATCCGAAAACTAACAGACGTCCAAATTTCATTCCGTTTCACCTCCTTCCCTGATCAACTCCTCCACCATACGCACGGCTTCGTCCACTGCTGCCTCCACAGGTGCGCTCAATGCCATCACCACCTCGTCGCTCTCCACATCGGGCAGAAAAGCCGGCTCACAGGCCACCAGAAAGGTGCGGGCCGGCTGCGCGCCCATCGCCCGAGCCAGTGCCAGCACTTTGACCGGGTCCATGCCGTGCGCATCGAGCGTTACCGGGCTGTCCGGGGCGATCTCCGGCTCGATCAACGAGAGCGTGCCCGGCTTCTCCCCTCGGGCGGCGGCATCCACAAAGATAATGGTCTCATAAGGCTCCAGAAGCGCGTACACCAGGTCCATCCCACGGATGCCGTAGTCCACGACCTGTACGTGATCCG
>Ga0070734_10006101_pt1 | contig 10290 bp, 14 predicted proteins | sample Coa_R1_8_FD_66444 | JGI IMG/M metagenome (GOLD analysis project Ga0070734, IMG submission 66444) | Surface soil microbial communities from Centralia Pennsylvania, which are recovering from an underground coalmine fire - Coalmine... | ecosystem: Environmental > Terrestrial > Soil > Unclassified ... | reverse complement strand
CGCACACCTTCTTCGAAAGACTGGTTCCAGGAGACACCATGCACGATCGGCATCCAACGTCCGCCCGCCGGCGCGAAGTCCTGAAGGTGCTGCTGGCCGCCGGCCTCTCCGGCACCCGCGCATTGCCGGCGCATGCGGATACGAAGTTCCCCTCCCGTCCGGTGAAAATCATCGTGGGTAACGCGGTTGGATCCCTGGACGATATTCTGGCGCCCGAGATCGGCCCGAAGCTCACGGCCGCCACCGGCCAGCCGGTGGTCGTGGACAATCGGCTGGGCGCCGGGGCGTCATTGGCAGCGGACTACGTCGCCAAATCATTGCCCGACGGCTACACCCTCTTGTTGTGCGCCGACTCGGTGATGACTTTCAACCCATTCGTCTATCCGAAGCTGCCCTATGATCCAGCCCGCGATTTCCGCGCCGTGGCGATTATCGGAAAGGCATCTATGATGCTCGCCGTCAGTCCGACGCTGAACGTCAAGACGTTCTCCGAGTTTGTCCAGCTCGCCAAGGCGAAGCCCGAGCAGATCAACTACGGTTCAGCCGGTGTCGGATCGACCCTGCACATCGTCATGGAGCTCATCGCCAATCGGCTCGGCATTCAACTGACCCATGTCCCCTACAAGGGGCCGGCGCCCGCGATGCAGGCGCTGATGGTCGGGGAAGTAAGCGCCATGATCGTCGGCATGGCCGTCGGCATGCCGCAAGTGCGCGCCGGTCAGATCGTGCCGCTCGCAACCAGCGGGCCGCTCGGCAAGGCAACTTTTCCAAACTTGCCGGAGTTCAAGGACCAGCACCCGGATCTGGACGTGTCCACCTGGTTTGGCTTTTTCGCGCCGAGCGGCACGCCGCCAGATGTAGTCGCCCTGCTTAACGGCGAGATCAACACCTCGCTCGCGTCGCCAGACGTCCGCAAACGGCTGGCCGACTTCGGCATCGTGCCGCTGCCGAGCAAGCCAGCGGAGCTGGAGGCCGCCGCGCAGGCGGACCGGCAGCGGTACGGGCCGCTGATTAAAGGCCTGGGGTTGCTGAGCGAATAGGCTGGCAGCGAGAGGAGTGGCACGCCAGCCAAACCGTTATTTGGAGGGAAAAATACATGACCGATCCCATTCGCCCCACGAAGTTCGCCCACGTGGTCTACCGGACTCGGCGCTTCGACGCCATGGTTAACTGGTACCAGACGGTGTTCGGTGCGACCATCCAGTACCGGAACCCCGCGCTCGCCTTCCTGACTTACGACGACGAGCACCATAGGGTCGCACTGCTGAACCGCACTTCGCCGAAAACCCGATCGGCGTCCTGTACAGCCCCGATGAGATGCTGGTGCGACTGCGCCGCGGCGAGTCCGAAATCGACCTGCTACCGCGCAAGGCACACCAGCCGGTAGCGGAGCTGCGCGGTTCGATCATCGACTGACGGCGGCGCGCCCTGTTCAATCCTACCGAGGAAGAAGCCTTGAGCAAGACCTTCGACGTTGCCGTGCTGGTCGGCAGCCTCCGCCGTGAATCCACCAACCGCAGACTGGCGGAGGCGCTGACGCGCGTCGCACCTCCCAGCCTGGCCTTCTATTTCGTGCCGTTGGAGGAACTGCCGATGTACAACGGCGACCTCGAAAGTAACCGGCCAGACGCCGTCCAGCGCTTCGTTGCCGCGTGCGCGCGGGCGGACGGCGTGCTGTTCGTCACGCCGGAATTCAACCGCTCACTGCCGGGAGTTCTGAAGAACGCGATTGACTGGGGCTCCAGGCCGCCGGACAAGAACGTCTGGCGCGACAAGCCGGTCGCATCGTGCGGTACGACGCCGGGGGCAATCGGCACTTCGGCGGCGCAGTTGCACCTCCGCCAGGTTCTTGGCGCGTTGAACGCCTTTTTCCTCGGTGGGGAAGCGTATCTCACCTACAAGCCGGCGTGGGCCAACGCTTCTGCCATTCTGCAGGACGAGCCGACGCGGAAGTTCCTGCAGGCGTACATGGAACGGTTCGCCCAATTTGTCGGAAAACTCGCGCCCCGATCCACTCAGGCGTGAGGATAACGACGGCAACGGCCGCGGACTTAAATTGCGGCGCCCGGCGAGGCAATCGACATCCTTTGTCCGAAAGCGTGCAACAAGGTACCGCTCGGACGCAACCCTCTTGTAGGGAGAGACTTGATGGCATGCAAGATCCATTACATCGTGGCGACGCTGGTGTGGCTGTTCGCCAGCGTGGCCGAGGCCTCGCCAGAGTACGTGTTGACGAACGGCCGCATCATTACGGTCGATGGCGACAACAGGATCGCCGAGGCGGTCGCGATCGCGGCTGGGCGCATTACCGCGGTAGGTACCTCCCGCCAGGTGAGCCGACTGGCCGGCGCGCGAACCCAGATGATCGATCTTAACGGCCGCACTGTCATTCCCGGTCTGATCGATACCCACATCCACGCGATCCGTGATGCTCTCACGTACAGCCGGACGATCGATTGGGCGGACGTGCGGACGCTTGCAGACGCACTGCAAACTCTGCGCAACGCCGCACAATCGACCCCTCCTGGTAACTGGCTTCTCGTCACGGGCGCCTGGGATATCCATCAATTTGTGGAAGGGCGAACGCCTACACCGGCCGAGTTGGATGCCGTTTCCGCCGATCACCCAATCTATGTGCAGCATCAATTCTCCTCCGCCACCATGAACCGGGCGGCGGTGCAGGCCCTTGCCCTCTCACGTGATTCGGTCGCGGCCATCGCACGTGGGCTACCTGTGGAAGTCGAGGTGGACGCCTCCGGCACGCCGACCGGCGTAGTGTACGGTCACGGCTATGGCACCACGCTGACTCGCCTCATTGCGCCGGCGTTTCGGATGTCGTTCGATGAGCAGATAGCCAGTACACAGCGCTTTCTGGACGTTCTCAACAGTATGGGGCTGACGGGAATCGTTGACCAAGGCGATCTCTTCGACAACCAGTATCGGGCACTTTTCGATGTCTGGAGTCGATCCGGACTGCCTGTTCGCGTTCGTTACAACTTGATTCCGTACGGCATCGCACCGGGAACGACGACGGCAGAAGACATTGCGGCACTCGAAAAGCTTACGCTGCTCGTTCCCCCGCGCGGCGGGGACTCCTACTTGCGGTTCGCAGGGTTAGGCGAACTGCTGGACTTCGGTCTCTACGACGGCTCTCTCAATACCGACGCACCAGTCCGAATTACCGACGATGGTCGGCGCTTGGGCCTGGCACGTTCGTTGTGGGCTGCGCGGCATGGCTATTCGATCAACATCCACGCCACCAGGGATGCGACTGCACGAGAGATCCTCAGCATCTTCGAAGAGGTGAACCGGGCCGTGCCGGTCGCGCGACTGCGCTGGAAGATCGAACATGGCGAAGATCTCACGCCCGAGACGCTGCAACGCATTCGCGCACTCGGGATGGGTTATTCGGTACACGACCGGATGTTCTACGGTGGCGACCGTTATGTCGAAACGCGGGGGCAAGAGATTGCACGTCGCTCGCCGCCTATCGTCAGCGCGATGCGGCTGGGCATTACTGTCACCGGCGGCACCGACGGGCCAGTGATCTCTCCTTACAACCCGTTCGTTGCGCTTCAATGGATAGTCGATGGACGCTCGATTTCCGGTACCGCGACGCGTACAGCCCAGGAGCTTCCCTCTCGTATGGACGCTTTGCGCATCTACACCATCAATGGGGCCTGGAGTACGTTTGAGGAACAAGAACGGGGCTCGATCGAAGCTGGCAAGCTCGCGGATCTGGTGGTGCTGGACCGCGATTACCTTTCGGTGCCCGTCGACCAGATTGGGTCCATTCGTCCGCTGATGACCATGGTTGGCGGTCGGCCGACTTTCGCGCGTGGACCGTTCGAACGGCTGCGGCGCACGAGCTCGACGCGGGTTTCGGCTGCCAACTGATAACAGAGCCCTCGCGCGACCTCGCACTATGGGGGCTCAGCTCAGGCAGGTCTGTCGGAGGCACCTGGCCATCGCGACCAAGCAGGGGGCGGAATCCAGCGGCTGAAGTTCGTGGGCCGAGGTCCAGGACGCGCTGTCCCTTCCAGCGCCCAGGCCCTTCGTCGCTCTCCCGCGGACCGCGATTCGCCTCTCCTCTGCAGCCGGAGGCTGATGCGCTGATGCCTCATGGCGTGGCACTTCTTCAAAGGAACCCTCGGACTCATAGGCAAGCGCCCGCCCCATCCCGGCTCCGATTCCAGCCCATAGGGCTTCCCGGCCTGCGTCTAAAGAATAGGAGTTGCAGCCGATTGGCTCATGCCGAGGCGGTTAATGCCAGCTGGCACCCCGCCCTCGGCGCTCCCATTCCGGAGGTGCCGCAATGGAGAAACCCTCGACTGCGCATTTCAGCGGTGGTGACCGGCGATTTCGTTTTTGTCGTGACCGTTCCCGAAGCGGATGGCGAAGGTGCGGTGATGTTACCTCAATCGGTCATGAGTTTCTGAAACAGCTTGATTGTGGAGGCAGCACGAGGGTTGTCCACGGCGGCGCGCGCGGCCGCCTACATCGGCCATGAGCGTGCGCCGCGGTGGGCAACGCGATGTTGGCGCGGAGCCTGTTTTCAGCGGATCGCAAGTTCTGCAACCTTCCTACGCGCACAGAACACGAGCGGAACCGAGGCGGAGGCCGTCTGGAAGACACAACAGCCGGTGCAGCGGTGGCGCTCACGGCTTCTTCTTCGCGGTTTCGGGATCGCGCATCGACGGGCCTTGCAGGGCGATGCGGTGAGAGTTGTGGACGATGCGATCGAGGATGGCGTCGGCCAGCGTGGGGTCGTTCAAGTATTCGTGCCAGTGCTTGACGGGCAGTTGGCTGGTGATGATGCTCGAAGCACTGCCGACCCGATCGTCCATCTCCTCGAGCAGATCGGCCCGCTGCGACTGGTTGAGGGGAGAGATTCCCCAGTCATCGATCAGCAGCACGTCGGTGCGCCCGATGGTGGCAAGCCGCCGTCCGAAGCTGCCGTCGCCGTGGGCGATATGCAGCTCTTCGAGCAGAGGGGGCAGACGGACGTAGAGCACCGAGAAGCCCTGGCGACAAGCGGCATTGCCCAGAGCACAAGCGAGCCAGGTCTTGCCGACCCCGGTCTGACCGGTGATCAGGATGTTCTGCGGACACTGGTGTAATTAGCTGCGCCGATGGCGAGCGCCCGCTCGGAGGCGGCTTCCAGACGCTGTTTGCCATAGGCGCGGACGAGCCGCCGTAATCCAAGGCAGGCGCGGTAGCCCTGTTCCGGATGCGGGCGTGAGTGCAACTGATGGCTGACCAGGGCCTGGGTGTGCGGTCCGATCGAGCCGCCCCAGGCGATCAGCCGCCCCGGGGTCCATTCCCGATGGGCACGGTGGAAGGCGGCCATGTGTTCGGCGAGGGTGGTGAAGCGGCCCACGAGCCAGCTGCGGGCGTGGCTGGCCACCCGTTTGCCGCGATGGAAGCATTCGATCACCCGCTCGGTGATCCGCGCATCGAGCTCCTCGCCGATCAGCTGGTAGGGGACGCTGTAGTAATGCCGCTCGATGTCGACGTGATAGTCGGATTAGCGGAAGAGGACATGAGCCAATTCGGACCGTTCCCGCCGACGCCGCGCAGTTCAATTCAGTCGGTGAACACCAACCGCAAGTGCGGGCCGCCGTTGCACGTTGGTCTGAGTCAGAGGTATTTCACAAATATTTAAAAAGCAGGCCATTTGAAAGGGACGAATGGTGGCTGCTACTCGGCGCTTCCCAAATCGCGTGTCCCAGTCAAGCCGGAAGCCATTATCTGTGAAGGCGGCGTAGCGTCGTTTTACCAGACTGCTCAGCCACTTATCGCAGCCAGTACGGGAAAACCGGCAGTTCACTTATACAGAGACAAAATAACATTCATGTAACTTTCTCTTCCTGCATTCATAAAAGATACTGCCGCATCCGAATGCGCTCGTCGTGGCGCGTCTCCTGCCAATAGTCAGCCATTGCGGCAAATGCTACGGTGATGTTGCGTATCACAGCACGGTCGAATTCACATCATGATGCTGATCACTGGGAGCCTTCGCTGCCCTGGTTCACATGGCTAAGCTTCGGCCGATCGTGCTGATTGAGGACGATGAGCGCGATGCCGATTTGACAGTCCGAGCTCTCAGACGAATTTCTCTACGCAATCCAATTGTTCACTTTGCCGAGGGAGAAAAGGCTCTAGATTTTCTTTTTCGTAAAGGCCAGTATCGGCATAGGCCCCCCGTGAACCCCTGCGTTATTTTGCTCGACCTAAAACTTCCAGGCCTTGATGGCCTCGATGTACTAAAAGCGGTGCGGAGAGACAACACAACAAATCCGATTCCGGTATTTGTCATCACGGCTTCCCGTTTTCAGAAGAATGTCGATGAGGCGAACAAGCTGCAAGTTACGGATTACCTTCTAAAGCCCGTGCAGTTCATCGACTTTGCCGGCGTTGCGGCGAAAGCTGGCCTTGAATGGGGACTGTTATCCCGCGACTAGCCTGGAACTGTAAAGCCAGTGGCGATGTCCCGGCGCCCTACAAGGCTCTCGAAGCGACGATTGTTCGCTGACATGGGTCTACGAAACAGCGCGAGAGATCGACATCTCACTGCTTCAGCAGAGAAGGTATGGGCCGATAGACCTTTTGTTCCGCTTCGATGTCTCGCGAAGCTTGTTAGCGACGCACCATACCCGCTTCAGCACATTGTCGAACTGGACCAGCGCAAGACCTTGCTCCATTTCGACGATGACGCCCGGCCGCAGCGTCGTTATGTGCAAGACGCGCTGCCCGACCCTGAGGCTATCGGGTGGTGGCCCGTTGCTCGGCATGATGACCTCCCCGCCGGCATTCGACGCCGACCTTCGGTCCGTCCAGATCTTAACGACGGACCTCGTCCTCAGGCTGTGTCACCGGTATCAGGTGTGCCCCGCTCATTGCGAGGCCGGCGTTCGACGATCGGCTGCGCGTGTGGCGCCAGGACGCAAACCTTATCTTCAGGAACAGCGACCGGCTTGCCAAGGTCGTCCAGCAGTACCGTCGTGAGGAGACCGACCACCATCACCGTCCCTAGATGTCCGGACGGACGATAGATGACACGGTCCCCCGCTCTGAGGCGGCTAGAGTCAGCCACGCGAAATCTCCTTCGGGGCAACGCGGTCTAGCACCGGTTGTGCCCACGGCGGGCGCAGTGGGATACCGGCTTGCTCGAGCCCGGCGAGCCATCCGCTCGCGAGCTGCCAAAGAACGGCGCGCGAACATAAGGACTATGAGCACGACGAAAACGAGCGCGATCAACACAAGGGACGCGCTGCATCCAGCTCGCCTCGCGGCGAATCCCTGGCTTGGGATCGCTGCAGTGCATCGCTTGCCGTCGACGCGCGGTGCGGGCTCTCAGACGGCACAACAAGCGTCGGAGCTACTTACGCACACCACATACCAGCGAACCGCAGTCCGGCATACGGAGTGTGTGCGAATCCCTCTATGGAGACAGAAAACAGAAAGTCACTGCCATGGAAAACGAACCCGAAATAAAAGAAGGTGATAGAGTGTTTTACATCCCGGCAGAGACAGAAGCGATTGTTGTCCGCATTGAACACGGCTTGATTCAATTGCGTCTACCCGGCTTACAGACCATGGTGTGGGTGCCGAGGAGCAGCGTGCGACCGCAGTAGATGGCAGCTTGCGGTTTGCGCCGAAGTGAGGAGAGCGTTCGATGCAGGATGGCGATGGCCCCGCGGACGGCGAACCAGCGCGGTCCGTAGCACGTCGCCTTCGCATTCTTGTCGTCGACGACCATCACGACGGAGGCACAGTCATTGAGCTGCTGCTGCGCTCAATGGGGTCCGAGACCATGCTTCTTAGGGACGCGGAGAATTTGCAGGAAGCAGTTGTCATCGCTATGCCGCCGCAGCAGCCGGCACACGCCGGACGGGCTTGAAACGGCTTGCCCTTTGAGGCGACCGCGCCAGCCGATAAGGTTGCATGCCCCGGTGACTGCAACGCCATGCCCGACTAGGACAAGCGAGCTTGCGAGGGTTGCGTAGCCCGGGACCTTCGGCCCGGTCAATCCTTCTCATCCTGTTGGACGCGCTGTTCTCATCCTTGGACGCGGGGTCGGTCCCTAGCCGAAGCAGAAATGTTGCATTGCGGCTCAGCCTGTCAAACCGCCAATGACCAGCGCCGCCTTGCGATGGCGGCAGACCAGCAAAAGCGACTATACGGCCTGACGCTCTTGGCGACCCTTTCTACCTCGGTGTAGACCCCGGCGCCAACGAAGTCCGCGTACGTGTATAGCCGTCTCTTAAGTCTCCATGCCGAGGCCGCTTCCGGCGCGGACCGGACGAAAAAGAAATGCCGAGTACTTACCTTGTCCGGGCAATCAGGTATTCCACGACAATTGCTTACCATTTAATCTAGATATTATTCCTCAGGCCGTTGGTGGCGGTATGCGCTTCAGATTCGTCGTCGTGTGGGTGATTGGCTGTGGATTGCTGTCGTTTTACGAATATGCAACAAAGACCAGCCATCCTCAACACGGTACTGGACTGCCACTGCCTTCGGCCGAAGAGCAAGTACCCCACACATGTGACGCGCATCGCTTGCGCGGGGACTCCAATGATGGCGTCATTTATGTCGCCGAAGACCGTGCGGCCACAAGCCATCCAGAGGCCGAAGAAGCCGGCCCGCTGACGTTCAGCGTTGTGAAGGTGAAACCCTATTTAGACGGACGGCCGGAACGACTCCGTCAACCGAGCCGGGATATGGATATACCCAGCACGATCTCAATCGTTAATATGCCTATCTCGGCGTGGCTGCGCGCCCTCGTCGACGACACCCGTGCCGGAGGAAAACCAGCCGATGGAAAAACGCTTGTTATCTACGTCCATGGGCTGAACACAGGACTTCACGAAGCCATCTGCCGGACGCAACATATCCGGGACACATTGGGCTGGGATACCACCGTATTGCTTTTCTCATGGCCGTCTGGCCACGACGTTGGATGGAATCCGTATAGTGTCTACACGACATACCGGCACGCCGAGACGCTCGTCGTCGATAGCGCGGTCGCGTTCCGTCGAGTCCTTGTGGAAATTCAGACGCTGATTCACCCCGAGCAGATCGTGCTTATCGGCTACTCGCTGGGCAGCAGAGTCGTCGAGGAGGCGCTGCGCCTCAGCGAAAGGGAAGCCCCGGCGAATTCTTCTGCATACCGGGCGGTCGTCCTTATCGCCCCCGATATAGCACAGGAGGATTTTCGCCAACGAACTATGCCCCTGCTTTCCGCCATGGCGACGCGCGCAGTCCTCTGCTTCAACAAGTCTGATCTCGCTCTATTCGTGTCGAAGTGGATAAACGGCGGGCGCGGACGGGCCGGCGCAGAGCCTATCGAGGCAAGCGGACTGGAGTCGATCGACATCGCTGCCACTCCTGGATATGGGCCGGACTGGATTAGCCATTCGGATCACTGGATGTATGGAGCGCTCGGTGAGCTCTGGAAAAGGCTTCTTCCTCAGCGCATCGCGGCGGCGAAACGCCCGTAAGAGCGATTCGGTGAGAGAAGCGTCCGGCAGCAGGTGTGCTGTCTCGACGGCCTTGCATTGCGGTTGGAAACCGATGAGGCAAGGGTCCCCACTGAATAGGGGCACCTGAGTTCATTGACGGTTTTTTACGCGGACGTATATGTGCCCGTCGCCCGCGTAATCATGTACACCACCGCCGGCGGGCTCTCGGCCAGTCACTCATCGACGCTTGGAGGCTTCTCCTTCAACGGCCAGGGCGGCATTCAGAAGGGTTTTCAGGGGATGCTCCCGGCAATACTTTTCCGCGTACGCGTCGATTTGGGTCACCGTTAATCCGCATACACATCGGCAGGACCGGTGGTATGACGGCTCGCCCCGCTGGCCCCTCCCAAGATCCATTGCGCGTATGGGCTCACACGCGGTGAAATTTCATACCGACGCCCTCATTGGCATGCTTTACATCGAGGAAGCGGGCTGGCAGCGCGGACGGTTCACCGTCGGCCCCCGGGTGGCCGAGCACTGATTGAGCGCGGCAGAGTTGCACCTGGGACGTAGACCGATGTGCCGGCCGGGGACTACGTGCTCCACAGCGCCAGTCGCGCGGAAGGAGCGGTCGTGGCGGTGGACCGGGGGATAGCGCTGGTCGAGCTCGACCACGAAAGGCGACCCCAGCGACCGGTGCCATCCCGGCGGTGCGCACAGTCGATGAGCGCGGCGGCTGCGGCCGCTGAAGGTTGCACCCGATGACCTGGCGCTCCGCTTCCCGGTGATGGTCAGCCCGACCGGAGAGGTCACGCACGAGAGA
>Ga0070734_10006100_pt1 | contig 10292 bp, 8 predicted proteins | sample Coa_R1_8_FD_66444 | JGI IMG/M metagenome (GOLD analysis project Ga0070734, IMG submission 66444) | Surface soil microbial communities from Centralia Pennsylvania, which are recovering from an underground coalmine fire - Coalmine... | ecosystem: Environmental > Terrestrial > Soil > Unclassified ... | reverse complement strand
GAGTAGCTGTTCGGCTGGCGTCGATTGCTGTGCCTGCAGGTTGAATGGCGGAACTAAACCGGGGTGCCGGCGCATCAGGTTCAGCACCTGCGCCTCCTCGGCTTCGCGTTGACGCCAATCACAAAGTTCCGCGTTCAGATGCGCCACCTGGACCAGCGCCTCGGGATAATCGGGCTTGAGCGCGAGCGCGCGCCTCAAGGCGGCGGCCGCGTCAACAGTCCGCCCGGATTGGGCAAGTGCGCTGCCGAGATTCTGGTACACTTCGGCGCGGCCGGAATTGAGCGACAGCGCCCGTTCGTAGTGCTCGATGGCTTCTTTCGCACGCCCTTGTTCCTGAAGGGCGATCGCCAGGTTATTGTGAACTTCGGGCCAGTCCGGCTTCAGGCGCAGTGCTTGCTCGAAATGGGAGATGGCCGGCGCCACCCTGCCTTCCCCGCGCAATGCATTGCCGAGATTATTGTGTGCCTCGGCTAGTTCCGGTTTCAGCGCCAATGCCCGCTCGCACGCTGAAACTGCCTCGCTCAGGCGCCCCATCCGCCGCAGCGCTTCGCCCAAATTGTTATGAGCTTCGGCCAGGTCCGGACTGATGGCAAGCGCCCGCTGGTAGCTTCCCAACCCATCGGCCACGGCCCCTTCGCCGAGCAGCGCGTTTCCTAGAGCGATGTGGCTCCAAGCGTCGTCGGGCGCCAGAGGTACCGCACGCCGGCCGTGCGCGACTGCGTCGGCCGCCTCGCCTTGCGCGGCGAGCGTCCGGGCAAGATCGGCCTGCGCGGCGGCATCGCCGGGCCGCAACCGTGCCGCCCGGCGATAGCAGATCGCGGCTCCCACCCGATCGCCCCGTTGCTCCAGCAATCGGCCGAGTTGCCGGTCGGCAACACGGCAGTCGGGATCGAGCGTGATTGCCCGGCGAAAGAGTGCCAGCGCCTCCTCCGGGCTGCCCCGCCGGTAGCAGAGTGCCGCCAGCCCCTGGATCGCATCCACGTCGTCCGGGTGCTGGTCCAAAACCTTACGGTAGAGCGACTCCGCAGTGGTCAAGCGCCCGGCATGATAATGCCCGGCTGCCGCTGAAAGTGCCGATCGGTTCTTGCTCGCCATGTGAGACGTGCCTTGCGCCGCACCCGGTCCCGAGGCCATGCTACTTTCAGTAGATGAGCTGGCCCATTAACGATGCCTTCGCGGTGGTTCCCGTGCCTGGGAGACCTGAGGGGGTATTGATATTCACGGTGCCGATTCCGTCGGCGTTCGCGACCGTGCCGGTAGATGCGTCAGTTGTAACGTAGCTGCCGGTGAACACCAGTTGAGCCGAGGCGTTGCCCACCTGACAGGCCTGCCCCACAATATCCAGAACCAGGGTCGAGGACGGGTCCACAGCAATCGCCATCACTCCGTTCGCGGGATAGCATGCGCCACCACCGAGAACGCCATGCACGCCCTTGGTAACCGGGTGCCCGTAGTCGATCGTCTCCGCCAGGCCGAACGGCAGGTTCGACGGCGGTTCGACTTGCGATGGAGCTTGGAAGGATGTCTTGATTGTGGCGCCTGTGCCTGTCCCCGCGCCGCCGTCCGATGCAATCGCAAGCTCACACACATGATCGAAATCGCACGCCTCCTGGGAGTTCGGATGCGTGGCGCTGCTGAGCGTGCCGAAGGCCCACGCTTGAATGACCGCGCCCCCGGTTCTCGGCGCCGGCAGCGTTCTAATACAATAGGTCGTCTTACCTATCATCCAACAGACGGTGCCCGGGTTACTAACGAGATCCTGACTCGCAACCGGAAGACTCACCGCGCCAACCATCACCACGGGCATCAGGGCCCGGCCAATGCGACGGCGCGTGACGCGAGCCGACGCAGGGTAACTGGACGTATTCCACCACCGTTTCATAATTGTGCCTCCTATCTGTTTTAACAACCGAACGTTTTGATGGAGTAGAGTTTTCACCATCATGAGTCTTCACCCCGGATAAGCGCGGTGGAGTGAAACTATTTCAGATCATGAGGCCCCCCATCTTCTACCTGCGTCACCGGAGCGAAAAATTCGCTGTGAGCGGTAGATTTTTTGGGGAGGAAAGTGCGGATGCGGACCAATACTACTTGCCGGCAATCTGCCGCTCGACGAACGGAGTATTCGGTAGCTTGCGGTCCCAGTGCCGCCACAGCTCCAGACGATTTTGGTCCAAGGTGGCTGCGTCGCGCGTCCGGCCCACGCGGCGGAGCAGCGCGGCCAGCGACGCATCGAGCCGCGAGAGCTGCGCCGCATTGAGCAAATCGTTCTGGGCGGCGGAATTCGACTTCACGATCCTGCGGCGCAAGTCCTGATAGGCTTCTATCGCCTGGTCGGGCTCGCCCGTCGCGGCGTAGTGGTCGGCGAGAGCGCGCTCAGACGCCGCTCATCCCCCGAAGGCGCTGGATGGGAAGCAAGCGACATAACGCTCACTTCTTCGTCGTCACGCAAATTGCGGCCGAGTAAGCCTTCAATCGCGCTCCGCGTGGAAGCTGGAAGATCGCGAGCCCAATGAATCGATACGTTCTCCATGGCTACTCTTGCATTCTCATTCTAAATTGGGGAGCTGGTCGCGCGTGTGGAGGGCACCACAGACCCTATCCAGTTCTCGTTTTTGGTCACCGGCAATTCAGCCTGCGGTACGACGAAAAGGCACACGAAGACTTGGGTATCTTCTGTAAGTTATTTATTCTGCAAGAACTTCTCGACCTGCTGATTCTAGAAATATCGCAAATTTGCGCAATTTGCTGACAAGAATGCGGGACGGATGAGACAACTGAGACGACCGTATTCTGTAAGTTATTGAAAACCTGGAGCCACCCGCCGGGATCGAACCGGCGACCTGCTGATTACGAATCAGCCGCTCTACCAACTGAGCTAGGGTGGCTTGTCTTTTGCTACAAGGACTTACTGCAACGGGAAGAAGGCGGTTTCTGGCTCGTGCTAGAGATGTGCTAGACAGCCCCTAACCCCTTCACCAGACACAGTGTACCAAAGACGGCTGCCAACCACACCAGCCGTGCACCGTCACCCAACACAAGTTATTATAAGGTAGACGAAGTTTAGGGCGTGAACTATCGTTCCTGGAATGATCTGGACCGTTTTAGGCGTCATTGCAACCATCATATTTGGTGCATGGAGCCTGTATTACGCGATTGTGGGAAGACGGTATCCGGGGCGGATCACGTTTATTCAGGAAGCTTGCATCGGGCTTTTTGATTCCATCGTGCGCAACTTCCCCGAAATCACAATTTCTTATCAAAACAGCCCGGTGGGACAGAGCCTTGTCCTGCTGAAGGGAGCCTTCCTGAATACCGGAACAAAAGATATCACCAAGGAGATGGTGGTCCTTCCGCTCAAGATCGTGCTGCCTCAGGGATATAAATGGCTCACGGCGAGAGTCGTCGCCGCATCACCGCGCGCCCAGCCTACTATCGCAGCCATTGAGAAATCAGAATTGGCGTTTGATCTGAGTTTGTTCAGATGCCGAGAGTATTTGAGATTTGAGGCTTTAGCGGAAGTTCCGGCCAGCGACGAAAGCACGAAGCGTGATCCTGAAAAAAGCCTCAGACAAGCATTATCTTTTGAACATCGAATTGCCGATACCCGCAAGGTGGATAGCACCGAAGTTGGGCTAACAGATTCGCGAAAAAAACGTGCTTGGACAATGCTAGGCTTTTTAGCCGGGAATGCTATCATGGCTACCGCAGGCATCATAATAAGTTTTCGATTAGGTAACCCGAACCTGGAAGGGGACTTGCGGTTTTTGTACGCTCCCAGCCAGGGGTCTCAAGCGGTATTAGTTCAGATCACACCTCTGTCTGATGGTACGTTGCGAGTGAAGGGGGTGAACGAAAACTTCGAAGCTGTTATCCCCGCTGAAACGTTCTTCTCTGGGCCCCGATTGAAACCATCAATTGCTCGCAGTCACGGCGAGATCATTAACGTAGCGATGATGTCAGGAATGCTTCTCTTCTCGGTGATCGCAATTGCGTTCACAGGTATTGCATTAAGAAGGGAATTTAGACTGAAGAATGTCCTTTTGCTTTCGCCCGCCAAGAGTCGCGCTACGGTTGAACCAGAGGGAAAGGGTGCCGTAATCTAGCCCAATCAGGTTTTGTCTTCGCGTTCGTTGCCGTTAGGTGCCTAAAGAGTTTCTCGGCCGCGTCATGCAGGTCCCGTTCATTCACGATGTCATACCGATCAAAAATACTCCGGGTCTTGTGGCCGGATATTAGCATCGCTATTTTCTCCGGGCCCCGGCGCGTACCAGATTGCGGACGCCGGTTCTGCGCAGGTCATGGAACAGCCGGGTGATACCGGTTTCCTTCGCGGCCTTGTCCCACGCCTTGCGGATGTCCACCACCTGGTGACCGCGCCTCGCGGACTTGCGGCTCGGGTTCATGCTGCCCTGCGATTCGCCGCGCTTGCCGCGCCTTATTTGGCGTCGCGCCAATTGTCGCCGGTGCCGACATCCACGATCAGCGGCACGTCCAGATTGCGGACGTCCTCCATCTCGCGCTTCACCAGTTGCTTAGCAGTTTCCACTTCGTCCGGGGGCGACTCGAAAAGCAGCTCGTCATGCACTTGCAGGAGCATCTTCGTTTCGAGTTTCTCCCTGTGCAGGCGCTCGTCTATGCGGATCATCGCCAGCTTGATCAAGTCGGCCGCAGTCCCCTGCAACGGCGTATTGACGGCGGTGCGCTCGGCAAATCCGCGCGCGTTAGGATTGCGGCTCTGCATATCCGGAATCGGCCGCTTCCGGCCGAACAACGTCGCCGCGAATCCTGTCTTCCGGACTTCGGCGATGGTTGCTTGGATGAATTTCTGAACCCCGGCATGGACTTCAAAGTAAGTTCGGATGTAGGCCTCGGCGTCTTTGCGATCGATCCCCAGGGAAGCGGCCAGCCCGAACGGTGTCTGGCCATAGACGATGCCGAAGTTCACCGCCTTAGCGTTTCGGCGCAGATCCGGCGTCACCATCAGAGGCGGCACGCCGAAGACTTCGGCCGCGGTGCGCGTGTGGATGTCCTCGCCGTTGCGGAACGCCTTGAGGAGCACCGGGTCATGCGACATGTGGGCTAGCAGCCGCAGTTCGATTTGCGAATAATCGGCGACGATCAGTTTCCAGCCTTCGCGCGGAACGAACGCAGCCCGGATCTCGCGGCCCAGCTCGCTGCGAATGGGAATGTTCTGCAGATTCGGGTTGGAGGAGGACAGTCGCCCTGTGGCGGCGCCGGCCTGATTGAAGGTCGTGTGCAGGCGCCTTGTATCCGCATCGATCAGCGCGGGAAGCGCGTCGATGTATGTTCCCTTTAGCTTGCTCATCTGCCGGTATTCGAGAACCTTGCGCGCGATTTCGTGATCGGCAGCCAGCGTGTCGAGGACGTCCGCGGCGGTCGAGATGGTCTTGCCTTTGCCATATTTCACGGGCGCGGGCAGGTTTAAGTCTTCGAACAGAATTTTGCCCAGCTGCACAGGGGAATTGATATTGAAGGGCTTTCCGGCGAGCGTGTGGATTTCCGAAGTCAGGCGCGCGAGCGAAGCGTCCAGATCGGCGGAGAGAACCGCGAGTTGATTCGGCTCGATCCGAATCCCCAGCCGCTCCATGCGCGCGAGCACCGGCGCGAGAGGGAGATCGATGGTCTCGTACAGCTCACGAAAACCCTCGCGGTCGACGTCGGCGGAAAGACGCTCGGACAGCGTGAGCGCCAGATCAGCGTGTTGCTCGGCCGCCGCCCCGAGCTTTCGATCCAGGTATCGTTCCGCCAGCACTTCCGGCGAACAACCGGCCGGATCCGCGCAAAGCAGAAAGGCATACAACATCACATCGTCGCGCAGGCCCCTGGCCTCGACACCGAGCGCAGCCAAAGAGTTGGCGAGCTGCTTGGTATCGTGCGCTGCTTTCGGCCGTGACGCATCTTCCAGGATCGGCCGGAAGACATCCAGGTGCTCGCTCGAAACTGCGCGGCCGACGCCGACCTGATGCGAGATGCCGATCATGGTGAGCGGCAGATCTCCCTCCGGCGCAGAGAGCACCGCGAACGCAATCGATTTGCCGGCTGGAAGTTTTAGCAGCTCCGCACTATACTCCGCCGCCTCTTGGCGCGACTCCAGCACCTTATAATCACGCGCGCTGGAATCTTCGGCGGGCCCCAGCTCCTTGAGCAGGCTGTAAAATTCCAGGTCCTTATAGACCTTCTTGAGCTCGGTGACGTCCGGCTCCCGCGCGGCCAGCTCGTCAAATCTCACCTCGATGGGGACACTCGTATCGATCGTCGCCAGCTGCTTGCTGAGCAAAATCTGCTCACGGTTGTTCTGCAGGCTCTCGCGATATGTGCGCCGCTCCACCTCACCGGCATGATCGAGCGCCGCTTCCACGGACCCAAAGCGCTGGATCAAGTCACGCGCTCCCTTATCGCCGATGCCGGGCGCACCGGGGATATTGTCCACCGAATCGCCCTTGAGCGCGAGCAGGTCCGCCACCTGCTCCGGTTTCACACCCATGAACTCTTCGGTAGTCGCCGGATCGTACCAGACGTCTTCCTTCACCGGGTTGTACATGTGAACGCGATCGTTCACCAGCTGCAGCATGTCCTTGTCGCTCGAAACGATTACGACGTCGAACTGGTCGCGAGCGCGCGCGGCGAGCGCGCCGATCACGTCGTCGGCTTCGAAACCGGGATAGGCAAGGATCGGAATCCGCATCGCATCCAGCAGCCGGCGAATCTGCGGAATCTGTTCCGCGAGATCGGGCGGCATCTCGGTTCGATTTGCTTTATACGAAGCGAAGGTCTCTTCCCGAAACGTTTTGCCGCTTTCAAAGATCGCCGCGATGTGGTCGGGATGGTAGGCCGCCCGCAACTTCCGCACCATGTTGTGGAAAATGTAGACGGCTTCGGTCGCTAGCCCCGACGTGGTTCGCATCGGCGGCGCGCCGCTGCGTGCGCGCGCGTGGTAGGCGCGGAAGATGAAGCCGTAGCTGTCGATCAAAAATAGCCGCGGCCGTCCGCCCTTGGCCTCGTGAGACTTCGCGCCGGTATTCCTGGGGACCGCCTCAGCCATCTCCAACAGGATAGCTTGGACCGGGCGAACGCGCCGGAAAGCACACAGATCGCATTAATCCAGACACAGAAAGTCGGCCCAACTGTGGCTATTCTGCAACATAATAAACTTTACAAAGCTTTTCGAATCAGAAGAGTAGCGTTAGGGGTTCATCTGATTTTAAAATGGGATCGTTTGGAACAAAGCCCTGTAAAATCCCCTCTTCGCTCGAGCAGGAAAACGCCATGAGGTTTGAGACCACGGTTCAGCGCCCGGTCGAGGCGAAAGGAGTGGGCCTGCACAGCGGCGTGCCGGTCTCGATTCGTATTCTGCCCGCTCCGCCGTCCACCGGCATCGTTTTCATCCGCACCGATCTGGAAAATTTTCCGGTGCCGGCCAGCTGGCGATATGTCGCTCGTGTGAGCTACGCCACCAGCTTGATGCGGCAAGGCGTGTTGATCTCCACCACCGAACATTTGCTGAGCGTGTTTTACAGTTCGGGCATCGACAACGCCTACGTGGAGATCGACAACCTGGAAGTGCCCATCCTCGATGGCAGCGGCCAGCCGTTCGTTGAGCTGCTGAACGCCGCCGGTTTGAAATCGTACCGGCGCCGCAAGCGCTTCTTGAGAATTCGCCGGCCGGTCACCGTGGAGGCGGGCACGAAACGCATCTCGATCCTTCCTTCCGACCGCTTCCTGCTCACGTGTGATGTTTTCTACGATCATCCTCTGATCGGCCGCCAGTCACTGGACATGGAAGTAACGCCGGAGCGCTACGCGCAGGAAATCGCCCCGGCGCGCACGTTCGGATTCGCACACGAATTAGACCAGATGCGGAATATGGGCCTGATTCGTGGCGCGTCGCTCGAGAATGCGGTTTGCTTCGACCGCGAATCGATTCAAAATCCCGAAGGCCCGCGCTTTCCCGATGAGTGCTGCCGCCACAAGGCGTTGGATTTGATCGGGGACCTGGCTCTGATCGGTAAGCCGCTGCTCGGGCACGTGATCGCCGAGCGCGCCGGACACGCCATGCACACGGCGCTTGTTGCGCGCATCATGTCCGATCCGTCGCTCTATGAGATTTTGAGTTTCGACCAGCTCGCGACGCGCGTCGCTCACGCGCTGGTTTCCTAGCCCTACACTAGGACTTGGCGAATCTCCCGAATCTGTTCACGGCGCTGCGTCTGCTGCTGACGCCAATCGTCGCATATGCCATCCTCAACGGCAATTACGGCCGGGCGCTGATCATCTTCTTCGCCGCCGGATTGACCGACGTGATCGATGGCGCGCTTGCCCGTTGGCTCGGACAGTCGAGCAAAACGGGGGCCTATTTCGATCCTCTCGCCGACAAGATCCTGTTGGTTGTGATTTACCTTTCGCTCGGCGCGGCCGGCGCGATGCCGTGGTGGATGGTCCTCACCGTGTTGGGCCGCGATTTGTTGATTCTGGGGATGGCGGCCTATGGGCTGCTGTTCACCAAGATTCGGAAATTCCCGCCGTCGGTGTGGGGCAAGATCAGCACCCTCTTCCAGATTGCGGCGGCGATGGTAGTGATGGGCGATCGCGACGGCATTCCAGCCCCGGTTACACTGGCACTGACGTTGATGGTCGCGGCGACGATCTGGAGCGGCGTTCACTATGCGTGGCGAGGCATCCTCTGGCTGCGAACCCGGGCCCTCTAGCTGATGAGCTTGGGCGGCCGCCAGCCGCCGAACTTTTCTTCAAGCCATTCGGCGACCGCAAGCACGCGGTCCTCTCTCCATGGTCCCGCTGCCACCTGGACCGCGATCGGGAGGCCATCGTCGGATTCGCCGCCGCGCACGACAGCCGCGGGCCAACCGGCGACATTGAAAGCCATGGTGTGACTGAATCCGCGGAAATTCGCATCGTCGATGGAAGCGCCGTGGGCAAGAGCGGCGTGCGTGTACGCCGGACAAAGAACGACGTCGTAGTCCTGTAGAAACGCGAACATCTCGTTTCGAAACTCGTCCCAATTGGCCCAGTATTTCTGTAGGCCCTTCACATCTGTACGATACGGTTCCAGCTTCTGCAGCCATCCTCGAAGCAGCGGATGCACCGACGTGGAGCCGATTTCTTCCAGGTATTGCCACAGCGAGCCGGGGCCATCGGCGCCGAGAAGCTTCATTTCAAGGTCATAAGCATTCTCAAGACAGGCGGGACGGTGTTCGTCCACCCGAACACCTTCCCGGTCCAGCGCGCATGCGGCATGGCGGACCACGCGCGCTACATCCTCGTCGGCCGGTGCGAATCCATTGTCCGTATAGAACGCGATCCGCAGATCGCGGATGTCCCGGGGCGCGGGATCGCTCCAAGGGAGGGTTGATGCGGTGCGATCACGAGCGTCCGGACCCGCCAGTGCCCGCATCATGGCGGCCAGGTCGGCGACCGAGCGCGCCAGCGGTCCGATCTGCCAAAGAGACTCGATCCATCCTCCCGCGGGCGGGAAGTGGCCGGTACGAGCGAGACGTCCCGAAGTCGGCTTGATCCCCGAGACCCCGCAGAACGCTGCGGGCAGGCGCACGCTTCCCGCGGCATCGCTGCCCAGTCCCATCGGCGATCCGCAACACGCAATGAGCGCCGCCTCTCCGCCGCTGCTTCCGCCGCAAGTCCGTTCGACGTTGTACGGGTTCTTGGTCTGCCCAAAAATCAGATTGTCGCTCTCAAAGGAGAACAGCAAATCAGGCAGGTTGGTCTTGGCGATGGGGATTGCACCGGCTTCGCGCAGGCGACGGACGAGCGTGGCGTCCTCGGCAGCAGGCGTGGCGTGCCTTCGGCCCAGAGTGCCGGCCGTGCAGGTAACGTTCTTGATTTCGATCGAATCCTTGACGCTGAATGGTACGCCATGGAAATCGCCGACCCGCTCGTTCCGTGAAATCGCTGCGTCGGCCTGTCGCGCCTGTTCAAGCGCCCGGTCGCCGAAAACCTCGACCGCCGCATTTACCACGGGGTTCACCGCGGCGATCTGATCCAGATGAGCTTGAACCAATTCCAGAGACGATAGCTCGCCCGTGCGGATGAGGCGCGCTTGTTGGAGGGCGGGAAGGGCCAGGAAATCTTTCACGGGAATCGCTAACAGTGTGGCATAGCGCGCCGCCCGGATGCGACGATGAAGCGATGCGCCTGCTTGACCCCGTGGAAGCTTATGACCGCATCGCACCGTTCTATCGCGCGATGTCAGAGCAGCGCGGCGCTTACCTCGGTGCGGTCGATCAGCTCGTTATTTC
>Ga0070734_10006099_pt1 | contig 10292 bp, 8 predicted proteins | sample Coa_R1_8_FD_66444 | JGI IMG/M metagenome (GOLD analysis project Ga0070734, IMG submission 66444) | Surface soil microbial communities from Centralia Pennsylvania, which are recovering from an underground coalmine fire - Coalmine... | ecosystem: Environmental > Terrestrial > Soil > Unclassified ... | reverse complement strand
CTCGGCGCTGGGCGCCTTCGCCAAACGCAATCTGAATCTGCTGAAGATCGAGAGCCGCCCGATTCCCGGCACGCCGTGGAGTTACTGCTTCTACCTCGACCTGCAAGCCTCGCTGAACGATCCTGGCACGCGCGCCGCCCTTGAAGAATTGAAGCAGTTTACGGATTCGGCAAAAGTCCTAGGCTGCTACCCCCAAGCGAAGGTTTAAATGTCGCTCCGCGGCCTTCAACGCGGCATCTTGGAGGCGTAACCGCCCCGAATTCGTTCCTCACCAACGATATTGCCCCCAGCCTCAACCGATCTCGTTTGCCCGCTTCCTCGCCGAAGGCCGCGGCCCTACATTCAAACCTTTCACCTCTCGCATTGGGCTGAAATACTGGCAGAGAGCGCCCTGACCGGGCATAATGTGTGCGCATCAGACTGACGCCAAACTACTAAAATCGGGAACGTTTGTTTTGTCACAGGAGGATTTGTGCGGGTTTACTACGAAAAAGACGCGGACTTGAATGCCATCAAAGATAAGAAGATCGCGGTGATCGGCTTTGGATCGCAGGGCCACGCCCACGCCATGAACCTGGCGGATTCGGGCTGCGACGTCATCGTCGGCTTGAAGCCCACGAGCGCTTCGGTCGCCAAGGCGCAAAAAGCCGGACTGCAAGTGTTTTCCGTCCGCGAGGCCGCCGAAAAAGGCGATATCGTCATGATTCTCACACCGGATGAGCTGACGCCGGCGATTTACGCCGCGGACGTCGCGCCGGCCATGCGCGCCGGAAAATATCTGGCCTTTGCGCACGGCTTCTCGATCCACTTCGGATTCATCAAGCCGCCTAAGGAAGTGAACGTCTTCATGGTGGCGCCGAAAGGGCCGGGACACCTCGTGCGCCATCAGTTTTCGCAAGGCGCAGGAGTCCCCTGCCTCCTCGCTGTGCATCAGGACCCCGCGGGCGACACGAAGAAGATCGGGCTCGCCTACGCCATGGGCGTGGGCGGCGCGCGCGCGGGCGTGATCGAAACGAACTTCCGCGAGGAGACCGAGACGGACCTTTTCGGCGAACAGTCCGTGCTGTGTGGCGGGCTTACGGCGCTCATTCAGGCGGGCTACGAAACGCTGGTGGAAGCGGGCTACGCGCCCGAGATGGCCTATTTCGAATGCTGCCACGAGATGAAGCTGATCGTGGACCTCGTCTACGAAGGGGGCATCTCCGAAATGCGCTACTCGATTTCCAACACCGCCGAGTACGGCGACCTGACCCGCGGCCCAATCATCGTCGACAAGGCGACAAAGGAACGCATGAAGGGCATTCTCAAAGACATCCAGTCCGGCAAATTCGCGCAGGAGTGGATGAACGAAGCTTCCACCGGTCTGAAGCGCTTCAAAGAGCTGCGCGAAGCCGGCCAGAAGCACCCCATCGAAAAAGTCGGCGCCGAGTTGCGCGGCATGATGCCCTGGATGAAGAAGAATCGCGTGATCGCGGAAGGCGCGTAGAGAGCGGTGACTGGCGACCGGTGACCGATGAAAATCGGCCCTCGGCATCGTTGAGCCCGCACCATGACTCTGTGGCTCTCCTGCTGTTCTTGGTGTCCTCTGTGTTAAGTTTTTGTCGTCGCACGGCCTGCAAAAGATTTAACACAGAGGACATCGAGGACCACGGAGAAATTCAAACCAATCGTAACCGCCTCTGACCGAGCCGCGGTTTTCACCAATCACTAGTCACCGGTCACCAGTCACCATTTTCCTGGAGGAATCATGGATTCGCGGTTGAGGGAACGCAGTCGCGTTATCGTCGATGGCCCATCGAGGGCGCCGGCGCGCGCTTATTTTTATGCGATCGGACTGACGGACGCGGACCTGGCGAAACCTCTCGTCGGCATCGCTAACACCTGGATCGAGGCGATGCCGTGCAACTCGCATCTTCGCGCCCTCGCTGAGAAGGTGAAGGACGGCGTGCGCGCGGCCGGAGGCACGCCACTCGAGTTCAACACGATTGCCATCAGCGACGGCGAAACGATGGGCACGGAAGGCATGAAGGCTTCGCTCATCAGCCGCGAAGTGATTGCCGATTCAATCGAACTGGTTGGCCAGGGCTATATGTTTGACGCCATGGTCTGCCTTTGCGGCTGCGACAAGACCATTCCCGCCACCGCCATGGGCCTCACGCGCGTGAATGTGCCGGGCCTGGTGCTTTATGGCGGATCGATCCAGCCGGGGCGCTTCCGCGGGCACGATGTGACCATCCAGGACGTGTTTGAAGCCGTCGGCGCCCATGCCGCCGGAAAAATGTCCGACGCGGACCTGAAGGAAATCGAAAGCGTCGCCTGCCCCGGAGCAGGCGCCTGCGGCGGGCAATTCACCGCGAACACTATGGCCATGGCGCTGGAATTTGTCGGCCTTACGCCGATTGGCCTCGGCAATGTGCCGGCCACGGATTCGCAAAAGGACGCCGCGGCGTACCGTGCGGGTACGCTGGCAATGGACCTGCTAAAGCGGGGGATCACGCCGAAAAAGATTTTGACGCGGCAGGCATTCGAAAACGCCATCTCCGCCGTGGTGGCCACGGGCGGCTCGACCAACGCCGTGCTTCATCTCCTCGCCATGGCGCGGGAAGCGGGCGTCGAACTTCGCCTCGAGGATTTCGGCGACATCAGCGCGAAAACGCCGCTCCTTGCCGACATGAAACCCTGGGGCAGTTACACCGCTGTCGACCTCTTCAACGCGGGCGGCACCGCGCTGCTTGCAAAGCGATTGCTGGACGCTGGGCTGCTGCGCCGCGGCCAGATGACCGTCAGCCTCAAAACACTGGACGAAGAAGCGCTTGCCGCGAAGGAGCGTGCCGGCCAGGATGTGGTTCGTCCTCTTTCTAATCCGATCAAGGACACGGGCGGCCTGATGATTCTCAAGGGCAATCTTGCCCCCGACGGCTGCGTGCTGAAATTCTCCGGCCATGAAAAGCCGCACCATCGCGGCCCCGCGCGCGTCTTCGATCGCGAAGAAGACGCCATGGATGCCGCCGTGAACGGCCGGATCAAAAAAGGCGACGTCATCGTGGTCCGTTACGAAGGTCCGCGCGGCGGACCCGGCATGCGCGAAATGCTCGGCCTGACCGCGGCGCTCGTCGGCCAGGGGCTTGGCGAAGACGTAGCGCTGCTGACCGACGGCCGCTTCAGCGGCGCAACGCGCGGCCTGATGGCCGGCCACGCCGCGCCGGAAGCCGCGCGCGGCGGCCCCATCGCCATCGTGGCTGAAGGCGACCCGATCGTTTTTGACCTGGCAAAAAAATCCCTGCACCTCGATGTGAGCGATGCGGAAATTCAGTCACGCCTCGCAAAATGGAAAGCGCCTGCGCCGCGCTACAAGAGCGGCGTCTTCGCCAAGTACGCCGCCCTCGTCAGTTCGGCCAGCCTCGGTGCGGTGACACACGTCGAGTAGCCCAATTTCAGAAACTGAAGGAACACCTTCTGTCATTCGAGGGAAGTTTTTGCCGAGGAATCTCTCCGGCACTTGAACGTAAAATCGAAGAGCGATTCCTCGCTTCGCTCGAAATGACAGAAATGCGCGTCAATATTTGACTTCCCGATCGTGATATAAAGGCGGACAGCCTAAAGCCCGTCCCATTGGTTTCCGAAAGGAGCACACGTGAAACGCGCATCGCGAAGCAATACCTCTGCCCGCATTTCGCTGCTGATCGCCACGACCACATTCTTGCTGCTCGCCACCGCGGCCGCTGCCGCGCCGGATTTGCTTGTTCTGAAGGAGCAAGGCAGCTTCTTCGTCGGCGGGCGCACCGTTTTCAGCGATGCGCTCACCGGCTCGACCACCGGCTTTCTCGGCACGGGCATCAACACCGGCAACATCACCGTCGATCAGATGTACGTGCAATACCAAGTCCCCGAAGGCGCCGATTCGCACGTGCCCGTGGTGATGGTGCACGGCTGCTGCCTCAGCTCGAAGAGCTATGAGACCACGCCCGATGGGCGCATGGGCTGGAACGAGTATTTCCTGCGCAAGCACCGCGCCGTCTATCTGCCCGACCAGGTTTCTCGCGCGCGCTCCGGCTTCGACTTGACGGTCTACAACCAGATCAGGCTGGGCAAGAAACCCGCGAGCGACATGCCCGAACTGCGCACCGCCAGCCATGAAATCGCTTGGCTGCTCTTCCGTTTCGGGCCGACGATGGGAAAAGCGTTCGCCGATGAGCAGTTCCCCATCGAAGCTTTTGAGGAATTCGGCAAGCAGGTCATTCCCGATCTGAACGGGCAACTCCCCACACCCAATCCCACGTGGACGAATTTGTCGGGCCTGGCGATTAAGCTGAAGGGCGCGGTCCTGATGGGCCACTCCGAGTCCGGCTTCTTCCCCGAGCAAGCGGCGTTGATCGATCCGACCGACATCAAAGCGATGATCACGATTGAAACCGGCTGCCCCGTGCTCAGCTCGCAGCAAATTTCAAATCTCGCGAAGATCCCCACGCTCGTCGTGTTTGGCGATCATCTCGGCGACGTGCCCTCGATGCCGAAAATGTGGCCGGAGCGGCTCGAAGGCTGCCAGAAATTCGTCGATCAGCTAAACGCGGCGGGCGGCGACGCCACCATGATGCACCTGCCCAAGTACGGCCAGTTCGGCAACAGCCACATGCTCATGCAGGACAAAAACAGCAACCAGGTCGCCGACCTGATCCTGAAGTGGATTGACGAGCATGTGGAGGGTAAGAAGCAAGCGAAATAACCGGGCGACATGACTTCAGGGCAGGCTCGGGCAGCTACTTCGCGAGCGGATTCACCATCGTCTTCTTGTATTCTTCCGCCTCGCTTGGCGCGCAGATCATTTCCAGGATATCGGTGTCCTGCGGCATGAGCTTGAGGCGAATCTTGTCGCGGGCGAGCCACGGCGCGGTGTAGGTTTTCGGATCATCGATCTTCACGGTGAGCTCCATCGTGTCGTGATCGACGCGATGATAGCGCTCCTCGACGCGCATATCGGCGCTGTGCGGGTCGCCCGCATTGTCGAGCCAAGTCCGCTCGTCCGTGCCCACCGTTTGCACGACGAACGTGTAATCGTCCTCCCACTTCCCTACCGAGTATCCGTACCAGCGCGGATCGGGATCCTTGGGAAGCGCTCGGCCATCGGTCCAGATTGTCCGCCAGATTTGCTGATACTGGTAGGCCATCAGCATGCGGCCGGGCGTTTGGACGGCTTGAAACGGGCGCAACTCGAAGAGGAGATCGCGCGGAAAACCGGCGGGATCGCAGCTATCGAGCGGATCATTGACCTCGGTAATCGGAGCTTTTCGCGGCCCGTCGCCTGGTTTGTAAACCTTGTTGGCCAGATTCGCGCCAAATTCGGTGAAGGGCGCGTGCGACTGGACTCCCCGGGGCGCAATCCCTTCCATGACGTCTTCCGGCCCCCAAATTCCCGAGATATCGCGGCGAGGAGCAGGTGCGGGGTGCGCCACCTTTGCGGCGCCGGAGGGCTTATCAGCAGCAGCGGATTGCTGCGCGTGCAAGACAGGAGAAAGCGCGAGCGCCAGCATCGCCGAAAACAATAAACACGCGTTCAGCGTTCGCATGTTCGCCTCACCGCGTTCCCGGGTTCCAGCCCACGAGCGATTGCCCGCTCGGCAACTCCACTTTCAGCAGCTGCCCGATGGGCGCGCCGTTCTTGGCGGGGCGAATCGTGACGGTGACATGATCGCCGGGGTTCAGAGTGCGCTTGGTCCAGCCGCGCCGCGTCATGTCGATCGGGTTGCTGACTTCCGCGGCCCAATGCACGACTTGCCCCTTGTCGTCAGCCGCATCAAACCGCAGAAAGCAGTGCGGATTGGCCCACAGCCACTCGGTCACGGTCGCCTTCATGACCAACTGTTTGCTTTCGTCATACGCCGCAAAGCCGTGATGCGCCGCCAGCGGCGCGCAAACCGCAGCGAACAGCACTGCAGTGGAGAGAACGCGCAAAGGCTTGGTTTCCACAGTTCGCCTCCCAACAAAAAATCGCGTGTCATCCCGAACCCGGCTCGCCTGAAAGGCGAAGTGGTGTGAGGGATCTGCTGTTTGGTCTCGGCCATTCGACCGCGCGCGATCGTCCTGGCTACGGCTTCCGCATCTTCTGCTCCTGCTCCTGAATCTGCTTGGCCAATTCCTTCCGGTACGCTTGCTCGCGCTCGGCGACATAGGCCTTGTACCCATCGGGATCGATGAACGGATTCGCCCCGCCCTCCTTCATGCGCGCGTACTTCGCCTCCATGCCGTAGTAATCGCCATGCGCGCCCAGAAACACATCACACGGCAGCGATTTGAGCACCTTGAACATGCGCTCGTAGTCGTAGGCGATCTGCGGATACAGCTCATTGTTGACCAGCTTGTAGCCTTGGTTCACGTTCGGGCTGCCGACAATCACTACGTTGTAGTCTTTGCCGTCTTCCTTGACCACGGTCGTCCAGGTCGTCGTTCCCTTGGTGTGGCCGGGCGTCAGATGCGCGGTGAGGACTGTGTCACCAAGGCGCACCGTATCGCTGTCGTGCAGCACGCGATCTACCTTCGTCGGCTGGTAGCGCGAGGTCAAATTCTCACCATACTGAAAATTGCCTTTGCCGCCCGCCTCGATCTCCGGCACGTCCTCGTCCATCACCATGTACTTCGCGCCGGTCAGCTCCTTCACCGCGGCGCTGCCGGCGCAGTGGTCCCAGTGCGCATGGCTGATGAGCAGAATTTTGATGTCGCTGAAATGAAAACCCAGCTTCTCGACGCTCTCGCGGATCATGGGCACAGATTGTTCGAGGTTACTGTTGATGAGGATGGATCCCTGCGGCGTCACGATCAGGTACGAAGCGAGGCCCTGGCTTCCCACGTAATAAATGTTTCCGATGATGTGGAACGGAGGAAACGGATTGGTCCAGTCTGGCGCCACTTGCGCCGCAGCTCCGCGCGCGGCTGCCAACATCAAAAAAACGGTCAGGAAATGAAAAAGTTTTTTCATCAAATTCCTCGGCCTCTCGGCGATTCGCTGGGGTATTTGGATGCCGTAGTCTACTCCACAATCGCGCGGATCGTTCAAGCTTCCTGGCAGGCTGACTAACCGGTTACGGCGCGCCCGCGCCGCGATGGTCTCCGCCGCGCGCGTCCAGTAGCATCAGGGAATGCCTTCTTCAGCAACCCTCGTCGACACGCCGGCCGCTCCTCCCCAATCGAGCGCGACCATGCCCCGAGGAGATGGCGGCAGAGCCGCATTGGCGATCTTGTTTCTGCTCGCCTGCGTTCCCTACCTCAATACGCTCGCGAACAAATTTGTGTATGACGACGGATTCCAGGTTGTCGGGAATCCCTACGCCCACTCGTTCAAATACCTTCCTCGGGTTTTCACCACCACGGTGTGGTCCTACCGCGGCGCCGAGGGCGCCTCCAACTACTACCGCCCGATGATGACGCTCGGGTACCTGCTGACGTACAAGATCGCGGGGCTCGCGCCGTTTGCGTTTCATGTTGTCAACATTTTGCTGAACGCGCTTGTCGTGTGGCTGGTTTACGCCGTATTGCGGGAGTTGACCGGCGATCGCGTGGCGCTCATCGCTGCGGCCCTCTTCGCCCTGCACCCGATTCACACCGAGCCGGTCGCGTGGATTGCCGCGGTGACCGATCTCGAGCTGGCCGTCTTTTATCTGGCGACGTTTCTTCTTTTATTGAAATTGCCACAGGCAAAAAACAGGCCGCTCGCCGTGGTCACCATGTGCGGCTCGTTCGTCCTGGCGCTGCTCTCGAAAGAGCAGGCCATGACCCTTCCCGTGCTGGCACTCCTCTTCGAGCATTTCTATCGAGACGATCGATTGACCACCACGCGCACAGAGAAACTCGCGCGCTACGGACCGCTGTGGATAGTCGCGGGAGCGTATCTCGCCATTCGCGTGATCGCCATGCGCGGGTTGGCCAAGGTAGTAATGCGCCCGAATCTCTCCGCGCGCGAGACGGTGCTGTCCGCGGTGGCGCTTCTTGGCAAATATTTAGGCAAGCTGGTGTGGCCGGCGCGCCTCTCGCCCTACTACACCTTTGAGCCGAGCGCGCGCCTCGGCGACGGCAGGGTCCTGTTCGGCGTGGCCGCGCTCGTCGCTTCCCTGCTGCTCTTCGCGCTGTTATGGCAGCGCGCGCGCCCGCTTTCTCTCGCCTTCGTGTGGATTTTTCTGCCGCTCGCGCCGGTGTTGAATGCACGATGGATGCCCTCGAGCGCCTTCGGCGAGCGCTACCTGTATCTGCCATCGCTGGGATTTTGCTGGCTCGTTGCCGGGTGCGCGGTGCTGCTGTGGCATCACGGATTGCGGGGCGCGCCCCCCACCGCCGCGCGAGTTGTCCCGGTGCTCCTTGCGATTCTCGGCCTCCTCTACGGAGCAAAGACCATCGTGCGCAATCGCGACTGGCGCAACGACGAGACCCTCTATCAAACGACTCTGGCCACCGACGGCGACGCCAGCCTGATTCGCGCCAACCTCGGCTCGGTGGCTTTCGATCGCGGCGACTCCGAGGAAGCCGAGCGCGACTGGCTCGACGCCCTGGCGACCGCTCCGAACAACGTCCACGCGCTCGACAGCATGGCCATGCTGCGCCGCAGCCAGAACCGCTACGCCGAGTCGCTCGATTACTCGGCTGGCGCGTTGAAATTCAAGCCCGTCGATACGTTCGCGCACGTGAACCTGGGCGTGACGCTCGCCGCGCTCGGGCGCGCCGCCCAGGCCGAAGAGCAGTTTCGCACCGCGATCACCCTCGCTCCGCTCTCCATCACGGCGCACAACACCTATGCCAAGTTTTTGCTGCTGCAGGGCCGCGCGCCGGAAGCTCGAGCCGAATTCGCGCGCTCAGCCGACGCGGACTTCAGCGCAGATGCCTACGATGGCCTGGGCGATATCGATCTTGGCGCCGGGGATGTGGCGCGGGCGGAAGCGGAATTCCGCACCGCGCTGGTCGGCAGTTCGTCGGACGCGCATGCCCACTACGGGCTCGGCCAGGCACTCGAATTTTCCGGACACACAGCGGAAGCGCTCGGCGAGTACGAAATAAGCGTGAAGCTCGATCCCGCGAACCCGGCCGCGCAAGCCGCGGTAAAGCACCTGCTCGCGGGCGGATCTCTCTAGGCTCCGCTGGTGGCGAGCCGTTTCGATCGACGAACGGTCGCTGCCGGCGGAAGGCTTCCTCATTTCGACTAGGATGATCAACACTTCTGCCGGACAATGGCAAAAACATGGATCACGAACGAGCACTGCGCGATGAGCTGCGTATCCTGCGCACGCTGTGCGACGAAACGGCGCCCCGCGAGCAGCGCGCGCAGCTTCTGAATTCCTGCCTCGCCGACTCTTTCGTCGTGCCCGAACATCAAATCGTCTTCGAATCCATCCGCATGCTCTTCCCTCTCGGCCCGCTCACAGCACGTCAATTACTCGTTCATCTGACCCGTCGCGGCTTTCCAGACACTGACGTCGACAAATACTTCGCGCCGCAACCTGAATCTGAAGTGTGAGGTATGAGGAGGCCGGCGGCTAGAAGACTGAGATTTGAGATGATTTAGGATTTCAAATCTCAGGTCGCCACACTAGAGGGGGAGACGGCGAGCCGCATCACAAATTCAGCGCGTATTTTTGCGCAGCACTGGCGGCTGCTCGCTGCGCAGCCTGCGTGTGCGGAATGGATGCATTGCTCCAGCGCCCTGGAATCCTGCGCGCGCACGCGGGGCATGCGCCGTCGCGCAGCGAATTCTCCAGCACCTCGTGCCACGAACGGCGGATCACCACCGTCCCGCAACCCGGGCAGAACGTGTGCGCGGCCCCGCCATAAATATTTCCCTCATAGACGTAGTGCACGCCCGCGTCCAGCGCGATGTTGCGCGCCGCATGCAGCGTCTCGGGGGGAGTGCGCGGCTTGTCGCGCAGCTTGAAATCGGGATGAAACGCAGTGAAATGCAGCGGCACGTCCGGTCCAAGATTCGCCAGAATCCAGTCGGCCAGCCTCCGCACTTCCCCCGGATCGTCGTTCAGGGTCGGAATCATCAGGTTTGTGATCTCAAACCACACCTTGGTTTCGTTCTTCAGCCACGTCAGCACATCCAGCACCGGCTGCAAGTGGGTCAGCGTGATGCGCCCATAAAAACCTTCGGTGAACGCCTTGAGGTCCACGTTGGCGGCGTCCACGTGATCGTAGAGGTCGTGAAATGCGTCGCGTGTCACGTAGCCGTTGGTGACCATCACAGTGCGAATGCCCGCCTCGCGCGCGGCATGGCAAATGTCTACGACGTACTCGCCCCAGATCGTCGGCTCGTTATA
>Ga0070734_10006097_pt1 | contig 10292 bp, 9 predicted proteins | sample Coa_R1_8_FD_66444 | JGI IMG/M metagenome (GOLD analysis project Ga0070734, IMG submission 66444) | Surface soil microbial communities from Centralia Pennsylvania, which are recovering from an underground coalmine fire - Coalmine... | ecosystem: Environmental > Terrestrial > Soil > Unclassified ... | reverse complement strand
CTTTCGGCATTCGATGGCCATTGCCGATTTCATTGATTTCAGACCAGGACCGCAGGTGGCCCTTGATGCCGGACTTGGTCTCCACGCTGCGAAAGAACATTCTCACGAGAGAGAGGTCCCCATGAATATCGATACCGCTCTTTTGCAACGTGAGTCCGGCCGCAACCCGATCCGGGTAGGCATGGTGGGAGCCGGAGCCACAGGCCGCGCCATTGCGCTGCAGCTTGGAACGCCAGTGCCGGGTATGCGCCTGGTAGCTATCGCGAACCGGACGGCCGCGCATGGGGAACGAGCTTTCCGAGAAGCGGGGTTTCAGGGATGGCGTCGAGTGACATCGGTACGAGCGGCGGAGACGGCGATCAATTCCGGCGTTCCGATATTGACGGAGGATCCCTCGGTCCTCACCGCCTGCCCAGCTATCGACATCCTTGTCGAAGCAACAGGAACTGTCGAGGCCGCGGTTCGCGTAGTCCTCCAGGCATTCGACTACGGCAAGCACGTCGTGTTGGTGAACGCCGAACTGGATTCGTTGGTGGGACCGATACTGAAGACGCGGGCGGACAGTGCCGGCGTGGTGGTCACGCATACGGACGGCGACGAGCCGGGAGTAGCCATGACCCTGCTTCGCTACCTGAGGCTTCTCGGGCTTCGGCCGGTGGCAGCGGGCAACATCAAGGGCATGGTGGATCACTACCGGACACCGGAAACCCAGCGGGGGTTTGCCGAGAAATACGACCAGAACGTTCGCAAGGTCACCTCATTCGCCGATTCCACCAAGCTCTCGATGGAGACGACAGTTGTAGCCAATGCCACCGGCTTCCATGTCGGGCGTCGGGGCATGTATGGGCCGTCCTGCTCCTATGTGAGAGAATTGGCGAAACTGCTGCCGGCTGAACAGATGCTGAAAACCGGCCTCGTTGATTACTCCGTCGGGGCGATGCCGATGACCGGCGCGTGGGTCATCGTTCACGAGGATTCGCCTCTCAAGCGGGCGCAGCTAACCTACTACCGGTTGGGTGAGGGTCCGTTATTCGTCTTTTACACGCCGTTTCACCTGCCGCATGTTCAGATCCCCTCGACGATCGGCCGAGCCGTTATTCATCTGGACGCGACCGTGGCGCCTCTCGCAGGACCAGTCTGCGAGGTGCTCACGATTGCCAAGCGCGACCTCAAAGCCGGCGAGCGGCTGGATGGAGTCGGCGGATTTTGCACCTACGGATTAATCGACAATCGGGCCGCGGCCCGAGCTATTGGAGCATTGCCCATCGCCTTGTCGGAAGATTGCGTGCTCCGCCGGGATGTTGCGAAAGACGAAGCCATTTCCTTCGACGACGTGCAGTCGCCACGCGGTCGGCTGGCAGAGACCCTTTGGCGAGAGCAGAATGAGCGGTGGCCATTGAAGAGGGTGTTCTCAGGCTCGCAGCCCGTTGATGTGCCTCTCGAGTCGGCGCGGATTTTGGATACCAGTCTCCCCAACGTATGACCTTCACAACATACGATAAACGATAACAATTCAGGAGCCGCGTTTATGCCAAACATTTTCATTCTCGGAACAGGGATGGCGGGATGCGGAGCGGCGTACCGACTTCACGGGGCGGGTATTGCGCCGATCATGTACGACAAGAACGCCTATCACGGCGGCCACACCGCGTCCTTCCAGGACAGCGGCTTCATCTTCGATCAGGGCCCGCACATCTCCTTTACCAAGGACACCCGCATCCAAGGCCTCTTCGCCGAAAGCGTGGATCAGAAGTACGAGACGATGCAGCTCAACGCGAATAATTACTGGCGCGGTCACTGGCCTCAGCATCCCGTGCAGCTGCATTTGCATGGACTGCCGGAAGATACCATCGTCAAAGTAATCGGTGACTTTGTTGAAGAGCGCCAGGCGCCGGAGCGCACCATCAACAATTATGCCGACTGGCTACTGGCGAGCTTTGGGCGGACCTTCGCCGAGCAATTTCCGATGCAATACACGCGGAAATACCACCTGACAACGGCCGACAACATGAGCACGGACTGGCTTGGACCGCGTATCTACCGGCCGAGCCTTGAAGAGGTTCTACGCGGAGCGATCTCGCCCTCTGCACCGACCGTCCACTACATTTCCCATTTCCGCTATCCCACGGAAGGCGGGTTCGCATCGTATCTGAAGAAGTTCATGCCGCTGGGCAATCTGAAGCTGGGCCACGAGCTGATAGCGATCGATCCACACATGCGGCAACTCCGTTTCTCCAATGGAGTGGTTGCCAACTATGACGTGTTGGTCTCGTCCGTGCCCTTGCCCGAGATGATCCGGATGATCCAAGGCGCGCCGCAGGATGTGCGTGACGCGGCGCAGCGCCTGGCCTGCTCAACCTGCGTGCTGGTGAATGTCGGAGTTAATCGCGACGATTTATCCAAGTCCCAGCTGACTTACATTTACGACGACGACATCTGCTCCACTCGTCTAAGCTTCCCCCATATGTTCTCCGGCAACAATGTTCCTCGAGGAATGGGCAGCATTCAGGCGGAAGTCTATTTCTCGGACAAATACAAGCCGATGACCGGCGCTCCTGAGGACTGGATCGAACCGGTCATTCGGGATTTGCGGCGCATGGGTCTGATCCTGGAGAAAGATCGGATTGTGTTCCGCAGTGCGCGATTGTTGAAATATGCGAACATCATCTTCGATCTGCAAAGAGCCGACGCCGTCAAGGTAGTCCACGGCTACCTCGATGATTTGGGAATCGCCTACTGCGGTCGCTACGGCGACTGGGGCTATATGTGGACCGACGAGAGCTTCAAGAGCGGAGAGCTGGCTGCGGAAAAGGCGTTGGCAGCCGTATCGTTCGGTCGGCGCCTCGCCGGCTAGTAAGCACGAGAGCGCGGCGAGGAAGGAGTCTCAACCGAAATTCAGAGAGAGCGGGCCATGCGAATCCTGCTGACTGGCGACAAGGAATACATCGCAGCCGTGTTGGTGCCGAAGCGCGCCGCAACAAACGCATCGCGCACCTCCAGGAATTGCTCAGCAGCGGACAGCTCAGTGCCGAGTTGCGTTGGCGCGAAGCGGCAACGGTATGAAAAACTGCAGCATGCGCGCATCTGGAATTAGCCAGTGGTTTGGAAGGCACCTTGGATCGAAGCTAAGGCTTTGGTTGTGAATGCGGCCTCGACGGACCGCAGGAGCCAGCGCGATCGTTCTCGTGACACGCAATCAAGTTGGCCTGCCTGCTTGAGACGTTCTGGCCTGTGCCGAACGCCGGTTGATCTCCAGCCGCAGGTGGTCACCAAGATTGCTCTTCTAGATCACGTCGGTGGCGGCAACCTTGGCGATGACGCGACCTTGCAGTCGGTCGCAAGCAGCATAAAACGGCGATTGCCACGCGCAGAGATAACCGCGTTCTCAATGAATCCCGATGACACCCAAGCGCGGCACGGGATCAAGTCTCACCCCATCCGACGAAGTTGCTGGGCCATCGGATACGGGCGCGCGGAAACTGAGGTCGATCTCAAAGCGCGCGTGAAAGCGCTGACGCACAAGTACCACCTATTCTATCTGCTCAAGGCGGTCAAAGCAGTCGTCAGCCTGCCGATCGAGACGTTCCGAGAACTGTCGTTTCTGGCATCCTCTCGTCGTACCATCAATTCCTTCGACATCTTGATCATTAGCGGCGGAGGGCAACTCACTGAAAAGGATGGACCATGGGGTTTCCCCTACACCATTTTCAAATGGGTTGTGCTGGCACGATCTGCGGGGATCGGCTGCGTTTTCTTGAATGTCGGCGCGGGACCATTGTCGCAACCGTTGAGCAAGTTCTTTGTCAAGCGCGCATTGCTGGCCGCAGACTACGTGTCGCTGCGCGATCACCAATCTCAGGCCCTTGTTCGGCGGATAGGATTTGGCGGGGAGAGTCAAGTTTTCCCGGATAGTGCATACGCCCTGGAGGTTGCCACGACGGGAGACAGCACAAGAGAAACCGGCTGTCAGCCGATCGTCGGCCTTTCACCGATGCCTTATCCCGATCCCGACGCGAGCGGACGCCTCGCAGAAAAGAACCAGATCGTCTACGAGGCATTTATACGGAAGCTTGCCAGCTTCGCGTCGCGGCTCGTTGCTGAATCGCATGCCTTGGCGTTGTTCGGCACCGACTTCGGCGTTGATCCGCCGGCAATCGAAGATCTTCAACGCGCGCTTTCGAAGTACCACGGAATTTCTTCACGACAATGCCGCGTCGATCGTCCGGCCAAGTCAGTGCCAGACCTGTTAGCAGCGATATCAGGGATGGACTATGTTGTTACCTGCCGATTTCACGGCGTGGTATTCGCGCATTTGCTAAAAAAACCGGTTCTCGCAATTGCGCATCACCCCAAGGTCGCCGACCTGATGGCCCATCTTGAACTGTCGAGTTACTGCGTGGATATCCGGGATTTTGATGCGAGCTTGTTAGCGGACAAGTTCGCATCGCTGGTGACCAACACGGAGGAGATCAAGAATCGCATGGAGATGCGCCTGACGAGGAACAGGCAGCAATTGGGTAGTCAATTTGATTGTTTGTTCGGGTCTTTGAAGAGGAGCATTTAGAGGACTCCGCCTTCCGTCAAAGGACCGGGAGTGAACCGTTCTGGTAAAGTGAGGCATCAATGGACGCCAAAATCGATAAGCCACGCGTGCTTATTTTTTCGCTGCGGCATATTTTCGGAAAAGCTCTCTTCAGGTGTGCTCACTTCGAGTTTGAAGACATCATACGCGAGATTGATTCGGCCGAACTGTATGCGCCCAAAATCGACGCTTTCAACAACAGACGTTCAAGCTTTGCCATACGATTGGCCTATCATGCGCCTATCCTTTTAAATCCCGGCATCCAGAAAATATCGCCGGAAAGACATTATGATATTTTTTTCACGATCTGCGGGTATCCGCAGGATCTCATCATGTTCAACGCCCTGGGCAATGTCAGGGACATCTGCAAAACATCGGTATGTCTGCTGGACGAGCTCTGGGTCAAGGAGATCGCTATGCAGCGCCATTTTTTGCGCATTCTCGCCAAGTTTGATGTGGTCCTGCTGTACTACAGCCAAACCGTCAAGCCGCTCAGCGACGTCATAGGACACAGATGCGAGTATTTGCCTCCTGGCGTCGATAGCATTTTGTTTTGCCCCAGTCCGGATCCGCCCGAGCGAGTGGTGGACGTCTACAGCATGGGCAGAAGGTCGGAGATAACGCACCAAAAGCTTTCGGCGATGGCCCGAACGGAGGGGCTATTCTATCTTCACGATAGCATCGGCGGAAGCCAGGCCATCGATTCGAAGCAGCACAGGGCGCTGTTTGCGAACATTGCCAAAAGGACTCGGTACTTCATCGTTAATCCGGGCAAGATCGATGAGCCGAACAAGACCGGTGGTCAGATCGAGGTAAGCAACAGGTATTTTGAAGGAGCGGCATCCGGAACTGTGATGGTCGGAGAGCGTCCAGACAATAAAGCATTCGAGGAACTGTTTGACTGGCCCGAAGCTGTCACGCGACTGCCCTACGGTTCAACGGATATAGATGCGATCATCAGGGATCTCGACGCAGATCCGGAGCGACAGGAAAGAATACGGCGCACCGGCGTGACTCAAGCCTTGACGCGACACGACTGGCTTTATCGTTGGGAAGCCATACTCAACACCGTGGGTCTTGAGCCGTTACAGCGGTTACAGGAAAGACGGGACCGCCTTCGGAAGCTCGCGCAGGCCGTGTCCCGACAATGCCACGACGAAACAATCCCGAACTGAACATCGCGTATGTTCAGTCGTATTGGTGTCGGATGGAACGATCCCGCAAATATGAGGGTTGCCATGCCCTACGTCATATCCGCTTCTTCATCGCCGTCTTTCAGCTTGAAGGGCTTGGTGGGATATGAGTTTCACCCCCTGAAAGATCAGGATTTCGCGGTCCACTTGCTCGACGTCTACAAGGGACACGACACCTTCATGATAAGCAAGGCGCTGACCCGCATCTATTATGTGATCGACGGAGCAGGCGTATTCACGATCGACAACCAGACGTACGACGTATCGGCGGGCGTCCTCGTGGAGGTGCCGCCGGGCGTCGAATACTCGTATTCCGGTTCAATGAAGGTATTGTTGGTGTCGCACCCGCGCTGGTTCTACGGAAATGAACAGATGACCAGGGTGAATCCGGATGTCGTGAGTGAAAACGCTGTCGTTGGAGCGATCAAGAAGCGACTGAAGCGTTATCTTCGTCCAGTTCGAAAGCTCATCGTCGGCGCGGAACACTAGGTTTCAGCCACGTTGATTTCTCGGCTCAAGGTTGCGAGCGCCTGCCGAAATCGTCGTGACAAACCTAGAGCACGATCTCGAAATCAGCTGCGCTTAATTCGTCCAATGTCGTTTCGTTATTATTCGGAATGAAGAGGAAATTATATATGTATGAGCCTTTCTTTATTCCGTTGGCCAGATCGTCTGGAGATTGATCCTTGGCTACGTCAAAATTTCGAATTGCGGAAACCTTCCTGTGTGAACAGCTGTATGCGCGATAACCCAGGTCCGCAAGGAACGGGAAGATTTGTTGGAATCCAAGCGGATTGTGTCGTCGCTCGATCTCAACAAAGAGAATTGGCTGGTCACGTTGCAGGAGCCTTAGTCCGCCCCGGAGCACCGACAGCTCATGACCCTCCACGTCGATTTTGGCGAAACCGACGTTCTCGAATTGGAAATCGTCCAGGGAACGCAAAGCGACGCCAATGCGGGTCAGGCCTTCGCCATGGACGTTTGCAAGTGGATGCTCAGGCTCGATTGTCGCGCAAGCAGTTTCCCTGAGGGGCACCACAAGATCTGCCTGGCCGGAGCGATGCGATAGCGCGACTTCGAAGATATCGCAATTCGGGAGAGACAGGGATCGAAGGTATGCGGCCTTCCGAGGATTGGGTTCGAAGGCTTCGACCTTGGCTGCGTGTTTAGCGAGGATATAAGTATAAAGCCCAAAGCTCGCGCCTATATCCAAGGCTATCGAGGATCGCGGGGCAAGAGCCTGTATGATCTTCACCTCGGATCTTCTGCCTTCCGAAACGGCTGTGCCGGCCTTGATCACTGCGTTTGGCACCGCTCGGAATAAAACCTGCTTGGCAACATGTCCGAGACCCATGGTTTCTACTCCTAACCCGAACTAAATTCCCATACACTTTGCTCAAGATCGACGAGCCTGCGAGCATTGTCTGCGAAGTCATCGAGCACCGCTATTCTCCTGATGATTTCATCGAGGGCATGGCGAAGGTGCTTGGTTCAGGCGGCCTCATTATTGTTACGGCCCCTTCATGGATGGCCCAACAACCTGGAAATCAGAGTGGCAAACGGTTGGATGCAGGGGTCTATGGCGACCATGGCCGTTTGTGCTGCGCGGACCTGAGGGGACTCTTCAATTCTGCGTGGCGATAAAAGTTGCTAAAAAGGCTGCCAATATGCATCGCCGCCTCGCGGCGTAGCGTCTCGCCGAAAGCGGAGGCACTTTTCAAACGCTGTTCTGCCCGGCGCCGCCAGCCAGTCGCAAACACGGATTTGGAAGCGCGCTCTGCGGCGCGTCGCTTCGATCAGTCGCAATCCTCGGTTGTGGCCTTTAGTCGACTCGATTTATTTAATTCCGCCGTATTAATCCTTTGTACGTAGAGCAGCACTACGGTCGGAAACCATGGCCGGCATCGCCAAGCACGCCCCGGTTTATGCCCGCTGGCGCGCTTTTGTGCCGCTGCCTTCCTTGATCCGGAACTCTTCAATCTTGTGTCCGGACTTCATGGCAGCGACCAGCCAGCGCGGTCGTTTCCCGCGCCCCGACCAGGTCTCGAAGGTTTGTGGGTTGCGGTATTTCGGCAGAACGGGCGGATAACTGCGGCGAATCCGCGCTTCAACAGGTCGACCATTGCCTTGACCTAACGCACCTGGACCTCGACTGAGGATGGCCAGCCGCTTCTCAAGTTCGTGTTTTTCCGCCCTGATCCGAGTCGACAAAATCGCGCTGATCCTCTCATGGAGCGACCAGAGTTCGTCCAGCGACATTGCTTCCAATTCCAACTTCTTCGCGGACATTGGCCAAGCCTCAACTTAATCTATGTAAATCCAGAATTCGGCTTTTAACGCGCCTCCTGGGAAGGAGCAACCGAAACGAGAAGGTCAAACCACTATTTTGTGAATTTCGCGCAACCTCGATATAAGAACGAAGCCCTCGTTCTGAAATGCCGCGCGGAAATTAAATAGTTGAAAATGCAGCTTGAAAATATCGGTGCATTTATTCGGGATGCATTCATGGTATTTTGGTATGCCGCCCAGGAAACTCACAGCGGGCCAGCGGGTCCAAACGACGAAAGCTCGCAACGCAAACACCGGCGACGGGGAATGGCAGCGTTCGTGTCGACTAGCGCCCGCGGTGTTTCGCAATCGCTTCAATCGGGAAAGGAGTTTCCGTGCTGATGAAACGGCAGCCTAGCGTTGCCTAGGCTGCTGGTAACCAGGGATTCCCGCGGCGACGCAACCCTCTCATGAGCGCTCGCGAACGGGCGAAGGATTTGCGCCTTCTGCCGGCCTTTCTTGCTTCCGCTCTTCGAAGTTTCTCGCGAAGCACCCGGAGTTGCGAAAACTGTTCCGTCAGCTCGCGGCACCTTCGCTGCAACGCAGCTCGACTATGCCTTTGCGTACTCATCGGCTGCCTCTGCACCAATATCAGGAAATCGTAGCTTCCCCGCCCGTGAGTGGTGAGCGTGACTTTCAGTCACCCGCATCATGCACGACGGACGGCAGAAAAATAGGCGAAATCAGGTCGCTAGTGCTGGATGAGTAATACGAGGGAAGGATGATAGTCGCCTCTCGCGTGAAGGAGGAACAAACAAAAACACTTGCGGCCCTTGATCACCAGTCGAAATCAAGGATGGATGCAATCACATCGCATTCGATGAGGTCGAGTTCCATTACGGGTCTTCACGATGGAACTTTATTGGGGGAACCGCCCCGCTACTTTGCCTCCCAGGTTCCTCAAGAGTGCTGCAGGGTCATTGGCGCAATTTGAACTAGTCCGGAAAAGAATTCTGGCTGCCCATGTACTGTGAGGATTCCGTTGTCCTGAAAATCCGGTGGACCCCGGATCAGATAATAAATTCCTTAAACTCGTATTGTAATAAAATTTGTTATCCAGTTTCGCATTGCACTGTCCTATGTTATTAACAGGTTCAGCGCGGTCGTTATTTTGAGGTGGCTAGGTTACCCTGAAGCATAGATGTCACTGGATCGATCAGTAAAGTTATTATGTCGAGTGATCCTGCTGTACCGACGTACATCCTCCAAAGCGATGGCCTTTTCCGCGAAGGTCTTCGGCTCATACTCTCCAGTACCCGATTCCGCCCACATGGTTGCGCGATAGAACTGGATGATCTTACTGAAGTCCCCATTGACAAGACCACGTTGTTCATTGTTGGCATCGGGGATAAGCAGGCTGAGATTTGCAGCAAGATCCGCAGCCAATATCCGTTGGCTCTCATCGTAGCGGTGGCTGATGAAAGCAATCATCGCTTTCTGGCTAGCGCACTCGAAGACGGGGCAAACGCCGCGCTCTTCAGTTCGGTGAGTTCAAATGCGCTCGTCAGCACTCTTCGAGCGGTGATAAACGGCAAGCTCATTCTTGTCGATGCGCGCCTCTGGTCACTTGAGATCCAGCCAAAGGCTGAAGAGCGTGCGTCGCCCCTATTGCAGAACAGAACGTCGCCTCCGCTGCAAAACGAGGCCCCATGGGAAGTCGCGGACGAACCACAGGCACTGAAGCAGCTGTCGGCGCGAGAGATCGCGATACTTGAGCGGATCGTCCGCGGAGATTCCAACAAGCATGTGGCGAGATTCTTTAATATCGCCGAGCCGACCGTGAAGGCTCACGTGAAGGCCATCTTCAGGAAAATCGGAGCGAACAATCGTACTCAGGCGGCGATCTGGGCACTGAATCACAAGCTGTTCGACGAGATGAACGGCGCGCCTCCGCAGGCTTCTGCGATATTGCTCCAAAACGGCAGTAGCCGATAAGCGGCTTCAAATCGTAGCGATGGTAGCGAGCCAATTCGCTTGGGCGCTTGCTCTGGCGACATGCTGCGTGCGCCGGTCTCGGGTCGATTTCCCTGCAAACAGGGCCACCTTCACTGACGTGGCCGATCTCGAACGGGACATCGGTTTTCGCCCTTCGACGTCGATCGAAGACGGTATCGCGAGCTTCGCAAAGTGGTATCGTGAGTTTCACAATGCTTAATAGCAGGGCGCGATGGCGAGAAAAATCATTCCAC
>Ga0070734_10006095_pt1 | contig 10296 bp, 6 predicted proteins | sample Coa_R1_8_FD_66444 | JGI IMG/M metagenome (GOLD analysis project Ga0070734, IMG submission 66444) | Surface soil microbial communities from Centralia Pennsylvania, which are recovering from an underground coalmine fire - Coalmine... | ecosystem: Environmental > Terrestrial > Soil > Unclassified ... | reverse complement strand
GCCAAGCTGCGCACCGAGATCGACTCCATGCCGGCGGATCTCGACGAGATTCTGCGGCGCAGCATGCAGCTTGAAATTGAGCGCGAGGCGCTGAAGAAAGAGTCGGACTCGGCGTCCAAAGAGCGGCTGAAGAAGCTCGAAAAAGAGATCGCCGATTTGAAGTCGGAATCCACCGCCCTCAAGGCACAATGGCAATCCGAGAAAGACGCCGTGCAGAAGCTGCGCGACCTGCGGGGCCAGCTGGAGCAAGTCAGGATCGAAATCGAGAAAGCCGAGCGGCAGTACGACCTCAACAAGGCCGCAGAGTTGAAATACGGCAAGCTGGCCGATCTCGAGCGGCAGCTGAAGGCCGAAGAAGCGCGCCTTGCGGAGAAGCAATCCGCCAAACGCCTGCTCAAGGAAGAAGTGGATGAAGAAGACATTGCGCAGGTGGTGAGCCGCTGGACCGGCGTCCCGGTTTCGAAGCTGCTCGAAGGCGAGATGCAGAAACTGCTGCACCTCGAGGAGGAGCTGCATGTGCGGGTGATCGGCCAGGACGAAGCCGTCGAGGCTGTGGCCGAGTCCGTGATGAGGGCCAGATCGGGATTAAAAGACCCGAATCGGCCGATCGGAAGTTTCATCTTTCTGGGCCCCACCGGCGTCGGCAAGACCGAGCTGGCCCGGGCCCTGGCCGAATTCCTGTTTGACGACGAGAAGGCCATGGTCCGGATCGACATGTCCGAGTACCAGGAAAAGCATGCGGTGGCAAGGCTTATCGGCGCGCCTCCCGGTTATGTAGGCTACGAAGAAGGGGGGCAACTAACCGAATCCGTCCGACGTCGTCCATATTGTGTAGTCCTTTTCGACGAGATCGAGAAGGCGCACGCTGACGTGTTCAATGTTTTGTTGCAGATCCTGGACGACGGGCGTCTTACCGACGGACAGGGCCGCACGGTGGACTTCAAGAACACGATCGTGATCATGACGTCGAACCTGGGCAGTCATCGGATCCTGGAATACCGGGGTTCCTTCACGGGCGAGGGCTATGAACGGATGAAAGAGACCGTGCTCGAAGAATTGCGGCAGCATTTCCGGCCGGAGTTCCTGAACCGCGTGGATGAGACCATCGTGTTCCATTCGCTCTCAGAAGAGCACCTGAAGCAGATTGTCGAGATCCAGTTGAACGGCCTGCGCAAGCGGCTGGCCGACCGGCATATCGAGATTGAATTGACGGATCGGGCGCGCGGATATCTGGTCCGCTCCGGCTACGATCCAAACTACGGCGCCCGGCCGTTGAAACGGGCCATTCAGCGCGAAATTGAAACGCCAATGGCGCGGCTGATCCTCGGAGGCGAGGTGCGGGAAGGTTCCCACCTTTTGGTGGATCTGGATCCATCCGCCGGCAAGTTGATTTTTGAAAACAAAAAACCGAGCCGCGGGCGTCAAGCGGCTCTGAAGGAAGCCTAAAGACTATGAAAGGTAATGTCCGTACATCCACAGTTGCTCTGATCGCTGTGATTGCGATGCTGGTGGGCGCGCTGGTTGCGACCATGACCATGACCCACCAGGTTCCCGTATTTGTTTCCACGGCACATGCCGCTGGCGTCACTGATGGGCCGCTGACCACGTTCGCGCCCGTCGTGAAGCACGTCATGCCAGCCGTCGTCAATATTTCTTCGTCGAAGGTAGTTCGCCAGCAGCAGATGCCGGGCGGCGGCATGTTTGACGATCCGATTTTCCGTCAGTTCTTCGGGGGACGGATGCCGCAGCAGGCGCAGCCGCGCGCCGAGCGCGAAACCAGCCTGGGCTCGGGCGTCGTGGTCAGCCCGGATGGCTACATCCTGACGAATAATCATGTCGTCGATGGCGCTACGGACGTGAAGGTCTCGTTCTCGGATAAGTCGGAGTATCCGGCCAAGGTCGTGGGCACGGACAAATACGTCGACATTGCCGTTCTGAAGATCAACAAGGCCGGCTTGACGTCGGTGCCATTCGCCGATTCTTCGAAAGCTGAAGTGGGCGATGTGGTGCTCGCCATGGGAGAGCCGTTCGGTTTGAAAGGGACGGTCACCATGGGCATCATCAGCGCCACGGGCCGCAGCCTGAACGGACAGATCGAGCGCTTCGAGGACTTCATCCAGACCGACGCCGCCATCAACCGCGGCAACTCGGGCGGCGCGCTGATCGACACGCGCGGCAACCTGGTGGGCATCAACACCGCCATCCTGTCGGGCGATACCGGCGGCAACCAGGGTATCGGCTTCGCGATTCCGGCGAATCTGGCGCGCAACGTCATGGACCAGATTCTGAAAAACGGCAAGGTCACGCGCGGATTCATGGGCATCCAGCCCCAGGAAGTCACGCCTGATATGGCCAAGAGCTTCGGCATCTCGGGTGGCAACGGCGTGGCGGTCGCCGATGTCTCGGCCAGCAGTCCGGCGGAGAAAGCCGGCCTGAAAGTTGGCGATGTGATCACGGCGATCAACGGTAAGCCGGTTGAGGACGTCAACTCCTTCCGGCTCGAGGTCGCCGGCTTTGCTCCCGGTACGACAGTTCATTTGAAAATCGTGCGCGACGGCAAGACCACGGAGCTTCCCGTTACCCTAGGCGAGTTCAACCTCGAAGCGGAGGGCAACGGCCGCAATCCCGGCTCTGAAACCCCGGGCGGCGGGGAGAAGGGCGCGCTGAAGGGTGTTTCCGTGCAGGCGCTCAATTCAGAGCTGCGGCAGGAACTGCAGCTTCCGGCGAGTGCTACCGGCGTCGTGATTACAGATGTCGATCCGGATTCGGCTGCGGCGCAAGCCGGGCTCGAACAGGGCGACATCATTGTGCAGGTGGACAGGAAACCCGTGACGAACACTCAGGACTTCAACCGGATTGTTCGCGAAAGCGCTTCGAAGGACTCGACGTTGCTGCTGATCAAGAGCCCGCAAGGCGGGACGCGATTCGTGGTGGTTCCGAACAAGTAAGCCTCGTAAGTTGAGTCTCCCGGAAGCAGGTCCGCTGATAGAGGTCGGCGCGGCCTGCTTCTTTTTTTCTCGGCCTGCATCTAAGGGTTAGGACCAAGTCAGGAAAACAACATGTCAGAACAAACAACCGTTTACACATTGCCGGTTTTGCCGCTCAAAGAGGCGGTTTTGTTCCCCTACCTGATGATGCCGTTGTCGGCGGGCAGGGCGGGATCGATCGCGGCGGTGGAAGCGGCGCTTGCGACCGAATCGAAGGAAATCGTTGTCTTCGCTCAGAAAGACGCTGACGTGGACGTTCCCACGCAGCGGGATCTGCACGCCATCGGAACCAGGGCGGTGATCCGTAAGACGACCCGCGCAAGCGGCGGCCACATTGAGCTGCTGGTGCTGGGGATGGAGCGCGTGGCGCTGCTGAAGCTCGATAGCTCTGAACCGTTCTTGAAGGCGCGCGTTACTCCCCTGCCCTTGCCGGACGACAGGGGTTCGGAAGTCGAGGCACTGCAGGGCGCGCTGATCGAGCTGGCCGGCGAAGCCTTGACACTTTCGCAGCCGAATGCCCCGCAGGAACTACGCGGGCTGCTATCGGCGAATGAAGATCCGCTGCGGCTGGCCTTTGTGCTGGCGTCCCTGTTCAGCGTCGACGCCGACAAATCTCAGGCACTACTGGAAGCGCCGACGCGAGCCGAGGCGCTGCGGATGATGCACAAATACCTCACGCACGAGGTGCAGGTGCTGGAGCTGCGAAACAAGATCAACTCGGAAGCTCGCAGCGAGATGTCGAAGGAGCAGCGCGATTATCTGCTCCGGCAACAGATGCGGGCCATCCAGCAGGAGTTGGGTGACAAAGGCGGCGAGCAGGCCGAGGCCGAGCAGTTGCGCGAGCGCCTGGAAAAGGCGGACCTGCCCGAAGACATTTTGAAAGAAGCGCAGCGTGAGCTGGATCGGCTGGCGAAGCTGCCGCCGGGAGCGCCCGATTACAACGTGATCCGGACGTATCTCGATTACGTGCTCGAGCTGCCGTGGCGCAAATCGTCCGAGGATTCGCTCGATATCGCCAAGGCGCGCCAGGTCTTGGACGAAGACCACTTCGGCTTGAAGGACGTCAAGGAGCGCATCCTGGAGCATCTGGGTGTGCTGAAGTTGAATCCCAACGCTAAGGCTCCGATCCTGTGCTTCGTCGGGCCTCCGGGAGTGGGCAAGACGTCGCTCGGCCAGTCGATCGCACGGGCGCTGAATCGCAAGTTCGAGCGCATGAGCCTGGGCGGATTGCACGATGAGGCCGAACTCAGAGGACATCGGCGCACCTACATCGGGGCCCTGCCAGGCCGCGTGATTCAAGCCATGCGGCGGGCCGGCGCGAACAATCCCGTGCTGATGCTGGACGAAGTGGACAAGCTGGGCCGCGATTTCCGCGGTGATCCGGCGCACGCTTTGCTCGAGATCCTGGATCCGGAACAGAACAAGACGTTCCGCGATAACTATCTCGACTTGCCGTTCGACCTTTCGAAGGTCCTTTTTGTGACCACGGCGAACGCCCTTGACACCATTCCGCAGCCGCTGCTCGATCGCATGGAAGTGCTGCGACTGGCCGGTTACAGCGAGGAAGAGAAGCTCGAGATTTCGAAGCGCTACCTGATCCCGAAGCAATTGAAGGAAACCGGCGTCACGCCGGAGCAGGCCGGACTGCCCGACGGAACAGTGCGGAAGATCATATCGGGTTACACGCGCGAGGCGGGTCTGCGGCGCCTGGAGCGGGCCATCGGCCGAGTGCTCCGCAAGGTGGCGCTGCGGATCGCCGAAGGTCAGACTGAGGCGGTCACGGTGAAGCCGGAGGACCTGGCCGACATGCTGGGCCCTGAGATTTTCAACCAGGAAGAGGCTCGGCGCGATCTACCGCCGGGCGTGGCCACCGGCCTGGCTTGGACCGAAAGCGGCGGGGACGTGCTGTACATCGAAGCCACACTGTTGCCGGACGGCAAGGGGCTCACCCTCACCGGCCAGCTTGGCGAGGTGATGCAGGAGTCGGTAAAGGCGGCGCAGAGTTACATCTGGTCGCACGCAGGCGACTTCGACATCGACCCGATGCTGTTCAAGAATGCCGGCGTGCACGTGCACGTTCCGGCGGGTGCGATCCCGAAGGACGGGCCGTCGGCCGGCGTCACGATGGCAACGGCTTTGACCTCGCTCTACACCAAGCTCCCGGCGCGTAGTGACGTGGCGATGACCGGCGAAGTCACGCTGACCGGTCTGGTTCTGCCGATTGGCGGCGTGAAAGAGAAAGTACTGGCGGCCCGGCGCGCCGGTATCAAGACGGTGATCATGCCCAAGCCGAATCAGAAGGATCTGCGAGATCTGCCGGAAGAGGTCCGCAAGGAGATGGAGTTTATCTTCGCCGAGCGGATCGAAGAAGTGTTGCGCACGGCCATTCCCGGTCTCAGCCAGCGGATGACGGCCGCGAAGACTCGGTCCATCAATCACGCCGCGTAATTGCGGCGAAGCAACGCGGGGCCGTTCGGATATTTTCTCCGAGCGGCCCTTTTTTTCCCACTCCTTTTCAGCGTCGAGCTTGACCTCACCGGACTTCTCGTCATACCGTAGAAATTTCTATGAGAAAAAAAGTCACGGTAGTAGGCGCCGGCAATGTCGGCGCGAATTGCGCGCTGCGTATCGCGGGCAAAGAATTGGCCGACGTCGTTCTGGTCGACGTGGTCGAGGGAGTGCCGCAAGGCAAGGGCCTGGACATTTTGCAGTCGGGACCGGTGGAAGGATACGACGTCGCCATCACGGGCGCGAATGATTACGAAGCCACCGCCAACTCCGATATCGTCGTGATCACGGCGGGTTTTCCCCGGAAGCCCGGCATGAGCCGCGACGATCTGCTGATCGCCAACTACGAGGTGGTGAAGAGCGCTACCGAGCAGGCGGTGAAGAAATCGCCCAATTGCATTCTGATCCTGGTCACGAATCCCTTGGATGCGATGTGCTGGACCGCATTGAAGGTCTCAGGCTTCCCCAAGGCTCGCGTGATCGGCATGGCAGGCGTACTGGATACCGCGCGTTTCCGCACCTTTATCGCGAGCGAACTGGACGTGTCCATGGAGAACGTCACGGCCATGGTGCTGGGCGGCCACGGCGACACGATGGTCCCCATCGTGCGATTGAGCAGCGTGGCGGGTATCCCGCTCACCGAACTGCTGGATCAGGCGACGCTCGACCGGCTGGTGGATCGTGCCCGTAACGGCGGCGCGGAAATTGTGAAATATCTCAAAACCGGAAGCGCCTACTATGCGCCGTCGGCGGCCGCAGTCGAGATGGTGGAGTCGATCCTCAAGGACAAGAAAAAAGTCCTGCCCTGCGCCGCTTATCTCGAGGGCGAGTACGGGATCCGGGATCTCTATGTTGGCGTGCCGGTGAAGCTCGGCTCGAAGGGCGTCGAAAAAGTCTACGAGCTCAAACTGAACCCGGACGAAAAGGCCGCGCTCGACAAGAGCGCTGCGTCGGTGAAGGAACTGATCGACGTCATCAAGACGAAGATGGGTTAGCGACAGAACGGCCGGAATATGTTTCCGGGCGCCAATTCCCTGCTCCAGGTAGCGTCACGCTATATACTGGAATTAAATGCACGAAACGGGCGTTTTTTGGCTCCGTGTAGCGACGGTGCTCTACGGAGTCGGCTTGCTGCATGCGCTAGCCGTCCTGGTTCGGAAAAAAGCGGGATTCCTCAAGTACGCGCTGTTCGCGTTCCTGATGGGGGCGGTGCTCCATTTCGTCTCGATCGTGGAGCTGACCACCGCCATCGGCCATCTGCCCGTCGATAATTTCTTCGAATGCGCTACCGTGTGCGCGTTCCTCATCGCCGTTCTATTCCTTTACGTGTATTGGCGTTACGACTACGCCAGCCTCAGCGTCTGCATTTTCCCTCTGGTTTTCGTGCTGGCGCAGATCGGCGCGATGGAAACGCCCATTCTCTCGTGGCCGAATCCAAGGGTCCGCAGCGCCTGGCTGCTGGTGCACGTGATGATGATCCTGCTCGGCTACGCTGCTCTCCTGCTCACCGCCGTGGCTTCGATTTTCTACTTGATCCAGGAGCGCCAGCTAAAGCGGAAGAAGAAAGTAAATCTGTTTACCAAGCTGCCGCCGCTGGCCACGCTCGACAATTTGGTCACCAATTCCATGAGCCTGGGATTCGTGTTTATCACGCTGGGCGTGATTGCCGGAAGCACCTGGGCGTCCATCGAATCGGGCACGTCGTGGATCACCGATCCTCGCATCGCGCTCGCGTTTATCACCTGGGGCTTCTATCTGACCATGGTCTTCCTTCGCGCCACGGCGGGTTGGAGAGGCCGCAAGGCCGCGCTGATGGCGGTCGCGGTCTTGTGCTGCTCGGCTCTGACGTGGGCCGCGCACATCGGGCTCAGAACCATGCTCGCCGCCAAATGAGGTTCTCGATCACCGGAGTGAACCACAAAACGGCGCCGGTAGAGGTGCGAGAACGCCTCGCATTCGATGACGACTCGCTGGCCGAGGCGTTGCAGAATTTGAAAATGAGGCCGGGATTCCGGGAGGGCATGATCCTTTCCACCTGCAATCGTGTGGAGATCGCGCTCACAACGGAGGACGGCGGTGGAACCACGGTAGAGATCGATGAGTTCCTGGCCGACGCCCGGCACGTCTCGCGCGAGTGGGTGACGCCCTATCTGTATCGCTTCGAGGACGGGGACGCGATCCGTCACTTGTTCCGCGTCGCCGCCAGCCTGGATTCGATGGTGGTGGGCGAGCCGCAGATCCTGGGGCAGTTGAAAGCGGCCTACGCACTCGCCAAGCAGCACGGCGCGGTGAGCGGCTTCCTGGACAACTTGCTGACGCGTGCGTTTAACGTCGCCAAGCGGGTGCGATCGGAAACCGAGATCGGCGAAAATGCCGTCTCGGTGAGTTATGCCGCGGTGGAGCTGGCCAAAGAAATTTTCGGCACTCTGAAGGACAAGAAAGTCATGATCGTCGGCGCCGGCAAAATGTCGGAGCTCGCGGCCCGGCATCTGCGGCGAAGCGGCGCGAACCAGATCTTCGTGACGAACCGGACGCGCGAGCGCGCGGTGGAGATGGCTCAACTTTTCGACGGGAAGATTGTCGAGTACACGGAGTTTCTGAGCTTCCTGCCCGAAGTCGACATCGTCATCACGTCCAGCGGCGCGCCGCACTTCATCATCGTGCGTGACGACATGAAGAAAGTGCTGGACGTCCGGCGCAACCGCCCGATGTTCCTGATCGACATCGCCGTGCCGCGCAACATCGAGCCCAGCATCAACGAGCTCGATAACGCGTTTCTCTACGACATCGACGACCTGCAGAAGGTGGTCGTCACAAACCTCGCGGGGCGCCAGCAATCGGCCGAGGACGCCGAAGCGATTATCCACGAAGAGGTGAGCCGCATGGTGGCGCGTCTGAAGACGCGCGAGGTGGTCCCGACCATCGTGAGCCTTCAGGAGCAGCTCGAGCATCTGCGGGCCGCCGAAGTGGCTCGCATGCACGGCAAGTTTGGAAAGCTGACGCCCGAGCAGGAGCAGGCGCTCGAGGTGCTGACCAAGAGCATCATCAACAAGATCGCGCATGGCCCCATTTCCGAACTGCGCCGCCAGGCATCCGAGCCGGACGGGCAATTCTATGTCAGCGCGATTCGAAAGGTGTTCCGCCTCGGCGACTGACATGCTCACGATCGGATCGAGAGGTTCCCAACTGGCGCTGTGGCAGGCGCGCTGGATCCAGGCCCGCATTCAGAGCTTCGGTGTCGAGTCGAAGATCGAAATCATTCACACCACCGGCGACAAGATCACCGACGTGGCGCTCTCCCAGGTGGGAACCAAGGGGCTGTTCACCAAAGAGATCGAAGAGGCTCTCCTCGGCGGCGCCATCGACCTGGCGGTACACAGTCTGAAAGACATGCCGACAGAGCTCCCGGCCGGATTGACGCTCTCTGCGATTCCGGAGCGTGAGGATCCGAGGGACGCCATGATAGGCGGCCGCCTGGCCGGCTTAAAGCAGAAGGCGCGCGTCGGCACCAGTTCGTTGCGCCGGGCCGCTCAGCTTCGAGCCATCCGGCCCGACCTGGAAATCGAGAGCATTCGCGGGAACCTGGACACGCGGCTGCGCAAATTGGACGAAGGCCGCTACGACGTGATCGTGCTGGCGTCGGCGGGACTGCGCCGTCTGGGCTGGGCGGATCGCATCACCGAGGTTCTGGAACCCGACGTGATGTGCCCCGCTGTGGGACAAGGAGCCCTCGCGGTGGAGACGCGCGACGACGGCGGTGAAGCGCAAAAGATCGCCGGACGGCTGGATCATCCCTCGACGCGGATTGCGGTCACTGCCGAGCGCGCGGTGCTTGCTGCGCTGGGCGGAGGCTGCCAGGTTCCCATCGGGGCCTACGCCACCGTGCACGACGCGCAACTTTCTCTGCGCGCGATCATCGTGTCCCCGGACGGCGGCGAAGTGATCCGGCGGGAATCGGGTGGCGCGGCGGGCGAAGCCGCTGGCATCGGTCGCGCACTCGGCGAAGAACTGCTCGGCGCCGGCGGCGCAAAGATTCTCGAGGCGGTGTACGGCGCAGAGCAGGCAGACGCGAAGCTCCGTTCATGAGTAAGGTCTACCTGGTCGGCGCCGGCCCCGGCGATCCCGATCTCATCACCTGGAAGGGCCGCAAGATCCTCGCCACGGCCGACTCGGTGCTTTTCGACCATTTGGCGAACGAGCACCTGCTGGAGCTGACTCCGAAGCACTGCGAACACATCTACGTCGGCAAGAAGAAGAACGTGCATGCCTATCCGCAGGAAGAGATCTGCCGCATGATGGTCGAGCGTGCACGGCGCGGGCTGACGGTAGTCCGCCTGAAGGGTGGCGACCCGTTCATTTTCGGCCGCGGCGGCGAGGAACTGGAAGCGTTAACCGAGGCCGGCATCGACTATGAGGTCGTGCCGGGCGTGACGTCCCCGCTGGGGATCGCGGCGTATAGTGGGGTGCCCCTCACGCACCGGTCGCATACCAAGCTGGTCACCTTTGTGACCGGACACGACGCCGAGGCGATCGATTGGAGCAAGACCGGCCAGTCGGAGACGCTGGTAATCTTCATGGGAATCTTCTCGATCCACGAGATCACCCGTGCGCTGATCGCTCATGGCCGCGCGGCGGACACGCCCGCGATCGCCGTGCGCTGGGGGACACGACCGGATCAGGAAACCGTCACGGGCACACTGGCGAACATTGCGGACGGCATCGACGCCGCCGGCATGAAGCCGCCCGCGACTGTCATCATCGGCGAAGTGGTGGCGCTGCACGAACGCTTTAACTGGTACGA
>Ga0070734_10006094_pt1 | contig 10296 bp, 9 predicted proteins | sample Coa_R1_8_FD_66444 | JGI IMG/M metagenome (GOLD analysis project Ga0070734, IMG submission 66444) | Surface soil microbial communities from Centralia Pennsylvania, which are recovering from an underground coalmine fire - Coalmine... | ecosystem: Environmental > Terrestrial > Soil > Unclassified ... | reverse complement strand
GGACAAGGACATCGTCGAGCACGAGCAGCGGGCGTATGACTCGCAGGGCGCGGACTGGAACAATGAGGCCTTTCCGCCGCTGCGCAATCTGCGGGCGGTGCTCGCACGCTGCGGTGTGCCGATGACAGATTCTGACTCAGGCATCGCCGGCACTGGCTCGGTATCGCTCGGACGTTAGCGTCGGCGTGCGGCGTCTCTGCCTCGCGAGGAGCGATCCGCGCTGCCGGTATCGAGATGTGGTTCGATCAGAGAGGACAACCGACCACGATTCGGCCGGTGCTAGCGGCAGCCTTCGGGAATCTCAATCGCGACCACGCAACCGCCGCAGTAGCCGGCGACCGTGTTTGTTCGGCCGGGCGTCGGGTCTGGGCGTAAGGCCGGCGACAACTTTCATACGCGCAGCGAACTCCTCGCGACGCGCTCTGCTCGCGGGTGTTTCGTCATAAGATCGTGCCGCCTCGCTCGCTGGACCGCGACGCAGCGGTACCGCGACCACGACGCATTCGAACACAATGGTGCAGCGAGAAAAGGTGACGGTATCGCCGGGTTTGACCCCGTGCGAGGGCTTCACACGCTCGCCATTCAGATGGACTTTGCCGCCACGGACCGCATCGACCGCGGCAGAACGCGTCTTGAACAAGCGGGCTCCGCACAGCCAGCGGTCGATCCGCATAGCGTTCGGCCCGGTCTCTTCAGGTGCACTCATGGCCAACGGAGCGTAATCGATAAGCTGAAATCAGCTCGCGGACCCACCTGGCGCCACGACACCGGGAGTTGTCAGGAATGGCAAAGGACACACCTGACGGACATCACGACCGGTGACGTCGCGCCTCGCCAATCACCACCGGGAAATCGATTTCTGCGGACGGACCGGTGAGGATGCGGTCCCCGACAATGAAGCTCGGTGTCTGGAAGATTCGCAGAGCACGCGCCAGATTGAAATTCTCGATGATCTCATTGGCAATGCTGGGTGCGGCCATGTCGCGGCGCAGTCGATCGATGTTGAGGCCCACGCTCTGCGCCGTGGAGTAGATGGCCTGCTCGTCCCACGAACCGCGGTAGGCCATGAGGGCCTCGTGAAACTCCCGGTATCTGTGCTGGCGCCTCGAGGCGAGCGAGGCTCGCGCAGCGATCAGCGACTCCGGAGTGAGGATAGGGAACTCCTTGAGTATGAGCCTTACGTGGGAGTCGGAGCGCAGCGCGCTCGCCAGGCGCGGTTCGATGGCCTTGCAGTAACCGCAGGCGTAATCGAAGAACTCGACAATCGTTACATCGCCCCGGGGATTGCCGATGACCGGGGACTCACGATCGTTCTGCAATGCATCTCGATGGAGGATCACGGTTTGATCGGCGGACGGTCGTACATCGGCAGCGCGGCAGGCCGGTGAAGCCGGCTCCAAAATAGCAAGGAACGCAGCCAGGGACAGTGCGCTAGGCAAGCGGTGCATGAGTCGCTCTTTTGTAATCGGGGAGGACGAACATGAGTCTAGACAAATGGCCGCAATCTGGGAATTTCCGGGTATTTGGCGACCGGCAGGCCGCAGCCGGCGCCCGCGGCACTCAACTCACGGGTTCTTCAGGAATCTCAAATAGAAGGCTGCAAACACCAGCACAATGCCGACATTGGCCATCAATCGTTCCCAGAAGCGATTCCTGAAGAACAGGAAATCCACGCTGACGACAATGGCGATCAGTGCCAGGATGTAAGCCACACGCATCGCAGAGCTTACGTTGCGACCGGGAGACGCGGTAAGCAGCGGCCGCCGACCCCGGGGGTCTGCGACTGTTGTCCGCTAAGCGCCGGACAAGCTATCCGCCGCCGTAGGCGCAGCATGTTCCCTCCTGGAATTCCTATCACTCGCTGTGATAACAGCGCGACTGCGAACAAACATAGCACATGCCTGCGTCAACCGCGCGCCAGCCAGAGCCGAGCCGGCCGCGTCGTGACAGCCACGATAGTCAACTCCGGCTGCCGGTGAACGGCCGCGAGAACGATGAGCCCGATCACGCAGATGAGTTCCAGGATGCCCAACGCCATCCAGGCTTGCCGTGGTAAAGCGCCGAAGGACGGGACGTCTCGGCTTATCTTTTCGAACATCAAGACCTTGATGACACCGGACGAGCCGTACAGCAGCGCGGCAAGCACCTGCAGAATCCATAACGGCAGGTTCATCGTGCTGACCGTCGGCTTGTTTCCCCACGCCGGCACAGTATCCCCCACATCGAGCACCAGCCGCGGATCGGCCCCCGCGGTGGCGCGGGTGTCTGTCGGGCGCACTGTCTTTGAACGATGTGAACTTCGCGTTGATCCTGCTAAGTTATGGCACACGGGCAAGCGCGGCAGGCGGGGGGCTCCAGATGCGCGTATTCTCGTCGAAATGGGTTCTACTTTCGGCCTTGCTGCTCCGATCGGCGCTCGCGCAGACGCCGGCGCTGCAGACGAACGTTGTCTACGTCTGCAGCGACGGCCAGAGCTTCAAGGTCTTCTCGTGTGACAACACCAACGGCGCCTGCGATTACCAGAACTACAAGAACGGGATGGCATTCCAGCGCGGGCAGGCGCTGCGCGTGCAGTTAGCGGCACTGATTCCTGCAAAATGCCATGCGCAGACTCCCGCCGAAGCGCAGGCCGACCCTCACCGCGGGGAGATAGCGCCTGCGGCGTCTCCGTTTCAGTCGCATGTAAGTGCCAACGGTAATGCCCCAGCGCCCGCTGCGGGTCACGCCCCTGCGCCTGCGGCAGCGATGAGTTCGCCCACCGGGCCCGGAGCCGGTGGATTCAAGGTCGGCGACACCGTGCGCGTTTTGAGCAGTGGTTGGCAGGAGGCCACGGTCATTCAGGTGCACGGCAATGCCTACCTGGTCCGAATGCCAAATGGGGTCGAGGTCTCGAAGTTCTGGCCGATGGAAGTGCGTCGCCTCGGAACACTCACCGCGCAGGATCACGCGATGGGGGAGTACGATCTTCACGATCGCGTGCACGTGCTCGTTAATGGTAAGTGGATGGAGGGCGAGGTTCGTGGGCAGCACGACAACATATACGACGTTCAGGTGAAGGGTGTCGACACGGGCTTCGGCTCTGACATTGTCAACACCACCGCTGACAATATCCGTATGCGGTGATGACGTGTTCGATTGCTTCGTCGGCCACGGCAAGATCGCCCTTTACAAGGCTGGACCGTTCACGCCATCCCTACAGCTTCGAAGTCAACGACGACGGCACGCCCGGACTCAATCCGAGCCTGCGTAACAGCCTCTTTGCATCCGTCGGAGCTCGCAGCTTTCCATCCGTGTTGTCGAGATAGCAATACACGTCGCGTCTCATGCCACGCTCGGTCAGTCGCGGCAGCACGCAGGGAATGTCATCCGGCGTGGCCCCTGTCTCCCACATCCGGATACGGCGCGCCCACCGCTCGAGGCTCCGATTGCTATAACCGCCCCGGTACAGCTCCTTCTCACCATGCAGACGGATGTACAGGAAGTCTGCCGTCACGTCACCGATCAGCGGCCAGCGGCCGGCGGTGTCCGCCACAGTGGCTGCCAAGCGGTACTTACGCAGCAATTGCAGGAAGGCAGGCGTCACGAAACTGTCGTGACGGATCTCGATGGCATGCCGTAGCGGGCGCACTGCGTCGATCGCCAGACGCGTGCGACCCTTCATCCAACGATTGCGCCGGCGGGCCAGGGAAAGCGCCGCCGCGGTGTCGGTCGGCAGCAGGGCGAAGAACGACTCGAAGCGCTCGGCATCGAAACCAAGCCCGGGTGGAAATTGCCACAGAATGGGCCCGAGCTTCTCTCGCAGATTGAGAACTCCCGAAGCGAAGAAGTTCGCGAGCGGCTGTTCCACTTTGCGCAACTTGAGCATGTGTGTGATGTATCGCCCGCCTTTGAGGGCGAAGAGGAAGCCGGGCGGAGTCTGCCTGTGCCATAGCGCATAGCTCGCCGGTCGCTGCAACGAATAGAACGAACCGTTGATTTCGAGCGTGGAAAACACCTGCCCGGCATAGGCGAGCTCTGCGGACTGCCGCAGCCCGCGCGGGTAGAACACCCCGCGCCAGGGTGCATAGCGCCAGCCGGAAATGCCGACCCAGATCGCCATGACACGACTCAGCATACAGTGCCCGCGAGGGACGAAGAGCGGGAGCGCGACCGTAAGTTCGCCTTGCGGCAGTCTGTCGGTTTTCGTGCCACTCTTTCGTCGTAGCTCGCCGACTGATCAATGAGGAGACAGGCGATGGCCAAGAATGTAATTTGCCTTTGGTACAACGACGCAGCAGAGGAAGCCGCCGGGTTCTACGCTCAGACGTTTCCAAACAGCGCCATCACAGGCGTGCACCGCGCTCCCCGGGACTACCCCGCTGGCAGACAAGGACAGGTGCTGACGGTCGAGTTCACGGTCGTCGGAGTACCCTGCCTTGGCCTCAACGGCGGACCGGCCTTCAAACACAGCGAAGCGTTCTCGTTTCAGATCGTTACCGAGGATCAGGCAGAGACCGATCGCTATTGGAATGCGCTCGTCGGTAGCGGCGGAGCCGAAAGCCAATGCGGATGGTGCAAGGACCGATGGGGCCTATCCTGGCAAATCACGCCGCGGGCACTCCTGCAAGCAATCACCGGTCCTGACAAGGCGGCCGCCAGTCGCGTATTCGAGGCGATGATGAGCATGCGCAAGATCGACATCGCTGCGATTGAGGCCGCGCGGAGTGGTTCCGGGCGCACCTCCGGCGCTCGCTGACAAATGGTCCGGCAGTGCCACTGCCCGGTGCCGCTAGAATTTATAGTTGACGTCGACCCCGATCGTTCTTGGCTGATTGGTGACTACGCGCTCTACGGAGGGAATCGTCCAGGCGAAAGCCGTGGTGTTGATGCCGAGTTGCGCCCGTTTGTCGGTCAGATTGTCGCCGAACAGGTAGGCCGATAACTTCTCGTTCACCAGTCCGAAGCGCACGCCGACGAGGTCGTAGGAAGGCAGCTGGGCGTAGGTGTACTCGATGTCGGTCATCGGGCCCACGAGGGAGTTGTTGAGCCGTGCCGTGAAGTTGAAGTCTCCGAACGCGGGCCGCGTGTAATTGAGTGCCGTGGTCTCGGTGTACTTCGGGATGTTGAGGATCGCGAGACCCGGAACCAGCGCCGGATCGGCGGCGCTGATGGCCGGGTTCACCGAGGTGAGCGTCGAATGAGTGTAGGCGCCGCTGAATGTCAGGGTCCAGTGAGGCGAGAGGCGCGCATTGATCTCGATCTCGGGACCGTAGGACGCGGCGGTGCCCGCGTTCTCCGTCAGCGGGTAGCCACACGGCTGATTGATGATCTGCTGCACCTGCGACCAATGGATGTAGTAGAAGTCGGAATTCACCACCAGGTTGTTATCGAGCAGACGCGCCTTCTCGCCGACCTCGTAGTTCCAGGTGCTGTCCGGGCCATAGGTTTCGGTGTTGATCGTGCAGATGCTGGCCGGGATCTGCTGATTGATGCCGCCCGGTCGGAAGCCGCGCGCGACAGTGGAATAGAGCGTCAGCTGATGATTGCTCTCGTAGGAGAGCGTGACCTTCGGATTCGTACCGCTGTTGGATTGCGAGTAGGAGTTGAGCGTCTGCCCGGCATTGCCGGATCCCGTGGCGAAGCCCGCGGTCTCCTCGTCGGCGTGACTGTTGAACTTGTACAGGCGTACGCCCGCCGTCAGCTTCCAGTTCTCGCTGAATGCATAAGTGCCTTCGCCGAAGAGCGCGTACTGCTTGATGTAGTAGGGATTGTTCGCCTGGTAGATGAGTCCCAGCGGATTCGCGGCGGCTCCGCCCACCGATATGAATGCCAGCGGCACTGAGGCGTTGTACTCGGTGAAGACCGACTTGAAGTCGGTGAAGAAAACGCCGGCGATCCACTGCAACGGACCGCTGCCGGTCGAGGCGAGGCGCAGCTCCTCGCTGGTTACCTGTGTCGTGTCGGTCTCGTTGAACGGGATGTTGTAGAACTGTGGGATGGACACGCCGAACAGACCGACGACGCTGTAGAGCGCCTCGGAATCGTCCTGGGTCTGACTTTCCTCGCGCGAATAGTACGAGGTCGCCGAAGTCAGTTGCGCGAACCCCATGTCGTAACTGATCGTGACCCCATAAAGCCGGAAGATGTCGTAGATCGGCTCGCCGACATTGAAGGGCTGGTAGCGCGCGTCGGGGACACCCGGCGGCAGGTCGTATTGACTATAGTCGCCCATGTCGAGCTTCTGGTACATGGCCAAGGCGTTGATCTTCAACGCTTCATTCGGTTGCCACAGCAGATTGGCGCGTCCACCCTCGAGCCGCGTCCAGTTGATGCGCGGTACGACTTCCTGCGGCGTCACCGCGCTCACGTCGCCGCGCGTACATCCTGGCCAGCCGGCTCCGCAGGGTCCGGGATTGGTGGGCACCGGGAAGGCCTCGCCGAGGACGATGCGATTGATCCAGCCGTCGACGTACTTGTCGGTGAGCACGACCCGCAGGGCGAGCGAGTCCTGCGCCACGGGGAGGTTCAGCATGAGGCTGCCGCCGCGGTTGAATCCGCCACCGACCGTGCCCGAGGCGGTGACTTCCGCAGCGCTCCTGAAGCTGTCGAGCTGCGGCGCGTTGGTCACGAGCTTCACGGTGCCGCCCATCGAGCCGGCGCCATAAAGCGTTCCCTGCGGCCCGCGCAGCACTTCGACTCGGGAGAGATCGAAGAGATCCGGATCCACCACGACCTTGCCGTTCAGAGCGGCCGCAGGTGGACTGAGGGGGTAGTCGTCGAGGTAGAAACCGACCGTCGGTGAGGCTCCGCCGGAAGAGGACATGCCACGCATCTCGAGCTCGGTCTGACCCGGGCCGGCGGTGCGCACCGAGATGCCGGGCACGGATTGAATGATGCCGTTGAGATTCGTGATGCCCTCTTGCTGCATGAGCTCACCGGTCACGGCGGTCATGCTGATCGGCGTGTCCTGTACCGTGGAGCTGCGCTTCTCGGCGGTGACCACCACCTCCTCGAGCACGCCTCCGCGATCGCCGCTACTGCTGCCGCCGGTATCCGCCGGATCCGCGACGGCGAAGCCGGTGAACGATCCGGCCAGCGTGGCCACCATCGGAACGAGCAAGGCTCGAGTCGGCGTGTGCACTGTTCTTGAACTCCCCGCAGAACTCACAACGGCCGCCCATGAGGCGTAAGAGGCGTTCTTATCATATCCTCAGGTTGATGCAGGAGCGCGACCCGCGCTGTTGGTCGCGGGAAAACGCCAGGCGAGCGGCTCGAGCTTCGGCACCAGTCCGATCCAGCCGACGATGCCGAGCGCGCTCATCACCGCGCACGCAACGAAGGCGAGCTCGTAGTGACCGGTGTGCTGCACGATGAAGCCCGTCAACGCCGGCGAGATCATCCCGGGCACGTTGCCAATCGAGTTCTGGATTCCGACCCAGCGACCCGAGGCCTTTGGTCCGGCGAGTATCTGTCCCATCACATAGGTGCCGGCGGAGGACGCGCCCATCATCACCTGGAAGCCGAACATCGCCTCGATCGCCGTCGATTGGGAGCCCCAGGCCATCAACAGCATGAAAACGACCGAGCCGCTGTGCGCGAGCCCCATGATGAGCTTCCACGCGAAGTTCACCGACCCGCCACGGCGCACGTAGCGATCGATCAGCCAGCCAGTAATGAGTGCCGTCACACCGTTGACGAGATAGCCCGCGGTACCGACCCGCTCCATCTCGTGCATCGAGAAACCGTGCTCCTCCTCGAGATAACTCGGCAGCCAGCCGAGCATGAAGTACCAGAGGTAGTTGCTCGAGAAGAGCCCGAGGCTCGTGCCCCAAAGCCCGCGCTGCGACAGCACCATTCTCCAGGTCGGCGTCGAGGCGTCGGCTCGCGCAGTTGCGAGTTGCGGCAGCTTCACCAGCGACCAGGGCACGAGCCACATGAGTGAGGCGACGCCGAACACCATGAACATGCCGCGCCAGCCAACCGAGTCGATGAGGAGCCCCGCGAGCCAGATGCCGACGCCGGGCGCCATGAGGTAGCCAAGGCTCATGATCCCGTTGGCCTTGCCAAGATTCTCGAGCGGCACGACGCAGGCGAGGAGCTTCGACACGCAGGGAAAACCCACGCTCTCACCGAGGCCGAGCAGCAACCGCATGAAGATGAGCGACCAGAAACCGACGGCGGCGCCCTGGAGGAACGTGGCGGCCGCCCAGATTACCAGTCCGCCGGCGAGCACCCGGTGCGCGCCGTAGCGCTCGGCCAGCCAGCCGATGGGGATCTGCACCCAGAAGTAGATGTACCAGAATGCGGAGAAGAGGATGCCGTAATCCTGGGCGGTGAGGTCGAGGTCATGCCGCATCTGTAATGCGGCAGTCGGCATCGCCCCGCGATCGACGTAGTTGATACCCAGTACCAGGGCGAGCAGCGAGACTACGTAGAACGGACGCGACAGCCCGGCTGCGCGTGCCTCGGCAGCGGTCAGTACCGTGCTCGGTGAAGAACCCGGCGAATCGAGCATCAGTCCCCCTGTAGACGAGCCCATACTCACGCAGATGCCCGGACTGCATCAAGCGCTTATGACTCGTGACGTCACCGGGCGATAATGTGCACATGACCGGGATTCCCTTCGTCGACGTCGCCCCCTTGTTCACCGCCGACTCGGATGCACGGAGAATCGCCGATCAGACATTGTTCGCGGCGGCGCGCGACGTCGGTTTCCTCGGCATTGGTGGACTGCCGCGCGAGGTGGCACCCGGGCCCGAGGCACGGGCGCGTCTGCTGGCGATCTTCTCTCTCGGCGATGCCGACAAACGCCGCCTCTACCGACGCAAGTTCGCGCCCGAAAACCGCAACGTCTATCGAGGCTGGTTTCCGCTTCAGCCCGGAAACCTGACCTCCAAGGAAGGCATCGATCTTGGCGGGGATATCGCCTACGGCCCCGAGGGCGCTGACAGCGGCGATCCCTTGCGGGAGGTCACCCCGCTTCCGGAGGAGGATCGCCTCCCCGGGTGGCATGCGGCGACGGTTGCCTACTACCGGGGGATGGAGCGCGTCTGCGAGGCATTGATGCGCTCGCTCTCGCGCAGTCTCGGACTTCCCGCGGAATACTTCGACGAAGCATTCCGCCGCGGATTATCCACGCTCAGGCTGATTCGCTATCCCGCGCGCAGTGCGGCCGAGCTGGCGACGGTTGCCGATCCCGGATTATGGGTGGAAGGGCAACCGACGCGTCGCTATCTCGTCGGCGCCCCTCACACAGACTCGGGATTCGTGACGCTGCTCGCGCAGGATGCGGTGCCAGGACTGCAGGCGCGCGGACGGGATGGTCGTTGGATTGACGTGCCGCCGCGCGAGGGCACCCTGGTCGTCAACTTCGGCCAGGTTCTCGAGCAATGGTCGGCCGGCCGCATCCGTGCGACCGAGCACCGTGTGCTCGGGACGGGGCTCGGGCGTTGCTCGGTTCCCTTCTTCTACGAAGCGCGCGCCGATGCCATCATCGCGCCGCTATCGATCGATCCGCCCGACCTGTTCACGCCATTTCAGTATGGCGACTTCCTCTGGCGGCGCATAACCTCGTTCGTCGAGTTTCGCGGGATGGAAGCTGAGCGCTTGTCGACCAACGCAATCGGGGTGCAGCGATGAACGGACGTGTAGCGCTCGTTACGGGCGGAGGCCGCGGGATCGGGCGCGAGGCGGCGCTGTTGCTCTCCGCATCGGGCGCCCGCGTCATGGTCGCTTCACGCAGCGCCGCGGAGCTCGCCAGCGTGGGCGTCGATTATGTCGCAGTCGATCTCGGAACCGCCGAGGGTTGTGCCCGGGCGGTGGCGGAGACCGAGCGCCGCCTCGGGCCGGTCGAGATACTGGTCGTGAATCATGGCATCGGCTCGGCTCATGAGCGGCTGGTGTGGGAGCAGGACCCTGAGGTCTGGCGCGAGACGTTGCGGATCAACCTGGATGCTCCCTTCGAGCTCGCGCGGCTGACCGTTGGCGGTATGTGCCAGCGCGGTTTTGGTCGGCTGGTGTTCACGAGCTCAACCGCTGGCGAGAAGGCTGAGCGGCGGGGCAGCGCCTACACCGCCTCGAAGCATGGAGTCATCGGCCTCGCGCGGGCAGTGGCACAGGACGCCGGGCCGTTCGGAGTCACCTCCAACGCGGTATTGCCGGGCTGGGTGCGCACGACGATGGCCGAGCGGTCCGCGAAGACAGAGGCCGAGCGGCGTGGCGTCAGCGTCGAGCAGGTATGGCGCGAGCGCGCCTCGATCTATCCGCAGAACCGTGTCCTCGAGCCGCGCGAGGTCGCGCAGGTGATCGCATTTCTGT
>Ga0070734_10006093_pt1 | contig 10296 bp, 7 predicted proteins | sample Coa_R1_8_FD_66444 | JGI IMG/M metagenome (GOLD analysis project Ga0070734, IMG submission 66444) | Surface soil microbial communities from Centralia Pennsylvania, which are recovering from an underground coalmine fire - Coalmine... | ecosystem: Environmental > Terrestrial > Soil > Unclassified ... | reverse complement strand
AATACCACGCCCCGACAGAGAGACCCGGCGGTCGCCAACCGCGAACGAAACCAGACAGGGTAAGACGGCCGGCGAAAGAAGAGACAAAACAACCAAATACGGAGTCGTCTCGAGGAGAATCGTCAGCTGCCGTTTCCACTCAAATCTCGGTGATATACCCGCGTACCAGTAAGATGGCTCATACCATGGCGGATAAGTTCCGGAGACTGGATAGCTAAATTCATAAGTGGCAGGGTAGTTGAGTATTTTTCGGGTAGGGTGTAGCGGTTTTCCTAATTCGGGCGGCTGACCCTGCCAATGAATCGAGCGCGGGGCGCCGTCGACCTCCCAGGCGTAATTCGGCGGCCCCGTGGCGCCCCAAGTCAAATGCCCTTTGGCGATGGACAAGGCTGCGACAAAGGGGCCGCAGACCAACAGCACCGACCCGACTGCCGCCAGCAGGGGTTTTAGCAGTGTCCGGCGCTGCAGCCAACGCGACATCAGCATCGCACCGAGATACAGAGGTAAAACCGGCGCAAAGGCGGCGCGCGCCAGAAATCCCAACCCTAAGGCGGCTCCGAAAGCAATATAGGCCGGCATAGACGCGCGCGTCTCGATTCGCAGTTGGAGCCAGGCAATCACAATCAAGATCGCCATGGTAAGCATGTCCGGCGAGACGTAACCCATGGTGATGTGCCACAGGCCGGCGATCATAAGACTGGCGTATCCGCCGATACGGATCGCTTGAGCGGATAAGCCGGAGTCCGATAGCGGTCTGTAGCGCAACAGTTCGGCCAGAAATAGCTCGAAGAATGCCAGGGAGGCGCAGAAGCCCGCGAAATTGATGAGGTGGAGAATCGAGACCTGCCAATAAGCGGCCGGGTGAAACAGCTTGAATACAATCGCCAGGATCCAGGAAAGCAGCGGGCTCCAATATTCATTCAAGGCATCGCGCCAATCGGCGCGCACGTAGTTGTCGGCAATGTCGAGATAAGAAACGCCATCGCTGAAAATCATATGGCGAGTCCACCACGCCTGTGCCAGAGCGAAGGAAATCAATACTGCCCACGCAGTAATCTGCAATGCGGTCGTTGGATGCACCCTTCGCCGGTGCACGTGCAATGGCTCCCGAACCAGAGCGCGGGGAGAGGCCCAGCGCGTTTGCGCCTGCATAGCGCAAACAGTAGCAGTTCAGATTGCAACGCGTCTGTCCGGTTCGGCACGGCGCGCCTTCGAGTGTTGAATACGGCACCGGCCGGGCTGGAACCGGCGCGGGCGCCCGACGTTTATTAAGCGGCTAATTGGATACTAAAGACGGTCACAGTTAGAAGGGTGGTTATAAGGTCGCCATTGTCTTCCCTGTAAGCACTGCCACATGCCGCTACCCGTTTGTTGAGCGAGACACTCTAAAACGGAGGGTTTCATTGACTGGCCATCTTCGGCGTGGCACCCTTACTTCCAGGTCACCTCAGAGGACCGTCAGAAGCGGGCTCGCCCATCTGTGCCGGTAAGTACAAGCCACGATCGACCGTCAAAAGGGCGGTAGCGCGCCTCGGAGCGCGAATAGTGCTCCGGCCGCAGAACGTGTCCGCAGTTATAACAACCTTCATTGCAGTCCGAGACTATTCAGGAGAAAATATGCCCCAGCAGCGCGCTCTCATCATTGGAGCCGGACCGGCGGGTCTCACCGCCGCTTACGAGTTACTGAAAAGAACAAACATTCAACCGATTGTGTTTGAGAAGAGCAGCGAAATCGGCGGTCTATCGCGGACCGTCCGGTACAAAGGGAACCGGATCGATATCGGCGGGCACCGTTTCTTTTCCAAATCCGACCGCGTGATGAACTGGTGGGCGGCCGTCATGCCGCTGGAAGCGTCCACCAATGGCAACGTGCATAACATCACCTACCGAAGACAAACACGCGAGATCCAGGGAACGGAAAACGGCCCGGCGGCTGACCGGCACGATCGCGTAATGCTCGTGCGACAAAGAAAGTCGCGGATATATTTCCTGCGCCAGTTTTTCGATTATCCCATCACGCTGAGCGGGGACACACTGAAAAAGCTGGGCGTGCTGCGCACGATCAAGATCGGTGTGAGTTACCTGAAGAGCGCCGCTCACCAGAGGCGGCCCGAAAAGACGCTGGAGGATTTTCTCATCAACCGATTCGGCAAGGAGCTCTACCTGACGTTCTTCAAATCGTATACGGAAAAAGTGTGGGGTGTGGCGTGCGAAAAGATCAGCGCGGAATGGGGCGCGCAGCGGATCAAAGGGCTCTCCATAACGAAGGCGGTTACGCATTTCTTGAAGAAACGATATCAAAAGAAGCCGGCCGGCGATTTAGCGCAGAAGGGGACCGAGACGTCACTGATTGAGAAATTTATTTACCCCAAGTTAGGGCCGGGGCAACTGTGGGAGTGCGTGGCGGAAGATGTATGCCGGAAGGGCGGCATGGTGCGGACGGGCTGGAGTGTGGACAAGTTGTACACCGACGGCAGTCGCGTGCGCGCGGCGGAAATGGTGCACACGACCACCGGCCGACGCGAGAGGGTTGAAGCGGACTACTTCTTTTCGACGATGCCGGTAAAGGAACTGATCCGGTCTCTGGACGCGCCCGTACCCGCCAATGTGCGAGAAGTCAGCGAGGGCCTGATTTACCGCGATTTCATCACCGTTGGGCTGCTGCTCAAGAAGCTGAAAATTCACGAAAACACTGCGAATGGATCGAAGCTGCTTTCCGATAACTGGATCTATATCCAGGAGCCGGATGTCCTGGTAGGCCGGATGCAGATCTTCAACAACTGGAGTCCGTACCTGGTAGCGGAGCCGGATAAGGTGTGGATCGGACTTGAGTACTTCTGCTATGAGACGGACGAAATCTGGACAATGCCGGATGAGCGGATGATTGACCTGGCAAAGCGGGAGATCGAGAAGATCGGAATTATCGAACGCAGCGACGTTCTCGATGCGGTGGTAATTCACGTGCCAAAGACGTACCCGGCTTACTTCGGCGCTTACGAACGGTTCGAGGAGATCAAGAAGTATGTAAATCAATTCGATAACCTTTTCTTAGTTGGGCGGAATGGGATGCATAAGTATAATAATCAGGATCATTCGATGCTGACCGCAATGACCGCAGTGGATAACATTGTGGAGAATCGTTTGGACAAAAGTAATATCTGGGCACTCAATAGCGAAATGGAGTATCACGAGACCAAGGCGGAAACGCCGAAGACGGAAACGAAGACTCCCCGACCGTTGGAGGAAGTGGCCTAGCAGTTTGCGGAAGATGTTTCATTCTGCTAGAGACCAGACCCTATGCAAACAGCGGTGATCGAGAGGGAATCGACCGAAGAACTAAGTGTTGAAAGGAGCCCAACGGGACATTGGTCCTGGATCTGCGGCGCGCTCATCGCCGCGGTCGTGCTCTGCCTCGCGACCAATGCGGTCTTTGACCAAAATTTCATCAAGAACATCAATGACGGCGTCGCCTACCTGGATATCAGCCATGCGGTAGCGGCGCATCATCCGGAGGCACTGCTTAACGCGTACTGGAGCCCCGGTTATCCGGTGGTCCTGTGGGCTGGACTAGCTTTGCTGCATCCGCCACCGGAGCTGGAGCTTGCCGCGGTATACGCGATCCATTGGGTGGTTGGCATTTTGGCTCTGGGCTGCCTGATCTACTTTGTGGCGGGGCTTCCCGCCGCGCGTGAGAAGGCGGGCGCCTTTGGTTTGACACGGCCGATGCTGGTGGCGGCTGGATGCGCACTGTTCGTGATCGCCGCAGAGGCCGATGTGCCGGTGTATCTGCTGACGCCCGATCTGCTACTGGCGGCATGGTTATGGCTGGCCGGTGGCGCGCTTCTGCGGATCGGACGGCGGCAGCGGATACGGGATTATGCGCTGCTGGCGCTGGCGTTGGCGGCGGCTTACTTCACCAAGGCTGTCGGGCTGCCGCTGGTGATGGCCGCCTTGGCAATCCTTCCGTTCCTGGGCGCAAACCGGCGCAAGGCGGTTCTCGGCATCCTGCATTTTATGGCGGTCGCGGCTATTTTGATTGTGCCCTACATGGCAAAGCTTTCGGCGGCGAAGGGCCGGGTTACGTTTGGCGAAAGCGGCACATTGAATTATGCGTGGATCGTCGATGGGGCCGATGGCCCGAATCGCTGGCACCTGCAGAGCGACTCACCACATGGACACGCGCGGATGCAACTGGCGCATCCGGCTCGGCAGTTGCTGAAATCGCCCGGCGTTTATGAGTATGCGTCGCCGGTGGCGGGCACGTTTCCAACCTTCGATGATCCGTCGTATTGGAACGAAGGGCTTCGGCCGACCTTCTATCTGAAAGGCCAGGTGTGGCATATCGCGATGAACCTGTATCACACGGCCTCGTGGCTGGGGCGGCGCGGCGAATTCGTGATCGCGCTGGCGGTGCTCCTGTGGATGCAACGTCAGTTCGGTGCGGCGGGCAGACTGCGGGAAATTCTGCCGGTTCTGCTTTGGTTTACCGGCCTTTGGGGGCTTTACCTGCTGGTGGACGTGGAGGACCGTTACGTGTTTGCCGCCCTGACCGCGATCCTGCTTCTGGCGGCGGCCAGCGTTCGGCTGCCGGATTCGTCGATGATGCGCCGAGTCGTCAGCGCCGGCGTCTTAATCCTGGTATGCGGTGCAATGCTGCGGCCCCTCGATACGGCCGGTCAGGAAGTGTTCTACGGGGTCAAGCGTATGTTCATCGGCCCGGTTAAGGCGAAGGCCTTCGGTCCTTATGAAAACCCATACTGGAAGATCGCGCAGAGACTCACCGGCCGCATGGGGCTTCACGCCAGTGACCAGGTGGCGTGCATGCAACTGGGCTGCGACAACACGTATTGGGCGCAGTTGGCCGGTTTGCGGATCACCGCCGATATTTCGAGCGAGAGCGATTATTGGGCGGCAAGTCCGGAGGACCGCGCCCGGGCGATGGCAGCGCTGGCGGGAGTGGGCGTAAAGGCGCTGGTGACGCGTAATTTGGGGCCCGGCGCGGAATCGGAGGGCTGGATTCCGATCAGCGACCCGCATGAACGGCCCGCCGAAGATCTGTACGCCCGATTGACGAAATAGGAGCCATTCCGCAATTATGAACGTCGTACAAGAGCGGGAAGAACAAATCACGCAGCGCCAGCAGGCGGTCCCGCGGAGCCTGGTATGGACGGTGGCGTGTTCAACGGTGATCTGCGCGGCGGCGCAGATCCTCATGAAAATCGGGATGACCCGCGTGACGAGCCTGGACCCGATCGCGCTGGCCACAAACCTGCCGCTAGTGGCGGGGTACGGACTCTATGCCGTCTTTTGCGTGATGATGATACTGGCGTTGCGGGAAGGCGAGCTTTCCGTAATTTACCCGATCATTTCGCTGGCCTACATCTGGGTGACGGTGCTGTCTTATTTCATCTTTCACGACACACTGAATTGGCTGAAGTTGATCGGGATCCTCAGCGTGATTCTAGGCGTGGCGATGCTGGGACGGGGTAAGCCGCGATGACGACGCCGATCAGTTCGATGGCGCTGGTGCTGGTGGCCTCGGTGATCGGGTCGCTGGGCGCCGTTTTCCTGAAGCTCGGGGCGGCGCGCCTGCATAATCTCTGGAGCCTGTTGAACTGGCGGCTCGGCGCGGGTGTCGGCATGTACCTCGGGTCTTCGGTATTCTATGGCTGGGGGATCAAGCACGGCCAGATCTCGGTGCTGTATCCCATGGTTTCGCTGGGCTACGTATGGACGCTGGTCTGGGGGCGGCTGGTCTTCAACGAACGGTTCACGCGGGAGAAGCTCGCGGGGCTGGGGCTGATTCTGGCAGGTGTGGTGTGCGTGGCAATGGGAAGCAAGTAAGCGGCGCAGTTCTGGTGTTGGCTCTGTGCGGCGCGTGGGTTCAGACCAGCGCCGCCGCCAAGAAGCCGGCGGCAACATCGGCGGATCGCGGGGAGGGGCCGCAAGTGACCCTGAAGCCCGGCGATGACGTGCAGCGCGCGGTGGACCGGCACCCGATGGGCACCACCTTCGTGTTCGAAAGCGGCCTGTACCGGCTGCAGACGATTCGCCCCAAGGACGCAGACACGTTCATCGGGATACGGGGTGCGATTCTGAGCGGGGCGCGCGCGCTCACGAATTTTACCCGCGAAGGGCGCGCGTGGGTAGCGAGCAATCAGAATCAACAAGGGCAGCTCAACGGCTATTGCGATCCCGGGCACCCTCGATGCATGCACGCCGAGGACCTGTTTATTGACGATAAGCCGTTACGCCATGTGTCAGACCGCGAGGCGGTAGGACCGGGCACCTGGTTCTTCGATTATGCCCAACACAAGATCTATATGGGTGATGATCCGGCGGGCCACAAGGTGGAGACGAGCGTCGCGCGGAGCGCGTTTGGCGGAATGGCGGCGGGCGTCACCATCCGCGGCCTCACGATCGAAAAGTACGCGGTGCCGGCGCAGTTTGGCGCGATCGGAGACCAGTATCCGGGGCCGGGCTGGGTAGTTGCGGAAAACGAAGTGCGGTGGAACCACGGCAACGGCATCAACCTGAAAGACGGCGGACAGGCGGTCAAGAATTTTGTTCACCACAACGGGCAGAAAGGAATCGGCGGCGGCGGCGCGGAGCTGCTGATTCAGGGCAACGAGATCTCGTTTAACAACTGGGCCGGCTTCGATCTGGCCTGGGAGGCCGGAGGCGCGAAGTTTGCGCAGACGCGAGGATTGATCGTGCGCGATAATTCGATTCACGACAACACCGGTGAAGGGTTGTGGTGCGACGTCGACTGCATCGATAGCGTGTACGAAGGCAATACCGTGTTCAACAATTCGGCCGGGGGGATGGCGTACGAGATCAGCTACGGGGCCGTGATTCGCAACAACATCGTGCGCGACAACGGGGCACGCGACGCCTCGTGGCTATGGGGCGCGCAAATCGTGGTGCAGAACTCGCGGGGCGTGGAGATCTACGGGAATACGGTCGAGGTTGCGCCGGACCGCGGCAATGGCATCGGAATCATCCAGCAAAACCGGGGCAGCGGGGTGCAGGGGCCGCACATCTCCGCGAACAACTACGTGCATCACAACACCATCATTCACAGGCGCAGCCCGCAAGGCGTGAATGGCGCGGTGGCCGATTATGACGAGAAGGGCCTGTTCAGCCAGAACAACCGGTTCGACTACAACACCTATCACGTAACGGACCCGAACGCCGCGCACTGGCGCTGGGGCAGCTACCAGAATTGGGAAGGCATGCACCGGCTGGGCCAAGAGTTGCACGGCACGGTGGACACAAAACTCCCGCCGGTGAAATAGGCTCGCGAGTCTACTGTCCGGCCGCCGCCCGGGCGCGATAGATTCCTGTAAAGGGCAGAAGCTCCGGCAGGGCGGAGCTGCGCCCGGGTTCCGGCCGTCAGCGCGGAGCGAGTGGCCCCGGCTCGCATGCTACACTACAGAAAAACTTGTCCGGCACTTCCCCCTTTAGCATTTCAAAACCCGTGCAGTGGGTCATCTGCGCCGTAGCGGCGCTGGGTTTTCTGTTTGACATCTATGTGGTGCTGGTAGCGCCGCTGATCGTGCAGCCGGCCTTGATGGAACTGGGCGATCTGATGCCGGGGACGGAAGCTTATCGGAACTGGGCCGGGTATCTGTTCTGGATTCCGCCGCTGGTGGGCGGATTTTGCGGGTTGTGGGGCGGTTATCTGGCGGACCGATTCGGGCGGCGGCGGGTTTTGACATGGAGCATCATTCTATACGCATTAACGGCCACGGCCGCGGGTTTGGCCACGAGCCTGGAAACACTGCTGGTATTTCGGACGCTCTCGTTCGCGGGGACGTGCGTGGAGTTTGTCGCGGCTGTGGCCTGGCTGGCCGAGATTTTTCCGGAGCCTCGGAAGCGCGAAGCGGTGCTGGGGTACACGCAGGCATTTGCCTCGCTGGGGGGCGTGCTGGTGGCGGCGGCTTTTTACGTGGCCAACAGGTACGCAGCAGTGTTCCCCGCGATCTACGGGAGCCATGCGCCGTGGCGGTACGCGCTGATCTCGGGGGTGACGCCGGCGATTCCGCTGGCCCTCATCCGACCGTTCCTGCCGGAATCACCGCAATGGGCGCAGAAACGCTCCGAAGGGACCTTGAAGCGGCCCAGCGTGCGGGAGTTATTCCGGCCGGAGTACCGGCGCGTCACGATTGTGACGGCGCTGCTGTTTGCGTGCGCGTACGGTCTGGCATCGGGGACGATCCAGCAATCGCCGCAGATTACGCCGGGACTTTCCGAAGTTCGGGCGATGGCGCCGGCGGCCCGCGGGCAGGCGATTTCGAGTGTGCAAGGCATGCAGGAAATGGGCGGGCTGGCGGGACGGATCGTGCTGGCGGGGTTGGCGCTGGTGATCGTGAGCCGCCGCGCGCTGCTGCGAATTTTCCTGGTCCCGGGACTGGCCTTGATCCCGATCGTGTTTCTATACAGCGCGACCCGCAGCCTGGATGCGTTTCGCATCGGCATCTTCTGCTCCGGATTCACCACCGTGGCGCAGCTGACGTTCTGGGGCAACTACCTGCCGCGCGTGTACCCGGTACATCTGCGCGGCACCGGCGAAGGCTTCGCGGCTAATGTGGGGGGCCGGATGTTTGGCATGTCGGGATCGTACATCGCGACGCACCTGGCGGCGTTGATGCCCGGGATTTTGCCGGCTGTGAAGCTGAGCTATGCCGCGGCGGTGGTTGGAGTGGCGGTTTACGCATTCGCACTGTTGCTGACGTTCTGGCTGCCGGAACCGCCGGCAAAGCTGCCCGACTGAAATCGATGCACGACGTTCTCATCCTGGACAATTACGACTCGTTCACCTGGAATTTGGTGCAGGCCGTCGAGTCGCTGGGGGCGCGGTGCTACGTCCGCCGGTCCGACCGAGTGACCGTGGCAGAAGTCAGGGACTTGGCTCCGCGGCGCATCATTTTGTCACCGGGTCCGTTCGGGCCGGAGCAAACGGGAATCTGCCGGGAGGTGGTACAGGAGTTCGCGGATCGCGTGCCGATTCTGGGGGTGTGTCTGGGGATGCAGGTGATCGCGACGATCGGAGGCGCACTGGTTTGCCCGTCGGGGCGGCCGGTGCATGGCAAAGCCGCTCCCGTGTGCCACACGGGGCAGGGAATTCTGAGGGGATTGCCGAGCCCATTTCTGGGCGCGCGCTACCACTCTCTGCAGGTTGAACCGCGATCCATCCGGCCTGCCCTGGAGGTGACGGCGTGGACGGCAGAGGGCATCATCATGGGATGCCGCCTGCGCGGCACGGAAGCGGAAGGAGTTCTGTTTCACCCCGAGTCGTTTCTGACGGAGCACGGGCCTCTGTTGCTGCGCAACTTTCTGGAGGGCCGCGGACATGTGGTCTGACCGGCTGGAGCCGGCGGCGTGCCGACACCTGGTGGAAAGACTGCGGCAGGTGTTGGCGGCGCCGCGGCGTGAGGCGCAATCCCGGACGATCGATTTGAATTGGCAGCGCGAGACCGCCGAGGTGGCGGAGGCTCAGCCGCGCCGGGCGGGCATCATGTGGCTGGATCAGCCGCACACGCGGATCTTCACCAATCCGCTGGCTACGATTATGGTGACTGATGGCCATGCATCGATTTCCGGTCCTGCTGGGACGGTTCAGTGGGAGGGCGGCGGATTCGATGTGCTCGAAGCGGTTTTGGCGGCGTGGAGCGGACCGGCGGAGGCGCTGCTGTGCGGTTATCTGGGATATGAGCTTGGCTGCGACCTGGAAGAGGTGGCGCCGCCGAGCCGCCGGCCGGCCGATCTGCCGGATTTGTATCTGGCGCTTTACGACCGGCGGCTGGAACACAGGGAGGGGAAATGGCAGTTCCGCGGAACGGACGCCTGGCGGCCCATCTGCGAACAAGAGGTAGGGCGGGGTGCGGCGGCGGGTGCGGGGGGTTTTGAGAGCGGCGTGGTCACGAGCACTCCTGGTGAGGAACAATTTTGCGATGCGGTCGCGCGCGCGGCGGAGCGGATCTACGGCGGCGAGTTATTTCAGGTGAATCTGTGCCGACGGCTTGAAGCCGCGCTGCCGGAAGAGCAGATCCGGCCGCTGTATCACCGTTTGCGCGCCATCAGCCCGGCATCGCAGGGAGCATGGCTGGATCTGGGGGAGGGAAGGGCTGTGCTTTCCGCCAGCCCGGAATTGTTTTTGGGCGTGGCGGCGAGACAAGTGCGGTCTTGCCCGATCAAAGGAACACGGCCGCGGGGCGCGACCCCGGAAGAAGATCAAGCCTTGGCGTGCGCGCTACAGCAGAGCGAGAAGGACCGCGCGGAGCTGGCGATGAT
>Ga0070734_10006092_pt1 | contig 10297 bp, 6 predicted proteins | sample Coa_R1_8_FD_66444 | JGI IMG/M metagenome (GOLD analysis project Ga0070734, IMG submission 66444) | Surface soil microbial communities from Centralia Pennsylvania, which are recovering from an underground coalmine fire - Coalmine... | ecosystem: Environmental > Terrestrial > Soil > Unclassified ... | reverse complement strand
TCGGCCGCATCGTCCACAACCCCTCGCTGCTCCCTGGACCATTCGTTGCCAGCTGAGGTTCGCCCCATCTCAGCACCGATCGCAACAGCGCCAATTTTCTGTCGTTTCATCGACAAGCGCGGGCAAGACGATGTTCGTTGGGCTCTCCGGTCGGAAGCACCACGGTCGAAAGGACCGGAGCAGATTGGCGGAACTGCAATAAGTGCGGAGGCGCGTCGGACCGACGTGTGGAAGTTCGACCCAAGGCTTTCGAATCTATTTGCTGACTATGTCAGACGACTTTTGTCTTCCAACGGCCCTTCCGAAATAGGTAGGCGCTGACGAGGGCAAGCGTCGAGAAAGCGATGGTGACGGCGAGGAAGACGCCGCGCGGCCCGAGTCCGAATTCGAAGGCGAGGATATAGGCGAGTGGAATTTCCCAGAGCCAGAAAACGATGAGATTGATGATCGTCGGTGTCCAGGTGTCCCCGGCGCCGTTGAACGACTGCGTGATGACCATGCCGTAGGCGTAGAAGAGAAAACCGCACGCGATAGTCCGCAAAGCCTCCGAGCCGTAGCGGTGCACGTCGGGGCCGGAGGCCTGCGTGAAGACACTCACGATCGGGTCGGCGAAGACCACAAAGAGGAGCCCGACGGCCCCGAGGAAGCACATATTATAAAAGCTCGCGCGCCAGACAGCCTGCTCGGCACGCTCCGGTTTCCCCGCGCCGAGTGCCTGCCCGACCAACGTGGCCGCCGCGTTCGACAGACCCCACGAGGGGAGCAGTGCGAACATGATGATGCGCAGGCCGATGGCGTTGCCTGCCAGCGCTGCGTCGCCGAAGCCCGCGAGAATGCGCACCAGCCCGATCCAGCTCGCCATGCCGATAAAGACCTGAAAGGTCGCGATGCCCGACAGGCGGATAAGGCCCAGCATGACCGACGGCTCAAGCCGCAGATTGCGCCACACCAGACGCACGCGCGCGCCCGGACGCAGCAGCCGCGAGAACGCGTACAGCGTGCCGGTCCCGCGACCGATCGTTGTCGCAACGGCGGCACCCGTCACACCGAGTTCAGGAAACGGGCCAAGGCCGAAGATGAGGCAGGGGCCGAGCAGAATGTTGAGGGCATTGGCCAGCCAGAGTACACGCATCGCAATTACGGCGTCGCCCGCACCTCGGAAGACCGAGTTGACGAGAAACAGCAGCATGACCGAAGCGTTCCCCGCGAGCATCATCCGCGTGAACCCGGTCCCCTTTTCGACGACGGCGGACGAGGCACCCATCATCGCGAGCAGATTCGGCGCGAACGCCGCACCGGCCACGCCGACGACGACGGAGACAAGGATGCCGATCGCGATGGTCTGCGCAGCAGCACTTGAGGCGCCTTCCGGGTCATGCCCACCAATCCGGCGCGCAACCAATGCCATCGCGCCGATGCCGAGCCCAATCGCCAGCGTGTAAATGAGCGTCATCAGCGACTCGGTGATCGCGACCGCCGCCACGGCTTCGGGGCCGAGCCGCGCAACGAAGAACACGTCCACCACGGCAAAAACGCTCTCCATCAGCATCTCCAGCACCATCGGGACGGCGAGCAGCATGATGGAGTGGCCCAGGTCGCCCTCGGTGTAGTCGTAGCTAATGTGTGTGCCGCGAATCGCCTGCCAAATCACCTGAAGAAATCGGGGAGCGGGAGCCGGGCCTCCGCTCGATGGCGTGTTAAAGGCTTCCGACTTGTCGATCGTTTTCGTAGAGTTCGGCATTCGCCCTCCGTCATTAGAAGGTTAACCGTCGGAAGCCGATGGCTGAGTAGAGGGTATAATACGACCGCCGAGGCTGGTTTGTCCTGAAGGTGCTGGTCCTTGCGCAAACCCACCGTAATCGAAGCAGTAGTGCCCCATCGGTGTGTGATGGACACAGCACACCCCGATATGGTTCGCCCATGATGTCTCGTCGGCCATCCGTATTAGACGCTCAGCTGGAAGGCAACGATTACTCAAGCCACCATCCCTCTTCGCGCCTGGGTTGCAACGAAACGGCGAGGATCAGTGCCGGGATTATGGGATCGTTCTCCGCTCGCGCGGGCGATGAGTTCATTATCGCGAAGGCGCGATGGTTGGCTATACGTGCCCTGCGCCGACAGGGACTGCACCGGGACTGCAACCGGTATCTTTGCCACTCCCTGCCCGGTTACCGCGATGCACGGGGGGCAGCGCATTGGTCCCCATCGTCAGCAGGGGATTGGACCGGATCAGGCTGCTTGTACCACCTTCGTTGCTTCGGTCGAGAAGATTGGAGCAGGCAAGGTTGGATCTCCAGGACTTTCGGCGGTGGGCCGGGACTCCGGGCGGCTGCGGCCGTACCCTGGGTCTGTCGCTCGAAACTGCTTCACACTGGCCCAGCCACCCAGCCGGGCAAATTCACACCACCTCCCGGCGACGTCGGTTTGGTGGCCTTGAGTGTCGTCTTTTGCAAGCATTCAACCAGGATTCGAGGCGCTAACCTGAGTTGAGAATCCATCCAGGCGAGGATTCCACCGGCGGAGGCGCACCGTATACTGGGCGCCGGGTAACTGTTCACTGTCTTTTCCGTGGGCGCAGATGGCCGGGGGCGGATTTCCTATGCTATCGGCATAGCGAAGCCAATTTGGGGGGGCTGCCGGGAGCGTGACGCGCGGATGACTGCTCGCTCCATTAACGTTATCGAAGTATCTCTCGTTCCCAGAAGGAGCACACGATGAAGAAAAAGGTCACCGAAAACACGCAAGAGCGTCAGATTACCCGGCGCCAGATGGTCGGCAGCACCTTGGCTGCTGCCGGCGTGATTACGGGTGCGCCGACCTTTCTGCGAGCCCTGAACCTCCACAACAAGCTGAATATCGCGATGATCGCCTGCGGTGGCCGTGGCCTCGCGAACATGAACGGCGATGGCGGCAGCCGGCGCCGCGGAGTCGCCCCATCCGCTCTTCCCACAGGCATTCCGGCCGAGAACATCACGGTCCTCTGCGACGTCAACCAGAATGCCGTGGATGCTGCGGCCCAGAGATTCCCAAAAGCTAAGAAATACAATGATTTCCGCCGCGTCTTCGATCACCCGAACGACTTCGATGCTGTCATGGTCAGCACCACCGAACACACCCATACACTCGCCACCTATCTGGCTCTGACACACGGCAAACACGTTTACTGTGAGAAGCCGCTTACTCACGATGTCTGGGAGGCGAGGCTGATTCGCGAGACCGCTGCGAAGTACCCGAGGCTCGCCACGCAGACGGGCAATCAGGGCCATGCCTCGCCGGAGCGCCGGCAGATCAAGGAACTGCTCATGGCCGACGCGATCGGACCGGTGCGCGAGGTGCACGTCTGGGCGGGTCGTGCATGGGGGTTGCAGAGCGCCGCGGCGGCAGCGAAGTACGACAAGCCCCACGGGTTCTACAACGGCATCCAAATCACCGAGCGCTTCCCGGAAGCGATGCCCGTCCCGCCCAATATCCACTGGGATCTGTGGATCGGGCCGGCGCCGATGCGGCCCTTCCATGCGACCTACCTCCCTGGACCGCGCTGGTACCGGTGGTGGGACTTCGGCAACGGCACGATGAGCGACCTCGGCGGCCACGACAACGACGTCGCGTTTCAGGTGTTGGACATCCGTTATCCCCTGACGGTCGAGGCAGTGTCTCCGATGGGCAAGGCTCACCCGGAATTGGCGCCGGCAACGATGACCGTGACGTATGAATTCCCGGCCCGTGGCTCACATCCGCCGCTCAAGCTTGTCTGGTACCAGGGCGAGGGTAGGCCGCCACAATTTGATTCAAAAAGGATGGGCGACCGCGGTCAGCTGTTTATTGGCGACAAGGGCATGATCTACAGCGGTGGGCGCGGCGGACCCCTTCTGCTGCCCGAAGAGAAGTTCAAGAATTACCCGACACCGCCGGAAACCCTGCCGCGTTCGCCCGGCCACTACATTGAGTGGATCCAGGCGTGCAAGGACCAGGGTCCGGCGCCCGGTTCGAATTTCCTGTATTCAGGATGGGTCACCGAATCGAACCACCTTGGCAACGTGGCCTACCGGACCGGGAAGAAGCTCGAATGGGACCACGTCAACCTGCGCGCGCGTAACGCGCCGGAAGCCGACCAGTTCATCCGGCGTCCGTACCGGAAAGGCTGGGATGGCATTCTGGGCTAGTCGATGGAGGCGAAGCTGGGAGTCCCGATGAGATACCGTAATCGCAGCTTGAACCGACGTGATTTCGTCCGCGCCCTTGGCGCCGCCACGCTTGGTGCCGGCCCCGTTTTCGCCGGTGGACGGCCTCTCGATCCGCTTTCGCCCGGCATTAAGATTTCCCTGCAGATCCCCGGTGACTTCACCGCGGAAGATCTCGTATTCGCCAGACAATTGGGCATCGCGTATGTCGGCATCCCGACTCGCGGCGGTACCTACGAGACCTTCGCCCGTTACAAGCAGCGCGTCGAGGCTGCGGGTCTTAAAGTCGCAAACATCGGTAACGCCAACGTGCATAACATGCCCGAGGTCACACTCAATCTCCCGGGTCGCGATCAGAAAATCGAAGAATACAAGCAGTACCTGCGCGACCTGGCCAGGGCCGGGATCTTTTACACGACCTACGCGCACATGGGAAACGGCATCTGGAGCTCGCAACGGGAAACGACGCGCGGCGGCGCGGCTGCCCGCGCCTTTCACCTCGAAACCGCCAAAGGCTCGTGGAATGGCAAGACCTTCGAGTCACCTCTGACGCACGGCCGCAAGTTCACCAAGGAAGAGCTGTGGGATAACTACACCTACTTTATCAAGCGTGTGGCGCCCGTGGCCGAAGAGCTTGGGATACGGATCGGCATTCACCCGGACGATCCGCCGGTACCGGAACTGGGCGGCGTGCCGCGCTGCATCTTCGGCAGCTTCGATGGCTTCACGCGCGCTCTGGAAATCGCCAACAGTCCGAACATCGGCGTCTGTCTTTGCTGTGGCACCTGGATGGAAGGCGGCCGCGGCATGGGCAAAGATGTCTTGGAAGCGATGCGGGCTTTCGCCAGCATGGGCAAGCTTTGGAAAATCCATTTTCGCAACGTCAGCGCGCCCATTCCGGGCTTCGTCGAGACCTTTGTGGATAACGGCTATACCGACATGAAGCAGATCATGCGCGCCCTCGTAGCCGTGGATTTTCGGGGCATTCTTATCGCGGACCATGTGCCGCAGATGATCGGAGACCGCCGCACAGCGTGGGCCTTCAGCATCGGCTATATCAAGGCGCTGTACGACATGGCACGCGACGAGCGCCGAGGCCCCTAATACTGTCAGTTTCTGCGGCGGCAGTGGGCCGAGCGCATGTCCTGGCACGTTTTCCGGGTCCACCCTTCGGCGGCGGGCCGCGGTTGCACGCGTGAGCACTCGAAGCGCTAACCGCGCGCATGAGCGTGCGCGAGCTGACCCGTCCCCTCGGGGAAGATGCGCGGCCAGGGGATAGAGAATCCGTACTCGGTCGCGCCTAAAGTTCTTCGTCCGCTTCACGTCCTCCCTGAACCAGTGGTCGTGGTTGTAGGCCAGGTTGCCGGTGTCGCCGTTCGGGATCTTGCCGCAGGTGTGCACAAGCGTGCCGCAGATCGCTGGGCCCTTACTTTCCTCTTAAAGGCAATCGTGTGCCGAGCGAAAAAATATACCAAATTGCCCCTTGCCGGCGATTATAGTTAGAGAGGAAATTATCGCGAAAGGTCACCATCGATGATCACCAATCAACAGATGGGCTCCGTACTGCGGCACCTCCAGAGACTGACCGTCGGGCAAGCATTGAAGGAATTAACAGATGCCCAACTCCTCGGGCGGTTCACGGCTTCTGGCAACCAAGCGGCGTTCACTGCTCTCATGCAGCGCCACGGCGCTCTCGTCCTAACGGTCTGCCGAAATCTGCTTGGCCACGAGCAGGATGCCGAGGATGCCTTTCAAGCGACGTTCTTGGTACTGGCCCGCAAGGCGGAGTCAGTGGTAAGTCATCAAAACATCGCTGGCTGGCTCCATCGAGCGGCTTGCCACTGCGCGCTGCAAGTCAAAAGAGCTGGGGCGCGGCGGGCGAAGCACGAAAGGCAGGCAAGAATGAAGGCGCAGCCACCATGCTCCGACGAAAGCAGCTGGCGTGAACTGCAGGCCATCCTGCAGGAGGAAGTGGCGAGGCTGGCGGACAAATACCGGGCCCCCTTTGTTCTTTGTTGCCTGGAGGGCAAAACCAAAGCGGAAGCTGCGCTCGATCTCGGGTGGAAAGAGGGGACGGTATCGGGACGATTGGCGCAGGCGCGAAAGCTGCTCCGGCAACGCCTGGCGCGTCGTGGTGTGCTCCTTTCGGCGACCTTATCCGCCTTGGCATTAACCCGAAAAGCGCTCGCCATCGTGCCAGCCCCTTTGGCCGACGCAACACAACAAGGCGTCCTGGAGTTGATGAGCAAGGCATCGACAACCTCCGTCTTGTCCGCACAGGTCATGCACGTGGTGCACAAGGTGAGCAAAACGATGCTTCTTGCCAAGTGGAAGACGCATGTCACTGTCCTTCTTGCAAGCTCGGCACTCCTGATGGGCACAGGAGCACTGGCATATCGAAGCGTCGCAAGTTGGAGTTCTGCTGACACTACCGAAGTGCATCCGCGTAAACCTGCCAAACTGGAGGAATCCCCGATGGATTTCGCCCTTCTCCAAGGAAAGTGGAAAGTTGTGGAGCATACGGTGAACGGCATTCAGGTAAGGAGTCACGACAACCCCGCGCAATTCTGGACGATCAGCGGAGATAAAATCATGGTTGATTACCGCGACGGTAACCTGGAGGTCATGCGTTTTCAACTCGATGAGACGAAGACACCCAGGTACATCGACGTGACTGCCATCGGCGATGACGACCCCAGGCGATCCGTGGCAGGAATTTACGACCTTACGGATCAATCTCTGACGTTGTGTCTGGCGACGGCAGACTCGCCACGGCGGCCAACAGCCTTCTATCGTGCTTCGAAGCGTGCCGATAACTCGGCTTGCCCACTTCTCGTGCTAGAGAAATTGAAAAACGACTAAGAGCCGGCTGGAAGCGTTGTCCACCGGGACCTTTCTTATCCTTGACATGAGGTGCCCAGATGACATGGCGCAGGCTCCTCGTCGCCGCGCTTCTCCTCGCTCTGGTAGCGGAATTGCACGGGCTATCGGCCGAGCAGGGGCGTCTCGGATATACGTCCCTTGGAGATGGCGGTTTTCTTGCCCTTTCACCCGATGGTCGATTGCTTGCCTACGTGATGCGCGATGCCCTTTGGATTACGGACGTTGAAACCGGGAAGCATCGCCAAATCACACTCGGGAACCAAAAGGTCTCTGCCCCGCGTTGGTCCCCGGATAGCACTCGAGTCGCCTACTACACGGAACAGGAAGGGCAATTGCAGCTCCGCGTTTTCGATGTCGTCAGGGAAAAAGCTCAGCCTTTCTCCAATCTGGTGGTCTTCACGATCAATCTCCCGCAACCGCCGCAGTGGTCGCCCGATGGAAAACAATTGTTCCTCATCGGCTCGAACCCGGTTCACTCCGAGCCCATGACAACCAACAACCCAAGGGCGAAGACCGGCGCGCCTTCCAAAGAAGCTGCCAGCGAGCTGCCCCATACCGGCGCCACACGGATTCGCGTGTTCAGCACACGAGAGCCGCAAATCCCACGTGCCGATGCAGCCGCTGCCGAAAGCACGCTCAAGGCCGTTGCCCCGGAAGAGCAACGATTGGCCGGTGTCCGCGACATCTTCAGCGTAGACGTTACGACAGGTCGAATCGTCCCTTTGATGCGCGGCCGAGGCTTGGTTAGCCTTTGCCTGTCTCCTGATGGCAAGCATCTTGCCGTGATGGGGAACTGGCGCCGCGAAACGGATGACCAGGATCTTCTCGACTTGTATCTCCTTCCCGTTCCCGACCGAAATGGAGCGGAACTGGCTACCAGGCTCCATGAACTCAAATCTGGGGAAGTCGCCCTGGACGCCGCCGGGAAGCCTTTGCTACCGGCTCACAAGGGCTTACGTGAGGCTAGCCCGATGAATCTGAGCTGGTCGCCGGACTCTTCGCAACTGGCCTATGGCACGCGGGGCCGGCTCGCTTCGGAGGACATTTTCATTCTCAATGTGAAGACGCGCTCGCCCGGGAATTTGACGGCAGACCTGGAGGTTCCGCCCGGCCCGAAAACCTACCGCACCCGTTGGTACGTCTACGACGTGCGGCCGACGCCAAAGTTCTACTGCGACCTGTGCCCGCCCTTATGGACTCGGGACGGAAAGGCAGTAGTCTGCATCGGCCAAGGCGATCTTTGGCTGCTACCGGTCGACGGTCGGAAGCCGCCGCGCAATCTGACGCGAAACTTTCCCCGGCAAATCGATCATGTCCTTCATTCTCACGACGGTTGCCGCGTGTTCTACTCCGAAGACGGTGAGTCGGTGTTCGCTTCCACTCGGGACCCCAAGGAACACCGTTTCGGCTTTTGCAGGGTCAATCTAGAAACGGGGCAAACGGAACAACTATGGGAGGAAGCAAAGCGTTGCGGCGATTCGGAGGGCTATTTCCGCGAGGACGCCTCCCCACGCGCGGGGAAGTGCGTTTTTGTGCTCGAGTCGGCCACGCAGCCACCCGAGATCTGGTTGGCGGATTCCCTTTTGCGACAGCCCCGACAGGTGACGAGAATCAATCCTGCCTGGAATGCGGTGAAAGCCCCCACGGTTCGAGTGCTGCGCTGGAAGACAACCCAGGGAAAGGAAGCGGACGGCTTTCTTAGTCTTCCGCCCGGGGCTGGCCCAGGTCACAAGGTTCCCCTGATCGTATCCCCCGCCGCCGGAACGACCGGCAGTAGTAGTCTGCTCCTGCATTTCCAAGGCGACCGTGATATGCACGGCTACGCATCCCTTATTCCGGATATACCGCTGGGTCAGGGCGAGCAAACGGACGCCATTCTCGCTTCCGTCTTGCCTGCACTCGACGCGGCCGTGGCGACGGGGGCCATCGACGAGCATCGCATCGGCGTGCAGGGCCATAGCATCGGAGCGTATACGGTCAACGTACTCATTACGCATACGGATCGCTTTCAAGCTGCCGTCAGCAGCGCTGGCATCTCGGATTGGGCTAGTTTTTTTCTAAGCAAAGACCGTGTGCTTAACCGCAATGCGGAAGATATGGCACCGCCTTGGCAGGATCCCCAAAGCTTCATCAAAAACTCGCCCGTTTACCACCTGGACAGGATTAAAACCCCGCTCTTACTCCTTCACGGCACTGCGGATACCAGCGTTCCCGTGCAGCAATCCGAGGAAATATTTCAGGGGCTAAGCCTGCTGGGCAAGGAAGCCGTTCTGGTAGAATACTTGGGCGCTGGACACCGTCTGGCCGACGATCCCCAGATGCGCCGGGATCGCGAGGATCGAATCTTGGCCTGGTTTGATAAGCACCTGAAGCAGGTTCCTTGACAAGCCCTACCGCCAGGCCGCTTCCTCTCGAGTGGATCGAATTCCGGCCGGGTTGAAGGCGTCAAGCTTCAACGAGCTGAGCCAAAACGTGAGCTGGCATAGGCGCGGCGCAAGAAGCGTTAGCAGTCAGAACCAGCGCCTCTTATCCACCACATTGTGCAGCGACTCGCCGCGCTGGAAGCGGCCTACGTTGTCCAGCAGAAGATCCAGGTGCCGGGCCGCAATCCGAGGAGAATAGCCGGCCACGTGCGGGGTCAGGATGACATTGCTGAAACCCCAGAGCGGGTGATCCGGCGGCAAGGGTTCTACCTCGAACACATCGAGACCCGCCCCCGCGATCTCGCCGGCCCGCAGCGCCGCGGTGAGGTCGGTCAGATGGACGATTGCGCCACGCCCCACATTGATGAGGTAGGCGCTCCGTTTCATCTGAAGCAGTTGCGGCCGGCAGAACATTTGCTCCGTTGCCGGTGTGTGTGGTGCGGCGATGACCACGTAGTCGCTTTGCGCGAGTAAGTCCGGCAATTGCTCCGGCCCCCACAGCGCGGAGACTCCCTCCGGCGCCTCGGTTCGCATCGGATCGACCGCGACGACTTTCATGCCAAAGGCCAAACCCAGCCGGGCCACGGCGCTGCCGATGGAACCAAGGCCAATGATGCCGAGCACGGCATCGCCGAGCGGCTGGTGCGCCCGGTCGATGGCATTGACCACGCCTGGTCCCGTCGTCAAGCTCACGCGCTGGCCTTCACCTCCAACCGGTGCCCACCGTGCCGCAAGCTGATTGCGGACGTACAGGTGGAGGTTCCTCGCAAAACAGAGGATGTAGCCGAACACCTGCTCTGCGATGACATC
>Ga0070734_10006091_pt1 | contig 10298 bp, 10 predicted proteins | sample Coa_R1_8_FD_66444 | JGI IMG/M metagenome (GOLD analysis project Ga0070734, IMG submission 66444) | Surface soil microbial communities from Centralia Pennsylvania, which are recovering from an underground coalmine fire - Coalmine... | ecosystem: Environmental > Terrestrial > Soil > Unclassified ... | reverse complement strand
GAGCAAGCACTTCTTGTCGGCCTATGTGGCGGTCTTCGAGTGGACCTACAATTGCAAAGAACTGACCATCGAGTTGTTGCAAGCGATGGTGCGCAGCACCTTAAAGGCTACATGAGCCAAACCTTGTAATAACCCTCTCCCCTGAGCCTTCTCCCATGTCAGGCTCTCCTCACCATACGCAATTCCATCCGAGGGGCAACCACTGCGTTGCCCCTTATGGGGGATAACGCCTCAGTCGAGGATTTTGGCGAAGCCTTCCGCTTGTGCGCTGCTCAGAAACTCGGCACAGTTCGTAGGCAGAGGCAAATTCTTCCGCTTGTTCTCATTATAGCGCTTCACCACTTCCTGAGCGAAGCTGAGATTACTCATGCCATTGATGACGATACGGAGCGCGAAGTTGACCTCTTTTGCGACCCGAGCCTTCATCGCCCCTACTATATCGTCCGCGTTGGTTCCGGTAAAGACTTCATTCACCACGAGGCCGCTTTCGTTAATGTGGACCTGGACTTTCACAAAGCATTCCCTTCCTGAGAATAGGATGGATACATCGCAGTATCGAATTGTGCAACGGCATCAACGCGCATCGTCGGGCAGGAGCTGGACTTGCGGCAAAATCTCATTGTCGCTCAGCCACTTGGCATGCCCATCGGAGAAGCAGAAATTATTGCCCTGGTGGTGCCTGCCCGGCGAAGGGAGAGATGCGATGGCATCGCTGGAGTTCTCTCGCGGATTGGTAGTTTCAAAGAGGACAATGGAAGTGGCCGGGGAGGCGAGTCGGGCTTCCTTCATGGCATCGAAAGCAGTATTGTAGGCATAGTCCGTGACGAAGCTACCCAACCCCGTGGTTCCCGGCCTTACCGAAGGACAATGAAAGATAGAGGCGTTTTTCACATAAGGTGTAAGGCCCAACTGCCAATTGGATGCCATGGGAAAGCGATTGTCGTAGTCCTCCATGTACATGCGAAGGCCGAGGCCAAGTTGCTTTTCGTTAGAAAGACAGTAGGTAGATCTTGCCCTGTCTCGGGCGGTAGCGAAGACGGGGATCATGATCGCTGCAAGGACGACGAAGAGCATACACCCCCCTCCCGCGCAGCCGATAAGTATCCATGCCCATACAGGCATACCGCTGCGTGGTGGCACATAAGCCAGAGGATATTGGGGTTGGTTAGGCGGATATTCTGGTTGCATCATCGTGCTCCTATGGCGGGAAGAGAGTGAACGAACCTGGCAGCGCACTCCTCTGAAATCGGTTCTAAGCCGATATTTCGACCGTGGGAGGGGCTACAAAATCGAGATAGTGTGCATTGACACGTCCCATAGTGGCATCGCCCGGATGCATGAGTAAGCGATACCGAAAAGTGAGCGATTCGCCTGCAAGCAGGCGATGGCTTCCGTTTTTAGCGCCCTGGGTAAATGCGGAATAACCGAAAGGGTTGGCCGTCATCAGTCCGTAGTTCCGGACGTGCCAGTGCGTGGGCGCTCGGAAACTGAGCGGGTGGTCCATGATAGCGAGGCCGACGTGCTGCCCCGCGAGCCGGCCAGAGTAGTCGCACCAGTGGGCGGGCTTGCCCCACGTCTCCGCCTCGTTCACCCCTCCGTAGACATTCTCAATCCGTCCTGTTCGTGGGACATCCAGATCGCTGGCAACGCGTACCGACAGGATACCGCCCTCCTTGGTATCTCCAAAAAACACCTCTTCCTGCAGGGCCTGCAGGGTAATGACGAAATCCAGCATGCGAATAGTTTCATGAGTTGCCCAGAGGGTGACTTCCAGTTGTTGGTTCAGCAGGAGATTATGGTCGGCAGTCGTCCAGATGCTGGTGGTGGCGAAGCTGCCGCAGACAGGGCCGCTGAAACACCGGTCGAGCGATTGATGCACCGTGTAGCCATGTCCGCGCTCTTCGCTCCAGTTATCGGTATGGTTGACCTCTCCATGGGCGATCCAGAGCGAGCGGTGGTGGGGGTGATCCTGAGTTTCACCCGGAATGTCCTTCTGCATCGGGTACGCACGTGTCAACGGGAGTTCGCCATGCATCAGAAGCGGATGGAAGTAGGGGCGCGCCGGAACGCCGTCATAGTGGTAGCGTGTGACGATGGCTCCCCGTAATGCCATCAATACAGATCCGGCATCCGGCTCCGATTGGACGGAAGCTTGAGGCTCGACAGGAGATGGAGCCTGTTCAAGTGCGTAAGTATCGCTGGAACCGGATGCCATTTCAGGGATACACAGGGCGACTTCATTGTTATCGAGGCGTTGCAACGGAAGGATGGTTCCCTCCGGTGAGCGGAGTTGCCAGAAGCCCTCGGGAAACGGAATAGGGAAGGGGAAGCGAAGAGGGCAGTCGTGACGATCATGCGAGCCCGCATGAAGCGTGATGTGTAGGTTCTCAAGAGACATGATTTAGCTCACAGGCACGCATATAGTTCAGGCTTTCGCGCGCGATGGTGATGGGATCGGGAGAGTAATCGAAGACTTCCACAGAGACATAACCGGTATAGCGGATCTCATTCAAAGCGGCGAGGATCGGGGTAAAGTCCAGGTCACCGAAGCCGGGGCCACGCTTGTTGGGGTCGTTGGCATGTACATGGGCAATGCGCGGGCCAAACTCCCGGATGAGACCAGGTAGGGGGACGCCCTCACTGGAAGCGCTCTTTACATCGAACATCGTCTTAAGGTTGGGGTGGGCGAAGCGGTCGAGCAACAAGCAGGCTTCCCGGAGCGTCAGAATAAAGTCTGCCTCGGGAGCGGGAAGGGGTTCCAGGCAGAGTGTGACATGATGCCGCTCCGCGCGCTGTAAGGCAGGTTCGAGGCACTCCTGAAGGCGATCTGCGGCGAGTTCTGAGGCGGTGGTGTTCAGCCCAGGTGGAACATCCGGCAGGCGACGCTGCGCCGGCGATCCCAGCACCATGACTTGGCCGCCCAGATCGGCGCAGAGATCCACCAGCGCAGCAAGATATTGCGAGGTTTCACGGCGTATCGCTTCCTCAGAGCCTGTGAGAGAGAGGCCCTTGGGTGAGACGAGCAGCCAATGGAGGCCAACGACTGCGAGTCCATGGTCGCGAGCCACGCGTGTACACGCACTGCGCGCCTCGGCGGAGAGTGTCCGAATATCCTCTGCGAGGGTGAAGGGGGCGATCTCAATGCCGGTATATCCGGTCTCTACGACCGCGTTACAGGTTTGTGCCCAATCCCAGCCTTGGAAAGTTTCGTTGCAGATCGCATAGTTCATGATAGCCGGGTATTCACCACGGGGGAGCGAATATCCTCCTGCGCGAATGAGGTTTCGAGGTAGGCGGGCCGCGTCGCGGCCCGCGTTTTTTCGAGGGGGCTATAGCCCCCTCGAAAAAACGGATATTTCTATCTACTTAAACATTATCGGACGTTATTGTCGCTTCACTCAGGCCATGCTCGGAACGGAGCATGGCCTGAGTGAAGGTTTACGCCTGAAGCTGGGACCGGTTACCCCGATCAGTCTACAGTAATGACGGCAAACCGCTTGACATAGCCTCCGCTCGGGCTGCTCTTCAGGAAGGTGATGGCTACCTGGTCTCCCGGTTTCAGGTTGGCGACCGCCGCCTGGAAGCTCTCCGGGGTCGGGGTGTCTTTTTCATTGATGCGGACAATGACGCATCGCTCCACCAGCTCTTCGTCATCATCAGCGGATGACGAGGGATCGATGGACTTGAGATAGACCCCCTTGGTATCTCGGGGTACGCCTGCCCGGTCTGCAAGGTGTTCTGTCAGCGCTTGGACTTCAATCCCTAGGTTGGCTTTCCCCATGGGATGCGGTTTGATCACCGGATCTTCCTGATCCGCTTTCTCCAGCACTGCGAAGAGCGTCTGTTTCTCACCGCTGCGGACGATGCCCAGCGAGACTTTTGTCTCCGGAGCCGTTTCCGATACGATGGTCCGCAGATCGATCTCATTGCGCACGGGCTTGCCATTGATGGAGACGACGACATCTCCGGCTTTCAGCCCTGCTTTGCCTGCGGGAGAGTCCGGGTGTGGTTCCTGGTCGATCAGCGCGCCCTGCTCTACTTTCAGTGCCTTTGCATTGCGGGGAGTGACGTTTGTCGGGCTGACGCCCAGGTAACCGTAGGTGACGGACCCCTTCTCCATCAGTTGTCTCATCACGAACTTGGCGGTATTGATAGGAATGGCAAAGCCGATGCCCACGCTGCCGCCGCCGTGTTCGCTCTCAATGGCGGTGTTGATCGCGATAACCTCTCCGGCTATATTACAGAGGGGGCCCCCCGAGTTTCCGGGGTTGATCGCTGCGTCGGTCTGGATCATGTTCGGATACAGATGTTTGCGCGTTCCGGACGCCGTACTTCCGGTAATCTCCTGGCGGCGGAAGAGGCTGCTCACCACCCCAACGGAGAAGGAGCCCTCATAGCGGTAGGGGCTGCCTATGGCGATGGCCCACTCACCGATTTTAACCTTGTCGGAATCGCCGAGACGCGCAACGGGAAAGGGGGTCTTCGAGTCGACTTTTACCATCGCGAGATCGCTGCGAGGATCACGGAAGACGTTACCTGACAATTCGCGGCCATCGTGGAAACGGACGGTAACGCGATCTGCATCTTCCACCACATGGTCATTGGTCAATATCCAACCATCAGCTCGCACGACAAGGCCCGTGCCTGTGCCCACGGTGCGTCGTGGCCCGCCGAATGGCCCACGAGGCGTATCCGTAGTCTCACCGGGATGGTGAATTGTCGTAGAAGCGGTAATGGTAACAGTAACGGGCTCCAGCTCCGAAGCGATCGCAATGAACGCATCCTGCAGACTGGAGAGCGAGGCGTTCACAGGTCGTGCGCTCTCTTCCCGTTGTTCCTGAGTTGCCCCAGGCAGGCTCAATGTCGGTAGAAGGAAGAGCGTAAGCCCGAGAATCCGTGCAATACCGGTCTCACGCCGGAAACCGTGTGTATGCGAACTGATGGCGCTGTTTCGGAAGTTCGTTTCTCTCCGATGGTGGAGAGCCGAGATGATCCGCATAGTAGCTAAACCTCCTTGCCTCTGGTCCGATGGACGACCGGTCGGGAACCGATCGTCCGTCGTGTGGCAACGCCCGCCTGAATGGCGAAGGGCATTGCAATACACATACAATGGTGGGGGTGTACAACGAATCGGTGAGCGGGGCGGACCACACCGACAGAGTAGAATCCCTGCAGAAACCTATGGATATTGACGTTATAGACGATGGGAAGCGATGCGGTGTTACGCCTAGTTTTCTTTATCGGTAACATCGGTAAGAAAAGAGACATGGCCCGACAATATCGGGCCATGCTACCTTGATTTTTCCCATCTACTACCTTTAGAATCTCAGTGTGTCTGATAGACCAGTTTTTCGAACTGCACCCCAGAGGAGTGCTGTTGGAAGAGGCTCGAATCGCTCTCGGTGTACCATCCCACCGGGGTGATATTGCGGTTCGTCGTATGGAGCGGACGCGCAACGAACCTCTCGGCATCCGGATAGTTGATGCTGCCGGCATCGGAAACGGCGGCCAGGGGTGGCTCCCACACGATCATATCGTTCGATGGGTGGGGGGCGTAGCTCAATTGTCCAAGATAGAGCGCCACCACCACCGCGAATCCCAGGCCGATGCTGAGCGTCTGTGTGGGCGATAATCTGGCTCGGAGCAGTTGCAAGAAGAGGTTGATACGCTCTCGGGAGCTTTCCGCTTTCGCGCGGGCATCCTCTGCATGGATCTGCCGGACGATCTGGAGCGGCATATCCTTCCGAGCGGATTGCACCCGCATTCTGCCCAGAAGACGCTTCATTTGAAGCAGATCTTCATAATCCGCCAGGCAGTCGGGGCAAACCGTCAAGTGAAGGTGGATCAGCCGGTGTTCCACACCTGGCAGCTCTCCATCCATATAGGCCGAGAGCAGATGGGTTACTTTGCGGCAGTTCACGCTCTATCTCCTATCTTTCCAATCTACAACCACGCTTACATCCCGTTACTTGGGTAGGCGAACTTTCGAGCGAAGCAATTTGCGCCCGCGATGCAATCTGGAACGAACGGTACCCAGAGAGCAGTTCATCGTTTCCGCGATCTCTTCATAGGATAGTCCCTCGACGTCGGCGAGAATAACGGCGATGCGGAACTCTTCCGGCAGGGTATTGAGAGCCGTTTGAAGATGCTCATCGAGCGCATCGCTCATCATCTGGTGCTCGGGATTGGCATCGAAGTCTGCGATTTCCAGAAGAATTTCGGTATCACCGGAGACACCCGGATTGAGGGGTTGGTCCAGAGACTGGGTTTTGAAGCGGGGTCGTTTGCGTAATTCGTCAATAAAGACACGCGACATGATACGGTATAGCCAGTTCTCGAAAGGCATGTCGCGATTGTAGCGATCAAAAAATCGGTAGGCCCGCAGGAACGATTCCTGCGTCAGGTCTTCGGCGTCGGCATGGTTGCCGGTCAATCGGAAGGCGATATTGTACGCCTGCCGATGGCAGCGATGTACCAGGGAGTCGAACTCCTTACGATCGTTTTTCAGGACACCGGTAATTAGTCTCGCGAAGTCCATTCCGTCAGCCTCCTACCCATTGCTTACGGACGTGGGGAAAAAAAATGTTCCCTAAACGTGAATTTCTCCATTATTGCTCGGAATTCTGTAGGAATTGCTGCGCCTGGACGCGAAGTGGGTCGGGCAGATGCTGGAGCATTTCGGAGACGGTAACACAGCGAAAGCCCCTTTGCCGAATGCCGTCCAGAATGGCAGGGAGGGCATTCGCTGTGGATGGGTAATCATGGAGGAGCAGAATGCTGCCGTTTGCAAGGTGGCTGAGCGCGCGGTCTGCGATAACCTGGGAATCTTCGTTGAGTTCAAAGTCCCTGGCGGCATTGGTATACCCGACCACGATATACCCCAGAATGTGCGTATCGGCGAGCACTTCCGGGTTGTATCGCATCCCAGGGGGACGCAGGAGGCGGAGGTGTTTGCCTGTCACACTGAAGTAGGCGATATCCGTATCATTGATCTCACGATGCCGCTGTAAGGGGGTAAGCCCGTCCAGACGCTGGTGGTTCTGCGAGTGATTGGCGATCTCGTGTCCCTCATCCAGAGTACGAAGTACCAGATCCGGGTGGTTCTCGATGTTGATGCCGACATCGAAGAAGGTAGCGTGCACGGAGTAGCGATGTAGGGTATCGAGGATCTGGGAACGGGATTCCACGTGCGGGCCATCATCGAAGGTAAGAGCGATCTCCGGCAGCGCCGGATTGCCACGCTGCAGCATGGCATCCGATTCGATATACATCTCCTCGCTACGGGAGTGACGAAACCAGTTCAAAGGATTGATGGCCTGAGACCAGCCGGTACCGCGAAACTTGGCATTCCAGACCACACCGCACAGAAAGACGAGTGCCAGTAGTCCCAATAGTCGCATGCCGAGAGGGATACGACGGGAACGGGGAGCAGGCGGTTCGGCATCAGCAGGAGGAGCAGGAGTTGTTTCGGGTGGAGATTCCATGCGATATTATAGTCCGGCAAACAGTGAAGAGTCAATCCTGAGCATAGCGCCTGCACTGCCCGAAACATTTGACAGTTGGGCGGTTCTAGCGTATAATACGTGTCGGTTGGCCGAAGTGGCGGAATGGCATACGCGGTGGTCTCAAAAACCATTGGGGGAAACCTCATATGGGTTCGACTCCCATCTTCGGCATCAGATCGGAATCGTGATGAGGCATGAGAGCACTCTCATGCCTCCGTTTCATTTGGGAGCGTGGGCTTCCGGTTTGTGCCGCGCTCCACTCCGAACATAGGATGTGCTATTCTGCGTGGGCCGCCCAGAGGAGCCCGCGTGTTAGCAGGCGCAGGGGATCCGTCTCCTGTACCGTCGCGGCGGAATGGCCCAGGGAGCTGTAGTACACACGACCCTGGCCATACATCTTGGTCCAAACAACCGGCATATCCACATCTCCATTGGTGGTGTGGGGACCCTCCGCGCCGGGGGAGGGGAAGCGCGTGGTGGCCAGTACATGGTTTGCGGGGTCCGTATGGAGATAGTACTGCTCCGATGTCACCGTGAAATCCTGCGTTCCTTCCGTGATGTAGTGGTTCGGTTCCGTGATCTGTACCGTGTAGGTCACTCCCGAGTTTCCCGGATGCGCCACCCACTGTCCGCCCGTCATAAATTGCCACTCGGTGGCATCTCGGAAGGAGTCGCACATACCGCCGTGACATCCGCCGATCCCAACGCCGCCTCGGACTGCTTCGGTGACCGCATTCAATTGGTCGCCGGTGATTTTGCCCATCGTCCAGACAGGGACGATCAGAGAGAGAGAACGGAGTTTCTCCTTATCCAGAAACGCGTCCAGTGTATCCGATACCTCGACCTCGAAGTCGTTCTCTTTCAGAACCCTTTCACAGATTTCCGCCACCTGCTGCGGTTCATGACCGCTCCATCCACCCCATACAACCAGCGCCGTGCGTCCCATTCTAGCTCCTATACGTGTCTTACCGGCCTAAAAACAGGCCGGTGGGAGTGAGATTGCGCGTCGTCCGTACCATCGCGTCGTCAATGCACGCGAAGTGTGGGGTATCGCCGCCCCGCAACGACCGCCGTGCTGATGCTTCTACACATCAGAAAGGCATTCCTGCCGGATTTTGTGAGGCGTTTCGTTTTCGTGCCAGCAGAGGAGGAGTTGCCCTAGGGGATGAGGAAATGTGGCGGCGTGAACGCAGCCGTTCACAACCGGATATTTCTGCATCGGAAAAGGAGATGACATCGGCATGAAGATAGGGATCAATCGCTGGACGCTCCCTGGGCACATGAGCCTGGCGGAGTGTTTTCAAGCCGTGAAGACGGCGGGTTTCGATAGCATCGAGATCAATATCGCTGAAGACGGAGAGGTCACGCCAGAGAGTACCGAGGCGGAGATGAGAGCGCTGGTTGCAGCGGCGCATCAGAGTGGGATCGAGATATCGAGCCTCTCGACCGGGTTGGGTTGGAAATATCCCATTGGCTCTCTGGATGATGGTGTTCGAGAGAAGGGGATCGCGATTGTGCGCAAGTCGCTGGAAGTGGCCCAGTGGCTCGGCGTGGATACCATCTTGATCGTCCCCGGCGTTGTGAATGCGGAGAGCCACTATGATGTGGTCTATGAGCGGTCTCAGAGCGCGTTGAAGGAACTGGCTCCCGAAGCGGAGCGCCGCCATGTTGCGATTGGCGTGGAGAATGTCTGGAACAAGTTTTTACTCTCCCCTCTGGAGTTTGCCCGCTACCTGGACGAGGTGGATAGCCCCTATGTCGGAGCCTATTTCGATGCAGGGAATGTGCTGGTCTACGGATTTCCGGATCAGTGGATACGCATCCTTGGGAAGCGGATCAAGAAGGTGCATGTCAAGGATTTCAAGGCAAACATCGGCAATATCACAGCTTTTTGCAACCCGCTTCAGGGCGATGTGCCGTGGGGGAGGGTAGCGGAAGCCCTGACAGCCGTTGGCTACGACACTTATGTTACGGCAGAGGTGGAGGGGTATCGTGTCGAGCCGATGCTGGGATTGAAGCACATCGCGGAATCCTTGAAAGCGGTGTTTGCACGTTGAAGCCGCACCGGCTGAGGTGCGGCCCATGAGATTCGATGGAGATGAGGGAGAGGAGGGGGTCACATCCGCGCCTCCTCGGATGAGCAGGACAGTAATCGCACTGGGGGTGGTGAGCCTATTCACCGATATGGCGTCGGAGATGGTATACACCCAGGTTCCCCTCTTTCTGACGCTGGTGTTGGGCGTTCCGAAGTCGATCGTCGGCTTGATCGAGGGTATAGCGGAGAGCACGGCCAGCCTCCTCCGCCTGGTTTCCGGAGCCCTCTCCGACCGCTCTGGTAGGAGGAAGCCGCTCACGGCGCTCGGTTATGGTCTGGGAGCGATCTCCAAGCCATTGATGGCGCTAGCTAATAGTTGGCCCTGGATCCTGCTCCTACGCTTTCTGGACCGGACAGGAAAGGGGTTGCGGACCGCACCCCGTGACGCCCTGATATCGGAGACTACCCCCCAGGCGATACGGGGGCGCGCCTTTGGCCTGCACCGGACGATGGATACCTGCGGTGCGGTACTGGGGCCGCTGCTGGGAGTCTGGTTCCTCACGCGGTTATCTGGAGATACGTCGCATCCCGAGATTTTAGGCCAGCACTATCGGCTGCTCTTTCTCTTTGCGGGAATTCCCGGCTTGCTGGCTGTGCTGACACTCCTACTGGGCGTAAAGGAGCCTGGTAAGGAGAGCGAGACCGGAAAGGCAGGCTCCGACATTCGCCCTCGGCTTGCATTCCCCCGGTGGCGGGAT
>Ga0070734_10006089_pt1 | contig 10300 bp, 4 predicted proteins | sample Coa_R1_8_FD_66444 | JGI IMG/M metagenome (GOLD analysis project Ga0070734, IMG submission 66444) | Surface soil microbial communities from Centralia Pennsylvania, which are recovering from an underground coalmine fire - Coalmine... | ecosystem: Environmental > Terrestrial > Soil > Unclassified ... | reverse complement strand
CGGGTGAGAAGGCACCGGCAAGTTCCGACAAGGAACGCCATGACCGTGGCGTACTCTGGGTCGAAGACAACGGCTACGTCAAGCCGGTGAAAGTGCGGATTGGCTTGAGCGACGGCTTGCAGACGGAGATCGTCAAAGGGGAGATCCAGGAAGGAGGCCTGGTCGTGGTCGGGGAAGCCCGGCCCAATGTGGAAAGCGGCACGAGCAATCCGTTTGCCCCGAAGATGTTCGGCGGGAGTGGCAATAAACAGCAGTAAGATCACCCAGTCCAATCGCTTTGGGCTCGGAAAGGTACAGCCATGGAACTGATCAAGCTGGAAGACATTCACAAGACGTATCATCTCGGCGAAGTCGACGTGCCGGTCTTGAAAGGCGTCTCGCTCTCCGTGGATCGGGGAGAGCTGGTGGCGTTGATGGGTGTTTCGGGATCGGGCAAGACGACGCTGATGAACATCCTGGGCTGCCTGGATCGGCCGAGCTCGGGCCGGTACTGGCTCGACGGCGAGCGGATCGACCAGATGTCGCCGGACCAGCGTGCCATGGTGCGCAACCGCAAGATCGGCTTCGTCTTCCAGACCTTCAATCTCCTGGCCCGCACCAGCGCACTCGAAAACGTGATGATGCCATTGTCGTACACGGCGGAACAGCTGAGCGAAAACGAATGGCACCGCCGGGCCAAGCTGTTGCTCGAGCGCGTCGGCCTTGGCGAGCGGCTTGATCATGAGCCGTCGCAGCTATCGGGCGGTCAACAACAGCGCGTGGCCATCGCCCGGGCCCTGGTGAATAATCCGCCGCTGGTGCTGGCCGACGAGCCGACCGGAGCCCTGGATTCGCGCACTTCGGAAGAGATCCTAGCTCTATTCCAGCAGCTCAATGCCGAGGAAGGGATTACCATCATCATTGTTACCCACGATGCCAATGTAGCCAGCCACACGAAACGGGTCATCCGCATCAAAGACGGCCTGATCCAGAACGATGGCGCGGCGATCTCGTCTCCCCAGAAGAACGGCCAAACTCATGCCGCTGACGTCCCGCGCCCGGCCGTGACCCCGGCTTTATCGGGAGATTGATCCATGAAAAAAATGTATCGGACGATTCGCATGGCCGTCAACGCGCTCCGCCGCAATGTCATGCGCTCGGTGCTGACAACCCTGGGCATCATCATCGGCGTGGGCGCGGTCATCACGATGATGGAAATCGGCAAGGGTTCGTCGACCGCGGTGAAACAAACGATCGCCAGCATGGGGGCGAACAACCTGCTGGTGCAACCGGGGACAGCCTCCAGTGGCGGCGTCACGTTTGGGAGTGGCAGTGTCATCACGCTGACGCCCCAGGATGGCGACGCGGTTCTGCGTGAATGCCCGGCCGTGGACGCGGTGGCTCCGGTCGTGCGTGTCCGCACCCAGGTGGTCTACGGCAACCGGAACTGGGTGCCGTTGTACATCTACGGCACCACGCCTTCCTTCTTGCAAGTCCGCGACTGGGAAGAAATGGACGAAGGGGAGCCGTTCACCGATCGGGATGTGTTGGGCGGCACGAAGGTGTGCATGCTGGGCCAAACGCTGGTGCGCGAATTGTTCGGCGGCGAATCGCCGGTTGGCAAAGAAATCCGCGTTCAAAATGTCACCTTCCGCGTGGTAGGTGTGCTCCGCCGTAAAGGCGCAAACATGATGGGGCTCGACCAGGATGACATTCTGCTGGCGCCGTGGACGACCATCAAGTACCGCGTAGCCGGGGTGTCGGCGACCACTTCCAATCAAAGTGCCCAGGGGGCTTCTAACCAGCCGGGGCAAATCTCGGTCTCCGTAAATAGCACGAGCCAGCTCTATCCAACCACGAGCTTCCAGGCCTTGCTCTATCCCCAGACATCGCTGAACGAGGCGGCCGATACACCCCAACCAGTCCGGTTCACGAACGTGGACCAGATCATGGTCCGAGCCGCGTCCGGTCCCGAGGTCCGCACGGCGATTCGCCAGATCACGGATCTGCTCCATGAACGGCACCATATCCGCGCGGGCCAGCCCGATGACTTCAACGTCCGCGACATGACCGAAATGAGCAATGCCTTGGCGTCCACATCCAACTTGATGGCGGCGTTGCTCTTGGGCGTGGCCCTCATTTCGTTGATCGTGGGCGGCGTCGGCATCATGAACATCATGTTGGTCTCGGTCACGGAGCGCACCAAGGAGATCGGCCTGCGCATGGCCGTGGGGGCGAGGGCCAAGGATATTTTGCGCCAATTCCTGGTGGAAGCAGTGGTCCTGTGTCTACTCGGCGGGGCCATGGGGATTATCTTCGGCCGCGGTGGATCGTTCGCGTTCCGGGTGCTCCTGCACTGGCCCACGGAGACATCCCTGGAGGCGATTGTGGCGGCGGTGGTGGTGTCGGCCACCGTGGGGGTGGTGTTCGGATACTACCCGGCGTGGAAGGCATCGCGGCTGGATCCGATCGAGGCCCTGCGGTACGAGTAACCTGGCTCAATCATCATGCGTAATGTGGCTGTCCCAGGCCGGATTCCGAGCGGTGATTTGGAAGTCAGCCCATCAGAAGCGCTCCATTCGCCAGCCCAGCCAAACACCGGTCCAAGGCAGTGCGCAGCATTTGCTGGCCGCTATCTTCAGAAGCCACCGGCTGCCCTTCGCTGTGAATTCTCAACAGGCCGCGCGTCTTCCAATCGATTAGCTGTTCGAGAAGTGTCCCGGGGCTGCGGCTGCCATCCAGAAGAAGCATCTGGCGGTCCAGGTCGCTGAGGGTTACGCCTTCATGGCGCAGGTCGGTACCCACCGATCCAACAGCGGCCTGGAGCCGGGCCACGGGGCTGGCCAACGGATGATTCGATATCTCCCGAACAGAGGGGGCTTGTGCATGCGCAGCTGAATCAAGTTCGCACTGTAAAGCTGGAGAAAGCTCGTAGCAAACAAAAAATCCGGCAGGGAAAGCGTATCTGACCATTTGGTCAGGTATGGATTCAAAGTGAAATGTACTCTGCGTACCGGGCAATCCCGGTTCTGAGACGAGCGCCCCTATCAAGGGAAAATCGCCAGCAATACTCCGACCGCGGCCGCCTCAGCCAGCGCACCCGTCAGGCTTAGCTCCGGCCGATAGAGCAGCAGCGGCATGGGATCGCCCGGCAGTGCGTAGCCTGGGTTGCATTCGTAGCGCCGCAACGGATCGGTGGCGGCATGATAGGGAAGCGTGGCCAGGTCGAAGTAAAAGATCCCGGCCGCAATCAGCGGATGCAGCGGTCCCAGCGACCAGCCATAGCGCTCGGCGTTGATCTGTTCGAAATAGAGCCGGTCATAACAGAGGTAAGCCGGCTCGACCAGCTCGGCCAGCGGCTCCCAGGGCCGGGGCACATAGCCCGGCGGCGGAGCGGGCGGATACGAAGGAGCGACGAACTGGTAGCGCAGCTCCAGCGGATTGAGTCCGGCGGATGCTTCGCGGGCCATGCGTTCCATGAGCAAGCCTTCGCTCTCCAGACGAAACACCCGTTGCGCATCCGGCGGAGTGATGTACTGACCGGGGACCTTTCCTGGTTGAGACAGGGGTTCTTGTGCCGGAGCGACCCCGCCAAGCGGGGAAACGAATTGCAATATGCAGATTACGAAAATGGCTCGGAGCCTGCCACGCGGCGAGCGACCGAATCGATGACCGGCACGTTTTTCAATTTGCAATTTGCATTTGGCAATTTGCATTTGGCAGTTCCCCTTTCGACGCACCAGCGATCGTGTACCCCGAGAACCCTACTGGTCCGCTTGTTGTCCTTCCTTGCTGGAAAGCGATCGCGGACTGCTCAGCTGCGGCCGACCTAACGTCGCCGAATCATCCGGGAGCTCCGGCACCGGCGGCTGGGCATGCTGCAACATGGGCAGCGAGAGTGCCATCGGCTGGGGCCCACGAGGAAGCTTGGGCGCCACTTCGTCGGCGTGTGTCGCTTTGCCGGCTGGATCGGGAGGGGCGTCCGGTGGGCGCTCGGCATGGGACCAGGAAAGCAGACCACCCAGGCCCATCCAATTTCCGCCTGGCGGGCAATTGGAAATATCGCGGAGCACAAACGCCTCGGTCCGCTGCCGTTCATGTTCGACGGCGCGGACCTGGGCACAAAGCGGCAAGGGGCCTTCGCCGATGTAAACGTTGTCCCGCTCCATGATGGCTCCCTTGGCGAATTCGAACGTGGCCAGGGCATTGTTGTACTGAACGACGGCGGCGTAATAATTGCCCACGCTGTTGCTGAAGTTTTGCAGGGCCAGGATGAGGTTGGCGTCCGAGGCGGCAGCGCGGCCCTGCCGGAACAGGTCGAAGTAGGCCTCCAACTGCCCCGTGGCGGCCCGGAGAGCTGCTTGGTTCACGCGAATCTGATGCTCGAACTCGAGGGTCTGCCGATAGGCCAGCGCCAAAAATCGCTCGGCTTTGTCTTCCTCGGTGCGCAAATTCACGAAGCTGCGTCGCACACTCAGCTGAGCGTCCCGGACCGCGGCATGCGCGGCACGGTAGCCGATCGGAACGTTCAGTTGCAGGCCCAGGCTCCAGTTGTTGAACGGGTTGGAAACCAGATTGTGCAGCGCATTGTTGGGGGACTCGCCGCCGTCGATCCGCGATCCGACCGAATGAACTTGGTCGGTGGCAACGAAGCGGAGGTCCGGCAGGAGGTTATTCCTCAGCCGGATCAGATCGAGCTCGCGAAACTTCAGGTCTTGGCGCGCCAGCAACAGTTCCGGCCGCCGAGCCAGCGTCTCGCTCAGAGCCGTGCCCCAGTCGGGCAGGACCGGCGTAAGCGTCGGCGTATCCGCGGGGACGAGCCGGAAACCATCTTCCGCCTTTAGGCCCAACAAGCCACGTAGTTGTCGTTCGCTTTCCAGGACCTGCCCCAAGGCTGTCAAGCGCTGCGAACGGAATTGTTCATATTGCAAGCGGATCTGTTCAAGGGTCTGAATGGGAGAACGGCCATTCTCGAATAGCAGCCTGGTGAGCCGCCAATATTCGTAGGTGTAGCGCATCCCTTCTTCGCGGCTGTAGAGCTGGTAGTAGGCGCCGTAGAGGTTCCAGTATGCGGCCTCCACATTCAGCAAGAGGTAATGGAGGTTGCGCTCGAACTCGGCCCGTTGCTGGTCGAGGCGGATGCGTGTGATCAGGATCCCCTCCACTTGGCCGCCGGTGGGGAACGGCGTCAGCACGCTCCCGGGGTGGGTATCTCGTAGCTGGTTGATTTCGTCGCCGAAGCCCTGGAGCAATGGCTGCTCGAAATTGAATTGGATATCGGGCTGAACGGCGGGGTTGATCCGGCTCGCGGGGGTGTTGCGCTGCGACAGGATTCCGAAGGTAATGCCGGCCACGCCGCCGGTGGGGAGCGGCTTAACCAGTGTCGTGTTGAAGTTCAGACCATCCACCGCGATGCTGTTGAGCGATGGCCCGGTCAGTGTAAAGGAGGTCGGCGAAATTCCCAGCGGTGTCTCGTTCCGGTTCCAGGTTAACGAGGTATTCCACTGGGCGTCGAACTTGGCAAGAGATATTTCGATGTCGTTGGCGAGGATGGCCGGGTCGAAGGCGAGGACCCGAATCGCATCCGCACTCTGGACGGTCCGGGCTGCAAACCCGCCGAGCGTATCAATTGCCGTGCCGGGTACCACTGGATTTTGAACCCCGATGGTGCCGTTTTCCAGGGCAATCGCGATCGCTTCACGCAGCGACAGGTATCGGGGTTGTCGTTGGGTATCATCGACCGTCGTGGGACGAGGCGTGCTGCCGGGAAGCGGCGTCATGGCCGAAGCGAGATCGGAATCCGTTACCGGCGGGCAGGCCAAGGCGTGAAAATCGTGGTAATCCGGCTCCATCAGGAAAGATTGCTGCCGGCACCCGAGGATGATAGGGACTCCAAGGACCAAGCCGATGAACCACGTCTTCCATGACATCATCGTACTCCGGGGCCGATGGGCATCGAAGCGGGAAGGCAACCGAAGCGAAGGACCCGCACGACCGTGCCAAGAACGGAAGAATGCACCGCTGACGTGAAGTCACACTCTTGCTGTATATCGGCACGGCAGGAGGAAAACTTTAGGAACCATTTCCACCATGGTTTCCGCGCGCAGGTCGCGCTCGGGAATCCGTTCCGAGCGTGACCTGCGCGCGGGCACAGGGTCCTTGAAATGGAGGGGGTTGAGCTTTCACTCATTTCTTTCGTTCTCTCATTTTTTTATTGACCCGCAAGAATTTTTGCTTGAACATAGCTTTAGTGTCTGTTAGGTTAGGAAGCCACAAGGACTTGCAGAGATTTGCCTGAATGGCTGGTACCCGTCGCTGGCCTTCCTGCATTTTCCGCATCCCGTTTGCCAGTCCTTTTCCCGGGCACGATTCAGTGAGTTGGTAACTTCTTGCATTCCGGCAAGAAAACCGAACATGCCCAGGTCGGTTCCTTTTACCTCCAGACGGACCACAGAACGAGGAGTTCCGCTCATGCACGATCCATCGACGCATCGTTCTTCGAAACGGTTCGGATTGTTCCACACTCTTTTGGGCCGCCGAGCGCTGGCGCCGGCCAGTTCCCGTAACCCGGAACGGCGGCCGTCCCGTCCCCGTCTGGAAATGCTGGAGGATCGCACCCTGCCCAGCCTGGCCGCTGCGGTGGGACCGAACGTGGACGTCATCAAACTGACAGGCAATCAGCATACCTCTGCGATCGCGATCAATCCGACAAACTTCAAGAACCTCGTCGTGGCCGCTGCGGAAGAAACCACCTCAGGAATCGTCGTGGCCACCAGCCAGGATGGCGGTGCTACCTGGAGCAGCAGACAAGCGGCGACGGGCACCGATGGCCTGACGGCCGCCTTCGGCGATCCTCAGGTTGCCTTCGACAACTTCGGCAACCTCTTTCTCTCCTACCTGGGCACCGACGGCAGTGTCGACGTGGCGCTGAGTACCGACGGCGGCCAAACGCTGTCCCCTCTCGTGAGCTTCACTCCGCCCAGTGGCGGTTTCGATCGACCCTCGATTGCCACCGGAGCGGGCAGCGTCTGGGTTTCGTTCACCGATAACAATAACAATGTCGAGGCCGCGGGAGCCACGGTCTCGGGCCTTGGGGCCTCTCAAATCAGTCCGTTCTCGACGAAGGTCATCCCGAGCTCGACCGGCGGCGACTTCGGAAGCATCGCGGTTGGGCCGAACGGCCAAGTGCTCGTCACCTTCCAGTACGGCCTGATCAACGGCCCGGGCCCGGACGTCATCGTCACCAGCCTCGACCCGACCGGCGTCGGCGGCACGTTTGGCAATCCGGTCACGGTCACCAATACGATGGTCGGCGGCTTCGATGAGAATATCCCCGCGCAGAGCAACCTGTTCGGGATCGACGCCGAGGCCAACCTGGCCTGGGATCGCACGGGCGGCGCGAACCGAGGCCGTGTCTACCTGGTCTACACCGACGCCCCGTTCACGACCAGCAGTTCGACCAAGATCTATCTCCGTTACTCCAATGACAATGGCACGACGTGGAGCAATGCCATTCCGGTCTTCGATAGTAAAGCCAACGGCAACAGCGAATTTCTGCCCAGCATCTCTCTCGACCCAACCAGCGGCGCCATCGGCGTCGCCTGGTACGATGCCCGCAATGACCTGGGAAACCACGGCCCGGGGGATACCGATGGGACTCCCAACGACGACGCACAACTGTTTGGTGCGTTTAGCAACGATGGCGGCAACACGTTTTCGTCCAACGCGCAGATCAGCGCGGGCACTTCAAATTCCGCCGATTCGGAGCCGGCGGGAGCCAATCATTCGGCGCTTGGCTTCGGGAGTTTCGGGAAGTCCGATTTCTTGGGCGGTTCCTTTTTCCGTGTCTGGGCCGACAACTCCAACAGTGCCGGCGGCAACCCTGACGGGACGCTGAGCAAACTGGATGTCTACACGGCCAAGGTGACCATCTTGAACGCCACCGCGCCAACAGTGACGCCGCCCACGAACCAGAACACCAACGAAGGCACCAACCAGTCCTTCAGCCTGGGAAGTTTCACCGACCCGGATAGCAGTCCGTGGAGCGTCTCGGTCAACTGGGGCGACAGCACAGCCAATACGAACTTCTCCACGTCCACGCCAGGGTCGCTCGGCAACCAAGCCCACACCTTTGGCGAAGAAGGGGTTTACACCGTCACCGTCTCGGTCACGAACAGCGTCAATCAATCGAACTCGGCCACTTACAAAGTAACGGTGGCCGACGTACCGGTCCTGGGAGCGAGCGTGAGTGTCAGCGGCAGTCCCAACATGTCCTTCAGCCCGTCGGTGGCGACTTTCACCGATCCAGGCGGCCCCGAACCGAATAGCAGCGATCCCAATCCCAATATTAGCAGCCACTACAGCGCTTCGATCAACTGGGGCGATAACTCCAGTGCCACAGCCGGGACCATTACCTACAATCCCACGACGCACCAGTTCACGGTCAGCGGCGTCCATAACTACAGTGCCGCGAACACCTACAACATCACCACGAACATCTTCCACGAGTCGACGACCAGCGTCCAGGTCCGAAGCCCGGCCTCGATCGGCACCACTTCCGGCTCTGTCCCGACGGTTACGCCGCCCGGGAATCAAAACGCCGTCGAGGGAACCGCCCAGCTCATTAGCCTGGGTAGCTTCAGCGAATCGGGCGGCAACGGACCGTGGAACGTCTCGATCAACTGGGGCGATGGATCCACCAATATGACCTTCTCCGAAACCACGGCAGGAAGCCTCGGTGCCCAACCCCATAACTTTGGCGAAGAGGGCATTCGAACCGTGACCGTTACGGTCACCGACAACAAAAATGCATCGAACTTCGCCAGCTTCCAGGTAACCGTGTCCGATCCCGCTGTGGTGGGCTCCGGCGTGAACGTCATCACCAACCCCAATACCAGCTTTAGCGGCCCAGTGGCAACCTTCACCGATCCCGGTGGGGCCGAACCGAATAGCAACGATCCGGATCCCGTCCTCAACGATCACTACAATGCCACCGTCGATTGGGGTGATGGCACGCTTCCTACGCCGGATACGATTACCTTCAATCCCGCGACTCAGAAGTTTACGGTCAACAGCAGCCATATCTACTCCAACAACGGCTCCTTCACGATCACCACAACGATCACGCACGAGTCGGCCCCCAGCCTCAGGGTGCAGAGCCTCGCCGCGGTCGGCAACACCTCGGGCTCGGGACCGACGGTGTCGCCGCCGGTGAATCAGAACGCCGCCGAGGGATCCTCGGCGCTCCTTGGCCTGGGTAGCTTCAGCGAATCGGGCAACGGTCCGTGGAATGTCTCGATCAACTGGGGCGATAACACGCCTAATACCACCTTCTCCCGATCCGCCCCGGGGACCCTGGGCAGCCAGTTGCATACCTTCGGCGAAGAAGGCATCGACACCGTGACAGTCACGGTCACCGACAGCAAGAATGTGGCGAATTTTGCCACCTTCCAGGTGACCGTTTCCGATCCCGCCGTGGTGGCCTCCGGCGTGAATGTCAACACCAGTCTCTTTACCTTCTTCACGATGCCGGTGGCGACCTTTACCGATCCCGGTGGGCCCGAGCCCAATGCCAGCGACTCGACGCCCGGTATTGCCAGCCATTACAGCGCCACCATCGATTGGGGCGACAGTACGGGAGTCACGCCGGACACGATCTCGTTCAATCCTGTGAACCATCAATTCACGGTCACCAGCAGCCATACCTATTTCTCCAACGGCCCCTTCACGATCACCACGACGATCATGCACGAGTCGGCCCCCAACGCCGTGGTGCACAGCCAGGCAACGATCGGCAACTCGTCCGGCTCCGGACCGACGGTGACGGCGGCAGCGAACCAAAATGCCACGGAAGGAACCTTGCAGTCCTTTAGCCTGGGCAGCTTCACCGAATCGACCAGCAACGGCCCGTGGAGCGTTTCGGTCAGCTGGGGCGATGGCACCCCCAATACGAGCTTCACCGCAACGGCAACCGGCAACCTGGCCAACCAGCCGCATACCTTCCGCGAAGAGGGCACGTACAACGTAACCGTCAACGTCACCGACCACTCGAACCAATCCAATTCTGCAAGCTTCCAGGTGACGGTGGCCGATCCCGCCGTGGTGGGCACCGGCGCCAGTATTGGCTTCACTCCCAATAAGACCTTCGCCGCCGGGGTAGCCACGTTTACCGATCCCGGTGCGCCGGAACCGAATACGAGCGATCCCGACCCCAACCTCAATGATCATTACAGCGCCACAATCGATTGGGGCGATAACACCGGCACCGTGCCCGGCGCTATTGGCTTCGATACCACGACCCAACAATTCAGCGTCAGCGCTA
>Ga0070734_10006088_pt1 | contig 10302 bp, 6 predicted proteins | sample Coa_R1_8_FD_66444 | JGI IMG/M metagenome (GOLD analysis project Ga0070734, IMG submission 66444) | Surface soil microbial communities from Centralia Pennsylvania, which are recovering from an underground coalmine fire - Coalmine... | ecosystem: Environmental > Terrestrial > Soil > Unclassified ... | reverse complement strand
GAAGGGGTGGACGCGCTTTGTGCTGGTGCACAACCTGCTCTCCGTGCTTATCGCCGTGCCCACGCTGCTCTGGGCGGTGCATCGGTTCGGGCCTATCGGGGCCTGCGCGGTCTGGATGGGAGTAAACGCGGGCTATCTGCTGGTGATGACGCCAATCCTGCATGCGCGCCTGCTGCATGGCGAACTCCGGCGCTGGATTTTGGAAGATACCCTTGCGCCCGGAGCGGCGGCCCTCCTGGCGGCATGGTTGGTGCGCCTGTCGTTCCCGGCGTCCCCCACCAATGGGATCGGCCTCCTCTCCCTGTTGCTGGGAGCCGGGGGGCTGGCGCTGACCGCTTCCCTGCTCGCGGCATCCCGCGTCCGCACCGCGCTCTGGAAGCTGCTTCAACCGCGCCTGACCCCGGCGCAACCGATCAAACCGGCGGAAAGTGAAACGCGTTCGATGAGGTCCCTAACCGAAGAACACTCCCTACCCTCCTCGGAAACGCAGACGGCTGTCGTCGTTCAGAAGCAAGCCTCCCAGCGAGAACACTTCGCCTATCTGGACGGACTGCGCGCCGCCGCGGCGCTCTATGTGGTGCTGCATCACGCCTGGCTGCACTTGCAACTGCCCTCCGGCTGGACAACGAAGCTGACCTTCTGGCTCCAATTCGGCCACTTCGCCGTGGATGTGTTCATCGTCCTCTCCGGCTTCTGCCTGATGCTGCCCGTTGTTCGGGGCGATGGGACCCTCCGTGGCGGGGTAAAGGGATTTTTTCAGCGGCGCGCGCGCCGTATTATGCCGCCCTACTACTTTGCCGTCGCCCTCTCGCTCGTTCTGATCTGGACGGTAATCGGCAGCATGACAGGCACCCACTGGGATGTGAGCCTGCCCGCAAAAGGCAGGGATATCCTGATGCATCTGCTGCTGCTGCAGGACGTTCAGCCGCTGGTGGACGGCGCAAAGATCAACCACCCCCTCTGGTCGGTCGCCGTGGAGTGGCACATCTATTTTCTCTTCCCGCTGCTGGTTCTGCTCTGGCGGCGCTACGGAGGCATACGCGCCGCTGCGGTCACCACGCTGCTCTCCTACATCGCCGGGGTCGTCGCCGTCCGCACCGCCTTTCTGGAGGGAATGCACTTCCAGTATATCGGTCTGTTTGCCCTGGGAATGCTGGGCGCCACTGTAGCCTTCTCCCCCCAGGAAACATGGAGTGAGCGGCGGGAACGGCTGCCCTGGGCGGGGGTCGCGGCGAGCGCACTGCTTCTGGCACTGGTCTGCGGGGTCGTCTGGCGGCATGTGCATGGGATCACGATCTATGTGGACCCGCTGATCGGCGTCAGCGCATCCGCCCTGATGATCGCGCTCTCGCGCCCTGGCCCCAACCTACTGCGCCGGATCATGGAGTGGAAGCCGCTGGTATTCGTCGGAGGGTTCTCCTATAGCCTGTACTTGATCCATGCGCCTCTGCTTCAGGTCGTCTGGCAGTATGGCATCCTGCCTCTGCACCGGAGCGCGACGGTCTCCTTCTGGCTGCTGGCGACTGTGGGAACCCTTTGCATTGTACTGGCCTCGTATCTCTTCTCTCTGGCCTGTGAACGACCCTTTATGAACTTACCCCGCCGCCAGGAGCGCCCCCTGTCGGCTTCCGAAGAGCGAGCGCACCGCTCACCGCTATCTACGCCGTAAGTGCGGCCAACCAAACCTCGCCCCTCGCTCTACGGCTTCACCCGCTTCGCGGCGCCGCAGAGAATACCCCGCTCTCCTTGTGAAGGAGAGAAAAAGGAAGGGAGAGGGTATAACAGTAGGAATATGGAAGCAACCCGGATACAAATACATAAAGGCTTGCTGGCGACCATGTTCTTTGGACAGTTTTTGCTGTCCCTGTACGACTTTTACTTCTCCAGCCTCGGCTTTCCGATTGTGCCGGTAACGGGCACGGTCCTTTGCGTCGCCTCCACGTTGCTGATTTCGCGCTCCCAGCAGACAGACCCACGCAAGAAGCATCGTACCCTGCTCATTGGCCTCCTGCTCGTCTGCTTCTTCTTCATCAGCTCCCTATGGGGCCTGGCGGCATTCAAGACGGCCACGATCAAAGGGCCTGCCGGGATCAGTTTCGGTATCCTGATCTACTGTATCATGACGCTGCAGGAGGAGAATGCGACGTACAAGGATTGGATCTTCCGGTTTTTGAACATTATCCTGGTCTTCCATCTTATCTTCTGGTTTATCCAATTCCTGGATTTCGTCATCTTCCATAACTTCCTGGACTTCTTAAAGCCGATCACTGGCACGCAGACCCGGCACGGCGCCCCACTCCAGGACCTGGTCACCAGCCTTACCCGCTTCACCGGCCTCTTTGCGGAGCCCGCCGCCTACTCCACCTTTATCTTCATGGGCGTCACCACACGAATGATCCGCAATGCGTGGAGACTGCAACTGTTCGATGGGCTGTTGATCTTTTCCGTCCTCGCCAGCCTCGCCATTACCGGTATCTTTCTGGTCCTTATCATCCTCGGTGTGTGGGGGTTCAAGGTGCTACGAACGCGGCGCGCCTGGGCCATTATGGCCGCAGTCTTCGTCCTTATAGGGATCTTCCTACTCTCCCAGATCAACTCGCCCTATATGAAACTCATTATTTTTCGCCTGCAAACGCCCTCTTCGGACGCTTCCGTTCGCATCCGCACCGAGGATGCGATGGGAAGTTATACGCGGCTTCCGGAAATCGCGCAGATATTCGGCGCGGGTTTCGGTAACTATGGGGTCTCGGAGAACGTCTCAAATGGTGTGCTCAACCTGCTGATCTTTCTGGGTATCCTGGGGACGGCGCTCGTCGTTGTGCTCTTTACCTGGCTGCTGCGTCAGCGACGCTTCCCCGGCTGGGTATGGCTCTTTCTCACGGTGACGCTCCCGTTCGCCCCCCCCTTTACGCTACAATACTGGTGGTTCTGGATTGGGATGATGGTACTGTTCGGCCAGGACCAACTACGCAGTCAGGCGGCCATAACCGCAAACCTGGATGCCGCGCATGGCGGCGAAAACCAACTGCCGTCGGGAACCCTCTCGCCCCCGACGTTAATGGGATAAAGGAACACTTGGTAAGAATCGTTCATGTCATAACCGACCTATCCGTAGGCGGCGCGCAGAACATGCTGTATAAGCTGCTGTCGCGAACGGATCGGCAGGAGTTTCTATCGGAAGTCATCTCGCTGAAAGTGATCGGCCCCATCGGGGAGCGAATCCAGGCGCTTGGCGTTCCCGTAAGCGAACTGTGCATGCGCCCCGGCGTCCCTTCGCCCGGCGCCGTCCTCCAACTGGCGCGCGCGCTGCGCCGCAGTCGCCCGGATGTGGTTCAGACCTGGATGTATCATGCCGACCTCATGGGCGGATTGGCAGCGCGCCTGGTAGGCAGGCTTCCGGTCGCGTGGAATGTCCGCCACAGCCGCCTCGACCCCGACATCGACAAGCCGGCGACGATCCTGGTGGGCAAGTTGTGCGCTCGGCTGTCTCACCGCTTACCGAACCGGATCCTCTCCTGCTCCGAAGCGGGGCGGTCCGTCCATGTCGGCATGGGCTATGCGGCCAACAAGATGCAAGTGATCCCCAATGGCTTCGACCTGAGCGCCTATCGCGCGTGCCCTTCGACCCGCCAACCGGTACGAGAGGAGTTGGACATTCCCCTGGAAGCCCCCATCATCGGCCTGGTAGGGCGCTACCATCCGATGAAGGACCACCATGGCTTTGTGCAGGCCGCGAAGATCCTGCACGCGCGCTACCCGGAGGTACACTATGTCCTCTGCGGCGACGAGGTGGATGGGAGCAACGCCGAATTGACGGGCTGGATCGACCAGGCCGGGGTGCGCCCCGTCTTCCGCCTGCTCGGTAGAAGGGATGACCTTCCACGCCTGAATGCAGCCTTCGATATCGCCGCACTCTCCTCCCGTTATGGGGAGGGGTTCCCGAATGTCGTCGGGGAGGCGATGGCCTGCGGCATCCCGTGCGTTGTGACCGATGTCGGTGACGCGGGGTATATCGTAGGGGAGACGGGCATCACGGTGCCGCCCCAAGACCCGGGCGCCCTCGCCGCAGCGTGGGCTCAGCTTATGGAGATGGGACAGGAAGGTCGGCAAGCTTTGGGAGACAGGGCAAGAGAGCGCGTGGAGCAGGAGTTCGACCTCAATGTGATTGTGTGCCGCTACGAGCAGTTATACCGGGAGCTCAGCCATGCAATCTGAACTGCGATTCTGTGGGAGTGACACGTAGATGTGCGGAGTAACCGGATTTCTGGATGCCACAAATCGCTCAGGCTGTGAAGAGCTGCGCGACCTCGTAACCCGCATGGCAACCACGCTCTATCGGCGTGGACCGGACGATGCGGGCGATTGGGTGGACGCACAGGCGGGCATTGCGCTCGGCTTTCGGCGTCTGGCCATTCTCGACCTGACCCCCACCGGTCACCAACCGATGCTCTCCGCCTCCGGGCGCTATGTGTTGGTCTTCAATGGAGAGGTCTATAATTTCCGCGAATTGCGTCAGGAGTTGGAGGCGCAAAACCTCGCGCCGACGTTTCGGGGCGGCTCGGATACCGAGGTGATCCTGGCGGCTTTCGAGGCGTGGGGCATCCCAAAAGCGATCCGAAAGTTCATCGGGATGTTCGCGTTTGCGCTCTGGGACCGCGAAGAGCGCGCTCTGCACCTGGTGCGTGACCGCATCGGCGTCAAACCGATGTACTACGGCTGGGTCGGAAATACGTTTGTCTTCGGATCGGAGTTGAAAGCGCTTCGGGCGCATCCGGATTTCGACGCCGAAATTGACCGCAACGCGCTCGCTCTGATGCTCCGTCACGACTACATCCCTGCCCCCTACAGCATCTACAAGGGCATCTCCAAGCTGCCGCCCGGCACCCTGCTCACCCTGACGGCGGACCGCGCCGTACCCCTCACTCCCGTCCCCTACTGGTCTCTGAAAGAGGTGGCGGAGTGTGGCGTCACAGATCCATTTACCGGGACGGAGACCGAGGCCATAGCCGAGCTCGACGCTCTGCTGAGACAGGCCGTCGGATACCGTATGATCGCGGACGTCCCGCTCGGCGTCTTCCTCTCCGGCGGCGTGGACTCTTCGATGGTGACAGCACTCATGCAGGCACAGAGCAGTCAGCCGGTCAAAACCTTCACCATCGGCTTTCAGGAGGACAGCTACAACGAGGCGCAGTATGCGCGTGCCGTAGCCAAGCATCTCAAGACCGACCATACCGAGCTCATTCTCTCCGCCTCGGAAGCCCTGGCGATCATCCCGAATATGCCGACGCTCTATGACGAGCCTTTCGCCGATGCTTCTCAGATCCCCACCTACTGTGTCTCCGAACTGGCGCGCCGGCATGTGACGGTCAGCCTCTCCGGGGATGGCGGGGACGAGCTCTTCGCCGGCTACATTCGCCACTTCATCGGACGCACCCTCTGGCAGAAGATGCGCCGCTTCCCGCGCGGCTTACGCGGCATCGCCTCCTCCGGCTTGAAGGTGATCTCACCCCAGGCCTGGGAGCATCTGCTGCACAGCGCCAGGGCCTTCCTGCCAGGCAGCCTGCGCCAGCAGAACTCCGGAAGGCGCTTCGCCAAATTCGCCGACATCCTGATCTCCGATAGCCCGGAGGCGATGTACACCGCGCTCATCTCCCACTGGCAGAACCCGATAGACATCGTACCCAACTCCTGCGAGCCACCCACCGCACTGACCGACCGGACCCAGTGGGCCGCCCTGCCCGACTTCACGCAGCGCATGCTCTTTCTGGACACCATCACCTACCTGCCCGACGGCGTGCTGGTGAAGGTGGATCGCGCCAGCATGGGCGTCAGCCTGGAGGCGCGCGAGCCCCTGCTGGACCACCGCGTCTTTGAATTCGCCTGGCGGCTGCCCCTGGAGATGAAGATCCGGGATGGGCAGGGCAAGTGGCTTTTAAGGCAGCTTCTGTACAAGTATGTGCCTAAAAACCTGATCGAACGTCCCAAGGCCGGCTTCAGCGTGCCCATCGATGCCTGGCTGCGCGGCCCGCTGCGGGACTGGGCCGAATCCCTCCTCAGCGAGAGCGCCTTGAAGGAGCGGGGCTTCTTCCATCCCCAACTGGTGCGGGCAAAGTGGAAGGAGCACCTCACCGGTAGGCATGATAATCAAGAACTGCTCTGGAGCATCCTGATGTTTCAGGCCTGGGTAATGAGTCTATGAGCGTAAAAGCCACGATCCCCTGGTGGATGAAGATCGGAGCGAAAGTCACTCTCTCGCGTATCCCGGTCGGCTATCGGTTCTGGCAGAAGCTGGCGCTGTTCCAGCACGGTCATATGGAGCAACCCTCCTACGCCTACGAGGTCTTCCGCTCCCACTACGACCGGGCAGCCTTCGGGAATAAGGATCAGGGATTTGTCGGGATGGAGCTTGGCCCCGGCGACACTCTCTTCTCGGCGCTGATCGCCCGCGCCTTCGGGGCGGCGACCACGTACCTGGTGGATGTCGGCCCCTTCGCCCGCCAGGATCAGGCCCCCTACCTGGCGATGGCCGCGTATCTTGCCGAACATCACCAACCGCTCACCGACCTCTCCGGGGCGCACTCCCTTGCGGAGATCCTGGCGCTCTGCGGCGCGAAATATGAGACACGGGGGTTGGATTCCCTGCGCGCCCTACCCGATGCTTCGGTAGATTTCATCTGGTCCCAGGCCGTCTTCGAGCACATCCGGCAGGGAGATTTCGATGAGACCATGCGCCAACTGCGCCGCATCCTGCGCCCCGATGGAGTGGCCTCCCACCAGGTGGATCTGCGGGACCATCTGGGAGGCGCTCTGAACAATCTCCGCTTCTCCGATCAAGCCTGGGAATCCGACTTTATGGCCCGCTCCGGGTTCTATACCAACCGGATCCGCTTTCGCGAGATGCTTTCCGCATTCGAACGCGCAGGGTTTCAGGTCGAAGTGGTCCAAACCGACGTCTGGGAGCGCGTGCCCACGCCGCCCCGCAAAATGGCGCCCCGGTTCCGCGACCTCACCGAGGACGATCTCCGCGTCCTGGGGTTCGCCGTATTGCTGAGGCCGATACCATGAGTTTTGTGCGCAAACAGCTCTACTATGCGGCCAAGGCGCTCTCCCGCAGTCGCTCCCCCCGCGTCTTCGAGGCGCGGCTGAGAGAGTACCATGCAGGGATTCCGGCAGAGACTACTTCACGCCGCCTGACCGCCCTCCTGCGCCACTGCGCGGCCAACGTCCCCTACTACGCCGCACTGATCGAGCCCTTGGGCGGCTTCGCCGCGTGTGAGCGGGACCCGCAGGCTCTACTCCGCCAGATGCCGATCCTGACGAAGGCGATTTTACGAGAACAGGTCGAAGCCCTGAAATCACGGGACTATACCACGCGCCGCTGGTACGTCAATACCTCGGGCGGCTCGACCGGGGAGCCGGTACGGCTGATACAGGATGAGGACTACCGGGCCTGCGCCAGCGCCAATACTCTGCTCTTCTCCGCCCTGGCAGGCAAAACGCCCGGTAAACGGGAAGTCCGGCTGTGGGGTTCCGAGCGCGATATATTCGAGGGGAGCGTTGGCTGGAAGGGCAGGCTCACCGCCGGACTCACCAACACCGTCTTCCTGAATGCCTTCCGCATGACGCCCGAAACGATGCGGGAGTATCTTGCGCGGATCCAGAGTCTGCGTCCCAAACTGATCCTCGCCTACGCGCAGGCGCTCTACGAGTTGGCGCAGTTTGCGGAGCGGGAGCGGATCCCCATCGCCCCCCAATATGCGATCATCACCTCCGCCGGAACGCTCTACCCCTTTATGAAAGACACATTGAAGCGGGTGTTCGGCTGCCCCGTCTACAATCGCTATGGGTCCCGTGAGGTTGGCGACATCGCCAGTGAACTGCCGGGGAGGGAGGGGCTCTGGGTCCCGCCCTGGAACAACTACGTCGAGATCGTGGATGAGGCGGGCTGCCCGGTAGAACCCGGAGAAGAGGGCCATATCCTGGTCACCTGCCTGACGAACTTCTCCATGCCGCTCCTCCGCTATCAGATCGGAGATACCGGCATCCTGGCGACGGAGGGAATGCGCAACCTGACCGGGCAGGTGCTGGAGCGCGTGACGGGCCGGGTGACCGACAACTTCCGTACCCGTCAGGGGCGCGTGATCCCCGGCGAGTATTTTATCCACCTCATCGGGGTCGTCTTAAACCAGGGATTCCTCCAGAAGTTCCAGATCGTCCAGACGGACTACGACCGCATCACGCTAAAACTGGTTACCGGGGGCGAGACCTTCGACACGACCGAGATGGCTGCTAAGATCAAGCTGGTGATGGACCCCGACTGCCAGGTGCAGGTGGAGTTTGTGGAGGATATTCCGCCGCTGGCCTCCGGGAAGTATCGCTATACCATTTCGGAGGTTCCCCACTAAAATGGACCTACGCAACGATCCCCGCGTGGCGCTGGTGCGGGAGCGCCCCGCCTACTCCCGAACCGCGCCCTACTCCCCCTCCGAACCCTACCCGGAATGGCCCCATGCGGAAGTCAGCCGCGAGGACAATCCTGCCTATCGGGGCATTCGCCAGCTCCTCCGGCACCTTGGGATGGACGCGGCGCGCTACGATACGCCCGATTGGAACCCTCTCGGCACAATCATCGTCCCCGGCAACACGGTCATCCTCAAGCCGAACCTGGTCTCGCACCGGAACATGGGCCGCCGGATGTATGGCCTGACGGACACCGACAGCCTGGTGACGCACGGTTCCGTCATCCGGGCGGTGCTGGACTATACGGCGAAGGCGTTGCAGGGTCGGGGCACGATCATTGTGGGGGACTGCCCTGTCCAGGGCACGGAGTGGCAGGAGGTGATCGCGCTGGTCTGTCTGGACCGGACTGCCGACTACTTTCGCGCCGCCTTTCCCGGTATCGAACTGCAAGTTCACGATTTTCGGTTGGGCCGGGCGATCCGCTGGGGCAATACAGTCGTCAAACGGATTGTGGACGAGGAGGCCCGCGCGGATTATCAAGAGGTGGATCTGAAGCGGGAGAGCATGCTCCTGCCCCTGATGCAGGGTGACTACGCTTTTGGGGTGAGCGACTACCCGCGCCACCGGATGCGGGCGGCGCACACGCCGGAGACCAACAACTATCTCTATCCGAAAGCCTTTCTGCGCGCCGATGTGATGATCAACCTGCCCAAGATGAAGACCCACATGAAAGCCGGCCTCACCTGCGCCATGAAGAATTTTGTCGGCGCCAACGGCCACAAGGACTATCTTCCCCACTTCCGGTTCGGCAGCCCCCAGCAGGGAGGCGACGAGTTCCCGGACGGCAGCGCGCTCTGGCGCCTGCTCTGGTTCTTTATGCACAAAGCCTGGGATCTGGAGGGCGGCAAGATGAAGCTGGCCTATATCGCCCTGGCGCGTGTCTGCGCCCTCCTCCTGCGCTTCGTACCGAATACTCCCCGTCCGGTGTGGGCGCTCGGCTCCGGAAGCTGGTATGGCAACGACACGCTCTGGCGGATGGTTCTGGACATCAATCGCGCCTACTTTTACTGCGATCCCGTCACGATGCAGGTGGACCGAACGTTCTCTACTAAGCGTAGGTATCTCGCGATCCTCGATGGGCTGATCGGCGGACAGCGGGAGAGCCCCCTGGCCCCCACCCCCATCGAGAGCGGTCTGCTGCTGGCGGCGCACAATCCGCTGGCGCTGGACACGGTCGCAGCGAGCTTGATGGGCTTCGATTATCGCAAGATCCCCCAACTGTTTCAGGGTTATGCGCCGCACGCGCTGCCTCTGGCGCATTTCGGGCCGGAAGCGATCCGAATTCTGGGGGAGACGCCGTTCTGCGGACTGGAAGATCTTACTCGGACGCGCGATTTTACCCCTTTTGAAGCCTCAAAAGGGTTCCGTGGACACATCGAGAGAGATAATTCTGCTAAATAGCCGTCAGATTGTGCCACAATACCGGGTAATTTACATAGGGAGTGCGTTATGAACGCTCCTTCCCACACATAACTGCTTTGAGGAGGCGCAAACGTGCCGAGGGTCTTAGTCACTGGCGCTGCCGGCTTTATCGGATTCCATCTGGTTCGGAGATTGCTGGAGCGCGGCGATGAGGTTATCGGGTTGGATAACCTGAACGGGTACTACGATGTAACGCTCAAGCAGGCGCGGCTGGCGCAACTGCTGAATCATCCGTCTTTCCGCTTCTATAAGCTCGATATAGCCGATGGCAGCCATGTAGACCAGTTGTTTGCGGAGTGGCGTCCGGACATCGTGGTCAATCTTGCGGCGCAGGCCGGGGTCCGCTACTCGATCCAGAAC
>Ga0070734_10006085_pt1 | contig 10310 bp, 4 predicted proteins | sample Coa_R1_8_FD_66444 | JGI IMG/M metagenome (GOLD analysis project Ga0070734, IMG submission 66444) | Surface soil microbial communities from Centralia Pennsylvania, which are recovering from an underground coalmine fire - Coalmine... | ecosystem: Environmental > Terrestrial > Soil > Unclassified ... | reverse complement strand
GGCGACAACGTCCACCCCGAAACAGTCGAGCGCCTGTTCCACGTCCCGGCGCAGAACGAGCCGGTGACAACGGACGCTCCGGCAGCCGACCTGCTGGCACGCGAGACCGAGCGAAAGAAAGACCTGCTCGACGAGGCCGAAAAGCAGAATGCCGAATGGCTCGATGTCGAAAGCGAAAATCTCGACAACTATGCCGAAGACCTGGAGCGCTCCTTCGAGACTGAAATCAAGACCGTCGAAGCGGAGATCAAAGAAGCGAAAAAAGCCATGCGGGGCTCAAATCTCCAAATGGCTGAGAAGGTCGCCGAGAAGCGGCGAATCAGCAGCCTTGAGGCCAAGCGCGACAAACTCAAGCGCGAGTTCTTCGACCGGCGCGAACAAATTCGCGCCGAGGTCGAAGCCATGCTCGATAAGATTCAAGAGAGCCTGAAACTCGAACCCACCCTGACCGACCTATTCACAATTCGGTGGGAGGTCGCCTGATGATCGAGATCACCGGACTAAACCGCAAGCGTCAGGGGGGCGTATCATGAGCAACCGCAAACAGCGCCTGGAACTGACATGGATTGGCAAGGACGAACGTCCGCACCTTGAGCCGCGCATTCTATTGGAAGACGAGGACAAGTCCTACCACGCCAAGGCGCGCGTCACCGACGAGGACATCTTCGACAATATTTTGATCCACAGTGACAACCTGCTCGCGCTGAAAGCGCTTGAGCAGGAATACGAGGGCAATGTGAAGTGTATATTCATTGACCCACCTTATAACACTGGCAGCGCATTTGAACATTACGACGATGGCGTCGAACACTCCCTCTGGCTTTCACTCATGCGAGATCGCCTTGAACTTCTCAAGCGCCTTCTGGCCGACAATGGCTCCCTCTGGATAACGATTGACGACAACGAAGCGCATTACCTCAAAGTCCTCTGCGACGAGGTGTTTGGGCGTAAGAACTTCGTCGCCAACGTTGTATGGCAGAAGGCATACACGGCTAACCAGACGGCCATGCACATTTCCAACGTCCACGACCACATTCTGGTCTTCGCCAAGAACGCCCCTCTGTTTGAAATGGGTAAGATTGGAAGAACGGAAGACCAGAAGGCCAAATTCAAGAATCCAGACAACGATCCGCGCGGACCATGGAAAGCTGAAAACCTGTCGGCGGGGAAGTTCTATGCGGCCGGTCAATTTGAAATCACCGGCCCCACCGGGCTCAAATTCCTACCGCCAAAAGGTCGCTACTGGCGATGCAACGAAGACCAATATCGCCGGTGGCTTGCAGATAATCGCATCACCTTCGGCATTGCCGGAACTGGCCGACCAATGCTCAAGAAGTTTCTGTCAGAAATGGATGACGGTTTGACAGCGACAACATGGTGGACGCACGAAGAAGTCAGCAGCAACAAGCAAGCCAGCATTGACCTTAAGACTCTCCTTCCCGATGTTCCCGTGTTCCAGAATCCGAAGCCAGAGGAGCTAATCTCGCGGATCATCGAGCTAGGTTCCCAGCCTGGCGATATCGTCCTCGACTCCTTCGGTGGATCAGGAACGACTGGTGCCGTCGCCCACAAGATGGGGCGCCGGTGGATCATGGTCGAACTTGGCGACCATTGCGAAACTCACATTTTGCCGCGCATGAAGAAAGTCATCGACGGCGATGACCAGGGCGGCATCACCGAGGCGGTTGAATGGAAGGGCGGCGGGGGTTTCCGTTACTATCGGCTTGCGTCTTCGCTGCTGGAAAAGGATGCGTGGGGCAACTGGGTTATTTCCAAGGAGTACGATGCGGCCAAGGTCACACAGGCCGTCTGCAAGCTCATGGGCTTCGTCTATCAGCCTGACGAAACCCACTACTGGATGCAGGGTCGTTCGTCGGAAACCGACTTTATCTATGTCACGACGCAAAGCCTGACCCGCGCGCAGCTTGCGGCCCTTTCCGAGGAAGTCGGGGACGAGCGCACCTTACTGGTATGCTGCAAGGCCTTCCGGGCGGACCCGGATGCCTTCCCCAATCTCACCGTGAGGAAGATCCCCCAGGCCGTGTTGCGCAAATGCGAGTGGGGCAAGGACGACTACAGCCTAAACGTCGCCAACCTGCCGGAAGCTCCCCACGAGCCTGACGACCAGGACGATGCCGAACCGACCGTCCAGGAAGGCAAGAAACGTGGCTACGGCAACGGCACGTCGCAGAGTGACCTTTTCAGTCAGAGGGGCGGCAAGTGATCGACCGCAACGTCCGCACCATCAGTCAGCGCCTCTCGCTGCGCAAGCCGCAATCCGAATCCCTCGAAATCCTCGCTGACGTATTGGGCCGGATCGATCTCTCAAAAGATGCCGATCCCGAAGCCACGCTTGCGGCGATTCGCGATACTTATCCGACCGTCGAGGCGTTCGAGCATGATTTTCCGTCGCTGTGCTTTGCGCTGGCGACCGGCGTGGGCAAGACGCGCCTCATGGGCGCCTTCATTTCCTATCTCCATCTAACCGGCAAGAGTCGCCATTTCTTCGTGCTGGCCCCAAACAAGACGATCTATGAGAAGCTGATTTCCGACTTCGCACCCGAAAGCCCGAAATATGTCTTCAAGGGCATCGCCGAGTTCGCCGCCAATCCGCCGCTGATCGTCACCGGCGATAACTACGAAAGCGGCGTCGGCGTGCGGTTTGAGGCCGGGCGTTCGTCCGATCTGTTCGGCTCCGATGTTCACATCAACATCTTCAACGTCGATAAGATCAACAAGGAAGAAAGCCCGCGCGGCAAGCCGCGTATGAAGCGGCTGCAAGAAACCATCGGCGAGAGCTACTATGCCTATCTCTCTCGTCTCGATGATCTTGTCTTGCTGATGGACGAGTCACACCGCTATCGCGCCAGCGCGGGGGCCAACGCCATCGACGGCTTGAAGCCGATCCTTGGCCTTGAATTGACGGCAACGCCAAAGACCGTGGGCGCGCGGTCCGTTCCGTTCCGCAACGTGATTTACAGCTACACGCTCGGCCAGGCGATGGCGGACGGATTCGTCAAGGAACCCGCCGTCGCCACGCGCAAGGACTTCGACCCGCGTTCCGTCGGTGAGCAGGAGCTTGAGCAGATCAAGCTGGAAGATGCTGTCCACCACCACGACCACGTCGCCGTGGAGCTTGAACGGTATCATCGCACGACCGGCGCGCCCAAGGTCACGCCGTTCATCCTCATCGTCGCGGCGGATACGGCTGAAGCCAAGCGATTACGCGAGTTCGTTGAATCCGAGAAATTCTTCAAAGCCCGCTTCAAGGGCAAGGTTGCCGAGGTTCACTCCAACCTGCGGGGCGAGGAAAGCGAAGAAGCGATGCAGCGTCTTGTGGCAATCGAAAAGGACGGCAGCACCGAGATCGTGATCCACGTCAACAAGCTCAAGGAAGGCTGGGACGTAACCAACCTCTATACGATCGTTCCCTTACGCGCCTCCGCGTCCGAAATCCTGACCGAGCAAACATTGGGACGCGGACTGCGCCTCCCGTTCGGCAAGCGCGTATCCAAGGGTGGAGACGACGAGTTTGCCGCCGTTGATCGCCTCACCGTCATCGCGCACGAGCGGTTCGATGACATCATCGCCAAAGCGCGTGAGCCTGGTTCCATCGTGATGAAGACGGTGGAGATCGGCGAAGGCGGAGACATTTCCGTGACCGGGGCGATGCTGGTTACAGCACCCTCCATCGCGGAAATGATCGTGACTGGCGTTCAGCCGGAAATTCCCGGATTCTCGGAGCAGGAGCGTCCGGCCTTCGCCTTCAACTCGCCCCAGGAAGGCAAGACTGCTGAAGTCACGCTGCAAGTCATCAAGCGCTATGAACGCAGGCTCGGCAGCGCCGAGGCGCTGCGCGAAGATAATGTTCAGAGGCAGATCGCCGAAGATGTGCGCGAGCTCGTCCGTCCTGCGCAGGGCATGCTTGAGGGCGTGGTCGAGCAGCCACGTATCGAGCAGATTGTCCAAACCGTTGCGATCACTGTCGCTGATCGCACGATTTCCATACCGCAGATCGTCGTCCTGCCCAAGAAGCAGGTGACATTCACATTCGAGGATTTCGACCTTGCCAATCTTGAATCGGTCAATATGCGCCCGATTGAGGACGGCATCATCATCGAGGACCTGCGCACCCAGGCGCGCGTCTATCTGGCCCGCGCCTTGGACGACCCGCGTGAAGCCCGGCCCGAGGACTACCTTGTCCGCTATCTGATCGAGCGCAACGAGATCGACTACGACGCTCATGCAACCTTGCTCTACAAGCTTGCCGGCCAGATGGTCGCGCGCATCACGTCCTACCTTGCTGACGACGCTGAAGTCGAGAACGTCCTTCTGCGTCACGGGCGGCAGCTTGCCGACTTCATCTTCGCGCAGATGATGAACCACTACCGGGAAACTCCGCTCGATGAGGACGACTACGAAGTCACCGTCACGCGCGGCTTCACGTTGCTGCAAGCGCAGGCCATGAACGTCCCGCAGGGGCAGCGCGTCCGGGACTTTAAGCAGGCGGTCGCTCCCCTGTCCGAGACGCGCAAGCACGTCTTCGGCGGCTTCAAAAAATGTTGCTACCTGCTGCAAAAATTCGACACCGACCCCGAACGGCGGATCGCCGTCACCATCGACGCCGACGCCAGGGTCGAGAAATGGCTCAAGCCGGGACGCCACCAGTTCCGCATCGACTACCGCTCCGGCGAAGCCTACGAACCGGATTTCGTGGTCGAAACCGCCACCAAGTTGCTCATCCTTGAGGTCAAGGCACACAACGAACTCGACGATCCGACCGTGAAGGCCAAAGCCGCCGCCGCCACGAAATGGTGCCGCACGGCAACCGCCTTTGCGCAAGGTGGGACTGGCAAGCCCTGGGTCTACGCGCTGATCCCCGATGACCAGATCATTGGCAGCGCCACGCTCGAGGGCCTGCTGGCGAAATTCGCAGTGGCATGAGGCGCATCCGATGATACGCGGAGGGAACAGTGTCGAGTTTGGGCGGCTCACTGAGCGACGGCGCAAATTTATTGAGGCGCTCGACGCCAACCAGGGTGAGATAAACCTAGATATTTTCGAGGACTTTTATCCCGACAAGGCGCACTTCGTCTATGAGCTTCTCCAAAATGCCGAGGATGCCAACGCGACGGACATTGCATTCACGCTCGTGCCGGACCGACTCGTCTGTGAGCATAATGGGCGCGCCTTCAGCCTAGCGGATGTGACGTCGATTACCGGCCTTCACGACACCACGAAGGCCAACGCGCAAGACAAAATAGGCAAATTTGGGGTCGGCTTCAAATCGGTCTTTGTCTATACGCAAGCGCCTTCTATTCGCTCGGGGGAATTCGCCTTTCAGATCATCCAACTGATCCTCCCCGAGCCGATAGCACCAATCGGGGTGCTCGAAGGGCGAACGCGTTTCGAGTTTCCCTTCGACAATCCAAAGAAGCCGCCGCAGGACGCTTATTGCGAAATTGCCGCCGGCCTGAGCGAACTGGACGAGAAAACTCTGCTGTTCTTGTCCAACCTTCAGTCTGTTAAATGGCGGATTGGCGCGGAGAGCCCGGGCGAAGTGCGGCGCTATCAGCACTCCGGCTTTCATTTTGAAATCCTAAAAAAGATCGGCGGCAAGACCGCCTCTAGCTCTCATTTCCTGAAATTCGATCAGGCCGTGCCTGACCTTGAAACCCAACGAGTCGCCGTCGCCTTTCCACTCGATCTTCTCCCTGGCGTTCGCCGGTTCGACCAGGATGCGCCCCTGGCCAACCAATTGAAAATTGTCCCCGCCGAGCCGGGCGGCGTGGCCGTATTCTTCCCTGCGGTGAAGGAAGCGTCCGGTCTGAGATTCCATGTGCACGGCCCCTTCGTCCCGGAATTGAGCCGCGCCAGCATCAAGGAAACGAAGGCCAACACCCCGCTGTTTGAACAGCTTGCGGCGCTCGCGGCGAAGTCGCTGCATCACGTCAAAGAACTCGGGCTCTTGACCCCCGAGTTCCTCGCTGTGCTGCCGAATTCGCAGGATCAAGTGCCCGCGCGCTATCAAGGCATCCGCTCGGCGATTGCCGAAGAAATGAAGGTGCAACCCCTGACGCCGACCCATGCCAGGGGACATGCTCCGGCAAACCGGCTCATTCAGGCCAGGGCCTCCCTCAAGGAGCTTCTATCGGAGGCCGATGTTGAGTTCCTGGTGGACTATGACGACGTGCCGCCCCTCTGGGCCATCGGCGCGACGCAAAGAAATAGCCGCATCGACCAGTTCCTGTCGGGGTTGGGTATTCGTGAATGGGGCCTCGCCCAGTTTATCGAGGCTCTGCGCAAGGGTGCACGCGACGAAGACGGGATGTTCCCCACTAAACCCGACCCGACGCTTCTCTCTTGGCTCAGTCACAAGCCCGCCTCGTGGATGCAGGACCTTTACGCCTTGCTGCAAGCGGAACTCGGGGACGACGCCGATCAGCTCAAGACGCTGCGCATCGTGCGCTTGGCCGACGGGAGTCTGAGCAGGGCGGATCAGGCCTTCTTTGCCAGCGAAGGCATCGCCGGCGACATACCGATCGTGGACGGAGGTGTTTACAAATCCGGCGCGAGCAAGAGCCAGAAGGAAGGAGCGAAGGTTTTTTTGTCGGCGCTTGGTGTTCGGGAAATAGGCGAAGCCGAACAGATCGAGCTCATCCTCAAGCGCCGCTACACGAAAGAAGCCGAGATACCGGACAAGAAGACACACTGGCATGATTTGAAACGCTTTGTCGCGTTTGTCGAGGAAACACACGGTGGGGCGTTGTTCGGTGAGTTCTATATCCTTCAAGGGGCCGACGGTAATTGGTATAAACCTGGCGGCATTTACCTTGACCGGCCCTACCTGGATACCGGCCTATTTGCCTACTATAGCGCGATTGCGGGTGATTCAGAACCGAAGGCGCTTCATGACCACTACCGCAAGTGCGGGATCGAAGCGAAGAAATTGGCCGAATTCGCCAAAGAGGTGGGTGTCACTGTTGGTTTGAAAATAAAGTCAGACAACTGCAACGCAAACCCTGAGCGGCAATATCTTTATTCCGCGGGTGGCAACTGGACCTGGAATGGGATCAACCGTGACTACTTCATTCCGCACCTCGCCGAGATACTCAAGATGCCATCTCTGGAGCTCTCCCGCCTTATCTGGAGAACGCTCACGCCGCTTCCAGCTTATTCGGACTATTTGAAGGCAACCTATCGGTGTAATGCATCGCACAATGCCCACGTTGCAGCCTCCCGTCTCGTGCATGAGCTTCGAGCGGCGGCTTGGGTGCCGCAGGGGGGCGGCGTGTTCGTCCGCCCCGCAGACGCCTCACGGGAGCTTCTCCCGAAGGGCTTTCCGTTCGATCCTGGTTACGCGTGGCTCACAGCTGTTCGCTTCGGCGAGACCGCAGTCCGCAAGTCAGCCCAGGCCCAGCAAAAAGACGCAGCCGCCAAAAGCCTTGGCTTTGCCGATGCCGCCGCCGCTGAGCGTGCACGGCGGTTCAATGAATTGCCGGAAGCGGAGCAGGCGAGAATTCTTTCTGATCTGGAGAGCCGAAATAAATCCGCCCTTCCAGACCGGCCACTGGCCAATCCGGAGCGGCGTGCCCAAAATGTGCGTGAACAGGCCATTAAGGCCCCGGACAAGCAGAGCGAAATCCGCGAGCGGTCGGTTTCGATCGGCAGGGAAGAGGTGAAGGAACAGGCCGATCTATACCTGCGAGAGCATTACCGGAACGCGAACGGCGAGGTGACGTGCCAGATTTGCAAAGGCCCGCTACCTTTCAAACTCGACGATGGCCGCGAATATTTCGAGGTCGTCGAGTTCCTGCCCGAACTGACGAAGCGGCACCCTCAGAACTATCTTGCCCTTTGCCCGAACCATTCCGCGATGTTCCGGCTCGTGAACGGCTCCAGGGAAACTATGCGCGAGGCGTTTGAAACCCTCACGGAGAACGAGCTAGCAGTGGTTCTCGCCGAACGCGATTTGACGATCTATTTCAGCAGGACCCACATCATCGATCTCAAGGCAGTCCTGGACGCCGAGGACGGCCTTCCCGCTGCGCCAGACACTGAGTTGGCGGGAGACAAGGCTTTCACCGATACGGATTAGACTCGGCGCAGGGCACCACGCCGCGGTCGTCTCGGCCGCGCTCGTCACAAGCCTAAGGACTTCTGACCCAAAAGCTGCGCTTCCACAGCCCCCGGCACCCGCCCGTCACAACGCAACCCGCCTTCCCTCCTCCGCCGACCAGTACCCGGCGTAGCAGACCTTCATGGTCTCGAACGCCAGATCGATGCCGGCGCGCGGCGCGCGGCCGAGGGCGACGCATTCCATGAAATCCTGGATCTCCTGCCGATAGCCGCAGGCCCATTCCTCCTCCAGGTGGACGAACTGCCAGCCCGTCTTGCGATCCACCTTCTCGGTGAAATAGACGCTGGCCAGCCTGCTCTCGTCCGTCTGATAGCTGGTCAGGTGGCTGTTGGGGGCGATATTGGCGATCAGGCATCCGCCGCCCGCATGCGCCTCGATCGCATTGCGCAGCCCGCCCAGGATCATGTCGCCGGCGAACACCGTTCCCTTGCTGCCGTCGGAGAAGGTGAGGGTCAGGGTCGCCCAATCCTCCACGTCGACCGGCCGGGCCGTGATGAACGGCCGCTCCGCTGCGGGCAGGCCGGCGGTCACATGGCCGGTGTCGGCCGTCACGTTTGTGACCGCGATCGTCTCGCCGCGCGCCACCGCCTCCACCTGCTTCAGGTAGAGGATCGCCGAGAGGGGGTGGCAGCCCATGCGGATCAGCGAGCCGCCGCCGGTCTGCGACCATTCGGCGGCATGGGCCGCATGCGAGCCGCTGTGGCTCTCCTCCGCCTTCATGAACAAGATCTTGTCCCTGGTCGCCGTCAGGATCTCCGCCATCTTGGCGACGGCCGGCGCATAGACCCAGTTCTCGGCATACATGAAAAGCCGGCCGCTGGCGCCGACCGTGGTCCGGATGGCCTCCATCTCCGCCATGACGCGCTCATACATGACGGGTTTCGCCACATTCCGGCCGATCGGCGCGCGATCTCCCGGCCGGCCGAAATAGCCCGTGAAGGGCTTCTCGCAGATGCCATGCTTTCCCGCCCGCATCGCCTCCAGGATCATCGTCGCGTGGAGGGCGGGCGGCGTGCAGATGTCGACGACGTCGATCCCGCCGTCGGCCAGCAGCGCGCGATAGTCGCGATGGGTGCTGGCAATGCCATGCCGCTTCGCGAAATCGAGGACATGGTCGCCGCGGGATGCTACCGCCGACACCTCCACCTCGAGCCCGTACACGCGGCTGTAGGCGCGCATGTGCAGCTCGGCGATGAACCCGCTGCCGATCATGCCGACGCGAATCTTTGCCATGGCGGTTTTCCCTCGCGAGCCCCGGATCAATCTACAGGCCCGCCATGGCTTTGGTCAGCTGCGCCGGCGGCCCCGCGCGCCAAGGCGCGCCACCAGCCCCGCGCGCCAAGGCGCGCCACCAGCCATGGACAAGCCCGCGCCGGCGCTGTCATGCTGTGCTGAGGCATCGCCCAGCGGCCGGCGGCGGATAACGGCCGTTTCGGGCGTCGGGGCGCAAGTCTGGGAGACGGGGAGGAAACATGGCAAAGGCGGCGAAAAAGCGGGCCGAGCGAAAGCCCGATGCGGAGTATCGCGTCAAGGTCGGACGCCACGAGGTTCAGGTCTACAGCTTCGGCAAGGGCGATGAGGTGCTGTTCTGCCTGAACGGCGGTCCGGGCCTGCCTTGCGACTACGTGCGCGACAGCCATTCGGTCCTGGCCGATCACGGCTATCGCGTCGTGGTCCATGATCAGCTCGGCACCGGCCGGTCGGACAAACCCAAGGACATGTCCCTCTGGCACATCAAGCGCTATGTCGAGGAGGTCGAGACGGTGCGCAAGGCCCTGAAGCTCGGCCGGGTGCATCTCTTGGGCCAGTCCTGGGGCACATGGCTCGGCTTCGAATACCTGCTCACATATCCGCGCGGGGTGAAGACCTTCATCTGCGCCAACGGCACGGCCGAGATCGCGCTGCATCTGCAGGACGTTGCCCGCCTGCGCGCGGCCCTTGGCCCCGAGACCGTCGCCATGATGGCGCGCCACGAGGCCGAGGGGACGACGGACCACCCCGCCTACCAGGGCGCGGTCAATGTCCTCAACTATCGCCATGTCTGCCGGCTCGACGAATGGCCGGCGCCGATGCAGCGCTCCATGGCCGGCATCAACATGGACATCTACGGCAGCATGTGGGGGCCGAACGAGTTCACCTGCACGGGCAACCTGCTGGGCTGGGATCGCCT
>Ga0070734_10006084_pt1 | contig 10311 bp, 11 predicted proteins | sample Coa_R1_8_FD_66444 | JGI IMG/M metagenome (GOLD analysis project Ga0070734, IMG submission 66444) | Surface soil microbial communities from Centralia Pennsylvania, which are recovering from an underground coalmine fire - Coalmine... | ecosystem: Environmental > Terrestrial > Soil > Unclassified ... | reverse complement strand
CAGTTCGAGCTCCCGATACACTGTGTTCCAGGTGGTGAGCCAGCGCGGCGCTGGCCTATAGGCTTCTGTGGAGTAGCGAGTGGGCACTGGAATTCCTCCGAATGGCTGCCGCAATGGAGCTTGAGACAATATTGATCAAAACCCAAGTGAAGATGGCCCAGAGCATGGGGCGGGCGCAGGCTCGAGGATCGAGTCCTGAAAATGGCTGCTGTGGGATTGAGCAGCACAACGTCAATGCAGCGCGGACGTCCCGTTCATATAGCGGCGTTTGCCGACCGGCAAAAAAGGAACGAAGCGATTCGCCAGCAAATTATATAAGGCTAGCCAAACTGTGCAATTCCATCGTTTGTCTGGCGGGCGCTCGCGTAATAAGATGGAATTGTCAGGCGTTGATCAACGCCCAAATTGAATACGCATTCGCTCAGCCCGAGGGCAGGCCATGTTTGAAGTATGGGAACGCTTCGACGCAAGAGGGGCGAGGTCGCTGATTAACCGGCACCGCAAGGCGCTTCGCCAGGAACATGCAGCCTTGCGTAAGCTTTTGCATAGCAATGGCAATGATACCATGGCCACCGAGGTGACCGAGCGTATCGACGCTCTCCGGCAAGCTTGGCTGCTAGCGGCCAAGGACCTAATTCAGGTTTGCGCGGCCTTGGTCGACGGATTCTACGTGATCAAGCTTGCCAATCTTTTGGATGTGTTCGTAGCGCAGTCCCGTCTATCAGCGACATGCCATGAAGTCTCGCAAACGATACAGCGGTTGGGTGCAACTGCACGAGACGAATGCAAGTCTGGGTCACCGGCCTCAATGACGCGTACTGCTGCAATGCCAGAAACCGCTTAATATCACTTGAGACTACTCAAGCGTTTGCTTGGTTCGGATCATATTCAGACGGCCAATGGCCGCGTGGTGTTCCTGCGGAGCGCAGCTGCAGTTGGGCCGATGGCGTCGCGATGCCGCTCCCAGTCGGCGATCTTACTCACGGCATAGCGGCCCGAAGCAATCGCCCAACGCGGCAGATCGAGCACGCGCATATCCGCGTCGGCCACAACGCGGGCACGATAAGCGCCGTCGATGACCGCGCCTTAGAACCTCTTCTGCTTCAGCATCGGCAACCTTTCTTACGGAAGATCAAACCGGGCCGGCGCCTACTCTGAGGTCGGCCGGCCGCGCTCAATAATGACGTAAACGACCTCGAAGCCACCGAATTCGACTATCCAATTTTTGTTTGACGATTGGTCGGGCATCGATTGGCTCGCGATCTGTCGGCTTGGACTCGGGCCGGAGTCGCCATGGAGAACCCAAAGGGCAGCCGTATAGATTTGGCTCGGGAATCGCGCGACGCTATGCAATCCAATCCGCCGCTACTCGGCAGCCCGCCTGCGCTTGCAGGAACCGCCGAGCCCAGGCACTGGCCCCGGCCCTATATCATCGCTCTGGATTTCGGCGTCGCCTCTTGGCAGAACCCCCAAAGGGGGGGCGCGGCGAGCCGCGCAACTTGGTAGCTGCGGCGAATCCGTCGGATGTGGCTTCTTTAGCATAATTCCCTAAGTGCCGGCCTTGCCTTCAAAGAAGTATCAGAGCATTTTGCAGAGCGATCAACTGGCGAGGTTCGCCTGCGCACAATAAGAAAGCATTGCTGACTATACTTGCTCCGAGTTGGAACTTAGCCTCCAGTGGCATCGGCTCGTGTTATGGCGAATGCCCTCATTGTCTCCAAATCACGGCTGCCAACGCGGTGTGACTCATCGCGCGCGGCGCAGTACGTCCGCATGTCAACCGACAAGCAAAGATACTCAATACAGAACCAGGCCGCCGTGATCGCTGCCTACGCGAACGCGCACGGGCTGCATCTAATCCGTGAGTATGTGGACGCCGGAGAGAGCGGGCTTGGCATCAAAAAGAGAGCCGGATTGCAGAAGCTCATTGCCGACGTGACCAGCGGACAGGCGAATTTTTCTTACGTCCTGGTTTATGACGTGAGCCGTTGGGGTCGATTTCAAGACACAGATGAGAGCGCGCATTACGAATTTATTTGCAAGCAGGCTGGCGTAAAGGTCGCATATTGTGCCGAGCAGTTTGATAACGACGGAAGTATGTTGTCCAGCATCATGAAAAATCTGAAGAGAGTGATGGCTGCGGAATACAGCAGAGAACTCGGGATTAAAATCCATGCCGGCGCTTGCCGGTCGGTCAAGTTGGGATTTCGCCACGGCGGTAGGCCTGGTTACGGCTTACGCCGAGAGCTGATTGACGAGAACGGCCGCTCAAAAGGCCTGATGAAGGACGGCGAACGAAAGTACCTGCAAACGGACCGCGTCCGGCTTCGAGCCGGGCCCCTAAACGAGCTTGAGGTAGTCAGAAGCATTTTCTCGCAGTTCGTATTGGAGAAGAAATCTCAGGCAAGCATTGCACGCGAACTCAACCGGAATGGGATTGCATATGCCGATGGAAAGCGGTGGGGAGAGTGTACAGTTCATTACATTCTGAAAAACGAGAACTATATTGGAAACCTGCTATACAATCGTACGTCAGAGCGACTGCAACGGGGCCGACATCGTAATTCACCTGATCTTTGGATAAGAGCCGAAGGCGCCGTCGAGGCAGTTGTCGAGCCAACTCTTTTTCGTCAGGCACAGCTGAGATTACAGACCCTTTACCAGCATCTATCCGACGAAGAGATGCTCAAGCGTTTGAGGATACTCCTCAAACGTCGAGGACGACTTAGTGCCGGAATAATGATCGAGACACGTGGCATATCCAGCCCGGCCCTCTACCAGTTGCGATTTGGGAGCCTTAGGAAGGCTTACCGACTGATCGGCTTCACACCTAAACGAAATTATCACGATATTGACACTCGAGTCCAACGCAGGGCTATGGTGGGCGAACTCGCGTCCAGGATAGCCAAAAAATTCGAGGCCGGGGGCGGAGCGAGCCGCTTCGATAACGATACCGACACACTATTGATCAACGGCAATTTCAAGGTCTCGCTCAGGATTGCTAGATGTTCGCGCGGAAAACGCGCGTTTCTCTATTGGTCCATCGTTCGCCAAGTTTACCTGCCGGCGGGTTGGATCTTCGTTGCCAGGATGACCGAGTCCAACGATGCAATTCTCGACTATGTCCTCTTGCCTGCCGCTGAAATGCCAACAAAGAGACTTAGGATTTCGGAGCACATGCTCCGCGAAGGAAGCTATCACCTTTGCCATTTTAAGAGTTTTGAAGCGGCTATGCGGTCACTTGCTCGAGAGGCCAACAAGTTTCGCCGCGCAAACAGGCGCAAACGACCGCGCGGAAGATCGGCCGCATTGTGAGAACGCGGGGGGAATCTCGTCAGTTGAAATGCCGCAATGGATGATGGCGCGGCGCGCTACACAATTTGTAGCCCTTTTGAACCCAGTTAGGGGTTCAGGGCCGTGCTTTCACCGGCTTGATAAGCCGAAACCCGTTGCGCACAAACCGGCTTTTCAGTAGCCCATCCCGATCAATTTTATACGCTTCTTAGCAGCGTTCCAGCGGTGCAGGCGCGCTTCCTCTTGCCGATGATGCTGTTCTATGCAAGCTTTCCGTTCGTCTGCTTGAGACACCGTGAAGGTCATTCAAAGCTGCTTTTGGGGAGGCAGCCTTGGGTGTGATGGATCGTTTGGTTTTAAGCGACGCGGCGTGGGAGCGGATGGCGCCCCTCATTATTGGCCGTCCTGACCAGAAATGCTCCACCGGGCGCGACAACCGCATGTTCGTGGAGGGCGTGCTTTGGATCGTGCGTAGGGGCTCCCCTTGGCCCGATCTTCCGGAAGCGTTTGGCGACTGGAACAGTGTGTTGCGGCGCTTTAGACGTTGGAGCATCAAGGGCGTCTGGTATCGGATCTTTGAGGCGATCTCCGATGATCCGGACTTCGAATATCTGATCATCGATTCCACCATTGTCCGAGCCCATCAGCATGCTGCCGGGGCTAAAAAAGGGGGTCTGAAGATCAAGCGATCGGCCGCTCGCGCGGCGGCCTGAGCACCAAAATACATAGGCTTGGGTTGTCCGGTGCGCTTCACTCTGACGGCAGGTCAGAAGGGCGATGCACCGCAAGCCGCCGCGTTGATCGAAGGGTTTGCTGCCGAGGTCGTCATGGCCGATACAGCCTATGACGCTGATCATCTGCGCCAAGCCATCGCCGCCAAGGGCGCGCTCGCCGTCGTTCCCAACAACCCATCACGGGCGCTGAAATATCCGCTCGACAAACAACTCTATGCCCAGCGCCACCTCGTGGAGTGTTGCTTCTCAAGCTTAAGCAGTTCAGGCGCGTCGCAAGCCGCTTCGAGAAAACGGCTCGGAACTATCAGGCCGTGGTCACCCTGGCCGCGATCATTCTATGCATGTGATAAGTGTCCACAGGAGGACCTAGCACCCAGCAGCAAAAACGGTAACGCGGCGAGCGGGATCTATTTCCAGCGTTCCGGGATCTATTTCGAGCGTTTGCTTCGCTTCGCGAGCCGCACACCCACACCACCGCCGTTCTCGGGAATGAACTCGACGCCGGCCCTTTCAAGCGCGTTTTGGACGGCAAGCTTCACTTCATCCGAGACGTTCGGCCCTCTTTTGTCATCCCTCTCAAGCCGTTTGATGGTCGGCAAAGACCGACCCGCGGCTTCAGCTAGCTGCGTTTGGGACCAACCGAGCAAACCGCGTGCTGCCCGTATCTGTTCGACAGAAATCATTGTTGAAGAGGCTTGACACTTTTTGGATCATGAGCGATGATCCGTTTTGTATCATCAACTGTAGTATAAAGGCAATACGGACATGTCAAATAACACCTTTCCGGTGAAGAGCGGAGCTATGCTCAATTCGATGGCAAAAGTTCACGTGCGCACAGATCGGCGGACGTTTATCGGCGGCTCCGATGCCCGCATCATCACGGGCCACGATGAAGCGAAGCTCATCCGGCTCTGGCAGGAAAAGAGGGGGGAAACCTCACCCGATGACCTGAGTCTGGACCTGCTAGTCCAGCTCGGCACCATTACCGAAGACCTGAACCGGACTTGGTACGAGCGCTGCACCGGCAACGCGGTTGAGCATGTACAGCGCCGTGTTCAGCATCCGATCCACAAATGGATGGCCGCCACACTCGACGGTCAGGTGAAGCAAAGCGGAGCCGTTTTTGAAGCGAAGTTCATGTTGCCCTGGAATTTTTCTGAGGAAGCAGCTGCCGAGAAGCACATGGCCCAGCTGCAACACAACATGTGGGTGACTCACGCCAGAACTGCCGTTCTGTCCATCATCACAGGCGGTGGAAAGTGGGTCGAAATCAAAGTAAATGCCGATCCGCTCTATCAGCACCTCTTGCTAACGGCCGAAAAGAAGTTTTGGCGTTGCGTTCAAACCGGCGAGCTTCCCCGTCTGTTCGGAATTGAGCCGCCAAGAGCACGGCTGGAGGCAGTCCGCGTCGTGGATATGAGCTCGTCGAACAGCTGGGCGGAGTTTGCCGCGATCTACCGGCGGACGCGGTCGGCATACGAGGAGCATGAGGCCGCCAAATCGGATCTAAAGAAGCTTGTGCCGGAAGACGCCAAGGAAGTTGTCGGGCACGGGCTGCGAGCCAAGCGCTCCAAATCCGGGGCGATCAGCTTCGAGCTTCTGGAGGCCGCAGATGCACCGCACCAGTGAAGCGATTGGCGCCATTGCGACGGCGTTGGCCAAAGCGCAGCTCGAGCTGAGCAATCCTGAGAAGACACTCACTGCGACGGTCGGCTCGAAGAGCGGCGAGCGGACTTTCCGATATGCGTCGCTCGCGAGTGGTCTCGACATAGTGCGGAAGTGTCTCGGTCGACACGAGATAGCGGTCATGCAAACAACCTCGGTCGACGAAGGGCAGATTGCGCTTACCACACTTCTAGTCCATGCCTCGGGAGAATGGGTTTCGTCAGTTTGGCCGGTCTGCCCGGTCGGCGAAATATCAGCGCAAGTGAAGGGCGCAGCCCTGACTTACGCACGACGATACGCGCTGTTCACGTTGGTAGGCATTGCCGGCGAGGACGATTTGGATGCACCTGAGCTCCTTATTGATCCGCAGCCGCAACCCAGTTTTGAAGCTACGCAGTCGCAATCACGCGCAAATGGGAAGCTCCATTCACGGCCTCGCGCAGCACTTGATGCAAGCAAATCCGCTGAGCTGCGTGAGGGTCTGCTGCGGGAGCTCTCGACCTACGAGACGGATGAAGCCTTGGCCGTTTGGGCCTACCGGTCGTTGCCCCTGAAGAACAGCCTTCTGCAAGAGGACGCGGAAGCGATTGAAGTGGCGTATCTCGCAAAACTGCGATCTCTCGACCATCAAGCGACCACTGAGCTGCAGCCGGGCGCGCCAACGCAAGAGCATCCGCAAGATTTTTCGGGCGCTCCGGCCGACAATGATTCGATCGAACCGCTGGAAAAGCCCATCCGGAGGCGAAGCAAAGCACACCTCGCATTCGTAGCTTCCCAACCGTGCCTGATCTGCGGGGCGGTACCCTGCGACGCCCACCATCTCAAGGTGGCGCGGCCGAAATCTTTAGGACGAAAGGTCAGCGACGAATTTACTGTGCCTCTTTGCCGTAGACACCATCAAGAATTGCATCATCATGGGAATGAAGCCAATTGGTGGGCAGATATGCAAGTCAGTCCGCTCAGTCTTGCAGCTGAGCTTTGGGCAGCCGGCCCAACGCAGAAGGGCATCAACTCAGCGTGACGCCACAACGTGATGCCACTCGATTGGCGATCTCTCGACTTCGTGCTCCAGCCGAATGGAAGTCGGTCTGATGTCGAACAGCTAGACGGTCGCTACGTGCCGCAGGGTTTTGGAGGTCTCGCGCGGCCGTAATGACGGCATTGCCTGAACGTCATTGTGGGAGAGCGCGCGGACGCCAATGCGTGCAGCGAGATTGTAGTGAGATTTGAGATAATGAGAGTTCGGGGGCTCCAAAAGCGGCGATGGCGCAAAAGCTCGCTGGGTTTTGATGCTTGTTGGGGCGCTCGCAGCCGGCCTTGGTTTGGATGGCCTAGCGGCAGCGGTTCGCTTGTATCGCACGCAGCCTGATTTTATAAGATCCCATCCAATCCCTTCTCAATGGTGTCCGCTTGAACCTCTCTCGAATCGCTGCTCACTTCCAAAGTTCGCAAGCAGCCCTGACTGACGCCGCGCGGGATGAGGCACTCCTCAAAGTGATCGAGGAAGTGGCGCGGATAACCACGGCTGCGCTGCAGGCCGGACACAAATTGCTCTTGGCTGGAAACGGTGGCAGCGCTGCCGACGCTCAACACCTCGCAGCCGAATTCGTTGGTCGTTACAAGATTGAGCGTCCGAGCTTTGCGGCAATCGCGCTCACCACTGACAATTCGGCGCTTACCGCAATAGGCAACGACTACAGCTTTGCCCAGGTCTTCGCGCGACAATTGCAGGGGCTGGGCAGCAGCGGGGACGTGTTTTGGGGATTCTCCACCTCCGGCACGTCGCCCAACGTGGTGGCTGCTCTGCAGATCGCGCGCCAGCGCGGGCTGAGCACCGTGGGATTCACAGGCACCAGGGGCCGCTCCATGGCCGAACATTGCGACCTTCTGTTCGTCGCCCCGAGCGAGGACACGGCCGTGATCCAGCAAATCCATATGGTGGCAGGCCACGCGATTTGTGATGCCGTTTAATTCGCGTTGACGCAGCCGGGAGGGCACATAGGCTGATGTTCGTGAAATGCTCCGCGTGCGAGCCGCAGCGCTTTCAGTGGCAGCGCGGCCTCAAGCGGGCTTTCTTGCTACGCGGGATGCGCTGCTGTTCGGCCCACATCGCGTCAGCCGAACCGGGCCGACATGGTCCGGCAGCAGGCGTGAGAGCCCCTGTCCATTGGGCTGGCCCTGACGAGCAATGAGCCGTTTTGACGGCGCTTGGCCTTAGCATCTGCCCTGTTCAAAGTCTAATGGCAAGCCGGCCTGGAAGGGTCGGGGAAATGGCCCTGGGGCGGGGCGGGCGTCGCGAAAATACCTGTGCGATTCACCATGCGAGAGCTCGATTTGTTCCGAATTTGAAACCGCAAATTAACGGCGAAAGAAGCATTGTGCCGGTGTATTCGCCATGCGTTGGTCGCAAGAAAGCGACCGGCAGCTTTGACGACTAAGGACCAAGCCGTGAGATCACGTCCCGTTTTTGATCCGCAGGACCTGAATGGCGATTTCGACAGCGACGCCAATCTTGGCTCCTTCTTCGTGGATCCCCTCAACAGCCACCCTGTCGTAAGTCCGACCGGTGCCAGTACCGCGTCGGCGGCTCCAGCTCCTGTGGCGCCCATCCTGCCGGACGAGTCCGTGCAGGCCATGGCCGCCGTGAGCGGCTCCGGCAGCGGCGGGACGGGTTCGGTCGTAGCTGAGACGTCGAGCAGCGGATTTACCATCAATCTGATCTTTGATGCCGCCGCCATGGCCGCGCCGGCGAGCTTTCGCGCCGGCATCGAGCAGGCGGCATCGATTCTGTCCGCGACGATCACCAACAAGATCACCGTCAACGTCAACATCGACTACAGCGGCACCGGGGGCGGCGCGGCGGCTGGCCCCGATAACGGGCAGTATGTCAATTATTCGACGGTCAGGACCGATCTGATCGCCAATGCCGCGCCCGGCGATACCAGCTTCAATGCCTTGCCGACGGGGTCGACGATCCAGGGGCAATCGCAGGTTGCGGTTTGGAACGCGCAGCTGAAGCTGTTCGGGCTGATCAGTCCAAACAGCACCACCAGCGACGACGGCAGCGCCACCTTCGCCACCGACATCAACCCGAACCTTCTGGTCGGCGTCGCGCTGCACGAATTGACACATGCGATGGGACGCGTGCCCTATGGCCAGCCGAGCGGTCCGCAGCCCGACATTTTTGATTTCTATCGCTTCACGAGCCCGGGCGCGCAGCTGTTCACCGACAACATACCCGCTTCGTCTGCGTATTTTTCCCTGAACGGAGGCTATACCAAGCTGGCCGATTTCGGCGTCAGCTCGGATCCGAGCGACTTCCTCAACACCGGCGTGCAGGGCAGCAACGATCCGTTCAACGAATATTACTCGAGTTACACGCTCCAGAGTCTGACACCGGTCGATCTGAAACTCCTCGATGCGCTGGGGTTCAATACCAATCCGGCGGGCCTCGCTGTCGTCGCCAGCACGGCCGAGGCAATGCAGGGTGGCGCCGCGGTCTCGCTGCTGAGCAGTGCGCCGAACATCAATGATCCAGGCAGTACGACGCTATCCAGCGCAATAATCAGGACTGCAAATGCCAGCGGCGTTGCAGTTGCGGGCGACAAGCTGTTTGTCAACGGCATCGAAAGCGGCGCCCTCGGTAATGGCATCAACGCAAGCTGGAACGCGACCACCGACACTTTGACCCTGAGCGGAACCGCTGCAACGGCAGTCTACGATACGCTGCTCAGCGCGATCACTTTCCAGGATGGCGGCACCGACCTCTCCAGCGGCAGCCACCCGGTCCGGACCGTCACCTGGACCATCAACGACGGCACCAGCTCCTACAACGCGACCTCGCAGATCGTGGTGGACCGAGCGCCGGTTGCAACCAACAGCGGCGCGACGGATGTCGTAGGCACCACCTTGGCGACCTCAGCGAGCAACGCCGTGCTGACGAGCGCCTCCGATCTAGATGGCGATAGCCTGACGGTCGTCGCCATCAGCGATACCGCGCATGGCGCCGGGACCGTCGGCACGTCGCTTGCGGGCACCTACGGGCATCTGACGCTTAACGCCAATGGCTCCTACGCATACGTTGCCGACAATGCGGCGGCGATCAGCGGCGCACCGACCGGGAGCCATCTCCAGGACATCTTCAGCTACACAGTGAGTGATGGCCACGGTGGTACGAGCAATGCGTCGCTGACGATCACGCTGGATCGTTTGCCCGTGGTGACGGCAGCCAACGTAACAGTGGATTCATCCCAGGCAGTTGCAGCCTCTTCACTATTTGCCGTCGCCGATCTCGACGGCAACGCGATCGCGACCTACGCGTTAGAAAACACGGGCTCCGGGCACTTTGTGCTCAATGGTGTCGTTGAGCCAAGCAATGCGGAAATCGACGTTTCCCAGGCCCAGCTTTCCCAGCTCACTTATCAGGCCGTACCAGGATCGACGGCGGATACGGTTGAGGTGCGTGTGAACGATGGAACGGCCTGGAGCAGCTGGACCACTTTCACGGCAACCCCCAGGCTGGTCGTGGAAACGGCCGGCGTCACCAGTTTGGTCGAACTTGGAAACGACTACTACCTGAACCCGGTTGCTGGCGGGACCGGCCCCGAGCTGAAGTACA
>Ga0070734_10006083_pt1 | contig 10314 bp, 10 predicted proteins | sample Coa_R1_8_FD_66444 | JGI IMG/M metagenome (GOLD analysis project Ga0070734, IMG submission 66444) | Surface soil microbial communities from Centralia Pennsylvania, which are recovering from an underground coalmine fire - Coalmine... | ecosystem: Environmental > Terrestrial > Soil > Unclassified ... | reverse complement strand
ATTTTCCCGTTTGAGGTCGACTTTTTTGCGAGAAACGGACTGGATGCCGCCTACATCGGTCATCCCCTCACCCGCCTGATCCGGCCGTCCGCCAGTGCCGCCGACCTGCGCCGGCGCTTTGGCCTGTTGGAAGGTCAGCAGGCGATTGCTCTCCTCCCGGGAAGCCGGGAGGGCGAAGCTGCCCGGCACCTTCCCATCCTGATCGATACCGTGGATCTGATCCGGAAACGCTCGGCGGGCCCAGCGCCTAAATTCATCTTGGCCGTGCCTCCCGGAACTGTCCCGCAGGGGTCAACTTTTCGGGAACGAATTTCCGAGGCGTCCATCCAAGTTCTAGAAGGGCAAGCCTGGGATGTTCTCTCTTGCGCGGACTTAGCGTTAGCCGCCAGCGGCACGGTGACGATCGAAGCTACCCTGTTGGGAACGCCGATGGTCACGTTTTATCGTGTGAATAAGCTGACATGGATGATGGGGCGGCACCTGGTGAATGTGCCTTTTTATTCCATGGTGAATCTGGTGGCGGACCGGCGGATCGTGGAGGAGTTCATCCAGCGCGAAATGACGGCCGAGAGCCTGGCCGGAGAGGCGCTGCGGCTGCTGAATGACGATGCGGCGCGTGAGACTATGCGCGCGCAGCTTGCCGAAGTCGCCAAGAGACTGTGTGGAACGGAAGACCCGATGGACGTAGCCGCCCGCGAAGTGGAGCGCTACCTGGATCTCACTGGAGCGGGCGATCGAATGCAGCGGGAGGCGCCGCCGACCGCAGTGGGCGCGTAAGAGGCAAGGAGCGTGTACCGGGCGTGGCAGAAGGGAAGATGGCCGATGTTTCGTAAGACAGTATGGATCGCACTCGCGATGGCGTCGCTCGCGGCGGCGCAGAACCGAGGCCCGAAGGCGGGGCGCGTCGATGTCGATAACTACGTGATCGACGCCGAGATCAATCCGCGCACCCAGACGCTCAACGCCAGCGTCAAAGTGCGGCTTACGGCGCTCGACCCGGATATCTCGCAGCTCAATTTCGATTTGAACTCCGCCCTGGCTATCTCGCGCGTCATGGACGATGCGGGGCACGAAATTCCCGCGTCGCGCGCCCAGGACTTCGCCGTGCGGCTAAGCCTGCCGACACCGCTGGTCAAAGGCAAACCCACTACACTGACTTTCGTCTACGACGGCCGCTTCACGGGGCAAGAGGATTCGCCGGTCTACGGCATCAAGTTCGTCAATATCCAGTCCAACTACGCGTACCTGATGTACCCGGCACGCTGGTTCCCGGTGAATGACTACACGGTGGATCGCTTCTCGGCCAATCTCCACATCACCGTGCCGGCGAATTACGTGGTGCTGGCGAGCGGCTTGAGCAAGTCCGAGCGCTCCGGCGCCGACAAGATAACCTACACCTACGACTTCGCCAAGGCCTCGTTCCCCGGCAGCGTTGCCGTGGTCGAAGGCGATCCGGTGAAAGTGAACTCGGAAGGCGTCACGACGTCCCTATACTTCCGGCAGAAGCAGTCTATGGCGAACGCCTACGGCGAAGAATGCGGCCGCATCATGACCTTCCTGACCAGTGTTTACGGATTGCCGCCGGCCGCCAATCTGACGCTGGTCGAGACCGAAGACGGCACGCCCAACGGTTATGCGGCGCCCGGTTTGATTTTTCTTTCTCCGCGAGCCATCGGCAGCCAGGTGGCGTCGCGCCTACTGGTCAACAATATCGCGAGGCAGTGGTGGGAGACGCTGGTGTCTCCGGTAAGCCGCGACCATATGTGGCTGGAAAACGGCAACGCCCGCTTCGCCGAGCTGCTTTGGCAGGAGCATAACGGCGGGAACGCCGCGTTCGAAGACGCGGTCCACGATACTTACGTCGAAGCACTGACGGTGGATAATCCGCCCATGATTCAGTCTTCGCGACTCGAGGATTTTTCGCCGGAATACTGGGCCGTGACGGCCGGCAAAGGCGCTGCGATTCTCAACATGCTGCGCAACATCATGGGCAACGAGGGATTCGCCAAACTCATGTCTACGTTTCCGGGCAAATATGCCTGGCAATCGGTGACTACGGCGGATTTCCGTACGCTGGCCGAACAGATTTACGGCCAGAGCCTCCAGTACTTCTTCGTGCAGTGGATCGAATCGGCCGGCGCGCCCGAGTTTCACATGGAGTTCACCGTGTTCCGCACGCAGAAAGGCTTCCGCGTGATGGGCAAGATCACCCAGGATCTGGACACGTTCCACATGCCCGTGGACTTGAAGATCGAGACCGAGGGCAACCCGGAAACCAAGCGCATCGACGTGGTGGGCACATCGTCCGAATTTTCGGTGGACACCTTCGGCAAGCCCAAGAACGTCACCATCGACCCGAACGGCACCGTGCTGCGTTGGAGCCCCGACATGCGCATTGCGGTGGCGATCAAACGCGGCGATCAGTTCCTCGCTATCGCCGAATACAGCGACGCGATCAAGGAATACCAGAAGGCGCTCGATGTGAACCGTTTGAGCTCGCTGGCGCATTATCGGGTGGGCTCCGTGTTCTTCCTGCAGAATAGTTTTCAATCCGCCGCGAACGAATATCGTGACGTGCTCAACGGCGATCTGGAGCCCAAGTGGACCCAGGTGTGGGCGCACATCAAGCTGGGCAATATCTTCGACGTCTCCGGTCAACGCGACCGCGCGGTGAACGAGTACAACCAGGCCATCCGCACTCGCGACAATACCGACGGCGCGCAGGAAGAGGCCGCCAAGTTTCTCAAGCAGCCGTTCGAGAGGAAGCGTAACGGGGTCTGAGCGCGCCGCTCAGATCGATGCGGCTAGCTTCGGGATCAGGTACCACTTCAATACGCCGCGCGGCTCCGCGCCGAAGTGATCCATTTCGACGCAGACCAGCCCGCCTTTCTTGAACTCGATTTGCAGGCTGGGGGCGTTCAATAGATACGCCGTGAGCCCGCTGAAGAGCGGTTCGTGGCCGGCCAGCAGGATGCTCAATTCGTCCCGATGGACTTTCAACTCCTTCCACACGGCCTCGGGCGTCGAGTTGGGCTCGAGCGCTCGCGTGCGGATCAAGTCGAGTTTGTATTCGAGAACCTCGGCGGCGATCTGCGCGGTCTGCAACGCGCGCTTGTAGGGACTGGTCAGAATCAGGGAAGGAGCCACACCTGCAGCCGCCGCGGTCTTGAGGACTGCACGCAGCTTCCGCCGGCCTTCGGGCGTGAGCGCGCGATCGGAATCCGGCTCGCCTGCGCGGCCATCTTCGGCGATCCCGTGGCGCAGTATGTAGATCTCCATTCCTGGTAGCCTAACCTCTTGAAGCCTGAACTCGACCGCGCCGCGTTCTATCTTGCGTGCGCTTCCATTATTTCCATTCTATTCTCTATCGCGGTTTCGCAGATTTTTCTGGCACTCTCGGTGGCCGCGCTTTTGCTGTCGTCCCAGCCGCTTCGCCTGCCGCCGATCAAACTGCCTCTCGCACTATTTATGTTGGGGACCATCGTTTCGCTGCTCCTCAGCGGGCACATGCGGGAGGGAACCCCACAGATCCGAAAATTCTTCGTGCTGCTGACATTGCTAGTTGTTTTTAGTACTTTTCGCAAACTTTCGGAAATTCGCGCGATCGTCCTGGTTTGGGCCGGGGTAGCCGGGCTGTCTGCCGTGCGCAGTCTCTTCCAGTTCCTGCGGAAATACCAGGAGGCCGCGGCCCAGCACCAGAATTTCTACGATTTTTACGTCGGCTCGCGCATCACCGGATTCATGAGCCACTGGATGACGTTCGGCGGCGAAGAAATGATCGTCCTGCTGATGCTGGCATCGTTCCTGTTTTTTTCGGGCCAGCGGCGCTGGAAAACGGCGGGCTGGATCGCGGCCGTCATCCTGGTCGTGTCCATGGTGCTCGGTCTCACGCGAAGCATCTTTCTACTTGGCTTCCCCGTCGGTTTGCTCTACCTGCTGTGGTTCTGGCGTCGCTGGCTGGTGCTGGCAGCGCCGGTGGCGGCAGCACTGGCATTTCTGGTTGCGCCGACGGTCCTGAAGGAACGTGTGATTTCCATCGTGCAGCCGCACGGGGAAACCGATTCAAACTTTCATCGCGTCGTCACCCGGCGAGCCGGGCTCGAAATGATCCGCGCGCATCCCTGGTTTGGGCTCGGACCCGAACAGATCAAACCCCAGTTCGATCGCTGGGTCCCGCCGGATATCCCGCGGCCGCTGCCTGACGGCTGGTACGGCCACCTCCACAACATCTATCTGCAGTACGCTGCCGAGCGAGGGATCCCGACGCTGCTGGCCTTGTTATGGATGATCGGCAAAATCCTGTGGGATTTCGCGACGGCGCTGCGGCGAGGCGTGGCGGATCCGGAAGCGCGTTTTATCCTGCACGGTTCCATCGCGGCCATCTTGGCGATCCTGGCGGAAGGGTTTCTCGAGTACAATCTCGGCGACAGCGAAGTGCTGACCCTGTTTCTCGCCGTTGTCGCATTCGGCTATCTTGCGCGGGAGGCGCCCGGCGTTGCCGCCTGAGTCCACGCTGAGCGGCCGTTCGATTTTGCTGGTGGGCGGAGCGGGTGGACTGGGCTCAGCTACGGCCAAGCTGCTCGAGGCCGAGGATGCGCGCGTGATCGTGAGCTCGCGATCTCATGGCGTCTGCGCGGACATCACCAGTAGAGCCGATCGCGAGCGACTGCTCGATGTCGTGCCCGAACTGTACGGGCTCGTGGTGTTCGCCGGAACTCCCGCGCGCGGCGACAGCGCCGAAACGATCCAGCTTTCTGATGAGGTCAACTATCATGGGCCGATCCTGCTCGCGCGCGAAGCCGCGCGCCGGATGCAGAGCGCCGGAACTCAGGGCGCAATTGTGCTGTTTTCAACGATGCAAGCTCTGTCGATCTTCCCGGGTTCCACTGCCTATGCCGGTGCGAAAGCAGCACTGCTTCACGCCGCGCTGATTCTGGCGAAGGAATGCCGCGGCGCCGTCAACATTCGGGTGAACGTGATCGCCCCCGGAGTCATGGAAGCCGGCATGGCACTCGCCAGTATCGCTTCCGGGAAATACCAGCGATATATTGACGACGGCGTCATCGCGCGCTACGGCCGCGCGATCGACGTCGCCCGCGCTGTTCGATTCCTCTTAGAGCCCGACAATTACATTACCGGGCAGGTGCTGTCGGTAGACGGCGGAATCACGCTCTAGGCCGGTTCACTCGAAGATCACGGTCTTGTTGCCATAAACCAGCACACGATGCTCCAGGTGCCAGCGCACCGCGCGCGACAGCACCATGCGCTCCACATCGCGACCCTTTTCTCTCAGATCCGCCAGCTCGTACCGATGGGAGACGCGCGTGACGTCCTGCTCTATGATCGGGCCCTTATCCAGTTCGTTGGTTACGTAGTGGCTGCTCGCGCCGATCAGCTTCACGCCGCGCTCGAATGCCGCCTGGTAGGGGCGCGCGCCGAGGAACGCCGGGAGAAACGAGTGGTGGACGTTGATGATACGGTTCGGATAGTGCGCCACGAAGTCGGGCGACAGAATCTGCATGTAGCGCGCCAGCACCACCAGATCAATGTGATTCCTTTCCAGCAGTTCGAGCTGGCGTTGCTCGCTGTCGGCCTTCCTCGCCGCGTCCACGGGGAAGCAGTGAAAAGGGACCTTGTAAAACTCGGCGATACCGCGCGCATCCTCGTGATTGCTGATCACGAGCATGATCTCGCAGCGCAATTCGCCCAGCCGCCAGCGGTGCAGCAAGTCGACCAGGCAATGATCTTCGCGGGAGACGAAGAGGGCCACGCGCGACGGCAGAAGCGAATACTCAACGCGCCAGGTCATACGAAGCCGCCAGGCTATGGGCTCGAACTCTTGCGGAAAGCGATCAGGCGTGAGGTCGAAACCCTCCAAAGCCCATTCGAACCGCATCAGAAACAGGTTTTGATCCGGGACCCGATGCTGGTCGGCGTGCAGGATCTCGCCGCCGTGCGCGTGCAAGAACTTGGAGACGGCCAGCACCAGGCCCTTCCGATCGGGGCAACTGATCAACAAAATCCCGGTATTGCTCTCGTCCACGTGCTCCTCCGGCGCTCTCGCCAGAGTGTAGCGTAAAGCGAGATCGTTGCAGGCGCGAGCGTTCTACTGCATGGTGTGGTGAATTTCCGGCTTCTTCTTGCGACTGCGGCGCGGCCGGTCGCCCACGTTGCCGCCGGATTGCTTGCGAGGACGGCGCACCGGTTTCGGCTTGGGGGGCGGAGGATTCGGTTCCAGCAAAGACGGCTGCCCCTCCACGATGGGCTGGGGTTCATCTTCCTCCTCCAGCATTTCGTGCGGCTCGGGCTTGGGCGGTTCCTGAATGGCAGGCGGATAAAACTCCGCGCCCAGGTAAACCACCAGGCCCTTCTCCTCATCCGGCTCCACCCGCACCACCAGCTTGTCTTGCGCGTAGTTCAGAAACTCGGAGAACTCCTGGAACCCATACGATGCCGCGTCGAAATTGGGGGCCTCGGCTTGCATCCAGGAGGCTAGATCGTCGGCTGGGGCGCCGCTTTCCATCTCCAGGCGATGGGTTTCGAGCACGTCGCGCAGTGGCGGGAGGGCCTCTTCCGGCTTAGGCGTCGGACGCTCGGGCTGCGACGAGGTCTTGCGTTCGATGATGTAGCGGCCGCCCTGGCCGCTCACGTTCACGAAATCTTCCTTCTTCAGCTTCTCGACGAAATCGGAGAAACTGTTCGCGCCATATGCTTTTTCGGTGAAGGCCGAATCGAGCTGCAGCATCGTGCTCTTGAGCAATCCGAGCTGCGGCTGGACTGCGCGGCGTTCGAGCACCTGCAGCGCACGCTCGACCAAGGGCATGGCTTGCGCCAGATCCAAGGGCGCCGGACGTCCCCGATGGCCGCCACCGCCCTGCTGGCGATCCCCGCGCGGCTGCGGGCCGCCCTGCTGCTGTGGCCGCCGCTCCCGCGTCTCCCCGCGCTCCGAGTCCGAAAGCAACGATTCGTAGCTGACGAACTCGTGACAGTTCTGCTGCAGAATCGTGCTGGTGAATGCCTTGCCGCCCACTACGAACACCGTCTTGCCGTATTCCTTAAGCTTGTTCACCAGCGGAATGAAGTCGCTGTCCCCGCTCACGATCGCAAACGCGTTCACGTGCGGGTGGGTGAATGCCATTTCCAGAGCGTCCAGCGCCAGGTTGATATCGCCGCCGTTCTTATCGCCACGCGGCGAAGGCAGCCTTTGCACCATTTGCACGGCGTTCTCCGCCATGGACCGGGCCGCGCCTTCCTGACGCCCCCAGTTGGCGTAGGCGAACTTGGCAACCAGATCGCCGCGCTCCTTCAGTGCATCGAGCGGGAGCGAAACGTCGAACTCCCGCCTCAATGTCGATTTCACGCCGATTTCGATATTGTCATAGTCCACGAATACGGCGATGTTCAATTTTTCTTGCATTCTTTGTCAATTCACAGGCTAGGGCCTGTGCACCTTTATCAGTAAAGTTCCCGGGCCCGCGCGCCCGGCTCTTCTTCAAGCGGTCTGTTTTACCGAAGACCGGATGAAGTTCACAATTTCTTCGAGCGAGGCTCCAGGCTGGAATACGGCCGCAACACCCAAAGCTTTTAGCTTGGCTGCGTCCTCGTCCGGAATTATACCGCCAACGGTGACCAGGATGTCTTGTAGGCCCTTTTCGCGTAGCAACTGCATCACCCGGGGAACGATGGCGTTATGCGCGCCCGACAGAATCGACAGGCCAATCACCTGGACATCTTCCTGCAGCGCAGCGCTCACGATCATCTCCGGCGTCTGTCGCAGGCCGGTGTAGATCACTTCCATACCCGCATCCCTCAGTGCGCGGGCAATCACCTTGGCCCCGCGATCGTGGCCGTCCAAACCAGGTTTGGCGACCAAGACCCGGATCCGATCCATACGCTTCGATTCTAGCACCGGGCCGGAGCCGGACCGGCAAAGTACGGTCAGAAAGTGGAGGTTGGGCCGCGGCGTGCGCGGCCCGCGAGGATGATCAGTTATCTCCGCCGCCGATGGCCAATCCGAGGGGCAGCGACACGAGGGGAACCGTAGAACTCTGCAGGCTGTGGGTAGCGCCGGTGGTCGAATCGAACGTTTCGGCCGATTGAGCCAGGGCGCAGGGAGCCGGGTGCGGAACGGTTGTGATCAACGAAACGGACACCCGAACCTCAGGGCGCGTCCCGGTCGTGCTCGACGCCGGAATCTTCGATCCGGGCAGGCTCATCGAAACCGTCTGCCCAGCGGCCACCGCAAAGGTTCCGCCCGAGCCGGTAATTGCTTTTCCGGTCGAATCGAGAAAAGTCACAGAACCGTTGCAGGCCGCTGCGGTACCGTTGGCCGCATTCGCTGCGGTATTGGCCAGGTTGACCTGGATCGTCTCGGTGCCCGCCACGCCCACGGGCGCGAATGTGGACTGTCGTGTTACGGAATTACCCTGCGGGGGCTGCGCCTCGAGCAGCCCGGTCGTCCCGGCGGCCAGCATCCCCAGTAGCACAAATCTTTGAATAGACATGAGTGTCTCCTTTTTTGAAACGCGACTCGGCCTGGGACAGGAATCCCTTCCGGGCCGCACGCGGGAGACGGCTTCTACGGACCAGCCTGTTCGCTTGAGTCGATGACGGTTGTATGACGGAAAACGTTTCGTCGTAAGTTAATTTCCCTGGTCGTAAGGCTCCCCGATTGGCGGGCGCATATCACAACCGTGGGCCTGATAAGCTATTGTTTTCAGGACGTAATGTCTCGAGACATCCGCAACGCCATCCTGCTCGCCCTGATCGTTGTACTCGTTGGCCTGGCGATCTTTACCCTGCTTCCCTTCTCGGCACCCAAGCCCAACGACCTCGGCTACGTGTCTACTTGCCCCTTTGCACCGTGGAGTTCGCTCTCGCTGCTAGGCGTCGCCGGGCTTCTTTGGGCCATCCGAAAATATCTGATGACCCGCGCCGAATAGGCCGCACACCGCGGGACTAGAATGAGATATGGCGTCGCGCTGGACTGCCGCCCTGATTCTGCTGGTAATGGGCGCCACTGCGTGTGGCGCCGATCTCGCTCCCGGCAAATTCCTGGTCGCAAGCCGCGAGTTGGGCGATCCCAATTTCGTCGAAAGCGTGGTGCTGCTCATCTCTTACGAAGAGAAGAAGGGCGCCATGGGACTCATCGTGAATCGCCGCACCGAGGTGCCGCTCTCGCGCGTGTTCGAAGATCTCAAGTCGGCCAAGGGCCGCAGCGATCAGATCTATCTCGGGGGACCGGTGGAACTCACCACGGTCATGGCACTGGTGAAGACAACTGCCAAACCGGCCGACGCTCAATCGGTCTTCGGCGACGTCTACCTCATCGCCAGCAAAACCTCTTTGGAGAAGGCTCTGGCCGATCGCACCGATCCCGCCGCCTTTCACGTCTTCGTCGGTTATGCGGGCTGGGGGCCCGGGCAGTTGGAACGCGAGGTCGATCTTGGCGCGTGGAACATCATGAACGCCGAGGCACCGCTGGTTTTTCATCCCGACCCAGAATCGGTGTGGCCTCGCTTGATTCGCCGCACAGAAAGCCAGATCGCCCGTCTGCGCCTGGTGCCTTAGCGGCTCCGGATGCATCCAAATTTCGGAGGCATATTTTGTCCATTCGTCCCGTGAAGCGTCTCATCAAGTCCAAGCCCACACTGGAGGGCGCAGGCGTGCATCTGCGCCGCGCGTTCGGTTTCGGTAACACCACCGATTTCGATCCCTTTCTTCTGCTGGACGATTTCCGCAACGATGTTCCGGCCGATTATCTCGCGGGCTTCCCCTGGCATCCACATCGCGGCATCGAGACGATCACCTACGTGCTGGCCGGTACCGTCGAGCATGGCGACAGCATGGGCAATCGGGGCGCAATCGCCGCAGGCGACGTGCAGTGGATGACCGCCGGCCGGGGCATCATTCATCAGGAAATGCCCAAAGGCGACGCCACGGGCCGCATGCACGGCTTCCAATTATGGGCCAATCTGCCGTCGGCTCTCAAAATGACTGCGCCGCGCTATCAGGAGGTGAAGGCCGCCGACATCCCGCTTGTTACCGACGACGACGGAACGGGTGTTCGAATTGTCTGCGGGAATTTCTGGGGCAAGAAGGGACCCGTTGACGGGATCGCCGCCGATCCCATCTATCTCGACATTTCCGTGCCGCCGGGCAAACGCAAAACGTTGGCGGTGGAGACCACGCGTAATGCCTTTGCGTACGTGTTCGCGGGCGACGGGAAATTCTGCAACGCGTCGGGACCCCTGGCCGTGCCCACCGAGCCGGTCGGCTGGCTCGACACTGCGCCGCCGGCCGAAGCGGACAACC